>Ga0307414_10000037_pt1 | contig 164474 bp, 121 predicted proteins | sample DK1Ometagenome_FD_203804 | JGI IMG/M metagenome (GOLD analysis project Ga0307414, IMG submission 203804) | Maize rhizosphere microbial communities from greenhouse at UC Davis, California, United States - DK15-O-3 | ecosystem: Host-associated > Plants > Roots > Rhizosphere > Soil | place: USA...
ACTCAAAGAAATTGAAAATAATGATTCCGTAGCTCAGCTGGTAGAGCATCCCGATTTTTATCGGGAGGGTACTGGTTTAGGGCTTGTGATGATGGGAAAGAAAAAGTTCTTTGCTCAAAGAAATTGAAAATAATGATTCCGTAGCTCAGCTGGTAGAGCATCCCGATTTTTATCGGGAGGGTACTGGTTTAGGGCTTGTGATGATGGGAAAGAAAAAGTTCTTTGCTCAAAGAAATTGAAAATAATGATTCCGTAGCTCAGCTGGTAGAGCAATACACTTTTAATGTATGGGTCCTGGGTTCGAGCCCCAGCGGGATCACTTGATGATTACAGCAGGGGATGGGCGAGAAGCCTTTCCCGATGAAACGAAGCGAAGCGAGTTGATATCGGGAAGCCCCAGCGGGATCGCAGAATTAACTTACAAGGAGTTAAAAAGAAAGTTTCGGGGTGTAGCGTAGCCCGGTATCGCGCCACATTTGGGATGTGGAGGTCGTAGGTTCGAATCCTGCCACCCCGACTTTATATTCTTGCCTGTCGAGGAATTCATTTGCATCGACATATATTATCCAGGTCCTGTAGCTCAACTGGATAGAGCAACTGCCTTCTAAGCAGTAGGTTTCAGGTTCGAGTCCTGACAGGATCACTTTGAAGAAGCGGAATTACGTTCCGCTTTTTGATTATTATCCAATAATGATTCCGTAGCTCAGCTGGTAGAGCATCCCGATTTTTATCGGGAGGGTACTGGTTTAGAGCTTGTGATGATGAGAAAGAAAAAGTTCTTACTCAAAGAAATTGAAAATACTGATTCCGTAGCTCAGCTGGTAGAGCAATACACTTTTAATGTATGGGTCCTGGGTTCGAGCCCCAGCGGGATCACAAAAAAGCAGTCCAAATGGGCTGCTTTTTTAGTTTATGGTTATATTAACCACATGGCCGAAATGTACATTTTGTTTTCCAAGAAACTTAACAAGTATTATGTAGGCGCATGTATTAACCTGTCGCGAAGGATCTATGAACACAATATTGGCCATTCAAAATTCACATCCACTGGAACTCCTTGGGAATTAGTCTATAAAGAGAGCTATGAGGATCTTATCCAGGCCAAGCGTAGGGAACTGCAGATTAAGAAGATGAAGTCCAGAAAATACATTGAATCCCTGATCTCCCGCTAGAGCATCCCGATTTTGATCGGGAGGGTCCTGGGTTCGAGCCCCAGCGGGATTACAAAAAGCAGTCCACTGGGGTTGCTTTTTCATTTGTACGCTTTTAATCAGAAGAAAGCATTGTCCAACTAGCTGGATTTATAAGAGGATATTTTTAGAATCAAATGCTAGGCGTTTGATTTAGTGGAAGCGCATTCCGTTTTTATCAGGAGGGGCCTGGAATATGAATCAATCAGATGTGTCTAGGGCAACTTGTCCCTTTAGAAAATTTCTTACCAGTGTCGATACCTCATCAAAATGAGTGTCCAGTACATCATGTCCTCCATCTAAAACATGTATTTGGGCTTCGGGCAAGTCACGTTTATAGCAAGGAGCTTCTTCCACAGAAAAGAAGATTTCGTATTTACCCCAAATGACAAGAGCTGGTGGTTGATGATTTCGGAAAAACTCCTGATAAACAGGAAACATTTCAATGTGAGTTTTGAAATCACAATTTAGTTCAAACTGCTTTTCAATATTACCTGGTCTCTTCAAGAACTGCCAATCAAGCATCCACAATTCGGGGCTGACTTTGGTCAATACTTCTTCGGGGAGGCCTCCAAAATATTGATTTTTTATACCTTCCGCGCTTAAAAATTTAATGAGCTTTTTCTTTTTTTCATCAGTTGGGTGGTACCAAAAGTCAATATATTCGTCCCATTCTGAACCCATGCCTTCACGATACGCATTGCCACTCTGAACTATTATTCCCAAAATTTTTTCAGGGTGATTTACGCATAATTGAAGCCCGATAGGAGCGCCATAATCATGGAGATAAATAAAGAACTCATGTAAATTTATTGCATCTGATAATTTGTTTATCAAAGCTGATATGCCCCCAAATGTATAGTCAAAATTATCTGGTACTGGAAATTCGCTGAAGCCAAAACCCGGGTAATCCGGAGCGACAAGGTGATACTGATCGGACATAGTAATCATCAAATTCTTGAAAGCTACTGATGAGGTGGGGAATCCATGTAAAAGTAGTAGAGATGGATTTTTCGCATCTCCAGCCTCCCGGTAGAATACATCCATCCCATCAAGCTTGATGGTTCTGTTGTAGAGTTGCCTTGACATACAATTCAATTGCTCAGAAAAAATTATTGCAGATTAAATTTAAAAAAGCTTCTGCAAATATTCAACAATCAATTCTCAAGTTAGGTGCATGCATTAAGTTCAAGAGTGTGAATATGCCTGGGCATACATGCGTTTCATCGGAGTTGTTCACAATCTGAATCAATTCGCTACAAGATAAATGTCCAGCTTTGGGTAAAACTAAAAGAGGCTGTCTCATAAGTCAATTCAAGAGCCTGAGATTTGGCTGTACAAAAATTGGCACAGATACCTCCCCGAATAAAACAGAGGCTGTCACTTCTTTTGAGACAGCCTCTTTTAATATCAGGAGAAAAGAAGATTAAAGCTTCTTAATCATCACATTCTTGAAATACACAAGGTCACCATGATCTTGAAGCGCTATTCTTCCTTTCTTGTATGTTCCGAAGTTAGGCATGTCCTTGAATTTGCTTTTAGCAATCAGCGCTTCCCATTCTGGCGTCCATAGGGTAGTGCTTACTATAGTAGTACCATTTAGAATTAGTTCAAGCTGTCCATTGTTTGAAATGATCTCCGCAGAGTTCCACTCTCCATAAGGCTTCACGGTCTCTTCGCTACTTACAATGAGGTCATAAAGGTCTCCGGCCCGGTGGCTAATGATTTTAGCATCTGGGTGGCCTTCATTATCGAGAACTTGCATTTCCATGCCAGTATTCCAGGAATATTGATATTCTGGCGCTTCATGAGAATAGAAGATCACCCCACTATTTCCGTTTTGAGTGATTTTCCAGTCGTATTTCAAATGAAAGTTGTCATATTCTTCATTTGTAACGATGTCACCGCCATCACCTGCTTGCCATCCATCTTTGTTTTTGGCATCCAGATATACTTCGCCGTTCTCTACTTTCCACGCTTTGCCTACTTCTCCACCACCGTACTTGTGCCAGTTTGAGAAATCGTTGTTGGCAAATAAATCAGTCCATTCTTCCTGTTCTGTTTCTACTACCGCAACCTCTTCAGTTTCAGTTTCTACTGTTTTTTCGCTTGAACAAGCTGCAAAAGTAGCTGCAGCTGCTGCGATAAGGATATAGTTTCTTTTCATATGATTATCTTAACAGAAGTACGTAACGAACCATGTCTTTAGCATCTTCTTCGCTAAGAGTTGCATGAGGAGGCATCGGTATTTCGCCCCATACGCCTACGCCACCTTTAATCACTTTGTCCGCAAGCATTGTTACGTTTTCTTCTGTATTCTCATACTTTGCTGCTACATCTTTATAAGCAGGTCCAACTATTTTTCTTTCGACCATATGGCAAGAAGTACAGTCTGAAGCTTTTATTTTCTCCAATCCTTTGATGTATACAGGATCGTCTTGATACTTTTCTTCTAGACTCATTTCCTTTTCAGGAGCTGCTGCAGGTGTCTCTGCAGTAGGTGTTGAAGTGGTTTCTGAAGTTTTCTCTCCACCGCCACAAGCGAATGTAAATCCTGCCAGAGCTACTAAGGCAAAATTTAGAGGTTTTGTGATTTTCATTGTTGGATATTAAAATTGAGTGTTTAGATTCCTAGGATTTTTTTATTGAACTCTTCGTCAGCACCTGTGCCAGCAAAGTCATCAAAAGCCTTTTCTGTCACGCGGATAATGTGTGAGTCAATAAATGGTGCGCCTTCTGCTGCACCTTGTTCTGGATGTTTAATGGCACATTCCCATTCTAAAACAGCCCAGCCATCATAATTGTATTGCGAAAGTTTGCTAAAAATTCCGCTAAAATCAACTTGTCCATCTCCTAAAGATCTAAATCGGCCAGCTCGCTCTACCCATCCCTGGTAGCCGCCATAGACTCCTTGCTTTCCAGTTGGATTGAATTCTGCATCTTTTACGTGGAACATTTTGATTCTTTCGTGGTAGAAATCAATAAATTGCAAGTAATCCAGGCATTGAAGTACAAAGTGACTCGGATCATAAAGTATGTTGGCTCTTTTGTGATTATTTACCTTATCTAGAAACATTTCAAATGTCACCCCATCATGCAAATCTTCTCCCGGGTGTAATTCATAGCATACATCTACTCCATAGTTGTCAAATTCATCCAAAATAGGAGTCCATCGTTTTGCAAGTTCAGTGAAGCCAGTTTCTACAAGCCCAGCCGGTCTTTGTGGCCAAGGGTATACCGTTTGCCACATGAGTGCGCCTGAGAATGTTGCATGCTGCGTAAGCCCCATATGATCGGAGGCTTTTGCGGCATATTTCAACTGCTGTACAGCCCAATCTGTTTTCCCTTGAAGATTTCCTTTCAATTCCTTGGGAGCAAAACCATCAAATAATTCATTGTAAGCCGGGTGCACAGCTACTAATTGCCCTTGGAGATGGGTGGAAAGTTCTGTGATTTCCAGGCCAGCTTCTTTTACTGTCCCCACAATTTCATCTGCATAAGTTTTGCTTTCCGCAGCTTTTTGCAAATCCATCATTCTGCCATCCCAACTTGGGATCTGCACTCCTTTGTAGCCTAGATCGGCCATGTAGTTACAGATGTTTTTCAGATTATTGAAGGGTTCTTTGTCGTCGATAAATTGGGCGAGAAAGATTGCAGGACCTTTAATTGTCTTCATTTTTACTGAGTTTTATTAGGTTTAAGAGTTATTTTTTTACTTCAAAAGTTGTCCATTTTTGGTCAGATTCATTGCTTTTCAGGACATGATCAATAAAAGCCATGCCTCTGATGCCATCTTCAATCCCTGGATAATCTTCCCATTCAGGCTTGGGAGTTTCACCGGCCCGATCAGCATAGATACATCTGGCGAAGTTACGATAGAGATTGGCAAAAGCCTCCACATATCCTTCAGGATGTCCTGCTGGGGTGCGAATATTTTCCTTTGCCAATGATCCCAGATAACCAGTGCCTGCCCTGTAGATTTGATCAGGTTCATTAGGCCAACGAACAGTAAGGCTATTATTGTCTTCTTGCTCCCATTCTATTCCTCCTTTTTCACCATAAATACGGATTTTAAGATTATTTTCTGCTCCAGTGTCGGTTTGGGAAGCCATCAATACCCCTGAAGCACCGTTTTCAAACTGGAGCAATACTACTCCATCATCGTCTATAGGTCTTCCAGCTACTTTTATATATAGATCTGCACACATTCGGGCAACTTTTTCTCCTGAGACATATTCTGCAAGATGAAAGGCATGTGTACCAATATCCCCCATACAACCCGCTAATCCATTTCGCTTAGGATCTGTCCGCCATTCTGCTTGCTTATTGTTCTCAGATTCCAAAAGTTTCCAAAGCCATCCCTGGGGATATTCTACATATACTTTTCTCACTTTACCTATTTTTCCTTCAGCGATCATTTGCTTTGCCTGCTTGATCATTGGATAGCCGGAATAGGTGTGGGTCAATAGGAAACGCTTGTCCGCACTTTTTACAATAGGATATAGCGCTTGAGCTTCTGCGTAATTCAATGTTAAGGGCTTATCCAACACGACGTGAAATCCATTTTTTAGGGCTTTCACGGTAGGATCAAAGTGAAGGTGATTGGGTGTGACAATTACTACTACATCCATCCGTTGGTCTTCAGGAAGCTCCAGTTCGCGGTCAAGCATTTCATCATAACTTGCATATACCCGATTGGAGTCGATCCTAAGTTCTTCTCCCCGTAGTTTGGATTTCTCAGGGTTTGAGCTAAATGCGCCGGCCACAAGCTCAAACATACTGTCCATCAAGGCGCCATTTAAGTGAATAGCTCCAATAAAAGAACCAGGGCCACCACCGATAAGTCCGAATTTAAGTTTTTTAGTTGTTGACATTATATAAAGCTTTTTCAGGTAATAATTTTTGAAATAATAAATTCAAACTGGAAATACCTTCTCACATTAATAAAATAAAATGAATTATTGATTAATTGCTTCTCCATTATGCGGATGGCTTCAGCTATTTGAATCTGAAGCCCTGATAAAAAAGCCATTGAACGGTCGAAAATACTTTAAAATGGGCAAAATCGAAATTTTCGTGCTGATATTGCTGTATCAACTCCAACTTCCATAGGGAATTGCGAGCTGAAAGACAGAAGACGGAAGACAGGAGAAGAAGTAGGAGGAAGGAGCGTCATCGGTAGGAACGAAGCAATCTTCTTGATACACCAAACATCTTTAAAGTGGAAGAAGGTAAATAGTATTTCGCTATTCATAAATTCAAGATATTAGCATGTGCTCTAAAGGCGGTTTCACTGACACTTACCCAATAGTTTATGAACATCAATACCAAATTCAGGCTTTCTTTTATGATGTTTCTGGAGTTTTTCATCTGGGGATCATGGTTTGTTACCTTGGGGACTTTCCTGGGTTCTAACCTCAAAGCAACTGGACAAGAAGTGTCTTTGGCATTTTCTACCCAATCCTTCGGAGCTATTATTGCGCCATTTGTAGTAGGATTGATTGCTGATCGATTTTTTCATGCACAACGGATCCTTGGCGTAATTCATCTCTTGGGGGCAGTGCTGATGTATTTTCTCTATAGCGCAATTGATTTCTCTGCATTCTTTCCCTTATTATTGGGTTACATGATTTTATTTATGCCAACCCTGGCGCTAGTGAATTCGGTTTCATTCCACCAGATGACCAATCCTGCCAAGGAGTTTTCAATCATCCGGGTTTGGGGAACTATCGGTTGGATTACCGCAGGATTTTTGATCAGTTATTTTGCGTGGGACAGTCAGGGTGGAATTAAGGATGGTGCATTGGAAAATACTTGGATCTTGGCAGGTGTGAGTTCCCTTATTCTGGGCTTGTATAGTTTTACACTTCCGAAGACTCCTCCTCAAGCAAAATCAGCAGACAACATTCGATTGTCCGAAATATTGGGGCTAGATGCACTTTCTTTGTTGAAGCATAAGAATTTTGCTGTTTTCTTTATCTCATCCATTCTGATTTGTATCCCATTGGCATTTTATTATCAAAATGCCAGCCCTTTTCTGACAGAAATTGGACTGGAAAACTCTACCGCGAAAATGGCCTTGGGACAAGTTTCTGAAGTGCTTTTTATGCTTGCTTTACCTATCTTTTTTACTCGCTTCGGGATCAAAACAACCTTATTGGTTGCGATGTTGGCTTGGGCAGTCCGCTATGTATTCTTTGCATTTGGAGATGCTGATTCTGGCGCTTGGATGTTGTTGATAGGGATTGCGCTTCATGGAGTATGTTATGATTTCTTCTTTGTGAGCGGCCAGATTTACACTGATCATCATGCAGGAGCAAAATTTAAGTCATCCGCACAGGGTTTGATTACCTTGGCGACCTATGGCGTGGGAATGTTAATAGGCTTTTATGCTGCCGGTTTGATTTCCGATTTTTATCAAAATATTGATGGAAATCATAGTTGGAAATCAATTTGGCTAATTCCGGCTGGTATTTCCGTTCTGGTTTTACTACTTTTCAAGACTTTTTTCAAAAAAGAAACAATACATCCAATACAATAAAGCCTTATGACCAAATCTATTGACACAGGAAGGAGAGAATCCTTTAAGAAAGTTCTTCTTGGGGGAGCTGCCTTTGGCACCTTATCCTCATTTGAAATGAAAGAAGAAAAACCCTATGAATTAAAAGGAAATATTAATCATGGCGTTTGTCATTGGTGCTTCCGGGATTATAGCCTCGAAGATTTCTGTATCGAAGCGAAGAAGATCGGCATTAAAGGGATTGATCTGATCGGACCCTCCAATTGGGAAATACTTAAGAAGCATGGACTTGATTCTTCCATGTGCAATGGAGCAGAAATAAATCTTGAAGATGGATTTGGCGAAACAAAGTTTCATGATCAATTAATCAAAAATTATACTGAAGTTATTCCTCTGGTAGCCAAAGCTGGGTACAAGAATTTGATCTGTTTTTCTGGAAACAGAAGGGGAATGGATGATGAAACTGGATTGAAAAATTGTCAAGCAGGCTTAGAAAAGATTATTCCGCTGGCTGAGAAGCACGGAGTGATTATCCAAATGGAATTATTGAACAGTCGGATAAACCACAAGGATTATCTTTGTGACAAGTCTGCATTCGGGATTGAGCTTTGTGAGCGACTTGGAAGTGATAACTTTAAACTGCTTTATGATATCTATCATATGCAGATTGATGAAGGAGATCTGATCCGCAGCGTTCAGGACAACCATAAGTATTTTGGGCATTATCATACTGCAGGCAATCCTGGTAGAAATGAACTTGATGATACTCAGGAAATTTATTATCCTGCACTGATGAAAGCAATTGTAGCGACTGGTTACAAAGGATATGTTTCGCATGAATTTATTCCTAAATCTGAAGACAAAATGGCTGCTTTGGCGCAGGGAGTACAGATTTGTGATGTTTAAAATAATTAACTAAAAAACCCATATTTATGGCAAATGAATCATATGATGCAATAGTTGTAGGTTCTGGTATCAGTGGAGGCTGGGCTGCGAAGGAGCTTACTGAGAAGGGAATGAAAGTATTGCTTCTTGAAAGGGGGCCTAATGTAGAGCACGTCAAAGATTATAAAACGGCTACTATTCCACCTTGGGAAATACCGCATAGAGGGAGAGATACGCAGCAAATGATCGCTGATCACCCTAATCTAAGAAGGGATTACGTGCTTGATGAACTCAACCTTGATTGGTGGGCACATGAAGATGAATCTCCTTATGTTGAGGAGAAACCTTTTACTTGGTTTAGAGGCTATCAGGTCGGAGGCCGTTCATTGCTGTGGGGGAGACAATCATATCGTTGGTCTGATCTTGATTTTGAAGGCAATAAAAAAGAAGGTATTGCAGTAGATTGGCCTATACGGTACAAAGATATTGCGCCCTGGTATTCTTATGTGGAAAAATTTGTGGGAGTATCTGGTTCCAAAGATGGGCTGGATGTGCTTCCTGATGGCGAGTTTATGCCACCTATGCCAATGAACTGCGTAGAAAAGGACGCAGCTGCGAGAATCAAAGAACATTACAAAGGAGCTAGAACCTGGACAATTGGACGACCTGCTAATATTACGCAACCACTTCCGGGGCGACCAGGTTGTCAATACAGAAGCAAGTGTTCACTCGGTTGTCCTTTTGGTGGATATTTCAGTACCCAAGCATCTACACTTCCAGCAGCAGTAGCTACAGGAAACCTCACATTGAGACCATGGTCTATTGTGAGAAGGCTGATTTATGACAAAGACACTCAGAAAGCGACAGGCGTAGAAGTGGTGGATGCAGAGACAAATCAGACTGTGGAGTACGATGCTAAAATTGTATTCCTTTGCGCATCTGCATTCAATTCCACAGCTATTTTGATGCGAACAGCTACAGACATTTGGCCAGAAGGTCTGGGAAGTAGTTCAGGTGAACTTGGTCACAACGTGATGGATCACCATTTCCGACTTGGAGCAAGCGGGACTATGGAAGGATACGACGACAAATACTACTTTGGGCGAAGACCTACAGGACTTTATATTCCGAGATTCCAGAATGTCAATGGGGACAAGCGGGACTACTTACGGGGATTTGGTTACCAAGGTGGTGCAAGCCGTAGTGGCTGGAGCAGGGATGTGGCAGAATTAAACTTTGGCGCACCTATGAAAGATGCACTTACCAAACCGGGACCATGGTCCATGGGAATCACTGCATTTGGTGAAATTCTTCCGTATCATGAAAACACGATCAAGCTTAGTGATTCGGTGAAAGATAAGTGGGGAATGGAAGCATTGGTGATGAACGCCGAGATTAAGGAGAATGAAATGAAAATGCGTAAGGACATGATGGCAGATGCCGCTGAAATGCTTGAAGTAGCAGGCTTCAAGAATGTAAATCAGTGGGATGCAGGCTATACGTTTGGTCAGGGAATCCATGAAATGGGAACAGCCCGAATGGGAAGAGACCCAAAAACTTCTGTACTCAACGGGAATAACCAAGTATGGGAAGCCAAGAATGTATTTGTAACTGATGGAGCCTGTATGACTTCAGCTGCAGCCGTCAATCCATCACTTAGCTATATGGCTTTAACGGCTAGAGCAGCTGATTTTGCAGTGAGTGAATTGAAAAAAGGAAACCTCTAATCTTAAATTACACGACTATGGCTATGAACAGAAGAGATGCACTCAAGAGCGTAATGGTGATGATGGGGGGGACGATGGTTGGTGCTACTGCAGTACTGACTGGTTGTACTCCCGAAAATCAAATTGAAGGATTAGAGTTTGATCCGGATGATATTGCATATTTGGATGAAATAGGAGATACAATCATTCCTGAAACCGATACTCCGGGCGCAAAAGCTGTTGGAATCGGATCATTTATGGTAATGATGGTGAAAGATACCTATGATGGAGACAATCAGAAGGTGTTTGTCGATGGCTTAAACTCCATGAGAAAGGACTTTAAAAAAGCGAATGGAAAGGATTTTGTTGGAGCACCAGCAGAAGAGCGACTTGCTTACCTGAACGGAATGTATGAAGAATACAAATCCAGTGAGGAGAAAAAGCCTAAAGTGATCAATATGCTAAGAGACCTGACAGTTTTAGGATATTTCACCTCAGAAATAGGAGCTACACAAGCGCTGACATATGTAGAATCCCCGGGAAGATTTGATCCATGTATTCCATGGACAGATGAAGATAAAGCTTACGCAATTTAATAATTAACTAAACTCAGTTTGGCCTGCCCCTACCAAAGGGTGGGCTTTTTTACTTATGAGCAATCCAAGAAGAAAATTTATCAAGTTAGGTGCAATGATGGGGGTAGGCACAATGGTGATGCCTATGCAGTTTTGTACACCTGCCAAAAAAGAAGAAACAGTTACAGAAAAAACACCTAGCGTAGCGGCCAAATCCACGTTGACGGCATTTGGTATACAGCTTTATTCTGTAAAGGAAGAAATGGCAAAGGATGCTAAGGCAACAATGAAAACTCTGGCCGGTTATGGTTATACCCAATTTGAAGGATTTGATGGGGGAAAAGGTGTGTTATGGGGCATGAAAGCTCAGGAGTTTAAGAGTTATATGGGAGATCTGGGCGTGCAGGTCATTGCCAGCCATGCCAATGTTTTTGAAAATTTGGAAGCCCAAGCTGCTGCCGCAAAAGAGGCTGGACTGAGCTATCTGATTTGTCCTTACATCGGTGCACAGAAATCTGTGGACGAATACAAAGCGATGGCAGATAAATTCAACAAGGTTGGAGAAACACTAAAATCTCATGGGTTGAAGTTCGCCTATCACAATCATGATTACACTTTTCAAATGATGGATGGAGTTTTGCCGCAGGATATCCTGATGGAGAATACTGACCCATCTTTAGTTGATTATGAGATGGATATGTATTGGGTACATGTAGCCGGTATAAATCCTGCTGAATACCTGGCAAAATATTCGGGAAGATTTAAGCTTTGCCATATCAAAGATGCTTCTGCAACAGGAGACAACCCACACGAAAGAGGAGTGTTACTGGGAACAGGGGAAATGCCTTATGCAGAATTGATCAAACAGTCCCAAGCGGAAGGGATGGAATACTTTATTATCGAACAAGAGCGATTTGAAGGCACCACACCACTTGAGGCAGCAGAAAAGAACGCCAACTATTTAGCGGGATTAGAATTCTGATCAGATTTCTCAGGGTTGCTTTTTATCCAAATTTCTAAATAGTAGGAAGTAAAGTGCCAAAACTAATATGATCAACAAAGCCACTTCAAATTGCGCCCAGATCTGGGAGCGATTAATAATGACTTTGGCTTTGTTGATCAATTTTTCACCTTCTTGAAGTTGGATTTCACTCAGGTTGTCCAGGTCGGAGCGTGCTTGGCTTATCTTTTTATCGTACAATTTGACTTGAGCGAAGTTTATGCCTGAAGAATCAGAATAGAGTAAATCGTAACTTTTTATACTTAGATCGGTTTCAATTATTTTTCTGAAATCGATCAGGAGGTTTTTTTCCTGCGACGTAAGGTTCGTGGACTCAAAATCAGAGACTATACTTAAGATATTCTGCTCATGTTGCGCGATTTCGTTGATCACTTTGGTGTAATCATAATCCAAATTGCAATGATCTACAAGCTTTTGGATTTGAAACAGGTTTGCGGAAATCTCAAAAATATATCCCTCCACCACTAACCTATCATTATATACTTCTGTAAAAGTACGGCTGACATCAGCAAATGATTGTCTTTCCTGATGGTTTTTGGCGTAGATAAGCAGAAGCAAAATACCAATTATTATGAGTGCTTTTAATTTTCTTCTTTTCAAAACAGGGTAGTTAATAAGAGGTGAAACTTGAGTCTAGTATTTTTACGAAGATAAGAGAGGTCTCTGATACTCTAATATAATTCATTTTCCTTAACAGGGAACGATTAAGGTTTCTTGTTGTATTTTAGCATAGAACATAAACCCAATAGTAATGGCATTTTATCACAGACTCGGCAAAATTCCGCCAAAGCGACATACCCAATTCAGGCAGCCAGATGGTAGCTTATACAAAGAAGAACTGGTAAGCTCTAAAGGGTTTTCTGGCATATATTCCACGTTATATCATGTGCATAATCCCAATGCTGTAAAAAGCATCGGACAGCCCATGCCTTTTTATTGGGAAATCGCCAAAGCGCATGGGTTGAGTCAAACACATCTGAAGACGGCAGACGTAGAATTCACCGGAGATGACTACCTAGATGCGAGACGTATGCTGATGATGAATAGCGACGTGATGATGGGAATTTGCGCTCCGCGCAAGCGACAAATGGATTATTATTTTAAAAATGCCGACGGTGATGAACTCATTTATGTGCATGATGGGAAAGGAACGCTTTACTCCCAATTTGGAAAACTGGAAGTTCGAAAAGGAGATTACATCATCATCCCCCGTACTACCATTTATCGGTTTGAATTTAATGAACATGGTCCACTTAGGCTCTTAATTATTGAATCGCATGGTGCAATAGAGACGGTGAAGCGCTATCGAAATGAGGTGGGACAATTGTTGGAACATTCTCCCTATTGCGAACGTGATCTGCGTGTGCCCCAAGAGTTGTCAGTAGAGACAAGAAAAGGAGACTTTCTGGTGCAGATCAAGAAACAAGGGATGCTTCATCAATACACCTATGCACATAGTCCATTTGATATTGTCGGCTGGGACGGCTATTTATATCCTTATGCCTTATCGATCTTCGATTTTGAGCCTATTACAGGTAGAATTCATCAACCACCTCCCGTTCACCAGACATTTCAGGCAATGGGTTTTGTAGTTTGCTCTTTTGTTCCAAGATTATTTGATTACCATCCGCTGGCTATTCCTGCCCCATATAATCATTCAAATATTGACTCTGACGAAGTGCTATATTATGCGGAAGGTGAATTTATGAGCAGAAAAGGGATTGATCGTGGATCATTTACGATTCATATGGGAGGCTTGCCGCATGGACCACATCCAGGGACAATAGAAAAATCAATTGGAGCAAAATCCACAGAGGAGTATGCGGTGATGCTTGATACATTTAAACCCTTACAGATTACCACCGATGCGCTGGAATTTGTGGATGAGAATTATCCGATAAGCTGGACTGAATAGCTTTGCATTCTTCCCCAAACAAGACCTAACCTGAAATAGATTAGAGCTTGTTCGTTAAATGCGGGTATGTTAAGTTCTTTTTAATCAAATAGAGCTTTAGTTAGGATGGAATAGAAGCGCGAAATTTCATTTGTTTATTTTTTTGAGTAACATATTTCCAAATACCTTTTCTGATTACTACGTATTCAGACCTTCTTTTTAGGTTATAAATAGCCCTGATTTTCTTGCACTTTAAACCTTTCCCGATAGTAGATCGGGAAAGGTTACTACGAATCCTAATTCATAATCCGGGTTAAATTATGAATGGCAATTAGCCATCTAGTTGGGGGCTGTGGACTGTCGACTGTGATCTCTTAAACCTTTTACGTGATGTGCCAATTATCTCCAATAATGTATAATAGGGATATTCAGTTTATTGTTAGCTAATTCTTATCCGTAATCTCTAAAATTGGTTGTCCTGTAGCACCATTTGGAAGTTTGATATTCAGCATCATCGAAAGTGTGGGAGCGATGTCTGTGATGGTAGCATATCTGGAACTTTCTCCAGCAGGCACATTCCATCCGTAAAACAGGATTGGGACATTAGTATCATAGGTAAACCCAGTTCCATGCGAGGTGCCTCTAGCTCCACCGGTAAGCCACCCTGGCTCCAAGATCATTAGGATGTCACCAGAAGATTTGTGGTTATAGCCCATTTGAAGTAGATGAGCTCTTCCTGATGTGAATTCACGGGTTCGCATAGCTGTTCCGGTATACACTTCCTTGATGCCATCAAATTTCAAAAGAAACTGAGCAATCTCATTTTCAAAGGCTTCTTGATTTAATTTCTTTTCATCAATTAGTTCATGGTTTAGGAAGAGCTGGCCGTTTGAGCTGTTTTTAATCCAATTTCCTTCACCATATTTAGCCGAGATGTAGTTCAGAAGTTCTGTACCGACTACACTTGTGCGAAGATTTCCGGCAGGTACTTTCTCGCTGATCATATGAGTAGCCACTTCGGCTACTGCATGGTCTGCGGAAAGGAAAACTACATATTGATCTTTGCCATACTTTTCATCCAAATAATTAAGAAGCCTTTCCATCTCTTTATCAAGACGCAAATAAGTGTCTTCAATTTCTTTGGATTGTGGCCCAAATCGATGCCCCACATAATCCGGAGAAGAAAAACTTAGCGCAAGAAAATCAGTCTCATTACCCATTCCCATTTGTTCTCCTTCTAATGCAGCCAGTGCAAAATCCAGCGTAAGCGTGTTGCCAAATGGAGTGGATGAAATTAATCCTAGGCCGCCATTTTTTTCTCGAAGAGCGCTTAAGTCGTAAGGAAAAGTAGGAGCGTCCAACCCGGTGAATATCCCTTCAAATTCATTGTCATCAGCTATGCTAGCTTTGTAAGTCTCGATTGGGTAAAGGGTATTCCAAGTTTGGGACAAATAGGTATCTGGTAATTTTTTTGCATTGAAATCCAAAACCCACTTCGGTAAAGTTTCTGTATAATAAGTGGAGGTCATGAATTCTCCGTTTTCTCCGTCATACCAATACGCGTCCCCTAAATGCCCGGCAGGAAGGCTTGCACCTCTGTCTTTAATGGCTACACCGACTACTTTAGCTCTATTTTGAGTAGACATTCTCAATTCGTCAGTAATGGTGGTGACCAACATATTTCGGGGACTGATCTGCCCGCTTTCTGGTGTTCCACCTACGTTAGCCACAGTTGAGTCTTCTGCGCAGTAGATCATTTTGTCCAGGCTTTTTACATACCAGTCGTTGCCAATGATCCCATGAGTAGCAGGAGTGGTTCCGGTATATACTGAAGTATGTCCCGGTCCGGTATAGGTAGGAATGTAATTGTAATGGCCGTTTTTCATCATAAACCCATCTTTCATCATCCGCTTAAATCCACCCTCAGTGTATCTGTCAGCAAACCGATAAAGATATTCTTGCCGCATTTGATCTACTATAATGCCAACAACAAGCTTTGGTTTTGATGATTCGCTTTGGGCCAGCATTGGTCCGGCTGAGAAAAGGATTAGGAAAAGAACGGTTACAATTTTTTTCATGCTGTCTAAATTTTATACCCAAAGGTAATGGATAACACCCGTTCTACAGGTTAAGACTTTGTTAAATGGTCAAAAGCATGGACATTTGCGTGTTCATTGATTATAAGGCGTAATGAGACAGACATGACCAAAATAATCTTAGATAAACAGTACAGATGAATATTTGCCTTGCAAGACTCTGTCCTTTCCGGTAGGCATGTTTGGGACTAACTATATGATCGTTAAAAAACAAAATTAAATTTATGAAAAACATATTTTTCACATTGGTTTTACTCTCATTCAGTTTTGTTGCTTCTGCCCAATCGTATTTTGATGATGGACTGTCTGCTGAGTGGCATCAATCACGTCGGGAAGAGCTGAGGAGACTGATGCCGCCTAATTCCGCAGCAGTTTTGTTTAATAATCCTGTGAAGAACCGTTCTAATGATGTGGATTATATGTATCATCCAGATACAGATTTTTTTTACCTCACCGGATTGCGGGAGCCAAATGCTGCGGTAGTGATTTTTAGTGAAGAAAGATCCGTTGATGGTGTGGTGACAGATGAATTGATCTATGTGCAGCCCAGAGATGAGCGGTCTGAGATGTGGAACGGGAAGCGACTGGGAGTGGAAGGTGTAATGGATAAATTAGGATTTAAGCATGTATATATGTTTGCTGATTTTGGTAAAAATCCAAAAATAGAATATGGGGAAATAGATAAGATATTATCCTTCAACCTCGATGAAGATATTGAAGGTGGGTCGGCTAATTCGGGATTGAAGAAGATGGTCAACTCCTTTAAAAAAGCCTCAAATTATCCAATCAATGCACAAGAGATCAATATGCAGCTGTATGAGCTGATCCGGGCGACTGATATTGAGAATTCGGCTAATGTGGCCCAAATTATCAGTAGATATCGTCAACGCTATCCAACTATTGAAGATGATCCTGTGCTTAAGGATTTTCTCTCGGCGGATTCCCCTGAAAAACGGATGGCAGTCAAGGATCAACTTCCTTCTCATAAGTCAGACTTGGTTTCTTTACCCAAAATAATGGAATCTCTTCGTGAAGTGAAAACGGTTGAGGAGCAGGTATTGCTTGCAAAGGCAGCTAAAATCTCTGCCATTGGTCAAGTGGAAGTGATGAAAGCCACTAAAGTTGGGATTTCGGAGCGGGAAGTTCAGGGTATCCACGAGTTCATCTATAAACGGTATGGTGCTGAAAGTGTCGGCTACCCATCGATTGTCGGGGGCGGAAATAATGGTTGTATCCTTCATTACATTGAAAATGACAGAGACCATGTGAATGAACGTCTGCTGTTGATGGACCTGGGAGCTGAATGGAAAGGTTATACTGCAGACGTAACCCGTACTATCCCTGTATCAGGAGTTTTTAATGCGGAAGAGAAGGCTATTTATGAATTAGTACTTAAAGCTCAAGAAGCAGGAATAGCGGCCTGTGTGCCCGGGGCAGGTTTTGAAGACGTGGATAGGGCTGCACGGGAAATAATTGATGAAGGATTGGCGCAGCTTGGAATTATAAATGCGGGTGATGGACATGATTATTTCCCACATGGTACCAGTCATCATTTGGGACTGGACGTACACGATAGGGGAGGTTATGGGGAGTTGAAAGAAGGAATTGTATTGACAGTGGAGCCGGGAATTTATATCCCAGAGGGTTCACCTTGTGATGAGAAATGGTGGGGAATCGCGGTGAGGATAGAGGATGATATAGTGGTGACTTCTGAAGGTCCCTTGAACTTGTCTAAGGACGCGCCCAGAACAGTCATGGCGATAGAGCAGATGATGAAAGTACCCAGCATTCTTGAAGAATGGGTGCTACCGGAAATCGATTGATGGTCAAGAAGAGTGAATAAGTCAATGAAACACATTGCGTAGTATTACTTCTGTCCAGCTTGTAAAAAATTGGCTTTAATGTAAAATGATTTCAGCCTATTTCACTTAAAAAAGATATCCCATCAAGTCCTAATTCTTATTTTTTAGGTCTCCCCGCTTGATAGAGCGTATAAATTGTCCCCAGGCAAAAGGATCGAGGAGCCGAAGTGGTCTTGGACCATACAGATCCTGGTTCTGGAGCATTTGTCCCTGTTGGAAATACCTAAAGTTCTCATTTCCTGAAGCTGGCATAGACTCAGCCCAGCGGAGCAGCATTTCCGGGCTCATGTTTGCCCGGCTGATAGACATTGGGTCTACTACATTCATAGCAATCACTGCCCGCTTGAATTCATCTTCGGTCGGATACGGCATGACTTCTACTTCTGCCAGCGCGATCTCGTCCACCTGCATGGTGAGTATTAAACTAATCCGGTCACTATCGTGGTTTTCAGGAACTTTAAATGTCTGTTTCTTGAGACCGATAAAGCTAAAAACTACTGAATCGCCTTCTAACACTGGCATGGAGAAATAGCCAAATCTGCCTGAACTTGTCCCCCTACCTTTCTTAGGAACATAGATATTTACTCCGGCAACAGCATCTGTACTGTCTGCATTAAGGATAATACCGGACAGTTGGATCACTTTTTTTTCCTGATCATCCTGCGCATGCAAAACGTGTGTGGAAAAAATAGATCCAAAAATAAATAGGAATGCAAATCGTAGGAGTAATGAGTTCTTCACAAATAAATTAACTTATTAGAATGGCAGATGGTTGTCAATTTTGATACGATAATAGGCTAAATTTCGGGTGATTTTTTGTTTTACCCGCATAAACTGCGTTAAATCTTACAAATGAGGTTAAAAAATATCAGTTTAAACTATGGATTAAGAATCTTTAAAGCTTTGTCAGAAGAGCCTAGAGTGAGGATTTTTCACCTTTTGATGCAGAACAGGGAATTGTCAATTTCTGATTTTGAGCTGATTCTTGATTTCACCCAAACTAAAACAAGCAGGCATCTAATTTATCTAAAAAATGCTGGGCTTTTAGGAAGCAGGAGAGTAGACCAATGGGTGTTCTACTATATTTTGGAAGAGTATCTTGAAATCATTCAGCAGATTTTTAAGTTTATCCAGAAAGATCCGAGTTTGATTAAAGATCAAGAAACTTTTGAAATTTTAAAGTCGAACCGCGAGCTTGCAATCAATAAAATTCAGAATAATCAGTACAGACGTTAATGACCGATAAAACTTACAAACATCTTTTCTTTGACTTGGATCATACACTTTGGGATTATGATCGAAATGTTCAAGAATCTCTTTCCGAACTTTTCGTACATTATAAACTAGAAAAAATGGGGATCTTGTCATCCCAACAATTTATCGATTCATTTTATGCAGTGAACTTCAAACTTTGGGAAGCTTATGATTCAGGGACTTTGCAAAAACATGAGTTGCGAGCGAGCCGGTTTCCAAAGATATTTCAGCAGGCGGGGGTTTTAGATGCTATAATTCCCGAAGAATTTGAGCCAGATTTCATGCATCGAACCAGTTCCAAGCCCCATTTATTCCCCCATACCATAGAAATTTTAGATTATCTAAAGCCTAAATACAAACTTCATGTAATCACCAACGGTTTTGATGAAAGTCAAGCCAAGAAAATGAAGTCGTCTGGATTGAATGATTACTTTGAATCGGTGGTGACTTCGGAGACTACCGGGCACAAAAAACCCGATCCACGGATTTTCTATCATGCTATGGAGGTGGCAGGAGCAAGTGTAGAATCAAGCATAATGATCGGAGATAATCCCGTTTCTGATATTCAGGGAGCTCGAAATGCGGGATTGGATCAAGTCTTTTTTAATCCTCTAAAAAAAGTAATTGGCATCCAGCCAACCTATACTATTTCACATTTGAGAGAACTCGAAGAACTATTTTAGGGTTCTTTTGTCATCAAATCACTTAGCCAATCTAAGCCTTCTGGTTATCTTTGGCACTTCAGAAAATCATAACCCCAGATATCATGCTCAAAGGTTTTTTTAATGTCCCTACTCCGGTCAATGAACCGGTCAACGCTTATGCTCCCGGAAGTCCCGAGAGAAAAGAACTACAATCCGCGCTCGAACAAGCCCGGTCCCAACAAATCGATGTGCCAATGTACATTGGTTCGGAAGAGGTCCGAACTGGCAATACGCATTCCATTTCCCCGCCTCACGATCACCAACACGTGCTGGGTCATTTCCACGAAGGAGACGCGTCACATGTTGAGCAGGCAATAGATGCGGCACTTGGTGCCAAAGCAGCTTGGGAAAATCTTGCTTGGGAACAACGGGCAGCTATTTTCTTAAAAGCAGCTGATCTGATTGCAGGTCCATATCGTACCAAGATCAATGCAGCCACAATGCTTGGCCAGTCCAAGAATGCAATGCAGGCAGAAATTGATGCAGCATGTGAGTTCATCGATTTCCTTCGGTTCAATGTTAAATACATGACCGAAATTTATGCACAGCAGCCTCCGGTTTCAGGTAATGGAGTATGGAACAGGCTAGAACAGCGTCCGCTCGAAGGATTTGTTTTCGCCCTGACCCCGTTCAATTTTACAGCAATAGCGGGTAATCTTCCGGCCTCAGCTGCTATGATGGGAAATACAGTCGTTTGGAAGCCAGCCTATACGCAGATCTATTCGGCAAACATTCTGATGCAAGTATTTAAAGAAGCAGGGGTGCCGGATGGCGTAATCAATTTGATCTACGTAGATGGACCAGTTGCGGGGGATATTATATTTAAACATCCAGATTTTGCAGGGATCCACTTCACAGGTTCCACAGGAGTGTTCCAGCATATTTGGAAAACGATTGGAGAAAATATTAATAGGTATAAATCTTATCCGAGGATTGTGGGTGAGACAGGTGGAAAAGATTTCGTAATTGCCCATAAGTCTGCCATTCCAAAAGCGGTGTCAGTTGGTCTGTCCCGCGGTGCTTTTGAATATCAGGGACAGAAGTGCTCTGCTGCTTCCCGCGCTTATATTCCATCCAATATTTGGGATGAAGTAAAGCATGGGTTAATAGCTGATCTTGGAGCTATGAAAATGGGAGGTACTGAAGATTTCACTAACTTCATCAATGCAGTAATTGATGAGAAATCTTTTGATAAGATCTCGAAATATATAGACGAAGCAAAAGCAAATCCTGCTTTGGAAATAATTGCTGGTGGAAATTACGATAAATCAAAAGGCTACTTTATCGAGCCTACTGTAATTGTAACCCAGGATCCGATGTACACCACTATGTGTGAAGAGATTTTTGGGCCAGTGTTGACCATCTATGTATACGATGCAGAACGATTTGAAGAGGCTTTGGAATTAGTGGATCAGACTTCTCCTTATGCACTGACAGGTGCTATATTCTCCCAAGATCGCTATGCAATTGAGTTAGCAACAATCAAATTGAAGAATGCTGCGGGTAATTTCTACATCAATGATAAACCAACAGGAGCAGTGGTTGGTCAGCAGCCATTTGGTGGAGCAAGAGCATCCGGTACCAATGACAAAGCAGGTTCGATGATCAATCTGTTACGCTGGGTTTCACCACGAACCATTAAGGAGACATTTGTGTCACCGGAAGATTTCAGGTATCCTTTTCTTGGAGAGTGATTAAGAAGTTTTATTGACCTTTGGGGATTAAAAATCTCCAAAGGTTTTTTCTAATGGAGACTTTTAGATCATAAGGGGAATTAAAAGTTGTGTGTTTCCAGATTTAACCGTAAATAGTTTGCAATAAGTTATTTAAGCGGGATTTGTTTATTTTTATATTATGAAAGCAATGGAGATAAGAACGAAAACCGATCGAAAAGGAAATATAAAGCTCGAAAATACCGGGTTAGCAGGAGAAATTTCCGTAAGAGTACTTATCCTTTCAGATGAAGATGAGAAAAATGAAGAATTAGCCTACCTCAGAACAATTTCAAGAAATCCAGCTTTGGATTTTTTGAACGAACCGGAAGAAAATGTATACACTAAGGAAGACGGGAAGCCATTCAGGGATTAGAGGCAAGATAGTGCTGGTCCCATTTCCTTTCGATGATTTTACTGTACAAAAAGTACGGCCGGCTCTATGTCTTACAGATCCAATCGGGAAATTTTCTCATGTGGTAGTAGCTTTTATTTCAAGTAAGATACCCGAATTCATTGAAGACTTTGATCTTGTGATTGACCAGAAAAATGAGAATTGGGCAGATACAGGATTATTAGTTCCTTCTGTTCTTAAGCTACATAAATTAGTGTCTATTCCTCAAAATTTGATTCTTAGGGAACTGGGAGTTTTCCCGAAAAAATTAACGGCAATTCTAGAAGGGAATATGAAGTCTATTTTTCACCTAACATAAAATTTGGAAACTCTTTTAGGTAGTTTATGCCGCCTTTACTAAGATCAGGTAACTAATGAAAAAGCGGATGAATGTCTTCAACCGCTTTTTTACCAATTTCAGGTGTTTATAATTTGTTTTTTAACGGCCACCCCGATTAGTCGGGGCAAGCTATGGAATCTCGCATGGTTATAATCACCCAGTGTGTGACGTTTTTTGTCATGCTCGATTTCATATATCTTTTCTAAGTATGCATTGCACCATTTACCTGGATCACCTGACCGGAAATGTAACTGCTCATGTCTGAACCCAAGAATACGCATGCATCTGCTACCTCTTCAGGTTTGCCGCCACGCTTCATTGGAATGCCTTCCCTCCAGCCCTGTACAGTTTTTTCGTCCAATACTGCAGTCATTTCAGTTTCAATAAATCCAGGCGCCACCGCATTGCATCTGATATTTCTTGACCCTAACTCCAGTGCCACTGATTTAGTAAAGCCAATGATGCCTGCCTTGGAAGCTGCATAGTTTGCCTGACCGGCATTTCCTTTTATGCCTACTACAGAAGTGATGTTGATGATAGAACCGGATTTAGCTTTCATCATCGTTCTATTTACAGCTTTTACGGTGTTGAAACAGGATTTTAAGTTGATGCCAATTACTTCATCCCAAGCTTCCTCCGTCATTCTCATCAATAAATTATCGCGTGTGATCCCTGCATTGTTGATCAGAATGTCAAGTGTACCAAACTCAGCAACCACATTGTTTACGAGTTCTTCAGCTGCTTTAAAGTCAGAGGCATCAGACCGGTATCCTTTGGCTTTTACGCCAAATTCTGCCAGTTCGGCTTCAAGAGCTTGCCCTTTTTCTACACTTGACAAAAAAGTAAAAGCGACATTTGCGCCTTCTTGTGCGTATCTTATTGCAATGGCTCTGCCGATGCCTTTAGATGCGCCGGTGATCAATGCCGTTTTTCCTGAAAGTAATCCCATAAGGTGTAAATTTTGTCTGGTCAAAATTAGGGAAAAAGCTAAAACTTCCGATTCATAAGTTGAATTGACTGCATTTTACCTGATATGTCTATTTATTAGTTGGTCAATTATGCTAATTGTAAAATTTTATTTGAAGTATATCTTTTATTGGGAAATAATGATTGGAAATGTGTTGTTTTAATACGCAAATCAGTTGAGTCTGTCTTTAAAACAGGGTTAAACCAAATTTTTTTCTGAAGCCAAAAGGTCTATTTTTGCGTTATTCAATTCGTTCTAAAAAACAAGTAATAGATATGTCTTCGACCAAATTTGACTTGATCGTGGTGGGCAGTGGACCAGGTGGCTATGTGGCCGCTATTCGTGCATCCCAGCTCGGCTTAAAAACTGCCGTAGTGGAAGCTGCGGAATTGGGGGGTATTTGTCTTAACTGGGGTTGTATTCCCACTAAAGCATTATTGAAGAGTGCTCAGGTATTTGAGTATATCAATCATGCAGCAGATTATGGCATTACTGTAAAGGATTCCAAAGCAGATTTTACAGGTATTGTCAAAAGAAGTCGTGGCGTAGCTGATGGCATGAGCAAAGGGGTTACTTTTCTCATGAAAAAGAATAAGATCGAGGTGATCAAAGGCTGGGGAAAAATCCAGCCGGGTAAGAAAGTGGAAGTAGAAGACAAAGATGGAAAGAAAACCGTCTACACTGCCGATAATATCATCATCGCAACTGGTGCGAGATCGCGGGAGCTTCCTTCTATGAAAATTGATAAGAAGAAGATCATCGGCTATCGTGAAGCATTGACGCTGGACAAACTTCCAAAGAAAATGGTGGTAGTTGGTTCCGGAGCAATTGGGATTGAGTTTGCATATTTCTACTCCACGCTTGGGACAGAAGTGACGATCGTAGAATACCTCGATAGAATCGTGCCTGTAGAAGATGCTGAAGTGTCCAAAACCTTGGAGAAGCTTTACAAAAAAGCGGGTATGACTATCATGACTTCTTCGGAAGTGACAGCAGTGGATACCAAAGGCTCAGGATGTAAAGTAACTGTGAAAACAGCTAAAGGTGAAGAGACTTTGACATGTGACATTGTTCTTTCTGCTGCGGGTGTTGTTTCCAACCTTGAGAATTGTGGTCTTGAAGATGTTGGGATTTTGGTTGAAAAAGGCAAAATCAAAGTTGATGAGTTCTATAAAACCAATATGCCGGGCTATTATGCCATTGGGGATGTGATTCCTGGACCAGCCTTGGCGCACGTGGCTTCAGCTGAAGGGATAATTTGTGTGGAGAAAATTGCAGGTCAGAATCCAGCCCCATTGGATTACGGAAATATTCCAGGTTGTACCTATTGTTCACCAGAAATTGCTTCGGTGGGCATGACAGAAGAAAAGGCCAAAGAAGCCGGTTACGAATTGCGAATAGGTAAATTCCCTTTCTCAGCATCAGGAAAAGCTGCTGCTGCCGGTGCAAAGGATGGATTTGTGAAGCTTGTTTTTGATAAAAAATATGGCGAATTATTAGGAGCCCACATGATCGGATATAACGTGACTGAAATGATTGCTGAAATAGTGGCAATACGCAAACTGGAAACTACTGGCCATGAATTAATCAAAACTGTTCACCCGCACCCAACTATGTCTGAGGCAATCATGGAGGCTGCTGCAGCGGCTTATGACGAGGTGATACATATTTAATTAGAATTATTTTTAAAAATAAAAGACACAAGACCATGACTTTCTGGTCTTGTGTTTTACATTTAAGGAAGAAATTTTTCAAACAATCAATTTTTGCAGGAAGAAGAACTCATCGCCGGATTACGGGCTAAAGACAGAAAGACCACAGTGTATTTGTACGACAAATACGCTCGGGCTTTGTTTGCGGTGATCTCAAGGATTGTCTTTGATAAGGAGATAGCTGAGGAGGTTTTTCACGATTCTTTTGTGAAGATCACCAAGAAAATCGAAAGTTATGATGAATCAAAAGGCCGTCTTTACACCTGGATGGCCAATATTTGTCGGAATTCTGCTATAGATAAATTACGCTCCAAAGAATTATCCCAATCGGGTAAGACCAATACGATTGATGACTTCGTATATGAGATGGAAAGCCAATCTGGCACCCAAGAACACATAGACGGGATTGGCGTGAGAGAACTGATGTCGGATCTCAATGATGAACAAAAATTTATTGTAGAGTATATTTACTTCAAAGGATATACACATTCGGAGGTTTCGGAGGAATTCGAAATACCTCTTGGTACCGTCAAGTCGAGGGTGAGAGCGGCAATACAAGTGTTGAAAAAAAATGTAGCAAGAATCTAGTGGATATTCAATCTTACATATCGTCGGGTAAACTGGAACTTTTCTTATTGGGAGAGTTGACAGAGCGTGAGCGTGAAGAGGTGTTAAGTTTGGCAAAGAAACATCCCGAGATCCAACGAGAATTGGATGAACTGGAGGCGACTATGTTTGCCTTTGATGATAAGTCTGGTCCTGCACCTTCGGAGGAAGTGAAGGAGAAAATATTCAATACTCTTGAAAGTGATTTTATCATCAAAAAAGGGGCAAAGTCAACTACTGAGTCGCAAGAAACTAAAGTAGTTCCAATCGGTTCTCCGTGGAAGCCATTTGCGATAGCCGCGTCTATTGCAGCCATTGTAGCCTCTGGGGCTGCGTTTTATTATGCTGGTAAATACCAGGAGCGAGACGAACAATTTACCGCATTGCTTCAGGATCAAAGTGTGATGGCAGATAATCTGAACCAGGTGAAGCAGGAATATCAGCAGAAAGATGCGCAACTGGACAAGATGATCGCTGGTGACTTTAAGCGGGTGGAAATGAAAGGAGATGCTTTTGAAATGCAGAAAGACGCCAAAGTGGACGTCTTCTGGGATCAGAATGCACAAGAAGTTTTCGTAGCCGTAAACAAGTTGAATGAACTTGAGGGAGAATATGACTACCAGCTATGGGCAATTGGAGACAATGGGCCGGTGGGAATCGGACTTGTCAATGCGGGTGAAAAACTTACGCTGCAGCAAATGCAAGCCGTGTCCCAAGCAGGATCTTTTGCCATCACGATTGAGCCGAAAGGTGGTTCAAAATCACCGACGCTTGCAAAATTAGTGGTACACGGTGAAGTAGCTTAAGGGATATTCAAGTTAACAATAAAACATTGGCCTGTTCTTAAAGAGAGCAGGCTTTTTCATTTTGATTAAATTAAGAGATATTTGAAGCAAACCTCAGCATATGGAACTCGAGCTTAGTACCCCAGCATTGCTTTTTTCAGCCATCACTTTACTTATGTTGGCCTTTACCAATCGGTTTCTTGCAATCGCAAGTTTGATCCGGGGATTGCACAAGAGTTACCTTGAAGCTCAAGATAAGGTTTCGATTGTCAAGCAAATTCATAATCTTCGAATTCGCCTGCGTCTTATCAAAAATATGCAGCTCTTTGGCATTTTCAGCTTTCTACTTTGTGTGATATGTATGTATTTGCTTTTCCATGGCTTTACCCAAGCTGCCAATTGGGTTTTTGTGGGGAGTATGGGAGCTTTATTAATCGCCTTGACCATGTCCTTGATAGAAATTCAGATTTCCACCAAAGCTTTAAATTTAGAACTGGGCGACATGGAAGAAATATTCAGCAAAGGCAGCTCAAGCCTCGATTTTATTTTCAAGAAAGATGCAAAGAAAGATGAGTAATAAATTGCTTTGGGTTCCGTTTCTCCTGCTTTTCCTGGGAAGTTGTGAACAGAAGCAAGCGGTTCAAGAAGTAGAAATAGTTGAAGCTGGGGTAAAAGAATCTGCGGGCAACTACATTCAGCTAAAAAACCTTGAGGAAACACGCGATTTCTATACCTGGAGTACAGACAGAATCCCAATGGTTTCTGCGCATAGGGGAGGACCTTATCCCGGATTTCCTGAAAACGCCATTGAAACTTTTGAAAATGTGTTGAAGTATACTCCAGCAATCATCGAACTGGATGTGGCCATGACCAAAGATGGCGTATTGGTACTGATGCATGATGATGATTTGGATAGAACTACCACGGGAAAAGGATTGGTAAGACAAAAAACTTATGCTGAAATTCAGGAATTATATCTGAAAGATGAAGTTGGAACAGTTACCAGATTCAAAATTCCTACGCTTGAGGAAGCGTTGATGTGGTCAAAGGGAAAAACGCTATTGACGGTAGATATAAAGAAGTCTGTACCCTATGAAAAAATCATTGAAGTTGTCCGCAAGACTGAGTCAGAAGCATATACAGCCCTGATAACTTATACTTTTCCTGCGGCAAAGAAGCTTCATGCGATGGCACCTGATTTAATGCTTTCTGTTACCATCAGAAACATGGATGAAATAGCACGATTTGAAGAAACTGGAATTCCTTGGACTCGGGTCATAGCTTTCACCGGAGTGGCTGAACGTCCAAGAGAGTTTAACCAGGCGTTACATCAAAAGGGAGTGTTTACTATTTTAGGGGTCTTGGGGAATTTAGATAAAAGTGCAGTTGCCCGTGGTGATGAAATATATGCCAGTTTTATTCAAAAAGGTGCAGATATTTTGGCCACGGATAGACCTGTTGAAGCAGCTGCGGCTATCAAAACGTTAGCCCCTTCCACTACTTCTAAATCCAAGTATTTTAAGAAATGATAATTGATTTAAGGAGCGATACTGTCACCCGCCCCACAGCAGGAATGAAAGAAGCGATGTTTTCTGCTTCAGTAGGAGACGATGTATTTGGGGAAGATCCAACTGTAAAAGCGCTTGAAGAGAAGATTGCAACGCTTTTTGGAATGGAAGCGGCAGTTTTTTGTCCTTCAGGCACGATGACCAATCAAATTGCTATCCGGCTTCATACCCGGATACAATCTGAGGTTATTTGCCATAAGCACTCGCATGTTTATCTGTATGAAGGTGGTGGGATTATGGCCAATTCGTTGTCTTCGGTAAAACTATTGGAGGGGAATTATGGGAAAATTACAGCTGATCAGGTAAGAGCTGCTATTAATCCGGACGATGTCCATGCGCCAGAGACTACTTTGGTGACGCTAGAAAACACCATGAATAAAGGCGGCGGAAGCATCTATACGTTAGCCGAAATTGCCCCTATTCGCGAAGTATGTAAAGAGAATGGCATAAAGTTGCATTTGGATGGAGCAAGATTGTTCAATGCACTGGTGGCTACGGCCGAGAGCCCAACTGATTGGGGAAGCCAGTTTGATACAATTTCTATTTGTCTAAGCAAAGGCCTTGGCTGTCCTGTTGGGTCCTTGCTTGTAGGAGACAGGGCGGCTATGAAGCGGGCAAGGAAAGTCAGAAAGTTGTGGGGAGGGGGGATGCGACAGGCAGGTTTTTTGGCTGCCGCCGGAATTTATGCCCTGGACCATCAAGTGGATCGCTTGAGCGAAGATCATGCACGGGCTAGATCATTAGGCGAAATACTTCAGAAGTGTGCTTTTGTCCGGGAAGTGATGCCTGTTGCTACCAATATTGTAATTGCGCAATTAGAAGGGGTTACGCCTGAAACTTTCTTGAAGAAGTTGGCTGAGAAGCAAATTAAGGCAGTCAAATTTGGTGATGACCTGGTTCGCTTTGTTACCCACCATGATTTTGATGACAATCAATTAGAGGAATTCGGGAGGCGATTAGAAGGAATATACTAATGAACCTAAATGTTTATACCCTCGTTTTTATATCTAAATTTATCAAAAAAATAAGGAAATGATTACTCGCGACAAAGTTTTGGAAGCTGTTAAGAATATGCCGGAGGAATTTTCTATTGATGATTTGATGGATAAGCTTCTTTTATTGAATAAGATTGAGATAGGACTGGAGCAAACAAATAACGGAGAGTCATATACAGCGGAAGAGGCCAAAAAGATGATCCGGGAATGGTATAAGTAAAATGGACTAAACAAGCAATAAAAATATTTATTCTATACGGGAATACTATTTGAATTATTCCCCAAGATTTGCAGATAATTTAGTTGATCAAATTTTTTCCAAAGAAAAACTAATAGCACGTTTTCCAAACGTTGACCGAGTAGTTCCAGAATTGAACAATAGCAGTGTAAGAGAATTAATTTATAAGCAATTCAGGATAATTTATGTAGTACTTGACAATGAAACCATTCACATAATCACAGTTCATCCAAGTTCAGCACCGCTTTCGGATATTTCACTTTTCGGGTAATAATATTTAGACGATTTATGTCAAAAGCAATCATCTTTTGAGGTCTTTTTTCATTTCTCAGTACCTTGCGTGGGAATATAGATTCTAACTGATGAACAATACGCCATTAGCAGAGCGAATGCGTCCCATGCGATTGGATGACTTAATTGGGCAGGAGCATCTGTCCGCGCCTAATTCTTTCCTGCATAAGGCCATCAAAGCTGGAAACGTTCCTTCCCTTATTCTTTGGGGACCTCCCGGAGTGGGCAAGACTACTATTGCCAATATCATCGCCAATGAAGTGAAAGCTCCATTTTATACGTTAAGTGCGATCAGTTCCGGAGTGAAAGATATTCGTGAGGTGATTGAGAAGGCGAAGTTTCAGATGGGTGTAATCCTTTTTATTGATGAGATTCATCGCTTTAACAAATCACAGCAGGATGCCTTGTTGGGCGCTGTGGAGAAAGGGGTGATCAGATTGATCGGAGCCACCACAGAAAACCCTTCCTTTGAAGTAAATGCAGCCTTGCTGTCCAGATGCCAAGTATTTACACTAAATTCTCTTGGAAAGGTTGAACTGGAGGCTATGATTCACCAGGCACTGGACAAAGATGTAGTTCTTAAGAAGCTGAATGTTCAGCTGAAAGAAACCGATGCCTTGTTGCGAATATCAGGGGGTGATGGGCGTAAGCTGTTGAACCTATTAGAAATAGTAATTGATGGGATCAATGAAGACCCATGCATAATTACGGATGAGAAGGTGATGCAGATTGCTCAGCAGAAGGTGGCGCTTTATGATAAATCCGGGGAGCAGCATTACGATATTATTTCCGCATTTATTAAATCAATCCGTGGATCGGACCCAAATGCTGCCGTGTATTGGCTTGCCCGAATGATTGAGGGAGGAGAAGATGTCAAATTCATTGCGAGAAGATTGGTGATATTAGCCTCTGAGGACATTGGAAATGCCAACCCAAATGCGTTGTTGCTCGCGACAAACTGCTTTGAGGCTGTCAAAATAATCGGGTATCCCGAGTCCAGGATTATATTGTCCCAATGTGTGACGTATCTAGCAAGTTCTCCCAAAAGCAATGCTGCTTATATGGCGATTAGCCAAGCGCAAGCTTTAGTCCGTGAAAAGGGAGACTTGTCAGTTCCCCTACATCTCCGAAATGCACCCACCAAGTTGATGAAGGATTTGAACTATGGAAAAGCATACAAATATTCACACGACTACCCGGGGAATTTTGTGGACCAGGAATTTTTACCGGATGAAATCAAAGGAACTAAATTGTATGATCCGGGAGATAACGCGCGAGAAAATGAACTGAGAAGATACCTTGGAGGGAAGTGGAAAGGAAAGTATGGTTATTAAGAAACAAGAACCAAGACCAAGAATTAAGAGACAAGAACGAAGAGACTTGAGTCAAGTGACGAGTATCGGGTATCAGGTATTAAGTAAAGGGTGTTTTGTTTACAAAGGCCTGCTATTAGATTTGCAGATTAGCAATAAATAAAGGGGCGTAGCCCTGGCCTCTTGGTAGAATAGAATGTGTTAACCTTAAATGAAGAGGGGCGTAGCCCTGAAATCTTAATGAGGCAGGAAGGGCTTCAACTAGATCATTCAACAAGCTATGAAGATCAATTGATCAGATTAGATTCAAAAATAGCGTAAATCGTATTTCATAAATCGTAATTTAGTATACTTAAGAAGAACAAGAAAAAAGTATCAACTATGATATATGAATTCATCAGGCTTGAATTCCTGAAAAGTTTCCGTTCCACAGCTTTTGCAAAAAGTGTAATGGTTGCCATTTTCTTGGTCTTCATGACCATTATGCTTTTAGGATATCTGCTTTTGGCAGGATTATTTTTAAATAAATTACTCGAACAGTTTGCTCCAAATCAGGATACCATTTCAGTTTTAAATGAAAGCTTGATTTTCTTTTTTTTAGCGGAGTTCATGTTTCGGTATTTTATTCAAAAGCTTCCTGTCATCGAATTAGAAAGTTTATTGCACCTGCCCATATCAAAGCGGAAGATCATGCACATGCTACTGGGAAGATCTTTTTTTTCTCCGATAAGTTTGATTCCGATATTTCTGTTTGGGCCATTTGCTTTCCAGATCATTTCTACGGACTATGGTCTTTCTGGTGCTATCGGGTGGTTTGGAACCATATTGTTGATTAGCTGGACCATGCACTGGTTTATGCTTTGGTTCAAGCAGCGTTTTGAAGATAGTTTGATAGGAGTATTGATTGTATTTTTGACATTACTACTAGGTGGAGGGGTCACTTACATGGGTTGGTTTAATATGGGAGAGCTGGTGGCACCTGTTTTCACCTTTGCTATGACCAGCTTTATGCCGCTGGCTGTGATGTTCATTTTGTGTGCTTTCGGGTATTATTTAGCATTTAACTATTATTTAAATAATGCTTATTTAGAAGATTTAGCGAAGGAGGAAGAAGTAAGGTTTGTCAATAGATCAGTGGGCTTCTTTTCTAGATTTGGGATGGCAGGAGAACTGGCAGATCTAGAATGGAAATTGATCATTCGGCACAAAAAGAGCAGGAGTTTCTTGATGCTAAGTGCATTTTTTTTATTGTATGGATTGATCTTCTACGATAATCCGGAGTACAATGCTGCTGAAGGGGGTGGGTTTAGCTTCCTGTTTATTTTTGTGGGGGTGTTTATCACCGGTATATTTATGATCCAATATGGGCAACTATTTTTAAGTTGGAATTCTGGATATTTTGATTTCTTTTTGAGCCGTCAGGATGGCATAAAGAATCTTGTGAAAGGAAAGTATCTTTTATTACTTGCTATTTCTACATTGTGCTTTTTGCTATCTATCCCATATGTGTATTTTGGGTGGAAGTTTCTGCTAATACACTTGGCTACTTTCCTTTTCAACGCTGGGATTATGATTCATCTGATTATTTATCTGGCACTTTGGAAACCAAAACCTATGGATTTGAATAAAGGGGCGATGTTCAACTATGAAGGAGTGGGGGCTGCCCAGTTCTTGATGATCATTCCGATGATGATTGCACCCTATGCGATATATGTTCCTTTTGCATTATTATTCAATTCTTATGTGGGACTTGCCGCGCTTGGCTCATTTGGTATAATAGGAATATTATTTTTCAATCAACTTTCACAAGTCAATATTAATCGGGTAATCAAAAGCCGATATGAAATTTCATCTTCATTCCGTCAAGAATTATGATTCAAATAAACAAGCTACAGAAGCAATATAAGGAAGCGGTGGTCCTTGACGTGGAATTTTTGGAAATCCCCAAATCTGAATGTTTTGGATTGGTAGGAAATAATGGGGCAGGCAAAACTACCTTGTTCAGGATCATGTTGGATTTGGTACGGGCCAGTTCTGGTTCTGTGCTGATAGATGGGGAAGATGTGAGCAAGACAGAGGAATGGAAACGAAGAACAGGAGCTTATCTTGATGAACATATGCTGTTATCGTATTTGACGGCAGATGAATATTTTCAGACGTTACGTAAGATATATGGCCTTTCTGAAGCAGATCTGCAACTTCATTTGAGTAAGTTCACAGAGTTTTTCAATGATGAAATTGTAGGCAAAAAGAAGTATATCCGTGACCTCTCCAAAGGGAACTTGAAGAAAGTGGGCATTGCTGCTGCGCTAATGGGAAATCCTGAGGTGGTATTTTTGGATGAGCCATTTGAGAATTTGGATCCAAGCTCACAGATTAGATTGAAGAAGTTGATTTTACAGGAAAAAGCAAATTCACAGGTTACTTTTTTAATTTCCAGTCATGACCTAAATCATGTCACAGAAATTTGTGACCGGATTGTCCTTTTAGAAAAAGGGAAGATCATCAATGACTTGAAAGACAAGACTGCCATGCTTTCCGAATTGGATGCCTATTTTACTGGGTAAATTTAAAGTATTGTTCATTTTGTTTCACTAAATGAACATATTGCGTGAAACTGCTTTTTTATGGACGTATTAACAGGATATGTTCATTTTATTTATTAATATGAACATTATATACACTTTATGTTCAAATCCTTAGTAATATTGGAAAATAAATTAAAGGTGTTCAATGCCCTACGACAGAAGTATCCCATATAATGAGTTGCCGCTTCTCCCTCCTGCTAAGCAAGTAGAAGAGGATATTTCGGTTCTAAAGAAATTGGTAACTGCCTCCAGGTCATTGGCCTCAGTGAATGCAAGCTTTTTGAGATTACCAAATCCTACAATGTTGGTGAACACCATAGCACTTCAAGAAGCCAAAAGCTCAACTGCAATTGAGAATATTTTCACTACAGAAGATGAATTGTATAAGGCAGTTTCCGGGACTATCCAAGAGGGAAGGGCTGACTCCGCAACCAAAGAAGTTTTACGATATAGAGAGGCAATTTGGGAAGGATATGAAGCGATGAGAGGCAATTCAGGTATTACCCAAGAGGTAATTTTGGGAGTGTTCAGAGAAGTGAAAAACACAAATGCCGGATTTCGATCTCCGGCAACTCAAACAATCATAAAACGTGGAAATAGCGAATTTCGCTCAGGTGAAACTATATATACTCCACCGAGGGATGAAGAAATACTTCGGGATTTAATTGAAAATTGGATAGAATATTTAAGCAACGACAGCGACTTTCCTACTGACCCATTGTTGAAGATGTGTATTTCCCATTATCAATTTGAGGCGATTCACCCATTTGCAGATGGAAATGGGAGAACAGGAAGAATATTGAATCAATTATATTTGGTCAATAAAAAGCTACTGGATCTTCCGGTTTTATATCTGTCAAAATACATTATTATTAACAAGGAAAATTATTACAACCATTTGGGAGGAGTGACCCAGCGCGGTGACTGGAAGTCTTGGATTTTGTACATGCTGGAAGCGGTGGAGAAAACCGCTATTCTAACAGAAAATTTGATCCTTGAAATTATCGTTCAAATGGAAGCAACTTTTGAGCATGGTAAATCAAAAATCAAGTGGTATTCAAAAGAAGTCAATGAACTGGTTTTTTCGCAGCCTTACCTTAAGTCTAAAACACTTGGTGAGCGGATGGGTGTGAGTTCCAGAACAACTTTAACGAAATATTTTTCAGAATTGGCGGATGCTAAAATACTTATTCCAAAAAAAGACGGTAAGGAGATTTATTATGTAAATGAGGAACTTGTAAGAATATTAGGAGATTAAAAAAAGGTGTTACGCAAATCAATTGCAGCATTTATGAACATTCAAAATGTGCTAAATTTCATCCTTCAGAATCAGGTTAGTAAGGACAAGTTAATAGGTTAATAAACTGCATGTCCAGCACTATACAATTTATTTTTTATGAGTTTTGAGTAGATCCAAATAAATACTGGATCTAATTGACCAATACTAAAAAAAGCCCTTCCGAACGTTCAGAAGGGCTTTTCCCTTTCTATCCATGACAATCATCCGGATAGGATTATCAACCTTTAATCAACCTATTTCCAACCGCCGCCAAGGGCTTGATATAAGTTTACCGTGGCGTTCATTTGTTTCCGTTTGGTTTCTATCAGTTCAAATCTGGATTCCAGTGCATCCCGTTGGGTCAGCAATACTTCCATGTAATCTGCTCTCGCTGATTTAAAGAGCTCGTTGGAAATGTCTATTGACTGCGTAAGCGCTTGGACTTCCTTCTCTTTCAGGCTATATGTATGCCCCAGATTGTTTACGTTGCTTAGTTGATTCGCTACTTCTATGTAAGCATTTAGGATGGTCTGCTCATAATTAAAGATGGCCTGGATTTGCTTTGCATTGGCAGATAAATACCTCGCCTTGATCGCATTTCGGTTAATTAAGGGAGCAACCAATTCCCCAGTAAGTGAATAGATCAACGATTCAGGGGAAGTAAAGAGATAGTTAGGATTAAAAGCATTAAAACCTACTCCTGCTGTAATAGCCAAGGAAGGATAGAAATCTGCTTTTGCTACCTTGATATCAATCTTTGAAGCTGCTAATTCGAGTTCGGCTTGTCTTACATCCGGCCTATTTGCCAGCAGCTGAGAAGGGATGCCCGCGTGAAGTGTCTTAGGGACTAACTCATCAAACGCGTCTGAGTTCCGCTCCACCTTTTGCGGAAACCTCCCCACCAAGTAGTTGATCCTATTCTCGAGTTCGACTATTTCCTGTTGAATCCCGTATTGAAGGCTTTTTGTGTTCAACACCTGAGCTTCAAATCTTTTTACGGCCAACTCAGTTGCCCGTGCAGCCACTTTCTGATACTTCACGATGTCCAAAGCATTATTTTGTATCCCAATATTCTGCTGAACAATGGCCAATTGATTGTCAAGAGCCAGCAACTCATAATATGAATTGGCTATTTCAGCAATCAGATTGGTGACCATAAAATTTTTACCTTCAACAGTCGCCAGATACCTGGTTAGTGCAGATTTTTTTGCATTTCGAAGCTTATGCCAAATATCCACTTCCCAGGTTGCGTACGCTCCAAGCATATAATCCTGTAAGGGCTCTGGCATCTCTTCCCCTGGCCTGATATCTGTGTTGGCATCATTCGCACCCTGACTAGTGTATCTCCCCACTTTGTCCACACCTGCCCCTGCCCCGATAGCTACAGAAGGTAGAACCTCCCCTTTTTTGATTCTTACTTCGTTTTGGGCAATCTGGATTTCCTGCAAAGTGATATTGAGTTCCTGATTGTTGCTCAGGGCAGTATCGATTAGCGCTTTCAGATAGGGATCAGCAAAATAATCCTTCCATACCACTTCAGCTGCGGTATTTATGGTGTCCTGTGTATGATTGTCATACTGCTCAGGTACTGCTTTGTTCACTTCCTTTTTGACTAATTCGGGTGCTTTACATCCGCTCACTGCCATGGTGATAGTGATTGCACCGACGAATATATATATGATTCTTTTAAGCATGAGAATGATGTTTTTGTTCGGATAATGGACTCTCGTCTTCATTCTGGATCAACTGCCGACCATCAGCCATTTTGGCGAATATGTAGTAAAGCCCAGGGACAATGATTACTCCGAATATGGTCCCGAATAGCATGCCTCCAAGTGCTGAAGCTCCAATAGTTCTGTTACCAATTGCCCCTGCACCTGTCGCAAGGATCAATGGGATCAATCCAGCGATGAAGGCAAATGATGTCATCAATATCGGACGGAAACGTACTTTTGCGCCTTCAATTGCAGCCGATAAAATGGTCAGTCCTTCTTGTCGTTTTTGAACCGCAAATTCTACGATTAGCACAGCGTTTTTGCCCAATAGTCCCACGAGCATGATCAGCCCGATTTGCGCATAAATATCATTGTCAAGCCCCATCAACTTTAACAGGAAGAAGGATCCAAATACTCCGGCAGGTAATGAAAAAACAACCGCAAGCGGGATGATAAAGCTTTCGTACTGAGCAGCTAACACAAAGTAGACGAACACCAGCACGATTAAAAACACATACAATGCTTCATTGCCCCGGTTGGATTCATCATACGAAAGACCTTCCCAGGCAATGTCGTAGCCTTTAGGCAATGTCTGCGCCGATACTTCACGGATTGCCTGGATAGCATCTGCGGTGGTATATCCGGCTGAGGGAAGCCCACGGATCGAAGCGGAGTTGTACATATTGAACCGGGTGACTTCATTTGGTCCCTGGATTTTCTTCATGGTCATGAAGGCTGAATAGGGGACCATTTCGCCTGCTTCATTCTTCACAAAGAGATTCAGTACATCGGACGGTAGTCTTCGGAAGGCAGGGTCTGATTGAACGTATACCTTGAAGAATCTACCAAAGCGGATGAATCCTTGTTCGTAGGTACTTCCGATCAGGATGTTCAGGTTTTCCATCGCTTTTCCGATAGAAACACCCTTCTGCATGGCCTTATCATTATCAATCTCGAGTTCGTACTGCGGGTAATTGGCGGCGAAGAAAGTGAACAGGCCGCTGAGCTCTTTTCGTTTGCTCAGATTGTCCATAAATTCTTTATTGATCTTATCAAATTCCTGGTAATCGGTGGTAGTTGTCTGATCCAGCAGTCTCATGGAGAATCCCCCCGATGAACCAAAACCAGGAATAGCCGGTGGCTCGAAAAACTCTACGATGGCACCAAGATTTTTTGATTCGGCTTCCAGCTCTTCCATGATTTCTTTTACCGTGTGTTTTCGGTCGTGCCACGGCTTTAAGTTGATCAGACAGGTACCTGCGTTTGAGCCGCGTCCTTCTGTCATGATTTCGTAACCTGCCAATGATGAAACAGATTCTACGCCGTCTATCTCCTCACATATTTTTTGGAGCTTCTGTGATACCTGATTGGTACGTTCGAGCGTAGCTCCCGGAGGAGTTTGGATGATGGCATAGATGGTACCCTGATCCTCGCTGGGGATAAAACCTGCCGGAAGAATTTGGTTTTCTATGAAAATACCTGCCCCAAAGAGCAAAAGAATTCCAAAGGTAAGCCATCTTCTGCTCACCATATTTTTAAGTAAGGATACATACTTTCCGGTGAGCTTATCAAAGCTCCTGTTGAAGCTGTCAAGTCCTTTGGACAGTATATTTTTCTTACGTGCCTGACCATGATGGTTTTTCAGCAACATGGCACACAGCACGGGAGTAAGCGTAAGGGCGATAATGGCCGAAATCACAATGGAACTGGCCATGGTAATCGAAAATTGTCGATAGAATGTGCCTACAGGCCCACTCATAAATGAAATGGGCAAGAATACCGATACCATGACGGCCGTGATGGCTATAATAGCCCCACTGATTTCTCCTAAAACTCTTTTGACTGCTTGGTAAGGGGTCAAGTGAGGAAATTCCTCCATTTTGGCATGTACTGCTTCGACGACCACAATGGCATCATCGACCACAATTCCTATCGCCAATACCAAAGCAAACAAGGTGACCAAGTTGATCGAAAGGCCAAAGAACTGAATGACGAAGAAGGCTCCAATAAGGGATACCGGCACGGCCAAAATCGGGATCAGCGTAGATCGCCAATCTCCCAAAAAGATAAATACCACCAGCGCGACCAGGATAAAAGCATCCCGAAGTGTATGGATCACTTGCTCTATGGAGGCATCCAGAAACTGGGAGACGTCATAACTGATCTGATAATCCATGCCCGGTGGAAAGGATTCCTTCATTACTTCCAATTTCGCTTTTACCTCAGCAATGACTTCACTGGCATTACTGCCATAATTCTGCTTCAACACTATTGCTGCTGAAGGGCGGCCATCCAAGTTGGAATAGATGTCGAAGAATTCACTTCCGAGTTCTGTTTTGGCGATGTCCTTCAGTTTGATGCTCTCCCCTTCAGCATTGGCCCGGATGATGATGTTATCATATTCTTCCGGCTTACTATAGCGTCCTTTGTAGGTCAGCACATACTCGAGTGACTGCGCTTCAATCCCGGAGCTTTGTCCGATTCTTCCGGGGCGGCCTACGATACTTTGCTCTTCAAGCGCTTTCATTACCTCATCCACGGATACATTATAGGCCCGCATCCGATCAGGATTGAGCCATACACGCATCGCATAGGTACGGCTTCCCAATATTTGTGATCTTGCCACTCCTTTGATCCTGTTGATTTCAGGGATCATATTCACATTGGCATAATTATACAGGAACTTCTCGTCCATGCTTTCACTCTTGGAGTAGAGATTGACATACATGAGCATGCTGGGCTGGATCGGTGTGATCACTACGCCTTCCCGCTGGACTAGCTCCGGTAGAAGTGGCATGACTTGATCTACCCTGGTCTTCACGCGGATTACCGCTTGATTGGGATCTGTGCCGGGCTCAAAGATCACGTTGATCGTTGCTTCACCCGCGCTGGTGGCGTCAGTAGCCATATATCTCATGTCCTGTACCCCATTAATTGAGTTTTCCAGGGTGATGAGTGTGGACTTGACCAATACATCGGCACTGGAGCCTGGATAAGCGATGAATATACTTACCGTCGTGGGAGCGATTTGCGGAAACTGCGAAATGGGCAGTTGCTTGATAGCCAGGGAGCCTACAAAGACAATCATGATGGAAATCACAATTGCCAGGACTGGCCTTTTTATGAATTTGCTAAACATGTTAATTTCTGTTTTTAGGAGCGAAATGACTACTCAGCATATAAGTCTAATCCTGACAGCGCAGTATGAGCATCTACGAAATCATAATGAATCTCGTCATTCTCCTGTACCAGGCGTAAGCCTTCAAGAAGGATCTTATCCGTCTTCTCCAATCCTTCAGAAATCACATAAATGTGCGGGATTTCAGCAGAGATTGTCACTTCTCTTGAGCGGACTTTATTTTCTTCATCCACGACATAGACGTACTTCTTTTCGAGAACTTCGAATGTGGATTTCTGGGGAATCAACAAGGCATCCTTGAGTGGGATGCTCATTTCTATATTGCCTGTTTCTCCGTGTCTGAGAAGTCCATCAGGATTAGGAAAAGTAGCTCTGAAGGCAATATTTCCGGTTTCATGGTTAAAATCAGCTTCAATAGTTTCTACTACACCTGGATGAGGAAAATGTTTATTGTTAGCCATTAACAGATTGACCACCACGTCTTCCTCACTTTTTACTTCTGCTTTATAATCCAGGTATTCAGCTTCCGGAACATTATAATAGACCCACATTTTGCTGTTGTCAGAAAATTCAGAAAGCAGTTCGCCTTCATCCAACAGACTTCCTTCCCGTACATGAAACCTTCCAATGATTCCATCGAAAGGCGCTCGGATTTCTGTAAACTGTAGGTGTACCTCTGCAAGGGCCAATTCGGCTTTAGCTTTGGCCAGCTTAGCTTTGGCCATAGCCAGTTCATTGGGAGCTACAATATTCCGATCTGCAAGTGATTTGGTGTTTTGATATTCGATTTCAGCAAAATCTACTTCCGCTGCTGCGCTCTGCTGTTCTGCTTCGTATAGTTTGGGCATGATTTTGAACAGCAGTTGGCCCTTCTTCACAAGTTGGCCTTCATCTACATAGATTTTTTGAAGGTAGCCCCTTTCTTGGGCACGTAGTTCAATGTGCTGGATGGAATGGATCTGAGATACATAATCTTTTGTGATGAGTGTATCCATTGTCAGGGGGCTAGTGACCTGAAAGGTGGTTTCACTTTCCTTATGCTCCTCACCATGGGAGTTGCAGCCTGCGATCCATAAGGTAGTGCATAGGCTGAAGAGCATGAAAATTTGATTTTTCATAGATTGATTTTTTTGAAAAGAGGTATTAATCCGGGTGATTTTGGGTGGGTGTGTACAACAAATACACGGAGCCCTGATAGCGTTGCGCTAGTAGACTAAGGGCAATAAGGTTGGAAGAAGTAAAGGCAAATAGATTGCCTCTCAAAAATGAATTATATCCTAAATACCTGGATTACAACGTGGATCCGGAGGGTGGATATCGTATGTATTAACCTGCTGTAAAGGAGGTTAATATTGGTTTTGAAATAAAGAAAAGCTAATAATAATGTGCAGAGGACAGCTAGAAAGTGAATGCTGTTTGCGACAAATAGCTTAAAGGAGACCAATACATCATCCTTTTCTTCTATTTCGAAGACTGTAAGTTTACCGGCATCTTTTTGATGAAGAGAAGATGAAGTAGAGAATTGATGCGTATTTTTTACTGGGGATATTAAAGTCTCGGAGGTATTGATGGTCACTTCCGTATCATAAAAATGTGCATGAGCATGGCTGTATCCACTTGAAACGAGGATACTCAACGCAAGGAAAAACCTGGTTATTAATTGACTCATCAGGGTGCGAATTAAGATAATCTATCTAATACGTCAAATAAATTCGGCGTATTTTTTTTGGAATAGAACTAATTATTTTCCGTATGAGGTTGAGTTCATTTACCATACATGTTTGAATCTGGAGGAAAAACAGTCGTCAATTGGATTTTAATTCGTCTATTTGCGCTTGCTTTTTTAATTTTCTTGAAGCGGTTTTTTGAAACAAGATTTTTCACATTAATTACAAGTTATATGATCTGTAATCAACTATTTTTAAAGTTGGAAAGAGGCTTTTAATTACTGTGAATATTGAAGAGATAAAATCCTGAGTATAAATACGTGAGAGGTATTATGTCTTTTATCAAATAAGGTTTTAAATTTAAGAAACTGATATAAAGACTCCACCAAACTTCGATTTATTGTTTTTACCGTTCGATAGTGAGAAAGATGGCCTGAAGAAGTGTCAATACTGTTTTTTGGTTCAAGAGAATCATCATTCTAAAATGGTTTTATGTCTTCATGGGCTGATGAAAAAAATGCAATAAATAAGTAATTAGGTAGCTGATATCAGGGATTCAAAGAAATTTAGCAGGTGTTCATTTTGATAGGGAATCATTTTTAAAGATTGAAAGTGGTTTTTTATATTTTGAAAGCACAATTCTACCTCATGAGAGGCAGATTTATTGAAAATCTGATAAAGAAAATGGAACTTGCTTGAAATCTTCAAAAATTGTGACTTACATTGGGGCAAGAAAAGTCATGTTTTAAGTTCTTTATTAGTATTAACGAGAAAAGTCTGGATGTCTATCTTATTGAATTATAGCCTTTAACAGGTCAATAATTAGGTGAGATAATCGTTTTAAAGTGGCCAAGTTCACCCGATTTTGGAGGAGTAGGGAAGATTTTACTGACTTATAGTTTATTTTCCGCTTATGTAAAATATCCCCCGAATTCGCTTTAAAAGCCTGATTTTTCAAAAAAATCTAAAAGAGCCCATTGTTTTTTGCAATTAAAAAATGATAACTTTAAAACTCGATTTTAGTGTAGAAACCATTTAACCTTTATCAAAAGTCTATTTAAAAATCAAATTATGAGAAAGTTAATCGCTTTGTTCATGCTTGCAGGTATCATGTTTGTTCCTGTTTTCGCAAACGCACAAGATGCAGAGGACTCTGCAGCACAAGAAGAAACTACCCCGGTAGCAGTGGAGCCAGCTGCATCTCCTACGATGGCTGACGAAGAGATCGTCGCTGAGGAGCAAAGCTTCCACCAAGTAGTCAAAGAGCAATTTATTGAGGGGGACCCTCTTTACATGACTCCGGTATTGCTCTGTCTAATTTTCGGACTTGCAGTAGCCTTGGAAAGAATTATCATGTTGAATTTGTCTACTACTAACACCAAGAAACTATTGGTTAAAGTAGAAGATGCGCTAGCGTCTGGTGGAATTGAGGCAGCTAAGGATGTTACTAAAAGCACCAAAGGCCCAGTTGCATCTATCTTTACTCAAGGTTTGATGAGATACTCCGAAGGTATCGAAATGGTAGAAAAATCTATCATCGCTTATGGTTCTGTGGAAATGGGAAGATTGGAAAAAGGTCTGGTTTGGATCTCTTTGTTTATCTCTCTTGCTCCGATGTTGGGTTTCATGGGTACGGTAATTGGTATGATTGGCGCATTCGACGCTATCGAAGCAGCTGGTGATATCTCTCCTTCCCTTGTGGCTGGTGGTATCAAAATCGCCCTTTTGACAACTGTAGCAGGTTTGATCGTAGCGATTATCCTTCAGTTGTTCTACAACTATTGTGTGGCTAAAATAGATTCTTTGGTTAACGATATGGAAGATGCATCTATCTCTTTGGTAGACATCCTCGTGAAGCACAAATTGACTGGTAAATAATCAGGCTTGATTCGCAATCAATTAACGTTAATTTTAAAGAAGCTACATTATGGATATTTATGACATCTTATTATACGGGAGCTATGTACTAGTTGCGATTGGGATTGTGGCTTCTATATTGATGCCGCTTATCAAGTCTTTGGATGATCCAAAGAGCTTGCTCAAAACTTCTGCTGGTATAGCTGTGATCGTAGTGTTGTTCTTCATTGCCTACTCAATATCCAGCAACGAAGTTCTTCCTAAATTTGAAGCAGAACCATTTAGTCTAACTCCGCAAATGTCTCAGTTGGTGGGTGGGATGCTTATAACAACTTATGTTCTTACAATCGTTGCTCTTCTTGGCATCGTATTGACAGAATTGAATAAAGCAATAAAGTAATATGGCCAAAAGGAAAAATAGAACGAGTACGGAGGTCAATGCAGGCTCCATGGCAGATATTGCTTTCCTGCTCCTGATCTTCTTCCTCGTAACTACTACAATCGCTTCGGACAAGGGTATTTTAAATATCCTCCCTCCGAAAATGGATCCAGATAATCCTCCTCCAAAGATTGATCTTAACGAGCGGAATATATTCAATATTCTTATCAACTTGAACGATCAACTCTTGGTTGAAGGTGAATTTAGAGATGATCCGGACGGTCTGGATGAAGAGATCAAAGCTTTCATCCTGAACTTTGGAGCACCTAATGATGATGATGCAGCTTTGTTTAACTCCTTGCCAGCATCGTTAAAATCTTTGGCAGCTAGAGATCCTGAATCATCAGATAATCCTGGTGAAGCGGTCGTGTCTATCAAGACCAATCGTGGTACTAGTTATGAGAAGTATTTGGAAGTATTCGATTTAGCTAAGAAAGCCTATTTCGATATTTATGCTGAACGTGTAAACTTAACTACTGAGGAATATCGCGCCCTTACTGGTAAGGATGATGCTGAGGTTAGTCTTCAGGATAGAGGTAAAGAAGGTATTCCTATGGCGATTTCTATTGCAGAACCTGATAAATAATTATGGCAAAGTTTGGAAAGAAAACAAAAGTAGAGGTAAGTATACCTACATCAGCTTTACCGGATATTATCTTTATGCTCCTATTCTTCTTTATGGTGACTACCGTATTGAGGGAACAAGAGATACTTGTTGAGCAGAAGATTCCTGCTGCTACACAGCTCCAGAAGCTCCAGAAGAAGTCACTGATTTCGTATATGTTTATTGGTAAGCCAAAGAATACAGGCTTATATGGGACGGAGCCACGTGTTCAGGCGAATGATGCGTTGTTGGAAACCCCTGATATTGTTCAATGGGTGAACCAAGAGCGTGATATGCTTCCTGAAGCTGATCGCGGTATGATTACAATATCTATGAAGGTAGATAAAGATGTGAAAATGGGGCCCATCTCAGATGTTCAGTCAGAGCTTAGAGAAGCCGATGCCCGTAGAGTACTTTATGCATCTATAGGTAAAGTCGTAAGGGATTAATTTTAACTTATCTTAATACAAAAGCTATCTCTTCAGGGATAGCTTTTTTTTTAGCTTATGCTCATCCCTCTCACCAATAAAAAGAAAGTCCAGAATGCATGGGCGATGTATGACTGGGCAAATTCAGTTTACAGTCTTGTAATTACCTCGACCATTTTTCCGGTTTATTACAATAGCGTGACTAAAGGACTCAATGATGGTGATTTTGTTGACTTCTTTGGAATTGGAATGGTGAATACCGTTTTGTATTCATATTCTATTTCATTTTCCTTTTTGATCATAGCGTTGATTTCCCCCATTCTTTCTGGTATTGCAGATGCTAGCGGGAAAAAATTACTGTTTATGAAATTCTTCGCTTATTTGGGATCACTTTCTTGCATGGCTTTATTCTTTTTTGATGGAAATAACCTCGAGTGGGGTATCTGTTTCAGTATATTGGCAAGTATTGGATATGCCGGAAGTATTGTGTTCTACAATGCCTACTTACCTGAAATTTCAAAGCCTGAGGAGTATGATGTCCTTAGTGCAAAAGGATTTGCTCTTGGTTACATTGGCAGCGTAATCCTCCTTGTTCTCAATCTGCTTATGATTCAGTTCCCGTCATGGTTTATGCTTGAAGATGGGGGAGTGGCTGCCAGAATATCTTTCTTGATTACAGGAATATGGTGGGCTGGGTTCTCCCAAATCACCTTTAAAAATTTACCTGCTAATCCTTTTGGAAAGGATATTAAGAAAGAATTTCTCATAAAAGGCTTCCAAGAAATTAAAAAGGTATGGCTTGAAGTACAGGATATAAGCATTATGAAGCGGTTTTTGTTGGCCTTTTTCTTCTATTCTATGGGTGTACAAACGGTAATGTATTTAGCAGCTACATTTGGTGATAAAGAGCTTGGCTTGCCAGGAAATCAATTGATTATGACGATTTTGATTATACAGATAGTTGCTATTGGAGGAAGTTATTTCTTTGCCTTCTTGTCAAAAAAGTTAGGAAATAAGATCAGCCTGGTCATTATGGTATTGATTTGGGTGGGTATCTGTGCTGGGGCTTATTATGTCTATAACGTTCAGGAGTTTTTTGCATTGGCATTTGTTGTCGGATTAGTAATGGGGGGGATACAATCATTATCCCGATCTACTTTCTCTAAACTCATTCCCAGTTCCACTATAGATCATGCTTCATACTTCAGCTTCTATGATGTAACTGAGAAAATGGCCATCGTTTTCGGTACCTTTTCCTATGGAATTATCGAGCAAATGACTGGAGACATGCGAAACAGCGCACTGTCCCTTGGTTTGTTCTTCTTGGTGGGATTAGGGTTTTTATTGTTGGTAAGTATTCCAAAGGACCGTTTAAATGCCGCAGCGGATTAATTATGCAGAAAATTATTTCAGGCGAAGAAGTTAAAGTCTTAGACGCTAGCCATGTAGCCCTTACTGGGCAAAGCAGCTATGACTTAATGGAGAATGCTGCCAACGAATTTGTTGATTGGATAAAGAAGCAGGATTTGCAAAAGAAGAGTTATCTAGTGGCTGTAGGCAAAGGGAACAATGGAGGTGATGGATTAGCTATCGCAAGGATGTTACATAAGGAAGGATATTCTGTATCCGTCTTGAGGTGCTTTGGATCAAACGAAAAAATAAGCCCTGATGCACATGCCAATTTAAAGTTACTTCCTGAGGCAATTCATTGTTACACGATTGAAGACAACTTTCCTATGGCGGGCATTTTGATCGATGCTTTTCTTGGAGTAGGATTACAAGGTGAGCTTCGTGAGGATGCGGCACATGTAATAAAAAGATTAAATGAGTTTACTGGCTATAAAATCAGCGTTGATATCCCTTCTGGTCTGCCTTCCGATAGCCTTACAAATGGCGCTGTAGTAAACGCTGATATCACTGTAAGCTTTGAGTTTCCAAAGTTGTCCCTCCTTATGCCTGAGCATTCGGCATATGTAGGAGAGCTAGTGGTTCTAAAAATAGGAATTGAGGATTCGGCCTATCATCCGTTTAATTCTGACACGTATTTTCTGACTGCGCGGGATATTCCTGCCTTTCATCGAAAGTTCAATAGGTTTAGTCATAAAGGGGATTTTGGGAAAATTTTACTTGCCGGAGGAAGTCCGGGTAAAATGGGTGCCCTTATCTTATGTGCCAAAAGTGCATTACGAACAGGGTCTGGGTTGGTGAGCTGCCACATGGAAGAGACAGAGCATCATATCATGCAGACGGCGGTACCAGAAGCAATGGCTACTTGGGGCTTAATACCATATGCAGAATATTATGATGCTTTAGGTATAGGGCCTGGGTGGGGACAAGAAAATCGTGTAAGCTTGATGCGTCACCTACTTCACGATTTCAAAAAGCCATTGGTAATCGATGCTGATGGGCTGAATCTTTTGGCGAAGAATAAGGAACTTCTCTCTTTAATTCCAAAAAAATCAATTCTTACACCTCATATTGGAGAGTTTACCCGACTGGTGGGGGATTGTGATAATCATCTGGAAAGACTGGAGAAAGCAAAGAAGTTTGCAATTGATAATGGGGTGATTCTAATTCTAAAGGGTGCTAATTCTGCAGTGTGTTTTCCGGATGGGAGACAGATTTTTAATTCTTCCGGGACCCAGTTTATGGCTACAGGTGGATCTGGAGACGTACTAACCGGGATGTTAACATCCTTCCTTGGAATGGGCTATTCGCCGGAGCACGCCGCTCTGTGTGGAGTCTATCATCATGGTCTTGCAGGAGAGATTGCTGCACAGAAGAAACGTCGTGGTGTCATCGCCAGTGATATAATCGATGCGATTCCGGAGACTTATATTCAACTAAATATTGAATAGCTCCAACATCTATAGCTTTCAATTGAGTTGTATGTACAGTTGTGTTTCATTAACTTGTTAAAAACACATTAGCTTTGAAAAACTTTAAAACAATATTAATAGTGCTTCTATTCTGTCAAAGTTGTGAGGCGCAAAGTGATAGCAGAAAGGGAGTTAAGGGTAATGGAGATTATAGTACTGAAATCAGAACCACTTTAAAATATAGCTACGTCTCTCTTGAGGGTGTAATGGATATAGAACTTGTAGCTGGAACAGAAGGTGAGCTTTCTGTGCAGGCTGAAAGCAATTTTTTTGATTATATAATTACAGAAGTTGAAGGGGACACATTAAAAATCTATAAAAAAGGAGGAGCAAATCTTGAGGTTTCCAAAAGAATGGGGATAAATATAACAGTCCCTTTCGAAGAACTAGATGGTGTTTTCTCAACAGCTTCTGGTGATATTTTTAGTTCAGATACTATTGAAGCCAACAGTTTTCTGGCGCGTTCAACTGGTTCTGGAGATATTAAGTTGACTGTGGATGCGGCCAAAATACAAGTTTTTTTAGCTGATTCCGGAGATATAGTCCTTATGGGAAATGCTAAAGAATTAGAATGCAGTACTACTGAATCAGGAGATCTTGATGCTTCAAAATTGAGGGCTGAGAAAGTCTCTGCCTTAGTTTCTGGATCGGGAGATATTGATGTCTATGCCAGTCAGGAATTGAAAGCCAACATAAAAGGATCCGGGGATATAAGCTTTGCGGGAAATCCCAAGAAACAGGATTTTCAATCAACGGGATCTGGTTCCATTTCAGCAAATGATTAAACCGCTTTCTCAGGTATTGCAGTCCCCAATTTCCTAAGTTTGGCCACCTTGAAAGTACCAATGAAGTTAAAAGTACGCTGTTCAGAAGAAGCCATTCATAGCAGTTGATTCTTGATTTTTCAATTTGGAAATGATGATTGACTTATGTGAATCAGGTTTAAACCTTCTCTTTGTATCTTTAACCCGGATTATGCATTAGGATTCGTAGTGAGGGTTTAAAGTGCAAGAAAATCAGGCTGTTTGGAGATGGAGGCATAGCACCGCTATGGTGAGATCGAAAACAGAAACAAAGTGACTGATTTTGAAGCAGTTTAAAGCCGTAATAAATTGTCTAATGCATATTTCGGGTTTAATGTATATCGGGCTAAACGAGGTTTCTGACAAATACATTATTTTTTGGGAACTAAGGAACCTAATGTTCCCTCAATCTGGTTTGATGGATACTTATTTTTACCATGAATAAAGAAAAACTACTCCTCTGGACACTTGCGTCTATTAATTTTATCCACATTGTTGATTTTATGATTCTAATGCCTTTGGGCCCGCAACTGATGCGAATTTTTGATATCAGTCCCAGGGAGTTTGGTTTATTAGTTTCATGCTACACCTTTAGTGCGGGGATTTCCAGTTTTTTTGGAGCCTTTGTTTTAGATCGATTTGACCGTAAGAAAATTTTAGTGTGGGTTTATGTGGGATTTGCCATATCCACACTTGGTTGCGCTTTATCTCCAAGTTATCCTGTTCTTCTTTCCGCAAGAATAATTTCCGGGTTATTCGGTGGGTTGACCTCCGCATTAATCTTGGCCATTATTGGAGATGTGATTCCAGATTCCAGAAGGGGCAGAGCAATGGGATTAGTTATGGCTGCATTCTCAGTAGCCTCTGTTTTAGGAGTTCCTCTTGGATTATTTTTGGCAAGTTTATCTGATTGGCATACACCATTCTTCATCCTTACCGGGCTTTCAGTATTGAGCTTGGGCATGATCATGAAGTACATTCCCAATATTACAGACCATCTCAAAAATGACATTGTCCGACCAAATCCATTGGTAGTGATCCGTCGGGTTACCAGTAATGCTAATCAAATGAGGGCGATTACTTTTATGGTCATGGTGATGTTCGGGCAATTCATGATTATCCCCTTTTTAAGTCCATATACTGTTGCTAATGTAGGATTTACGGAGCTTCAGCTTACATACATTTATATGGCTGGGGGTGCATTTACTATATTCACATCTCCTTGGGTGGGGAGACTTTCTGATAAACATGGCAAGAAAAAGATATTTACCATTTTCATGTTGTTGAATGTTGTGCCCATTGCTATCATCACTAATCTGGGAGTGACGCCGATTCCTTTTGTATTGATGGTTTCTACGTTGTTGTTTGTGACCTCAAATGGAAGGTATGTTCCAGCTGCTGCTATTATCACTGGGACAGCTCTGCCTGAAAATCGGGGAAGCTTCTTAAGTTTCAGCTCTGCAGTTCAGCAAATGGCAACGGGTGTAGCTTCGCTTGTTGCGGGTCTGATAATTTATGAGAATTCATCGGGGCAGTTGATGAACTATGATATAGTAGGATACATTTCCATTGGGTGCAGTTTGCTTTGTATTCCTCTTGTCAGGAGAATAAAGATTGTGAGTTAAAAAAAATCCCCGTCATTTTATGACGAGGATGTTTAATTTCTAGACTGGATTAAAACTCTGCGTTTCCAGGTGTTCTTGGGAAGGCGATGACATCCCGGATGTTTCCCATTCCTGAGACGAATTGGACCATCCGTTCAAAACCCAATCCGAATCCGGCATGTGGGGTAGATCCAAATCTCCGCGTGTCTAAGTACCACCACATTTCGTCTTGAGGGATGTTCATTTCCTCCATACGCTTGGTGAGTACCTCCATCCGTTCTTCACGTTGAGAACCTCCGACGATTTCTCCAATTCCTGGGAAAAGGATGTCCATTGCTGCTACAGTCTTACCATCGTCATTTTGACGCATGTAGAAGGATTTAATATCCTTGGGGTAATCTGTAAGGATCACGGGTTTATTAAAGTGCTTTTCAACCAAATATCGCTCATGTTCGGATTGCAGGTCTGCTCCCCAAGAGTCAATCAAATAGCTGAATTTCTTCTTTTTATTTGGTTTTGAATTCCGTAGAATGTCAATGGCTTCTGTGTAAGTAATTCTGACAAAATCATTGTCTACAACAAATCGAAGTTTTTCGAGCAAACTCATTTCACTGCGTTGATCTGCTGCTTTGGTTTGTTCTTCTTCTTGCAAGCGTTGATCAAGGAAATTTAGATCTTCGATGCAATTGTCCAGTGCATACTTAATTATATACTTTAAGAAGTCTTCAGCCAGATCGGCATTGTCTTCCGCATCATAGAATGCCATTTCAGGTTCGATCATCCAGAATTCTGCCAAGTGTCGGGTTGTATTGGAATTTTCTGCCCTGAACGTTGGTCCGAATGTATAGATATCAGCCAGAGCCATGGCCGCTAATTCTCCTTCAAGTTGACCGGATACTGTTAGATTCGTTTCTCTTTCAAAGAAATCTTCTTTATAATTTATAGCTCCTTCTGCAGTTTTGGGAGGATTCTTCAGGTCAAGCGTAGTTACTTTAAATGTTTCTCCTGCACCTTCTGCATCAGAGGCAGTGATAATGGGAGTGTGAATGTAGAAAAAGCCTTTATCGTTGAAATACTTGTGCACAGCATAGGCGAGGGCATGTCTTACTCTGAATATTGCTCCGAAGGTAGAGGTACGCATTCTAAGATGGGCATTCTCCCGAAGAAACTCCATTGAATGTTTTTTCGGCTGTAATGGATATTTCTCAGGATCAGCTTCGCCTAATACTTCAATAGATGATGCATTCAGTTCAGAACTTTGGCCTGAACCTTGAGATTCAACCACTTTTCCAATGACTTTGATACAAGCTCCCGTTGTACACTTCTTGAGTATGTCCTCTGTGATCAGGTTAGGATCAGCCACTACTTGGTAATTGGTAATGATGGAGCCATCGTTTAGCGCGATGAAGGCCACATTCTTATTCCCTCTTTTGGTCCGGATCCATCCCATCAATGTTACTTCTGCTCCAATAGGAGCTGTTTCGAGGATAGTCTTGATTTTGACCCTTTTATTAAATGCCATGTAGTGATTTAGTTATGCGTATTATCTTTTCGCTGATAGTATTGCGTGAATGCAAAAAAACGATTAAATCACCTTTTTATCAAAAAATTGCTTGTTTTTCCTAACTTTGAGTCCTGGTCTTTTTTAGGGAAAAGACCTTTTTTGAACCCAATCAGCAGGTTTTACCAAAATCCGAATGCAAAAGCTAAATCTTAGCCAGTCACTTTCACAGAAGCTTTCACCGCAGCAAATACAATTTATCAAATTACTGCAGGTGCCAACAGCTGAACTAGATACTCGAATTGAAGAAGAACTCGAGATCAATCCTGCCTTAGAGGAAGGAAAAACAGAAGAAAAAGACAGCTCTGAGGATGAGTATGAAGAATCCTATGAGGATGAAGCAGTCCAAGACGATCGTGATGTAAACATCGATGATTATTTGGATGATGAGTACGGTGGGTACAAAATGCAAGGGGACGGGAATTATAATGCAGACGAGGAAGATCGTGAAATTCCAATCTCCAGTCAGTCTTCACTTCACGAGCAGCTTATATCCCAGCTTGGTTTCTTAAGACTTGATGATCGTAAAAAAAATATTGGTGAGCAACTCATCGGCAGTATAGAGAATGATGGGTACATCCGGCGAGATTTAGATGCAATCATCAATGACCTTGCTTTCAGCCAAAATATTGAAACCGATATTGATGAACTTGAGGAAATCCTCCGGAAAATCCAAAACTTTGACCCCGCAGGAATTGCTTCCCGAAATCTTCAGGAATGTCTTACTATACAGCTAGAGCGTAAGGAGCATCCTGACGACCCAACTGTTCAGAATGCATTGATGATTATCAATGAATGTTTCGATGAATTTACTAAGAAGCACTACTCAAAAATCCAGAAACGCTGCAACCTTTCAGATGAGGAGACTAAGGAGGCCGTGAACCTTATCACCAAGCTAAATCCTAAACCCGGAGGAGTAGCAGATGGTCTTGTGCGTACACAGTATGTGATACCGGATTTCACCTTGACAAACACAGGAGGTAAATTTGAAATCAGTTTGAATTCTAGAAATGCACCAGAACTTCGTATTTCCAGATCTTATTCTGAAATGTTTGATGCTTATGACAAAAGTGATAAGAAGGATAAGAAGCTGAAAGAGACAGTCACTTTTGTGAAACAAAAGCTAGATGCCGCCAAATGGTTTATTGACGCCATCAAGCAGCGTCAAAATACGCTGTTAAGGACAATGGAAGCTATTTTGCAATATCAGAAGGAGTTCTTTGTAGATGGTGATGAAACTAATCTACGTCCCATGATCCTCAAAGACATTGCAGAGAAAATTGATATGGATATTTCTACAGTTTCTAGAGTAGCAAACAGTAAATCTATCCAAACAGAATTTGGGGTCTATCCTTTGAAATACTTCTTCTCCGAAGGTATTGCCACTGATAGCGGGGAAGATGTGAGTAACAGAGAAGTGAAATCTGTACTTCAAAGTATGGTAGATGGAGAAGATAAGAAGAGACCATTGTCAGATGACAAGCTTGTAAAAATGCTTAACAAAAGAGGATATAATATTGCAAGACGTACTGTGGCAAAATATCGGGAGCAACTTCAAATTCCTGTAGCAAGACTTAGAAAAGAACTGTAGTGAAGAGAAAGCTTGCTTTATTTGTTTCTATTGTATTTCAGCCTCTTGTAATTCCTTCGCTAGTCTTTGCTCTGGTGCTATTTGCGGTGCCAGAAGCGAGTAGTGTCCATCATTCTGCCAAACAAAGTATCTTCTATTTAGTGGCTTTGTCCACTTTGGCAATTCCAATGGTTACTATTATTGGTCTTCGGTTAGCGGGGACATTGCCAAGTTTGCATATGGCTGATATTAAACAGCGTGCAATTCCATTTACCATCACTAGCTTTTATTACCTGATCACTGTATATTTTCTTCGACAAAAAACAGGTTTAGATCCCATTCTCTGGGAAGTCTTGGCTTTGATTACAGTAGCTATTATTGGGCTTACGTTGATTACATTTTTTTGGAAAATGTCGGCACATATGACCGGATTAGGAGGTCTATTGGCTGCTGTGGTTGTTCTTGGAGTAAAGTTCCCAAATTTTCAGGTGCTTTACCCCTTATTAGGTTCATTGTTGTTGACGGGCATCGTAGCTACGTGTCGTCTGTATCTAGACGCGCATAAACCTGTAGAGATATACGTAGGGCTTATTTTTGGTTTTCTGCTATGTTACTTGGGATTCAACTTAATTTGGGCATAAATGATCAAGTGCTAGAAACTTAAAGTTCTTTTCAGTTAAAGCTTAAAAACAGAAAAACCGAGTAGCTTTAGGGCAACTCGGCTTTTGAAGATCAATTTTTACAACTGGATCCAAATAGCTTTTACTAGTAACTACAAAGTCAGTTTGGATCGTAAAATTTTAAGAAAAATTTCTTTAGAACAAGTTTACCGCTATACCGAAATTAATCTGTGTAGCTTCAGTAGCGCCAGGGCCTTTACCTTCTTGGAAAACCTGATTAAGACCAAAATAACTCCAAGCATAGAATCCTGGAGATCCTGCTTTCACAGATATTCCGTAGCGCAGTTTTTCAAAGCCGTAGTTTTGGCTGTCCTTTATCTTTCTTTTTAAATCATTGGCATCTTCATATTTTACCTTCGTATGAGATTCATATAGATATCCGATTTTACCCCCTACACTAAGTTTAAATCCTTTGGTGTAGTTGTTTTTATTGAAGTGATAAGTGAAATCCAGCGGTACATCAAAATAATTTGCTGCTACAACATTCTTTTTAATACGTATATCTTCACCAAGAACATCTGTAATGGGCTTCAGTTCACCGTTTTCAGGCCCAAGAGGCGAATTGGGGACGTTATATAGCGTTTTATCATCTTTGAAGGCATACTTGTCAGAGCCTATGCCAAGTCCGATGTCAAAAGTAAATCCAGAATTATCACCAAACATATTGACCGGATACTGATAATAGATGTTGAAGGTTCTGGCAGCAAAGAAACGTACCGAAAGATCTTCTGCACGGTTGTTTAATTGGTTAAATCCAAACTCAACCTTAAGGTCGCTAGGAATGTTTGGACGTCCACCAATTTGGTTTTTCTTTACTTTGGTGGCAGGTTCTTGAGTGGCGGGTTCCTGTATTTCTTGAGCGAAAGCTCCTTGGATCAAACAAAAAGCGAGCAGGAATGTGTATATTTTTTTCATCAAAGTTGTTTACTTTTTTGCTATCAATGCGGGCAAAAATAGGAAATGTAGAAGGATTTATCCCTTTTTTGATCTTAATTATTCTTAAGGTTCCTAAATGAAGTTTTTGACAATCATAAATTTTAGGTTTAGGAGTATTTGGAATAAATAGATTTATGGATACCTTTGCATTCCTATTCGGCTTCGTAGCTCAACTGAATAGAGCACCTGATTACGGCTCAGGAGGTTTCAAGTTTGAATCTTGACGAGGTCACAAAGCTCAACTGCATAGTTGGGCTTTTTTTATGCCTAGTCTTCTATCATTTGAGGTTTTTCCTCTTTAAAATTCCTCAAATACATTCAACACCTCCTGCTTTTTGGGTTAAAAATCTTGCAGGTGGATTTAGTAGTTTAGTTGCAAAAGATCGTATCATTTACTTTTAGCTGAACCTATCCATTCTTCTAGGATAACTCCACATTTATTTAATCCTGATTTTTTCAGATAACCGATTACCTCCAAAGCCGTCATGGTAGGGTTTTTTAACCTGAACACTTGGGTGGTAAAAGCCAAAAGTGAATTCTCCTTTGATTTTTGAATTAAATCGCTGAGAAAATCATCTGGATGTACCGGACAAGTTCCATACTTAGCTAATTCCTTAGGAGGAAAATCTTTTAGATTAAAGGTGAGAATTGAAGTACAAATTCCATGTTTGGCCCCAGCAACGACATGAGTATCTTTCGGGTCAGGTAATTGAATCAGAGGAATTAAATGTGAATACTCCTCAACTTGAGCGTCAGGAAATGCATTGTTCATTTGAATTATAGTTTTTTCTAACTCAGATCTGCTAAGATGTGGTTTATTCAACAGCAGGTTTCTTACCCATTCTTCCTGGACTTCTTCTGTCCATTTGGGATTTAATATACCTTGTTGGGCCAGAGAAAGTATGAAATCTCTCACTGGGGCAGGGTATAGTACGTTTGCATCCAGAAAAACTGTTTCACCGGGATGCTCAGTCATATCCTAGTCCGAGTTCTTGGGCCTGTTTTACCAAAAAGTCGAGGCTTTCCTTTCTGGTTTTCTGGAGGGCAGCATTATAGTTTTTTACATCTTCTACGAGTACTCTTCGATGTACCCCTACCTTTTTATATGGGATCTTTCCGGTTTCTAGCAGCTTTACAAGATGAGGTCTCGATACTTTCAGGAAATCAGCGGCTTCTTGAGTGCTCAGTTCATCATTTACAGCCATGATTTGAATCGATCTTCCATCGGCCATTTCATCCAAAACTTTCTCAAAAAGCATAACAGCCTTTCGTGGGACAGGGATAATTTTTCCCCCTACTTCAAAAACTACATCGTTATTTTTTGTGGCAGAGTTTGTTGCCTGTCTTAATGCGGCAACTGACTGCTTTGCTGCAGTTTGTTCCTTAGCCGTAGGTTTTTTTACAATGAAAGGCATAAAGTGTTGGAATGTTAGCGGGATGTTGATTTTATAAACGAAATAAACGAAACAAAGTTTTAACAAACAAATGTCCCTAGGTCGTTAAGTTAATTTTAAAATTTTAACATGATCATGTTAAATTGAAGTTGTTGTTAGTCTGCTTTAGTTTTTGTTAAATATGGAGTAAGTACCTTTTTTAAACTTTTCTGTTTATCAAAAAATTTCATCAATTTCAAACCTGCTAAATTATCTAAATGAATAAATTGTTGCCGTTTTGCTTCTTGCTATTGTCCAGCTGTGACCTTTTGGATACACTTAATATCAAGGATATTGATGAAGAGAAAGGTCCCTGTACGATTTTACTGGCAGATGGATCCAGTATAGAGACTACTTACCCGATCAAAATAAGTGAGCGGACAAATGCGATCACTTACCGTGATGAAAATGGTAAGCTTTGGTCGTTGTTTAATGAGGATTATGAAAGTTATTCCTGTGGAAATTAGGAAGCCGAATCGATTACCAGTACCCAATCATTTCCTCTTCCCTGACTTGGAGTAACCACTTTTACTTCCTTTCCATTTATCTCTTTTTCACCAAAACTCACGCCCGTTCTGGGATCAAACCAAGTGGCTATGAATTTTTCTCCTTTTAATTTTGCCAAATTAAGAGTAACTGATTTTCCCGTCGGGAAGTAAAGCATGGCATACGTGCCTTCCTGATCTACAGAAGCAATTACAAACTCATCATCTTCCTCCTGCTTTTCTGAAATTAAACTTTGATCATTGGTACGGCTAAAATAACTCCTGCTCAAAACTACGGTTTTCAAGTGCTTTACCTGGTTGGCCATTTCAAGATCAAGTGATAAATTCCAAGGCTTCAATGGCCCATTCACTGGGGTTTTAGTTAGATCATACATTTGCCAGACAGCATGACATCCATAGCTTTGCCCGGCGGCACCAGCAAATACATTCCAGTACATAATCCGTCTAATATCAGCAGCTTCGCTATATCCTAGCTCCTTTGCATTGAAGCATTTAGGATGTTCTTCATAGAGTGGTTCAGCGTCAATAGTGGGTTTATCAGGTGAAAGGGAAAGATCATGAAGGATCTTCTTATAGGTAGCCTGATCTGGGCAATGGCCTGTTTGATGCATGTTAAAATCAAGCCATTCTTGCTGGTGAAACCAATTGGAGCTACCACCAGGTGAAGTTGGCTGAGGATGAAATGAAATAAGTTGTCCTGCCCCGGATTCTTTTATTCCCCTGGCCATTTCATTCCAAACTTCTATGTCTTGACTAGCATCTCTTGGGTTCCTGTCACCACCTAAAACCCAAATAACATTCGCTTGATTTTTATACCTGTTTCCAATCCACTTTCCGTATTCGTAAGCTGTGGACGGAGTGAATATCTCAGGTCCGATGCCCCAGTTATCTTTAAACAACTTGTCTCCCCACGTTGGTAATAATGCCATGTACATGCCATGAGAATTGGCCATTTCAATGACTTTGTCCACATGTGCGAAATAAGCTTCAGTGTATTCCCAATTTTCAAGATTTGAAAAGGGAGTTTCTCCAAATGCGTTTGGGGTTTGAATTCCGTCTAATTCTGCAAGTACTACAGCTTGTATTACGTTAAACCCTTGGGCTTTTCGTGTCTCTAAGTAAAAGGAAGTTTCTTCATTATCCAGTCGATGAAATAACTCCCAAGCTGTATCAGCCAGCCAAAAAAAGGGTGCTCCATCCGGAGTCATTAGAAATTGTTTATCTGGATGAATTTGGAGAGGCTCAAGCTGCTGTGCAAATGAAAAGGAAATTAATAGAACAGCTATAAACGTCAAGAGGGTGGATTTCATAGAGGTTTTGATTGATAGAAAAAAGACAAAAAAAAAGCAGCCCGAAGACTGCTTTTTAATACTTAATGAGCTGTAGAAACAGCAGGTTTTTTACCTTTTTGCCAGAAATAGAATATGATAAATAAAACTATTAATATGGCAGGAAATAACATCATTTTCTGCAAAGTATCTTGTCCTGTGGCTAGCTCAAGAGCATCACCTGTTAAGCCTGAAGCTGCATTCGTTGCCCTTGCATCATCTATCCATCTACCTGTTATTGGGTTATAGAAGAAATTAGAAAGCATTCCTACACCACCTATAATAGACATGCCTAATGCACCTGTAAGTGGAGCTCTCTGAGCTGTGGCACCGATCATAACAGGCCAGAAGAAGCATACTCCAAGCCCAAAGATGATAGCCGCCACATAAGCCAAAGGACCTGTGACTGTACTAAACATATATACCCCTATAGTCGCTAGAACTGCTCCACCTAAAAGAACACCCGGTTGTCCAAATTTTGCAACAACTGGTCCTCCAAAGAACCTTCCCACAGCCATTACTCCTGTAGTCAGTGCAAGAAGTAACATTCCGCTCGCTCCAGAACTACTCAATACTACATTCGCCCACTGTGTGGTACCGAATTCAGTGGTAGCAGTGAATATCATACAAATGAACAGGAATATAAACATAGGAGACATCATTGCCTTTAAATTCTGAGGAATTGACATCGCTGCATCTATATGAGGCTTAGGAAATGCTTTTCCAAAGAATAAAACTGCATAAATTACTGTAGGAATCATTAAAATCCACATCTGGGTTTGCCAATTGGCTAAAAATCCGCCAGAAAAAGTCATGAATTCTGAAATAAGGCTTCCTACGACAATTCCTCCAGGGAACCACATATGGAATCTGTTCATCATTTTATTCATTTTATCTCCACTGTACATATCAGCTATGAGTGGATTACATGCAGCTTCTGTACAGCCATTTCCAAAGCCGATAAATAAAGTAGAAAGTAATAATGTTGTATAGCCTCCAGCGAAGATTGTAAGCAAGATACCTAAAGTGTGCATCACAAAGGCTATTCTCATAATATTAGCTGGACCAACTTTATGGTAAAGGAGGCCACCGAGGATCATGGAAATAGGAAAACCTAAAAACCACATAGAATTAATGAATCCCAGTTGTTCATTAGATAAATTAAATTCTAGACCTAGCTGGGGTAGAATACCTGCCCTAATTGAGAAGGTAAATGCGGTGGTAATGAGTGCAAAACAACTCGCATTGAAGAGTGCACTTTTGTTGATGGGTTGATTCATTTTATAGGTTTTTAAATTTTGGGTTGAGGACAAAATTTTCTACAGGCTGAAAAATAGGAAAAATATCGGAAATGGGCTTTCCCACTGATAAAAAAGATAAATTTCACCATCAATTCTAGTCCAAAATTGTAAGAGCACCAGTCTTTTTTTCCTCAAATCCAAAGACTGGATTGCGTAGCAAGATTACTACAGCATAAGTTCCTGTAGGTACATGTGAGCCATTTACCGTTCCATCCCAAGATAAAATCGGGACCTCCAAAGGTACATCCGTCTCGAGGACATGATGAATTAGCTCCCCTTGTCTGTTCAGGACAAAAAGCTCTGCCTCTGTCACTCCCTCACTCACCAAAACCCTGAAATCACGATTTGGATCACTTAAAACCATTGCATTGGGATAGACAATATTAAAATTGCAGCCATCATATGTTCTAAAGTCTTTAATGAGTTCGCAACCGTCTTCTGTAGTGACGATCAACTTATAGTCACCTACCTGAAGAGGTTTATAGAGCCTATCCGTTGAGATTATTTCTTCTTTGAAGTACCATTTATAAGTTACATATTCTCCAGGATCCAGCGGAGATAAGGTGTTTTCTTTGGAGCAAATTGCATAACTCTCCTCAATGGTAGGCTGGGTGGTGATGGATTCTTCTATAGTAACAAAGTTTCTACCAATTTCACATCGGAGTTTATTGTATACTACTGCCTCATAAGTTCCCTTCTCATTTACTTGAATCTCATATAGATCATTAAATTCTGGTAGTACTTTTCGGTTGTTGGCACTATCGTAGAAAATCCACTCCGTAAACAATACTTCTTCTTGATCGGTAGTGAGCGTAATAGTACCTGAGCCTGGAGGTGGACAGATTTTAGAAGCCGCTAATTCTACAGGAACATTTGTAACAGGAGATTTTACTTCAAATTCAACCGGAGTTACGGGGCAATAACCACTGGCAAGTGGCTGTACCAAAAGTGAAAATATCCCTTCTTGGGATGGATAAAGCTCATAACCCCTTCCTACAATTTCATTTTCAGAATTTAACCACCTAATACTGACCTCCTCCAGTTCAAGTCCATCTATGACTGCTACATATCGTATAGGGTCAAAACATCCTTCCTCTATTAACTCAGGTAGGAAGGTGATCTTATTGGATATGGTAGCGGTAAATGTATGGGTGGTTGGGCAAAGCGTGGAAGAGCCATTTGCTACCGCTGTGATTGAATAATCGCCAGGTGCAGTCAAATTAAATGGATTTCCGGAAGATTGTGTCTCTACTGAGCCATCCGGAAAGGTTAGGGTGAAAGTAGCATCCTCCGCACTTTCCGGCAGCAACTTATACACCTCACAGATGTTAAGCGAATCGGGAACAGAGAATTCTAATTGTGGTGCATCTTCTACCCGAATTTGTTCGCTTGGGTAGGTACATCCACCGGTATTGATTTCAAGTTTGTAGGTGCCTGATGATAGCGTGATTTGAGCTTTATCCGAATCTGTTACTTCTATATTTCTTACTTCTCCCCTTGAACTATGTAATACCCTTATAATGGCAGAAGATATCATGGAAGGAAATGTTATGTTTACTGTTCCTGCAGTTACTCCCGTGTCAGAACATGTTTCATTGGTGATTTCAATATCAGAAAAAATTGGGGAGTTGTCCGGATCAGGAAAGACAGGAGGTGTATTGGCGTCAACCTGTACCAAGCTGTAGCTTTTACACCCATTCTGTGTAGCGACTAGGGTATAGATCTGCGGGAGAACATCTGGAAAAGTTAAGGTTTGGCCTGCGACGATATTTTCTTGTTCAAAGTTTAATTCTGGAATTGACAATGAAGTTAAATCTGAGCTAGAAGTGACTTCAAACGTTCCATTACCAGTTTTACAATCATCCGGATTGACTAGAACAGTTGCAGTCAGCTCAGGGCTTTGAAGAACTTCAAAGGTGGTTTGGCGAACAGAAGGGCAGTCAGGATAGCGATCATCTACAGCGCTGAAGGTGACCTCATAGGTACCAGGACCTGCGAGTTCATTTGCATTTAGCTGAACCTCAAAAGCATTGCCCAATGAGATTCTTTCCGGATCTGCAGGTCCTTGAATAAACCATTCACCGGAAAGAGGGGTATCAGTTGAAATGGTAATAGTTTCTCTCTGACAAATCTGCTCTGAGGTTTGCGTGATTTTGTAATCAATGGGAGGTCCCACAAAAGTAGACCCGTTAATCGTGCAGCTTTTATTGCCATTTCCATCCACAAGGAATACTTCTACTAAATGGTAGCCTGCGCCATTAGTGAGGAATTCGTTTCCAGATGCAAGTTCCACTTTTTCACCGTCCCCATCCAGTCCAAACCAGGTGATTGAATAATTAGCAAGATTGGGTATGGCAGGATCAATAGCAGTCAGTAGAACTGGATCCTCCCCACACTTCAGGTAATCTGGTAACAAAACCAAGTCTGCGCCCTTTTGAACTTTTACCGCTAAATTCTGCTCAAAAAAATTAGAATCAGTTCCCCGTCTGACCTTTAGATTTACATTGTAATCCCCAATTTCAGAATAGACTACTTTGATGGATTCCAGTTGATCTCCACCGCTCCGGTCTACCAGCACTTCTCCGGTGGATTTGGTCACCACCCAACTGTACACATCTCCTGCTTCACCGCCCGCACTATAATTACCGATAACTCCACCAATCACTATACAAAGGTTTTCATCTCCTACTAGTGCGTGGGCTGCATTTATTGAATAGGTGCTTTTTGGAGCTTCAGGAGTTATCTCCTGCCTTGCCCATATATTAAATGGAGCAAGAAGTAGAAGGGTACAAACCAAAAGCATCCCAATCTGCCTGATGGGGAAATTGACTTTTTGTAACAAGTAATGAGTATTTTATAGGGGAACGACTCAAAGGTACTCAAACGTATTGATCTGATATACCTTTTTTTGCTTTTCGAACTCAAAAAATGTTCCATTTACTCATTGTTTTGCACATACTCAAGATTTTTTACTCAACTATTAAAATGGTGCCGAATTGATATTCGGATATCTTCTTCTCCTTATTTTTATAGTTCATTCGCAGACTATAAGTGCCATTTGGGATGGATTTACCTTTGTAGGTGCCATCCCAATCACAGGTGGACTTTTCTGAAAGAAGATTTTCTTTTGAGCATGAAAAAATTAACTCACCCCACTTATTAAAAATTAATAGTTCAAGTTCATCAATTAGGTAATTTGTATACACTAGGAACAGTTTATCCGGATTGCCTGGCTGGACAGCATTTGGGTACATTACTTTCAGTTCACATTCCTCTACAGCTTTGAAATTGGTTTCAACAGGACATCCTTCGTCGCTATATGCAATTAATTTGTATTCTCCGGCTAGTTGTGGTTGAAACGTTGGCAAGGTGGAGATGAGATCTTCTTGGTAATACCATTCATAAGCAGCAAATATCCCGGGATCAAGAGTAGGAAATAAATCATATTTAGGACATATCGTGTAATTTTCTTCAACTTCAGGTACTTGAGGAGCACTGCTCCGCATGATTAACACCTTGTCAAATCCCAACAGGCAAGTCAGGCTATTATAGATTTTAATCTCATAAGTACCTTCATTTGCGGCAAGAATCTCCTTTTTGTTCCTTTCACTAATTATTTCTGAGGCCACACCAGAAGGGCTTGTATACCACCATTCTATTTTTTCTACTATTTCAAAATCAGTTTCTGCTTGTATAGGCGCGGACTCGGCGTCTGGACACAGCGGGCCGGCAATCAAATTCACATCCAGGCTAAGAACTGGAACTGATACTTCAAATTCAATCGGTACTTGATCACAAGGGATGCTGCTTTTTGGCTGTACATCCAGCGAGAATTTGCCATAATTATTTAGCGTCACAAGCTGTTCATTACCTACCGATCTTCCATTCTCATCCATCCAGGTAAATACTGCATCTTCAGGGTTAGTAGTTCCAATTTCAGCTTTATAGGTTTTGTTGCCCTGGCAATCTTCTTCAATCAGTATGGGCTGAAAAGCTATTTTATTTTTTATAGTCACTTGCAATGACTTGATCTCGGGGCAAAGGGGATACCCAATATCAGGATTGTATCCAAAAAAGCTATAGAGTCCATTCTGGTTTAAGAGTATCGCTTCATCTTTTGAGAGATAGACTTTATCTCCATTGGGGTCAGTCACTTCAAATACCAGATTTTCATTGGTGAAAGGTGTAAATTCATGACTTTCACAAATCGTCAATTCAGTAGGGATATCAAAATTTACCCGATCCGGTGTTATATCTACAGTAATGCTATTTCTCCCCAGTTCACAATCTTTTCCAATTGAGGGGACGATGCTAAAAGCAGCAGCTTCATATATGCCTGGAGAGTCCACAATAATTTCTGACATATCCTTGAACTGAGGCAAATCTTCTGTATTTCCGGCTGCATCAAATCTTCTCCACGAGATATCAGTGACTGCTTCTGGCTTGTCAATAGTTAAACTTAAAATTGCGCCAGGGCCAAGTTCACAAAGTTTCGTGCTGTTTATATCCAGTTCCACGCTCAGTATTGGCTCATCAATCTGAAGTGGTTTTGGAGCAATTGGACAAGCATTACTGTTTGCTGGCTGTACCTCAAGTTTAAACTCACCGTACGAAATAGGAAAAAGAAACTGACCATTACCTACCACTGCTCCATTTTCATTGTACCAAGTAAATATGACTGAATTCGGATCTTTTCCGAAAATGTCAGCTTCATAGGTTCGGTTTCCGAAGCAGTCTTCATCTATAAGTTTTGGTTCAAAATCTATAGGATCCACTACCTCTATAGTAAAGGTTTTGAGCGTAGGACAGATGTCTGTTTGATTTGGGAGGGCTCCGATGATGGAGTATGGACCTGCTTCTGTAAACGTAATGTTTTCGCCTGGTTGATAAAGTTCTTCACGATTATCCGGATAGATGATTTGATAAGCAAGATCTAAATTGGAGGGAGTGAAATCGTATCGTTCACAAATCGTGATTTGAGAGGGGATCTCAAATGCTACTTGACCCAGGTAGGGAATTTCAACTTCATTGTTTTTGGGTAGGTTACAATCATTGTTATCAAATACTACCACAAAGTATTTGCCTCCGGATAGTGTAATTGGGATAGTTGATCTCCCATTAATCAGACTTTGATTCACTTCATTGCCCTTAGTGTCTATGACAGAATATTCACCATTTACCCCTGAATTGGACATTTGAATAGTAAATCCCCCGTCAATTTTGCCTGTAGCTGTACAGGTCTCCGGGATTATGTCAACTATATCAAAGGCTAATTGAGTAGGAGGGTTTACCAATGGTACCACTGTCCCGATTGTATTCATACACGAACCAAGAGTGCCGATGATGGTATATGATCCGGATTTTAGATTGGGCAAAGTAATGATTTCACCAGCTTGGAGAGAGACAGCAGGATTGGATAAGCCATCTATCCAAAGTTGGTCTAGCGGAGTAATAGCCTTTAGTTGAAGTGCACCATCGGGATTATGGCAGCCACTGGCCTGAGTTGCTCCGATAATTTCAAATTCAGGTTGTTGTGAATAAGTAAATGGGATAGATTTTTCTTGGGTACAGTTAGGATTATTTGGATTAGAAACCGACAAAAATATCAAATAGTCTCCCGGACCATCAAGATCAATATTAGGGTTGACAGATATGCTATTTGCGGAACCTATAAAATTCCGTGTATTGCTTCCATTCTTTTGATAATACCAGTCTCCCGCTACTAAAGGTTCTGAAGTGAATGATATACTTCCATCTGGGCATACATCAGGCGCAGAAGCTGTCACATTATACGAACTGGAAAGTTCTATTGTTGTGGAAAGATTCGTACGGCACTCTTCTTCACCATTCGCATTAATAAAGTAAAATTCCACTTGGTATGTACCAACTGTAGACGTCTTGAACGTGTTGGATGTGCTTAAGGTCTGACCATTATTATCCGTCCACTTGAAGATGTAATCATTGAACCCGGCACTGGTAGGATCAATTGCCTGTAGCGCAATTTCCTGGTTTTCACATATCGCATACTGCGAATTCAGAATGGGTTCAGGCCCTTGGATCAATTCCACGACTTTTAGATCTGATTTGATGGGAATGCCGGCTCTCTCAATAATCAATTCTATTCGATGGTTTCCAATCAGCGAAAAAGTAAACCTAATAGTTTGATATCTTTCTCCACCAGAGCCTTCAAAGAGCAATTCATTTGCGGGGCTATAGATTTTCCAATGATATACGTCTGTGAGTGGATCTCCAGACCCGAAAAAATCACCTATGACAGATCCATACACAATACATAGTCGATCTGGACCGCTTAACTCCGGGTTATTGTTGATTGTAGAATTTGACAATAGGCTTTCGGTGCCAATATTGAAGTATGAAGCATTGGCAAAAAAAATCACCATAAAGGAAAGGATGGTGATGATTAATATGGATTGAGTACTTGGGCGCAAACGCAACGAATAAACATTTTAATTATGTTTCTAAGCTACGATTATTTAGATGGATAAAAATTTTTTGCGTATTTAAGTTATTGATTTTTAGTTTATTACAACAAATGGTTAAGTTTTTTTGTTTTAGAAAAATACTATCCTTTACTGGAATTTTCTGGTTTTTAAATTATAAGCTTAAGGAATTCGGATAAACTAGCGAATGGTTGATATTCATGATAAAGAAGAATTTTCATCACTTTATCTCACGAAGATCCAGTCTTGTGGAGAGCTAAGTCTTTCGGAGAATTCATACCCTTCTTGATTAAAGGTCTTTAAGGTCTCAGGATCTGTGATTCTGTTTTTTATGGCAAAGTTGGTCATCATTCCTCTGGCTTGCTTCGCAAAAAAGCCGACAACCTTATATGAATCGTCTTTATATTCTTTAAAATGAATTGTGGTCAGTGGAGATTTAAGTGTTTTGACATCAACTGCTTTGAAGTACTCCTGCGATGCTAAATTAACAACTGGACGATTTTGAGCAGCAGCGTTTATTGCTTTGGCTATTTTCTTACCCCAAAACTCATACAGGTTTTTACCTTTCTTATTCTCCAGTTTAATTCCCATTTCCAGTCGATAGGGTTGGATCAGATCAAGCGGTTTCAATAAACCATAAAGACCCGAAAGTATTCTCAAATGATCTTGGGCAAACTCAAAATCTTCCTTAGAATAGTTTTCCACATCAATTCGGGTATATACGTCTCCTTTAAAAGCCAAAAGAGCTTGCTTGGAGTTTTCGAAGGAGAAGTCTTTTTGGAAAGCCTTAAACCGTTCCTCATTTAATTCCGCCAGATTATCACTCACGTGCATGAGCTCACTGATATCTTTGGCAGATTTTTTTTTCATGAGACTCACCAAAACCCGTGTGTCTGTCTGAAATTCTGGTTGAGTTGATAATTTAATTTGAGGAGAACTATAATCCAGCGTCTTTGCAGGAGAAATAAGAATGAGCATGCTATTGAATGACTGTAATTGCTTTGGTTAATTTTTCGGTTTTGTTCTGTTGGTTACTGGTAAACTTCACTACTACAGCATATGTTCCATTAGGCACAAATTTTCCATTTACTTCCCCGTTCCATGGACAGAATGGCTGCTTGGGCTCGAGGTTTTCATGAGTACAATAGAAGATCAACTCTCCCCATCTGTTATAAATGTAAACTTCCACATCGTCAATGTATTCATTGGCGTACAGGATAAAGTTTCTGCTTGGATCCTCTAGAACCACACCGCTTGGGAAAGTAATTTTGAGCGCGCAATCTTCTATCACTTCAATAGTAGAAATGTATTCGCAGCCGATAGTATCAGATACTGTCAACTCATATATTCCTGGATCTGTAGGAGTGAAGACCGAATCCTGTGATACTTCCTCCCCGTTTAACTTCCAGGAATAATTATCATAATCACCGGGAGAAATACTTTCCTGAACTCCTTCAATGGCACAAATTGTAATGCTTTCAGGCACTACAGGAGGTATTATTGTTGATTTAATTACGGTTCCTGTTGCCCGACCAAGATTACAGCCAACGGAGCTTAGGAGCCGTGCTTCATAAGTTCCCTCTTCCAGTACTTCAATCAGTGGCATTCCATCAAAATCAGGTAATCTTGTACGGGTGTTTCCGACTACTGAAAACCATTCTATATCTACCACATTTGTCAAATCTGCAACCAATGAAAGCGTAGTACTGGTCTGACCGGCACAGAAGGGAACTACATCCAGTGCTACTTCCACTCTTTCCGAAAGGATCTCCGCAGTAAAAGATTTCTTATCCACCGGGCACAATCCACCTGACGCAGGCTGAACTTCCAGTGTATAATCTCCAGGCCTACTAGGTAGAAAGGTCTGTCTTCTTCCTACAATCACGCCCAAATCATCTTTCCACAGGAATATTACATCTGCAGGATCAGCATTGGTTAATATGGCTTCGTATTGGACACCAACTTGACAATCCACAATAGGAGGAGACACAGCAAAATCTATTGCCGGGGTCAAACTAACTACCATCGTTTTAGTTTTAGGACAATTTTCGTCTGTCGGATCTTCACCGGTAATGGTATAGGATCCCGATTCGCTGATCGTGAATTCTCCATTTGTGTCTGGAGATATGGTGGAGCCAGAAGGTCCTGTCAGCGTGTAATTCAATTGATCTTCTGAAAGAGGAGAGAAGGCATAGCTACCACAGGAGGTAACTTCAGTTGGAACTGAAAATACGACTTCCTGTTTTCTCTCAACAGGATAGAGATCCGGATCGGGTATGCTACAGCCTGCTAAATCTTTTACTTCTACGGAATATTCTCCATAAGGCACAGGAATCTCTATAGTGGAGACATTTGAAAAGGGTTCAGGTGATGCAGGGAATTTTTGTCCATCACCTTGTCTTGTGAGTTGATAAGTACCGGATTGAGGATTGTCAAAAGTGATGGTAAGCGAACCGTTGTCCACTCCAGTTGCATCACAAACTTCATCTGTAGTAGTAATGGTGTAGACAAAACCTGCAGGAGGAGTGTTGTTTTCCACAGCTACAGTGGCAGTATAGCTACACCCATTACTGTTTGTGGCCTCAATGGTGTAGATTCCGGGCAATAAGCTGCCCACAGGAACAGTACTACCTGCAAGGACATTAGTAAAGCTATCGCCGGTTTCCACAATGGTCAAGGTCTCAGCACTTCCCTGCATGGTGATCTCAAAGGATCCATCTGCAGTGGCACAATCAGGCGCAGGCGTGGTTTGTACTGCTGTAAATAATGGCAATTCGTTTACCAGTAAATTAACTTTCTTCTCCACTGTACATCCTTCAAGAATTGGATCTGTGGTAATAAAAATGATTTCATATTGCCCAGGTCCGGGAAGTGTATTTATTTCTAGCTCCAGCTCGAAAAATTCCCCCAACGAGGTACGTGCTGTATCTCCATCCAGCGTGTAAAACCACTCTCCGGAAATAGGGGTATCCGGTGCAAAATTGATTGTCACTTCCTCATAGCAGACTTCATCTTCTGATTGGGTTATATCAAATTCGAAAGCGGGGCCAACAAATATTTCGGCAGTAGCGGGACAGGTTTCATATAAAGCAGCCTCTTCTTCAGTAAGTCCTTCAGGCAATCTATAGCTTACTTTTACAGTGTAGATACTTTCGTCCTCTACAATTATTTCATTGGAATTTTCATCCCCAAATACCTGTCCAGCGGCATTGGTCCATTCAAAATCATATAGCCCTTCGGCTGGATCATAACCTTCAATGGCTGTCAATGTCACCGGATCTCCGGAACAGAGCGTCGCATCATCAGCCAAGGTAAGTTCTGGTGGAGCCTGAACCAAAATTTCCGTACTTTCTTCATAATAATCCGCATCCCCACAGCGATCTACTCTTAGGTCAACTGTGTACTTGCCAGGGCGGTCAAATGGCTGATCCAACGTCTGAAACTCTTCCCCTGGACCACCACTATTATATATCACAGTGCCATCTTCATGCGTAATCGTCCAGAAATAACTGTCAATATCTGCTTCTCCACCACCTTCCAGCAAGGCCCCCGCTCCTTCTTCAGGATCTATACAAAGCCGTGCTGGGGCAGACAAGCTGGGTTCCGGAATAGAGCTGCCCGAATTCTGTACAAATGTCGGCAACCCCAAATTGGAAGTGCCAGGCATCGCTTCCACACCATCCTGGTTAAAAGTGCTTTCTGTAGTGCAGCCTGATCCCACGCTGATCTGGCCGATTTTGTTACTGCCAACTACAGCCACATAGATTTGTCCATCTGGGCCGATCTGGATTGCTCCTAAATCTAATCCGGAGGTTTGGCTGATCTGACTTCGGGTAGAAATTATGCAGGCTTCAATCGCGGATTGATCTGTTGCCCCTTCAAAGCAAGCAGGACAAACAGCAGCATTTTCATCATCATTTTCTACAGGTTTGATCTGAAATTCCTCAATGCCCGGTCCGCCATTTCTATAACTGACGAGTACCCGCTCTCCATCTTCAGAAAATTCCAGGCCATACGCTTCACCATCACAGCCAAGATCGAGCGTAGCGTATTCGCTCATCTCCCCTGTTTTGCTGTCGAAATCAAATAACTCCAGCTTACTGCATCCCCCCTCTGTAATAGTTACGGCGAGCTTATCTCCATCTGAATTAAATTTCATGCTTCCAACTCCTGAGTTGAAGCCATGGTTGGAGCCGGCCGAACTTAATACGGCCTGACCGATACCACCTTCGGAGACAGGATAAGCTCTGAAGGTATTATTGCCAAGCTCATGATACATCACCCAGGTAGTGTCGCCTGCATCCAACCCGGCCATTTGTTCGGTGGAAGGACTGAAGAGAAAATTATCTTTAGTTACCACATTTCCCACTCCTGTAGGGTTGTCCGATTTGATGTCTACCAGAGAGAATTTAGCCTCATTTTTTTGTCCAGCCGAAGATTGTTGGTTTGTAAAAAGATAGAATAAAGTCTCTTCCCCGGCTACAGGCACCGCTAACACACTTTGTGTACTGCCGTTGTCTCCGCCAATATTATCACCGTTCGCCATTAGTTGCCCGTTCAGATCCCAAACTTTTTGTCCATCGGTATAGAAAAGTACCTGGCCCGCCTGATCAGAGATGGTCGTGGTTCCGTCAGGGATATTCTGGGGGTGCCTGTCCGCAATAGGCCTGGGAGTAGGGGCGTCCGGATCATCAGGGTCTGGGTTGAAATCCAATCCTGCCCCATCCCCAAAGTACCAGATGTTATTTGCCTGGTCTTTTACATCCCACATTTTGACGCGGATCTCAGCATAAGCATAGCAGGTCGATCCCGGCTCCCGCACGAGTACCCAATATAATCCGGGCTTACACACTTCATTGCCGCTGCCCTTTGGCATCCAGCCTTCTTCCCGCTTATTGGACCAAAAATATTCATAGTTGTCTCCTCCGCCTCCCTGGCCACCACCACCTCCAGCTCCACCACCTTGGCCTCCTCCGGCTCCACCTTCTTCCTGGCTTTGGGCAGAAAGTAACGGTTCAATATCAATACAGGCCTCACAAAGTGTCGTGTCAGAAGGGGTGAAGTTAGCTTCCAGTTTATTTTCAGTGAGCTGAATTACTTTGTCCGGGACAGTTTTAGTGGTCCCATCTGCAAAAGTTACGGTCAGTCCCACTGTAATACTTGTTTCTGAAGTGGCATCTTTAGGGATCAGGAAATGCTCCTGCGTATAATCAGCTGGGAGTTCATTACCTAAGGAATCGGTAAGCGGTGGGTTGAAGTTCCAGCTGTAGGATACAGGGCGGTAATTTTCAGGAGTGATTTCGCTTGTAAGCTGAACGGGATTATTAGAACAGGGCATTTCTGGATCCCAGGTAAAATCCACTGAAGGTTCAATATCCGCATTGGGTGCGAAAGTGGGGAATACCGTACCGCAGAAATCAGTACCGGAAAAAGGATCTTTTTCTACTTCTAATAGTTCAAGATCAGCCTCATCTGGATTAGTGACCTTCCCCATAAGTTGCGGGCCACCATCCGCTTCTTCATAGATGTAATACAGGCTTCCATCAGGACCAACTTTGATATCATGCACTGCGAAAGGTGGAATTGGAGCCTGTCCCGCTTGGCCGGGTAGATCGATGGGGATAACTTCAGGTGCAGCGTTCAGATCCGCTGTTGGGACACGATAAAGTTGATTCCCAAGAGAGTAGTATAGGTAGGCACCATCGGGTGAAATCTCAGCTCCACCATACTCACCAGTTCCGGAAACTTGGGTGATAGGCGTAGGAGCCCCAAAAGATCCAGAGCTACTGTCGAAATCCAGTACCACAATCTGATTACTGTCATCAGTAGGTAGAAGTATAAGTTTGCCAGAGTCTTCATTGAAGATTATCCGCTCAGGGGTAAATGGAATAGGTTCTGTATCTGTAGCAGTGAAACTGCCAGGAGTAGATTCCAATCGCTGTGAGCTAAGATTTCCACCATCAAAACTGATCAGGTATGACGGGGAAGATGCGGTCTTTACAACTAAAATAGCACCTGAAGCTGAACCAATAATTTGGTCTTTTTGGGTCACTTCTCCCAATGGACGCTCATTTCCAGAAGCCTGGCCTGCGGCATTCATGTCGACTAGCGCGTATTGAAGTTCGCCGCCTGGGGACACATAGAATATATAAAAAAGCTTGTTTCCTTCCGGGGTATATTCTAAGAAGCCAGTTGCTACCTGTTGAGCCCCGTCAATGTTGCCGTTTAATCCGGGTGCAGATCCTTGAATAGGATTTGAGCTATAATCATATACCAGTTCACCATTGGTGATAAAGAATGGCTGACCGGTAATAGGGTCAATGGCTAAAGCATTATTGTTGGTCCCAATCAGAACCGTGCTGGGCAGTGATTGAACTGTAGCTGAATTTCCTTTCCCAAAGGATAAATAGTTGTTTTCTGATCCACCTTCGCAATATCCAAAAATCCATTCATTATCATTAAAACCCTGCCCATAACTAGAAAAGTGATTTACAAATAATGTAAAAGCAAAAGTTATTGTAAAAATGTAGGTTAACCTTATGGAATTGTGGTTGCTTTTCATAATTTTCGAACTACTTCTAAAACAACGAACAATTTGTGGCGTTGAAGAAGCTATTGAATACTCAAATAAACGAACAAATTCTTGTTACGGTCTCTGGTTTACGTGGTTTTTATCGGTGTGGTTGGACTATTTTTTAGTACTACTGCTTATGCTCAGGATCCGCAATATAGCCAATATTATGCGGCACCTCTGTATCTTAATCCAGCTTTTGCAGGGTCTGAGCTTACGGGCAGAATAGGTTTCAACTACAGGAACCAATGGCCGAGTATTGACGCGCAGTTCACTACTTTTTCCGCTTATTACGACACATATCTCAATGATTATAATAGCGGTATCGGAATTTTGGTCACCCAAGATACTGAAGGAGCTGCAAAACTCCGCTCCACTTCCATTTCAGCCATCTACTCTTACGAGTTGAAGCTTGGGGATAATGCCTACTTCAGGCCGGGATTTCAAGCTACTTACCTTCGTAGAGAGATTGGGTTTTATGATAATTTGGTCTTTGCCAATCAGATCAATCCGGGAGATCCATTTGGTCCGTTGCTTCCTAGTACAGATTTACCGGGTCTTGGAGATCCAGTGAACATGCTCTCACTTACTTTTGGAGGCCTGTTCTTTACAGAAGATTTTTGGATTGGCGCTTCCGCACACCATGTGAATCAGCCCAACCAATCATTTATTGACGGGGATAGCCCTCTTCCGACGAAGCTATCACTACATGCCGGTTATAGAATTTCCCTTGGAGATGGAGGCATGCGTCAGGATTTTACTCACATGCGCCGGCAACGGTATATTACACCGACCGTTAATTATAAGCGTCAGGGTCCGTTTGAGCAATTGGATGTTGGAGCATACTTTTATGTAGAGCCAATAGTATTTGGGCTTTGGTACCGCGGGCTTCCTTATAAGCGCGTGGAGGAGCAAAGTAACCGGGATGCTATCGTGATGATGGTGGGATTGAACCTGCTAAGTGGACTGAATGTTGGCTATAGCTTTGACTATACCGTATCACAACTTGGAATCCAATCTGGAGGAGCGCACGAGCTGAGCCTTTCTTGGACATTGCCAAACAATCAGCAGGGAGAGCCAAGGCGAAGAGACACGCTGTTGCCTTGCCCGAAATTTTAAAAGTATCGAGTAGTTGGTATCAAGTATCAAGATAGAACTGAGAATCAAGAAGGAATTTGCCTTGGTTTTCCCAATTAACTCTACTTTGCAAACCTAATGGCCGGCAGGCAGGTATTCAGTACTGAGTTTCACTCCTATCCAAGATGTTCAGTGGGCAGACCAGCGCTGAACAAGGGGCATAGCCCTGATCTCTTCGTAGAATACAAAGGATCAACGGGAAAAGCAGAGGGGCATAGCCCTGAAATCTGCCCGTCCAACAAGCGTGAATGTCATATATTTTTTGCAATGAAAAGGGACAAAATGCCCGTTAATTTAAGGGGGGACAGAAAAAGTATCAATAAGGGAAAGAATGCTGGAAGGATCGATTTGATAAGTCTAGATTCAGAAATCCCGTAAATCCTATTTCGAAAATTGTAAATAATCAATAAAATACCTTCCGCTATTAACCTCCGGGGATGTTAAACCCCCGGAGGTTAAGCTTTATTTTTTGAACTAAAGCGTATAAAATTCTTCCCAACCTCTTCTTGGAGCCTCACCTGTCAACAGTTGATTAGCGAGTGGATTATTGGTGATCCGATGAGTTTCCCGATCAAAAACAAGTTTAGTGTTTAGTTGCTGAGCCAATACGCCAAGACAGAAAACCTGGCTTAATGGACCTGCTATCGCAAAGGAAGAACGGGTTACTTCTTCGCCTTTACATGCTTTCAAGAAATTGGCAAAGTGATTGGACGGGCTTTCTGGCACTTCAGGTAGTTTACTTGCCATATCATTAGCCTGTTCTTCACCGAGAATGGACAAGGTACTGCCATGTGACCCACCTTTGAAAGTAAGATCTTTTCCATAGATGATTTTGCCTGGATTCAGTTTAGCAGGTTGGATTTTGCCAGTACTTGCAGCTGGTACATTTGGATCCAGTTCGGAGATGCCATAATTCTCAGGTACCGGAGGGATATTATCCACGCCATCATACCAGGTCATCGTCATAGCTGGCATGTCGCCCCTTTCTGGGAATTTAAAAGCAATAGTAGATGACATGGGGAAGAAGAATGGATTATGTCCCTTTAGCATCACCGGATCCACTTCATATGGTAAACCCAGCTCTAGAAATTCATGTACAGTATCCATTGTATGTGCACCCCAGTCGCCCAGAGCTCCCATGCCGAAGTCATACCAGCAGCGCCACTGCCCATTGATGAAGTCTTTATTATAATCATGCGGACTTCTTGTGGTCAACCAGGTGTTCCAGTCCAAAGTAGCCGGAACAGGTTCGGCTTTGGGGAAGCTTTGCATATTCACATCCCATCCATGCCATCTTCTTGGACTGTTCATGTGGGCAGTTACTGCAGTCACATCTTTTATAATTCCAGCATCTTTCCATGCCTTAAATTGGAAATAATTTCCTTCAGAATGCCCTTGATTTCCCATCTGCGTGACCACGTTGTGTCTTTTGGCACAATCCATCATCAAACTTACTTCGGTGAAGGTTCTTGCCATTGGCTTTTCAGTGTAGACATGTTTCCCTTCTGACATCGCCAACATGGTGATCGGGAAATGGGAGAAATCTGGTGTTCCCACTGTGATTGCCTCAAACCCATGTCCAAATTCATCAAACATTACCCTGAAATCCTGAAATCTTTTGGCATTGGGAAATTTATTCATCATAGCCGTAGTATGAGGGGCTCCCATGTCAGTATCACAGAGGGCTACAATATTACATAAGCCTGTATCATAAAGGGCTTCCATGATTTGTGCCCCTCTATTTCCTATTCCACAGCAGGCAAGGTTTACCTTGTCGCTGGGAGCCACATGTCCTGTGGTTTTACCAAGTACCGAAGATGGAAGAATGGAGATTCCTGTCAAGCCAAATGCTGCAAGGGATCCAGTCTTCAGAAAAGTCCTTCTATCGTTTTTCATATAATGGTCAATTGGGTGTTTGATGTAGAATTTGATGAAAAAATAGGCATTATTTGACGCTTCTACCTTTTATATCTGTTAAAAGGCAAAACAATTAACGGAATCGATACCGAAAACTAGATTAGCTACAATTTTCACAGGAACCCTAAAAGATCTTTTTAAACTATTTCAAAAAGCTATTTCTCTAGAAAAGGCCAAGTTCATCATGAACTATACTTTGTGGTTTAAAAAAAAATAAGGATATGCACATATACTCATATGTACGCATTTTATATAATCTTTTGGAGTATTAATAAGGCTATACGTATGCTTAAATCAGCTTTTAGGTATGTTTTTCGATTTTTTTGACCCTCACACTCAGGACTGCACAGGATGCTAAATCTTGTTTTGATCAATAGTTTAGGTATACATTAACCCCAATTAATATGATAGAAATTACTAAAATGCCACCTAAAGGGGTGGTTTTTATCCTCTTTCTCTTCTGCCTTCTGACCAGCGGACTGGTGATGAGCCAATCGACTATGGTCAAAGGAGTAGTGGTCTCCAGCGATTTAAATGAACCAGTTCCTGGCGCATTAGTAGTTGTCAAAGGAACTCAGCGTGGCACGGTAACAGAAAACGATGGAACCTTTTCTATAGAAGCTAAAGCAAATGAGACTTTGCAAATAAGCTTTATTGGTTTCACTACTAAAGAGGTACTTATAGAGGATGTGTCCTCTGAAATACGTGTTAGTCTTGACGTGGATGAAGCTGAACTGGATGAAGTAGTGGTAATAGGCTACGGAACCCAGAAGAAATCTGATTTAACCGGTTCGGTAGGTTCTGTAAATGAAAATGATTTAAAAGAAAGGCCGGCTGCTTCCCTGTCCAACGCTCTATCAGGAAAAATCCAAGGGGTAAATGTTTCAGTGAACTCAGGACGTCCAGGTGGCCGGGCAAATATCCGGATCCGTGGTAATACTTCAGTGAGCATTGCAAATGACCCACTTTATGTAATTGATGGTGTCATCATGCATGCTGCAGGACTGGCTAATGGAAGTAGCCCAATTGATTACATCAACCCAAATGATATTGCATCTGTAGAAGTACTCAAAGATGCCTCCGCTACCGCTATTTATGGAGCCAGGGGAGCAAACGGTGTCATTCTGGTATCTACGAAAAGGGGAAGTCAAACAGGCGGGGTAATCACCTATGAAGGAAACTATAGTGTGGGTGTTCTACCAAGGAAAATCCCGTTGCTCAATTCCGAAGAGTTTCTTGCCACCGAGGACCTGGCATATCAAAATGCCCAAAAATATGATCCTGATGGTTGGGCAAACGGTATTTATAAAGATCCTGCACTTAAGCGCACGGATCCCCGCCTTTTTGACGCCAATGGCAAACCTTTGTATAATACGGACTGGCAGGAAGAATCTTTAAAACCTGCATTCACTCAAAACCATCAATTGAACTTTACCTCAGGTAATGTGGACGACAACTTTGGGGTTTATCTCGGATTTCGGGATGAGGATGGATTGATGGCGAATTCTTGGATGAAGCGATATTCATCCCGATTTGTGTTTGACAGCAAGATCAAACCATGGGTTAAGGTTGGGGGAGTTTTATCTTACAATGACCAAAAGGAAAGTCAGGTAGATCCATTGGGGAATGGAGGCATTATCGCTATGCGACAGGTATTGGAGGCTTTGCCAATCATTCCGGTTCGTTACCCGGATGGAACTTGGGCTGGAAATGCGGATTATCCAGGAATGGAAGGCGGAAATAATCCGCTCCAAGTATCTGAGGAACGAGTGTATTTGGTCAATACCCAGACCGTTCTAGGGAATGTATATGCGAATTTCTATTTGGCAGAAGGCTTGGAACTACGGACCAACCTATCGGCAAACATCGTGAATCAACGCGTAGATTATTATGGTGGCCGGGAGCTTAATTACATCGCCAAAAATCAGGGAGGAGATGCTTCAGTTCTTAATGATCGATTAAATTCTTGGCAATTTGAAAATTACCTGACTTATGTGAAGGCGTTTAATGAGCGTCATAGTATCAACGCGATGGTCGGCCTTTCCTGGCAACATGTAGATCGTTTTAATGCAACAGCCAGGTCACAGAATTTTCAGGACGATTACTTCATGTTCAATAACCTTGGGGCAGGAGCAAATGCCATTCAGCCGTCATCCGGAAGTGTAGCATACGGTTTGAATTCCTATTTCACCAGGCTTAATTATACCTTGAGGGACAAGTACCTCTTTACCTTCACTGGACGTGTGGATGGCTCATCCAAATTCGGTGAGTCCAACCAATATGCATTCTTCCCTTCGGCGGCTTTTGCCTGGAGGGCTTCTGATGAAGGATTTTTACAAGCGAGCAATACCATCTCCAACCTGAAATTCAGGGCGAGTTATGGCCAAACTGGTAATTCTGAAATTACTGCCTACCAGTCTCTGGCCGGAATGGGCAATTATTCAGTGGTCTTCAACAACCAGCGGGAAATAGGGATAGGGATCAGCCGATTGGCCAATCCGGATTTAAGGTGGGAGAAAACTTCTCAATTGGATTTTGGGGCAGAAATAGGGTTCGCGCAAAACAGGGTCATGTTTGAGGTGGATCTTTATCGCAAGCTCACAGACGATATGTTATTAAGTGCGCCAGTGCCTTCAAGTAGCGGATATACTGTGGTGAGCAAAAATGTGGGGAGTATGGAAAATAAAGGGATTGAAATAGGGTTGAATACCGTCAATATCGAGAAAACCAACTTCTCTTGGCAGACTAATTTCAATTTTTCTTATAACAAAAACACCGTGAAGGAGCTGACCGGTGGAGCTGATATATTCCTGGGATCGACTATCGTAAGAGAAGGAGAATCAGTAGGTTCTTTCTTTGGATTTGTTCATCAGGGAACTTGGGGTAGTGAAGAAGAATCAGAAGCAGCCAAGTATAACAAACTTCCCGGCGACATTAAGTATCAGGATGTGAATAATGATGGGGTACTGAATGATGCTGATCGGGTTATCATCGGAAAGGGTATTCCTGATGGTTATGGAACCTTCGCCAACACATTTAGATATAAAAGCTTTGAATTGCTGGTGGATATTCAGTTTAGCTATGGCAATGATGTGCTGTTCAGAAGTAAGCACTCTGCGGAAGACAGAACTGGAATTGCAAACAGTTTCAAGACTGTATTGAATGCTTGGACCCCAGAAAATCAAAATACCAACATCGCACAGATCCGGCCACTGACAGCCGGGTACAACACCTTTGATGATTCGGATAGGGCGCAGGATGGCTCTTTTGTACGTGGAAGAAACCTGATGCTCTCTTACAATTTTGCTCCAACGCTATTGGAAAGAATCAAAGTAAGCAATCTAAGGACCTTCATTTCTGTCCAGAATTTTTTCCTGTCTACAGATTATGAAGGATATGATCCGGAAGTATCTACTTCAGGAGCAGCATTTGATCAGGGAGTTGATTTATATGCTTATCCTAAACCCAGAGTTTTCATGCTTGGTGTAAGTGTTAGTTTGTAAACTATAATCCTGAAATTTATGAAACGTATATTATCAACTATAAGAAAAATAACCTGTTTGTCATTTGTACTAGTGACAGCGTCCTGTGCAGACTTTCTGGATGAAAAAGATAAGTCAAATTTTACACTGGATAATTATTTCACAAAACCTGAGCATGCTGTCAGTGTGGTGAATTCGATTTACCAAAGTATGCAGCCCATTATGTCCAGCGGCTTTGGTGGTGGTCCCTGGATGATGATGGAATTTGCTACGGGTCTCGCAGATACAGAACTGGGACAGGCACAAAACAGTCTTTTTGTGAAAGATCTGGTAAATAACTCAGATAATGGATATGGGCAGACGTATTGGACCAACTATTATAAGGGGATAGCGAATGCGAATTTGGCCATTGCAAATATTCCCGCTATGAACATGGATGAAGTGCAGAAGCAACATTTATTGGGAGAAGCGAGGTTTTTGCGAGCTTACTATTACTTTAATCTGGTCCAGATTTTTGGAAATATTCCCTTGATTACCGAGCCTGTAGATCTGACTTCGGAGAATCTATACCCATCTCCCGCAGATCCTGCCGCAGTATATGATCAAATTGTCGCTGATTTGGTAGAAGCTGAAAAATCTGATTTGCCAGTGAGAGACGCCACAGGTCGTGTATCGATGGGAGCTATCAAATCATTATTGTCTTCAGTGTATCTGACCATGGCCGGATACCCACTCCAAAAGGGAAATGAATATTATGCACTTGCTGCTGAGAAAGCCAAAGAAGTGATTGATTCAAAGGAATTTGACTTGTTTGATTCTTATGATGCATTGCATAACACCGATTTGAAAAACCTGGGGGAGAATATTTTCATGATACAGTATGCAGCATATATACAGCCTTCGGATTGGCAGGTATCCATTATTCCTTACAACAGGGGCATATCCAACTATAGTGCCGAGACTGGTGGGATTTTTGCCCAGCAAGAATTTGTCAAATCCTATGAGGCAGGTGATAAAAGAGCCGATGAAAAAGAATTTTATTACACCAGTTATTCACTGCGCGATGATCGGTCAAAGACACTTGAACTTGGTGATTACTATATCTTCAAGCATTTTGATGAATTAGCTCAAACGAATACAACGAGCAGCGGCATGAACTGGCCAATTTTCCGGTTTGCTGAGGTGCTTTTGATATTTGCCGAAGCTTCCAATGAAGCCAATGGGCCAAATGCAGAAGCGTACAATGCTGTTAATAGGATCCGGGAACGTGCTGAGCTGGAGCCACTAGCGGGATTATCCAAGGAGGCTTTGCGGGAAGCAGTCTGGAGAGAGAAATTCTATGAGCTATCGTATGAGAATAAAACCTGGTTTGACATGGTGCGGATCCGTAAAGGATACAATGTAAAAACAAGACAATTTGAGGAATATGTCGGGCATCAATTTGTCTATGGACCTACGTTGAAGGAGCGGGAATTATTATTCCCTATACCTACTGCAGAAATCAGAAATAATTCAAATCTTGTCCAAAATTCCGGCTATTGATCGTAGTTTGGGAGATCAACAAGATAATCTAATGTGTATATGAAATCGAGCATAACTCAAGAATCACATACTTGGACGATTGCTAACCATGCGAGATTCTCCCGAATCGAGTTCGGGACAGGCTATGTGACCATAAAAAAAAATATAACCACATGAAAAAAATAAAAACAGTTTTCATGGTCTTTTTAATTATCCTTTCATTAGAAGGTTTTGCCCAAAACGGCAAAACCTTCTTACACTATGAAGGAAAAGAAGGTCCTGGAAAAGGGAAGAACATCGTACTTATTTCTGGAGATGATGAGTACCGCTCAGAAGAATCAATGCCTATGATGGCAAAGATACTTTCGGAAAAGTACGGGTTTACTACGACTGTATTGTTTCCCATCAATCCTGAAACTGGTGAGATTGTACCTAGCTATCAAACTAATATTCCTGGCATGGAACACCTGAAGGATGCAGATTTGATGATTATGCTGATTCGTTTTCGGGATCTTCCTATGGATCAGATGGAGGCTTTGGAAAGTTACTTCAAATCAGGAAAACCATTTATCGCATTACGTACTTCCACGCATCCATTTGCTGTGAAGGATGAAACTTCACCTTTCTACAAGTGGAACTGGAACAGTAAAGTACCGGATTGGGAAGGCGGATTTGGGCAGCAGATTATAGGTGAAACATGGGTGGCCCACCACGGAATACATAAGTCGGAAGGTACCAGAGTGTTGGTAGATGGCGTGGATCGGGATGCTGATCATCCAATTCTTAGAGGAATAGATGATATTTGGGCACCCACAGATGTGTACTCGATCAAGAATTTGCCGGCTTCTGCCAATGTTCTTCTTTATGGGCAATCTACTGCGGGAATGACACCCGAAGCACCATTGATGTGGGATAAATCGATCATGCCCATCGCATGGACGAAAGACTACTCGCTCGATGGAGGTAAATCAGGTAAGGTGTTCGGAAGTACTTTAGGATCTTCTTTGGACTTCAAAGTGGAGGATATGAGGCGGTTGATTTTGAACGCCTCTCTTTATCTTTTGGAAATGCCTGATATGATCACACCTGATCTTTCGGTAGACATCGTGGGTAATTATGAGCCGACCATGTTTGGATTTGACAGTTTTAGAAAAGGAATGAAAGTAGCCGATTTCAAATAAATAACTGATTATTGATTACAGTCCGCTGCCCGATAGCTTCGGTGGTGGACTGTTGTCTTTGATCTTGTGGACAATAATACAATGAACAAAATAGGATTTAATGTGCTGGCTTGGTCAGCAGAGATGTCAGAATCACTTCTGCCGGTTTTAGATCGGTTGAAGAAGATAGGGTATGATGGTGCAGAGTTTTTTATTGGGGGCTCATCTGAAACGGCTTTTAAACTGGTGGGAAATCACTGCCGTGAAATTGGGCTGGATGTAACAGCTGTGACCGTATTGGGGCCAGATCACAACCCGATATCACCTGATGCAAGAATTCGAAAACAAGCTTCAGAACAACTGAAGTGGGTTATCGATCGGGCTTCTGATCTGAATGCTCAAGTGCTTTGTGGACCGTTCCATTCCTCCTTTACCGTGTTTGCTTCCCGGGAGCCGCTGGAAGAGGAATACAACTGGTCCGCTGAAGTGCTGAATGAGGTTGGGAACTATGCGCAAAGTGCTGGAGTATTGTTGACCCCGGAAGCATTGAACCGTTTTGAATGCTACCTATGCAATACGATGGAGCAGCTATCCTATCTGCTGGGAAAAGTAAATCATCCCAATGTGCAGGCAATGTTTGATACGCATCATGCAAATATTGAGGAAAAGAAGTTGAGTGAAGCAATCAAATTTATTGCGCCACAACTTGGTCATTTCCATATATCAGAGAATGACCGTGGTACGCCGGGTTCTGGTCACGTAAACTTTGATGAGACTTTCAAGGCTTTGGCAGAAGTGAATTACCAAGGTTGGTTGACGATCGAAGGCTTTACCCGGAATGATCCCGCCTTTGCCAATTCCATTGGTGTGTGGCGGAATTTCTCTGAGCCTTGGGACATGGCAGAAAATGGGTATAAGTTGATCCGTTCGATGGGAGAGAAATATGGATTGTGATTTTTTACTTTGTCGAACCGGTAATCAAATTGATTGATTTTGAGATTTAAAAAATAAGAGCGGAAATGCAGTGTTTGCCGTATTTCCGCTTTTACTTCTACTGCTAAGGAAAAAGTCGTCTTTCGGGCAGGGTTGGGACGATAAGTAGTAACGTGCAGTTCTGTAGGCTAAATTATACCAGATCAAGCACTATTTTAATATTTTCTTTTACCAGTAAATTTAATTCGTTAGGTAAAGTTCCAACTTTCTTGATCAGTCTTTTATTGTCAACAGACCGTATTTGATCAATCAATATATCACATGATTGATGTAGGTTGGCAGTACCTTTTTTAAGGTGTACTCTCAAAATTTCAGAGTCCATTTGTACCACTGAGGTAATTGGACAAATAATTGTTGACGGATGGGGGATTTTATTGAGCAAATTTGTTTGAATTACTAAAACTGGTCTTGTTTTTCCAGGCTCAGTTCCAATTTGAGGATTTAAATCTGCGATCCAAACTTCAAATTGTTTAATCTGCATGATCAAATTCTTCAAAATCTTTGAGCACGGACATTGAATTTTCCTTAACTAGTTCAGACTCTAGTTGAAGTCTTTTCTCAAGGATATTTTTACGTTGTATTTTATTGTAATATTCAATCGCCTCGTTGATATATCTATTTCTGGGTTTCTTTATTCGAGCTAGAATTTTTTCAGTCTCGCCGAAAATCGAATCATCAATTTTTAAGGATACAGTTTTCATATATTCTTGATTTATATACTAAAAGTATATCTTTTTTATACAAAAGTCAACAATATGAACATACTATATGATTTTTCACTTGTGGAAAGCTGGTGAAAACCGATTAAATGAAGCAGCCTCTAGTAAGATAATAAGCCAGCACTATTTCTTGCGTAATGCTTCCCCTTCAAATTTTATTCCTCCCCATCCTGATTGCATGAAATTACGGATGTTTTGATGATTCTCCCCATCAGGGTTTTGTAGGACATCTTTCCGGTAGTAATCTCCAAAAAGGACCAAAGTCTCTGTTGGTGTTAGCTCATGAAGTTTTGCAAAGGCAAAGATCTTGCAGCTGCCATTATTTTGGCCTGCTTCATTTACAACTGTTCCATTTATAAACCGGGTAGGAATGAAGTCAAACTGGCTGTCGATGGCGGTGATCACATCTGAAAAGGAGATAGTCCCGGGAGAGTTTTTGATTTGTTCTAGAAGATTCATTCAATTCAATATTTGACTGCAAGATCGGGAATTTTAGAACATGAATCTACTCAAAATCCTGATGAAAGGAGATTTTTGAGTCACTTCTGTAGCTTTTTGAAAACGCTGGATAAAGTCTATTTGAGCAATAAATAAGGTGGTTTTTTATTGCGCGATTCCTGCCAAGAATCAGTATCCTGAACTACAGGAATTACTTGTTGATGCGTCGACGGGTGTAAATTTTGTTTTTTTTAATTTTTTTCCATTTCAGTGGGGTCGTTTTCGGTAGTTTGTATCTCTTTATGTTTTTAGAAGCCCAAAATGCCAAATTTTAATTTACATGAACCCGAAGGAAATCCCAGAAGTAGTCAATCAATTTGAGATAAGATACTCTGAAAAGGAGTACCTGGAAATGCCGGATGAACTGGTGTGGGCTTCTTTTAATAAGGGGAATGAGGCGACATTTAATTTTCTGTATAAGAGTTTTGCGGCTTCTTTATTTGCCTTTGGATACCAATTCTGTGGGGATGCCCACTTAGTAGAAGACTGTATTCAGAACCTTTTCATTTACATCCGCAAACGAAGAGGGCATCTTGGAGAAGTTCACAGCATCAAATCTTACCTGTTCAAAAGCTTGCGATGTGAAATCACCAAGAGGCTAAAAGAACGGGGGCTACTGGTGGATGCCGATCAAATGCAATATGCTGAGGCATTTTCAATTGCACTGTCCCCTGAAACAATCTTAATAGAATCTGAAAGCAGAGAACGTACACAAGAAAAAGTAAATCAAGCATTAAGTCAACTGACTGTAAGACAGCGGCAAGCGCTGCAACTGCTTTATGAAGAGGAGATGAGTTATAGCCAAATCTCAGAAGTGATGGGATTTACAGAAGTAAAGTCTGCAAGAAAGTTGGTTTATAGAGCCCTTTCCAGTTTGAAAGAAATTTTTCTAAAAAAGTGAGCCTTTACATGGATAAAGAATTTAATATATTGAAATATTCAGATTATGATCTGGATGATTTTTTGGCTGATGAGTTTTTCATTTCATGGGCTAAAAATCCTGATGGCAAAGAAGGACATTTCTGGGGAAAATGGATTGCCGAGAATCCTGATCATCGGGAAACTGTAATGGTCGCGGCTTCCATTATTCGTTCGTTGGGCCTTGAGAAGCGCCCTACATTATCGGATAAAGCATATTTGGAGATTTTTGAAAATGTATTACGATATGAATCATTTTCTGAACCTACACACCCATTAACTAAAGAGAAAAATGCATGGTTAAAATGGTTTAAGTTTCACAAAGTAGCAGCAACCTTGCTTTTTGCATTTTGCGCCTGGGCAGTGATTCAAGTGTATATCAATGATTCTCCGGAAGAATTACCAGCGCCTCCCGTTCAGTGGAATGTCAGAGAAAACTCCGCCGGATTCAGGTCTTCTCTAAAACTGAATGATGGGAGTATTATCACCCTTAATTCAAATAGCAAACTTACTTTTCCAGAACAATTCTCTGATACGCTCAGACTGGTGAAGTTGGAAGGAGAGGCATTTTTTGATATTAAAGAAAACGGCAGCCCATTTATAGTGGAATTGGGCGGGACAAATGTGGAAGTATTGGGAACGACTTTCAATGTGCGTTACCCAATGAACGGGGAACTGTCTGTAGCCCTGGTTTCGGGAAAAGTTAAGGTAAAGGATGAATCAGGAAACCAAGTCATTCTCAAACCATCAGAAATGCTGAAGATTCACCAAAATGGAGAGTTGTCCCTGACCAGTTTTGATCCGATGGAAGTAGTGGGCTGGAAAGACAAGTTATTGGTCTTCAGAAAATCCGGAAAGCAAGAAATTATTCAGAAGATCAGTTCCTGGTATGGAGTAACAGTGACATGTGAATGCCAAAAACAGGAGTCCTGGGCTTACACGGGTGAGTATCAAGATGAATCGCTACCCAATGTATTGGAAGGGATTAAAAGAGCCTTGGATATAGACTACGAAATCAGTGGGAAACAGGTCACTCTTAGTACACGAAAACGCTAAAAAAGAACTGAAAACTCCAGATAATTAGGCTTATGATGATGTTATTTATCCTGATTAGCCCAGGACAGGAGTGTATTACCAATAAACCCTAAAATAAACACCTCTCCATGGAAAAGGCGAACTCAAGTTAACGGTCAAAAAAGGCAGTAAGGAATAGTAATTCCTCACTGCCCGGATTTTTTCCTGTTGTGGACTTTGGACGGTACCAACAGGAAGTTCAAGCACTTATCACTTAAACTATTTAAAGCTATGCAAAAAAAAATACTGAGACAATTAATAAAGATGTCTATGAGAGTTTTATATGGATTTACGATCCAGCTGGTTTTCTGCACGGTTTTGCTTGCCAATACCACCAATGCCCAGCGGAAAACAATTGAAGATGTCTATGTTGATGTTCGTTTGCAAGACCGTAATTTGGATCAAGTAATGAAAGATCTGGAGCGAAAGACAGAATTCCGGTTTACGTTGGACAATAATGGAGTGGATACTACTCAGAAAGTTGATTCGGATAATTTTTCAGGCTCTGTTTACGATCTGTTGGTCATCATCGCACGGGAAAGTGGCTTAAGCTTTACCCAGATCAACAACAATATTCACGTAAGTGAAAATAAAAACAAGAAGGAAGTGGCTATCCATGAAGGGGTTGAAATACCGATTAGTGGAAAAGTCACCGACGAAAATAGGGAAGGGCTTCCCGGGGTAACTGTTTTAATTGAAAGTGCCGGACAGGGAACCGTTACAGATTTGGACGGTGCCTATCAGCTGAATGCTGAGGAAGGGGATGTCCTGATATTTTCATTTATCGGTTTTCAGACACAGCGTGTGACTGTCGGAAATCAGACGGTTATAGACATTGTCCTGAAGGAGGATGCCCAAGCTTTGGAAGAAGTAGTGGTGGTGGGTTATGGCTCCGTCAAAAAAAGCGACCTCACCGGTTCGGTGATATCCTTAAGGTCAGATGAGCAAAACCATGGCGTGAATACTTCAGTAGACCAGATGCTGAAGGGAAAGGCAGCGGGAGTGAATGTAGTACAAAACAGTTCGGAGCCTGGAGGGGGAATTTCCATCAGCATTCGTGGAGCAAGTTCAGTGAATGCAGGAACTGGCCCTTTGTACGTCATAGATGGTTTACCTATCGATAATTCATCGATGACGACCAGTGGAGGAGGCAATTATCCGGACATACGTACACCGACCAACCCGTTGTCGGCAATCAATCCAAATGACATAGAGTCTATTGAAATTTTGAAAGATGCTTCCGCCACAGCCATTTACGGAGCAAGGGGGGCAAATGGGGTAATCATGGTCACCACTAAGAAAGGGCGTGCCGGTGAAATGAGGATTAACTACGATGGGTACTATGGAGTTCAAAATGTAAGCCGAAGGCTGGATATGCTTACTGCTGAGGAATACCAAAAGGTAATGAACGGGCTGATAGCAGATGGGGGTGGCATTGCTGACCAATCGGTGGACGTGATTGAAAATGGCGGTACAGACTGGCAGGAGGAATTATTCAGAGCAAATTCACCGGTGATTAACCAAAATCTGTCTCTGTCCGGGGGCAGTGAGAAAACAAACTATTTTGCTGCGCTGAATTACTTCAATCAAGATGGGGTAGTAAAAAGCTCTTCCTTTGAGCGGTATAGTATGCGGCTGAATCTGGAAACAAAATTTTCTGAAAGGCTCACAGTGGGAATTAATCTCAATACTTCTTACAGTGAAAATGATCAGGTTCCGGCGCAGTCTTTTGGAGTAAATGAAAACAATGGCGCATTATACGCAGCCTACAATTTTGACCCAACCCTGAGTATATATGGTGATGATGGAAGATACCGGATTTCCCCCTACATTTCTATTGACAATCCGCTGGCATTAGCCTATGGAAAAAATGCGCTGATTGAGCGATATCGTACGATGACTGTGGCTTATGCCAACTATAAAATCTTGCCGGAATGGTCTGTTAAGGTCAATTTTGGCACAGACTTAACCAACCAGCGGAAGGATATCTACATAGACCGCTCTACCTTGGATGGCTTAGCAAGCAACGGGATTGCCACTATATTGCAAGAGCGGCAATCCAATTTCCTAATGGAACTGACATCGACTTATGAAAAGACATTTGAAGATCATCAGATTTCTGCTGTAGCTGGGGTGACTACCCAAAAATTCTCGATGGCCAATACCTCCAGTAACGGCAAGAATTTCCCCTCAGACGCTACAGGCACCGATAATATCGGTCTGGGAGATCCTACGCAGTACAACATTAGCAGTTTTAAGGCTACAAACAGGCTCTTATCCTATTTGGGCAGAGTGAATTATTCACTTAAAGGAAAATACTTGCTTACAGGAACCCTGCGGATAGACGGCTCTTCAAGATTTGGCAATAATAATAAATTTGGTTATTTCCCCTCGGGAGCATTTGCCTGGAAGATTAAAGAGGAGAATTTTATGCAGGGATTGGATGTACTTAGTACCTTCAAATTCAGGGCAAGTTGGGGGCAGACCGGGAATCAGGAGATCGGTAATTATCTTTCTGTCAGTACTTTTGTGCCAGGTCCTGATGCAGTTTTTGATGGACAAAAAATTTCTACTACGCAGCCGGCACGTATTCCAAACCCGGATCTCAAATGGGAAACCACAGCGCAGTGGGATATTGGATTGGATTTTGGCCTGTTCAAGGACAGGATTTTCGGCAGTGTGGATTATTTCAGGAAAAATACATTTGATATGCTTTTGTATTTACCTATCCCTACTTCTACAGGATATACAAACAGGATCACCAATATAGGAAGCGTAAAAAACACAGGTATTGAAGCAGCAATCACTTCGGTCAATATTGAACGTGATCTGACCTGGACCACGACATTGAATCTTGCGACTTTAAAGAATGAGGTAACTAGCCTTGGAGGGGTGGATCAGATTATTGGAGGCAGTGCAGGCTTCGCCAACCAGATCTGGATTATACAGGAAGGCTTGCCAATGTTCTCCTTCTACGGGTATGAGGTAGATGGAGTCTGGCAGCAAGGGGATGATCTGGCTCAAACTACTGATAATGTGTCTCCGGGAGATATGAAGTTCAGGGACATAAACGGTGATAAAACTGTCAATGCAGAAGACAGAGGAGTACTTGGCAATTCATTCCCCCAATTATCCTACTCCATAGCCAATACCTTGGAATACAAAGGCTTTAGCTTGTATGTATTCTTCGAAGGGATAAGCGGAATCAGTATGCTGAACAATAACTTGGTAGACACCTACTTCCCGATCAACTTCCGTAGAAATAAGTTTGCTGAACCTTATCTGAACCGCTGGACACCGGATAATCCTTCTGATAAGTATCCTTCTTTTGTCAATCCGACTGCCCAAGGACAGAAGGAAGTAAATTCCTATACCATTGAAGATGCTTCTTATTTCCGACTGAATACAGTCACCTTAAACTACACTGTTCCTGTGCAAAGCAATACGTTCCGCTCTGTCCAGGTATATGTGACAGGAACCAATTTGTGGACGCTTACTAACTATTCCGGTGTTGATCCTGCGGTCAATCCAAATGGTAACGCAAATATCCGAATTGACTACAATGCTTACCCTACTGCTACCTCATTTTTGGCGGGTGTTAAACTTGGATTTTAATCAGAATGATCATGAAAACTATGAAAATATTAAAATACTATATAGGAATCATCTTGTTGGGAACTCTAAGTTCGTGTTCAGATATGCTGGATGAGGACTTATACTCCCAATTGGCACCGGAAAATTACCTCACTACCCAAGAAGGGATTGAATCCACCTTAAATGCGGCATATGCTGAAGGGTATCTGAATGGCTATTCACACCATAGTGTGCGAAATATTGAGGAATGGTGTACCGATATAGAATGGGAGACAGGTGGTGGAGAAAACCGGACCGCTGTACTGATGATCAATTTTACTTGGGATGCATCAGTAGATTGGATGTATGGTGACATGTGGCAGAAGCCTTACCGCGCCATCAGAAATGCAAATGTGGTTCTTGAGAATGTGCAGTTGGCAACCATTAATGATCAGGATAAACAAACATTTACTGCGGAAGCACGGTTTGTCAGAGCGTTGAGTTATTATCATTTGCATTCTTGGTTTGGGCCTGTCCCATTGCGCAAGAGTTCTGAAGATGAGCTTTATTTGGCGAGGGCTTCTGAAGAAGAAATGCGGAAATTTATTGAAGATGAACTGCTTGCTATAATTCCTGATTTGCCTGCTCCTGGCCAGGAACAAGCTTATGGCCGTGTGACAAACGGGGGTGCCCGCGCAGTGTTGACAAAGTTCTATCTTAACACGAAGCAATGGCAAAAAGCTGCCGATATGGCCCAGGGAATAATAGAAATGGGGCACTATAATTTATATCCGGATTATGCAATGCTGTTTAGAGTGGAAAACGAGCGGAATTCCGAGTTCATCCTTACCTATCCCCAGATTGCAAACAGCCCGGGCAACAATTACATTAATGGTGCCTTTCCTGATGGGTTTGCCAATGATCCTGAGACAGGCCTGACCTTCAAAACTTCATGGAGAAATTGGGCAGCTCAGTATAGGTTATATGACAGCTTTTATAATTCATTTGAGCCGGGAGATAAAAGAATGGATTTAATAATAGATAACTATATTAACGGTCAAGGCAACATGGTGTCTTTATTGAACAACAACAATACACGTTCCTTTAAATATTGGCCAGATCCAAATGGACTGGCAAATGAACATGGTAACGACGTGCCTGCTGTACGTTATGCAGATATCCTGTTGAGCAGAGCAGAAGCGCTTAATGAATTGCTCGGTCCAAATCAAGAATCCATAGATCTGATCAATGAGGTAAGAGAGCGAGCTGGACTGAACTTGTTGACGCTGGCTGGTTTTTCCTCCATAGCCCAATTAAGGTTACATCTGTTGGATGAGCGGGCCTGGGAATTCTATTCCGAAGGCAAAAGAAGGGAAGATCAGATACGGATAGGAACATTTATTTCCTCAGCTGTCGAACGTGGTATTTCCAACGCAAAACCTACACATGTTCTGTTTCCCATTCCACAAGGAGCATTGGATGCCAATGAAATGCTGGTTCAGAATGAAGGGTATTAAACCCGCAATATGCATTAGAAAATCTATTCCAGCTTTAAACTGCTTTAAAATCAGACACTTTGTTGCTGTTTTCGATTTAACCATAGCGGTGCTATGACTCAATCTCCAAACAGCCTGATTTTCTTGCACTTTAAACCTTCACTACGAATCCTAGTGCATAATCCGGGTTAAATTTATAGAAGGGTTTTGCCTTGGCAGTTGCGCTTCTCTTTTAAAAAATGATACTAATGATGTTCTTTTATCGGCTTGGTAATGAACCCACCTTAGTAATCTGATGCTTAGGCTCACTGGTGACCCCTCTCAATTAAATAATTAACGTAACATGAATCACCCCTTCTCGGAAACTTGCGCGATTGCAGATCCAAACTTAAAAAGGAGAACCTACCTTTTTCAATTTATTGGGTTGTTTTTGGTGCATATAAGTCTGTTCATCGGTGGAAAGCTGGAAGCCCAACAAAAGCCAAACATGATTGTTTATTTAGCAGATGACCTTGGCTATTTGGATGTGTCAGTTTATGGAGCGGATGTAGTGCAGACTCCGGTCTTGGAAAAGTTAAGCCAAGAAGGGATGATATTTGATAATGCATTTATAGCCTCTCCCTCTTGCGCTCCAAGCCGGGCAGCATTGCTGACCGGATTGATGCCCGCCCGAAATGGTGCGGAGGTAAATCATGCTTTCCCCAAACCAGATATTCCTTATTTAATAGGCAAGCTGAAGGATGCCGGATATGCTGTGTTTGCCTTTGGCAAAGTAGCCCATTATGAAGGAAATGAGAAGTGCGGATTTGATTTTCACCATGATGAACAGGTGAATCTTTATGAAAATATCAGTGGGTATTTCGATAGTACACAAGTGGGAGGTCCTGTTTGCATCTTTGTGGGAGACAGGAGACCACATGTGCAATGGACAGAACAAATGGCTTATGAACCGGCCAAAGTGGATTTGCCTCCCTATTTTATTGATACAGAGCCCACTCGGGAGCATCGGGCAAGATATTACACAGATGTGACCGGGATGGATAGTGAGATGGGGCAGGTATTGGAGTATTTTGACCAAAAGTGGGGTGAAAATATTATTACACTATTCACCAGTGACCATGGAGCTCAGTGGCCTTTTGGAAAATGGAATTTATATGATGCAGGCATCCGTACACCCCTGATTGTGAAGTGGCCCGGTAAGATCGTTCCAAGCAGCAGGACTCAGGCGATGGTGAGTTGGGTGGATATTTTGCCCACATTACTGGATATTTCCGGGGCGCAAATTCCAGATCAGCTGGATGGAAAATCTTTCTTATCGGTCCTACAGGGAGAGACTGATCATTTCAGGGACTTGATTTTTACCACCCACACGGGGGATGGTGATTTCAATGTATATCCTATGAGGAGCGTCCGCAATGAACGGTATAAACTCATCCTTAATCAGGTTCCAAATGCGTACCATACTAACCATTCTGATATTCATCGAAAAGACGGAGCAGGAGCATTTTGGGACAGTTGGGATGAAGAAGCTGCGCACAATCCTATGGCTGAGGCAGTGGTAAAACGGTATTTTATCCGACCCGCTGTTGAATTTTATGATCTGACAAATGACCCTAATGAGCAGTACAATCTGGTTGGTGATACTGCCTTTGAGCCGTTGATTGAGAAAATGAAAAAGCAACTGGCAAATTGGATGGAGGAGCAGGGGGATAAACAGGAAATTTATAAAACCCCCTATTATTTTCCAGGACCAAAACCTGATTCAGAGGAAATTCAAAGAAGGATCAAAGACCATTAATAAGTCTCATCAATCTGTTGGTATAAAAGCCTGGACATACATACTAACATTGGTGAAGGTTGGCAGCTCTTTTTTGATTATTGACCGCAAGTAGAAATTCTGGAATAGAAAAACTTTAGATGGCCTTGCAACATATGGGAACACTTAAAACCTGGAAGAATTTGCTTCGCCTAAGGCGGGTTACAAAATTCGAATATTAACAAATTTTATAAATGTCAAAAATGAAAATCAATAGTATCAGTTATTTTAAATTATTCCGGCATTATGGAGTTCTAGGAATGCTATTTTTTTCAGTGTACGCGGGATATGCCCAGCAAGAGAAGAAGCCAAATATTCTCCTGATTTTGGTAGATGACCTCAAGCCTAATCTTGGTGCTTATGGTGATCAGCACGCTATAAGTCCGAATATTGATGGCTTGGCCAACAGTGGGATGCGGTTTGATAATGCCTATAGTAATCAGGCAGTGTGCGTTTCAAGCCGCTATAATTTGATTTTGGGTTCCCGGTCCACCAGCACCGGGCTCTATGATTTTGGGAACGAATTTCGGGACGTGATTCCGGATGCAGTGACTATGCCCCAATATTTTCGTGCTGCTGGATATCATGCAGAATCGATGGGCAAAGTCTTTCACATTGGACATGGCAACACCAATGATAAAGAGTCTTGGAGTGTTCCGCATTGGAAAGAAAAAGTCATAGAATATTTGGATCCGGAAAGCACCAATGGACAGTTAACCCGGGAGGAGGCATTTTTCGAAAATACCCGAATGTACATTGAAGACACTCCGCCCAACCATGAATTACCGAGAGGAGCCGCTTGGGAAAGCCCTAATGTGACGGATGAAGCATATGCTGATGGTCGTGTGGCCCGCCACGCAATCGACCGTCTGCGGGAATTGAGCAAAGATCCGGAGCAGCCATTTTTCATGGCAGTGGGTTTTGCCCGCCCGCACTTACCTTTCAGTGTGCCTAAAAAATACTGGAATATGTATGATCCTGAGAGCCTTCCTTTGGCCGAATTCCAAGAATATCCGGCAGACGCTCCTGAATTTGCCGTCAAAAATGGAGGTGAAATCAACCAGTTTTTCCCAATCCCCACTCATCAGCGAATTTATGAAATGGATCTACAGCGGAAATTGGTGCATGGTTATTATGCGAGCCTCACTTACATGGATGCACAAGTGGGCAAAGTGCTGAGTGAACTAGAACGGTTGGATCTGGATGAAAATACAATTGTGGTCCTATGGGGGGATCATGGATGGCATCTTGGGGATCATGGGATGTGGACCAAGCATACCAACTATGAGCAGGCCAATCGGATTCCTATTATTTTCAGGGTTCCGGGAGTAACTGACGAGGGTAGCAGTAGCAAACAATTTGCTGAGTCAGTGGATATCTTCCCGACTCTTGCTGCACTGGCAGGGTTGGAACGCCCGTCAGGCCCGCAGCCGATCGATGGAATTAATCTGGCCCCTACCTTAAAAGATGGTGGGCACCTCATGAAAGATCACGCATATCATGCGTTTATCCGTGGAGGATATCTGGGAGAAGCCATTCGAACCGACCGCTATAGAATGGTCAGATGGACACATACCCGGGATAAGGACAAAGCGGTGGTTTATGAGCTTTATGACTATCAGGAGAATCCTCTGGAGGTCAAAAATATTGCCAAGGACAAGCCGGAAGTGGTCCAGGAGTTGGAAGCTAAACTGAATAACTATCCAAGAGCCCAAGGTCTTCCGTAGCAGTTTTTTTAATAAGTCTATTTTCTATTTAGTAAAATTTTTGATTGCATTTAGTGATAGCACGACATGAGAAGAGACAGAATTAGTTGCTTAATGATAGGACTGGTCACCCTTTCTATGGGCTGTGAACCTAACTCCGATAGTATAAGAACTGACAACCAAAAGCCCAATATCATTTTGATCATGTCAGATGATATGGGGTATTCAGACCTGGGATGCTATGGCGGTGAAATCAATACTCCAAATCTCGACCTGCTTGCCACAAATGGATTACGGTTTTCCCACTTTTACAATACTGCACGCTGCTGCCCCACTAGAGCATCTCTGATGACCGGGCTGTATCCACACCAAACGGGTATCGGTCATATGACGAATCCACCGATGAGTGAGCAACATGATTACGGATTGCCTGGATATAGAGGAGCCTTAAACCCAAATACGGTCACCTTGGCTGAACTGTTGAAATCTGCCGGATATCATACCCTTATGACAGGAAAGTGGCACCTTGGGATGAGTGAAAAAAGCATGTGGCCACTGCAGCGGGGATTTGATTCCTATTACGGGATTTTGGCGGGAGCCACCAATTATTTTAAACCTACATTTCCCAGAGGAATAACCGAGCAAAATGATACTATTTCTGTTCAGGCTCCGGATTATTATGCCACGGACGCATTTACAGAAAAAGCGCTTACATTTATAGATCAGGTGAGGACATCGAACGAACAACCATTTTTTCTGTATTTGGCTTACACTTCACCACATTGGCCAATTCAGGCACCAAAGGAGGATATTGACAAATATCGTAATCGATATCAGGGCGGCTGGGGAGTGTTAAGAAAAGAACGTTTTGAACGAATGCAAAAGATGGGACTTCTTGACAAGAATTGGAATCTACCAGCTCAGGATTCTGAAGATTGGGAAAAATTGACAGGCAAAGAGCGGGAAGAGATGGCGCTCCGAATGGCCATATATGCTGCGCAGGTGGATCGGATGGATCAAAATATCGGAAAATTGGTCAATCATCTGGATTCAATAGGGGAGCTGGACAATACCCTGATCATTTTCTTGGATGACAACGGTGCCTGCGCAGAAGGAGGTCCCATGGGCGGCGGCCCTACTGAGCAACTGGAAACCGATGAGGGTTATTTTCTCACCTATGGTCAATCGTGGGCCAATGCATCCAATACTCCTTTTCGGGAATATAAGCATTGGATTCACGAAGGAGGAATATCATCTCCATTTATTGTTCACTGGCCCAATGGAATAGATCCATCACGTAATGGACAGATTGTTTCGGATTATGGACATCTTCCGGATGTAATGGCCACTTTTATAGAACTTACCGGCTCTGATTATCCACAGCAAAGGGATGGACAAAAGATCCCCAATCCTGTAGGAGAAAGCTTACTGCCTCTTATTACCGGCCAAGGGAAAATGAAACGGCAAAAGCCAATTTTCTGGGAGCATGAAGGCAATAAGGCTGTGCGGGTCGATGATTATAAGCTGGTGATGAAATGGCAGGAGGGACAGCCACAAAGATGGGAACTGTATAACCTCAAGAAGGACCGGACGGAGCTGAATGACCTCGCGGAAGCTATGCCCGACAAAGTATCTGAAATGGCTGCTTCATGGGAAGAATGGGCGGATACCCATCAGGTGGAGCCTTGGGAAAAAGTGAGCGTGATTATGGAGGAGAAGTAAGTCAAGAATTGCGAGAAATGAAATTGATGATGTTTCCGTAAATCATTTATTCCTACCTAAACTTCACTTTCATTTCTGCCAAAATATAACCAGTCCATCTTTACCGGCCACTGCTATATCCAATTTCCCATCTTCATTTAAATCTATAACGGAAAAGTAGAGTCCGCTTCCTTTTCCTTCACCCAATGGGCCATAACTGATGACGTTCTTGGTAAATGATTCACCATTCCATTTAAAGTAATATAATCCTGCGTACTCTTTTCCCCCAGGATCTTGACCATTGTGTGCGCGATATCGCTTGCCAGTGACCAATTCGTTCTTGCCATCGTTGTCAATATCCTCCCATTCCATGGTGTGATATTGGGATTGAAAAGGATCTATTTCGTGTTTTACAAAACTGATTCTGTCGCCTTCCTTCTTTTGCTCCATCCAAAACAGTCCGTATCCATGCGCCTGCCCCACGATGATATCAGCCAATCCATCTTCATTGACATCTTCCACGATCATTGGAATGCTGGCATCCCCAAAGTTGAAATCTTCGTGAAGAATCCATTGTCCAGTAGTTAAGTCAGCGGGAGCTTCCAGCCATCCTTCAGAAATAATTAGATCCACACGCCCATCTCCGTTGATGTCACCAAAGCCAAGACCGTGTCCATGGGATTCGGCGACAGGAAATTTTTTAAATTCATCCGCTCCTATTTTCTTGTAATAAGCTAAAGGCTTTCGGGGAGTGTTTGGAAAAATTTCCAAAACACCGTCTCCATCTATGTCAAAGCCCCGGGAGGTTTCAATATTTCCTGTTTTGGCTATTTCATGAGTGTTCCATTCGCTTCCGTTTCCCGGATTTTCCTTCCATACTAAGGTTCCTTCAAACCATCCTCCTGTCACGAAATCCATGTTTCCATCTTCATTCACATCCATCGGGATAGTAGAAAAATCTTCATGATACTCCCCATACCGCTTCACCTGGCCTATTAAATTCCGGTCTAAATATTCTGGTCCTTTATACCAAAAGCTACCGGAAACTAAGTCAAGTACCCCATCATTATCTACATCAAATACTCCCACTGATTCTGTTGCTTCAAAGGCTATCACCTGCTTTTTGAACGTGACGGAAGCCACTTGAGCGTTAGCCAAAAATGGGAAGGTTGCCCATAAAATAGGAGCAGCAAGCTTTATAGCATTCATAAATTTGGTCATGTCTATGGCATTTTTAAAATCAATGTTATGGTCTGATTTCAGATCCTATACTTCAGACTTCATATTTCATCCCACCTGTATTTAAGGTTTCAGGGCTACGCCCCTTGATTAGCGCTAATCTGCCAACATCCGCACCCAGCACTGAATATCCAACTCCGAACATCGAGCACCCAGCACCCAACATCCCACACTCATCACTAACGTAACCTTAGCTCTTCTGTCTTCGGTTTCCCACTGATAACCTACATTACTATTTCAGGGCTACGCCCCTTGCTTTCCAGTTGCCATTTATTTTCTAGGAAGAGGGCAGGGCTACGCCCCTTGATTAGCGCTAATCTGCCAACATCCGCACCCAGCACTGAATATCCAACTCCGAACACCGAGCACCCAACACCGAGCACCCAACATCGAGCACCCATCATCCAGCACCTAACACCCAACATCCAACACCCAACCTCCACTACTTCTCCATCGGATGCACTTTCAGCAACTCGGCAGGTTGATAGAAGCCTTCATGATCTTTTACTTCTTCTCTTACTTTCTTCACCAGGTCCGGAGAAATAGCTGAAGCAGAATTGCCGAAAGAGTTTCTCACATAAGTAAGCACTGCAGCTACCTCAGAATCATCCAGCATGCCTTCAAAAGGAGTCATTGGCACTTGACCTGGGTACTCTTTTCCCTGTACAGTGATCGGTCCCATTAATCCCTTCAGGACGATCTTGATCAGTCGTTCTTCATTTCCGGTAACCCACGGAGTATTTGCTATGGGAGGGAACCCTGAGGATACTAATCCATTTCCGTCTGGTTGGTGGCAAGTACTGCAAAAACCTTCCCGGGCATAGATTTCTTTACCCAATACATATAGCTCCCGATCAGATCCGGTTAGCGAGGATTTGATGTCTTCTTCTTTTTTCTCTTTTACTGACAGTCCATTGATATGAGCGAGAGCTGTTTCATAGGTAGGTTTGATCCAGTCATCCATTTCTGTATTTTCTGCAGCCTTAAGTACCTGAAGTCCCGCTTCTTGCGGAAGCCAGGAAGCAGCCACGATGGCTTCCATTCGCACTCTTCCATTTTCATCCTGAGCTGCCTCGGTAAGCAACTCTGTTTGATTGCTGACCTGATGACCTGTATAACGAAGGACCCGTACAGCAGCTGCTCTCGCCCTGTAATCTGTGACTTTCAGCAACTGGTTCAGTATATCCTGATTTACCTCATTAATTCCCCAGCTTACCCATAGAGCTTCCAGCAGGTGGTGTTCATATTTTGGATCATTTTTATCAAGGCTCTTAGACCAATCAGCCACCGCTTTGGATACTTCAGCTTTGTCTCTGCCACGTAGCTCCCGGCGCGTTCTGTAGCGGGTACGATATTCCGGAAGTTTGAGATTCTCCAGCAACTGCGGGATGCTCGCGCCATCGATTTTTGCAGGGGTGACCAGCGGTCTGGATGGATAAGTGATTCTGTAGATACGGCCATGTTGGTGATCCCGCAACGGATCACGGGCATTGTGCTGCATATGGCCTATCAGGATATTGTGCCAGTCTACGACGTATAATGAACCGTCAGGTGCAAATTCCATATCTACTGGACGGAAATTTCGATCAGTGGAAGTAAGTAAGTCCTGTCTCCATTTCGTAGAATATCCAGTACCCTCATCAATCATTTGATGCTGTTTAGTGCCAAGGAATCCAATGGTATTGTTGATAATCATGTCTCCTTGTACCTCATCTGGAAAATGTCTGGATGAAATAAATTCCAACCCGGAAGTTGGCCGGACCATATGTGCTTTCTCGATGATGTTTGGACCCTTGAAGTTCGCATTTCCATATCGGGGCAAGACAGAACCAGGCTCCATCCATTCGACATTTGGACCGGAAGTTTCTGCGAAGAAATTTTGTCCCCACTCGTCAAAAGCAATACCCCATGGATTTGGGATACTTACTTGAGCCACTCGCTCCAGCTTATGTCTGCTTGGGGTGTAGCGGTAGAAGCCTCCATTTGTAGCCCGCACCGGACCATAGGAAGTTTCTACATTGGTGTGTAGGAAGACTCCTTCCCCCATATAGATAGCGCCTGACTCATCTGTTGTGAATGCAGAAATGGCGTGGTGCGTATCATGATCATCAAATCCACTTAAAAGAATCTCTTTCCGATCAGCTTTATCATCCTGATTATCATCCTTCAGAATAATAAGGTTGTTTCCTTGTGATACATATACACCTTCTGGAGCAAGTTCAAATCCAACAGGAATATGCAAGTCATCTGCAAACACCGTTTCTTTATCTGCTTTGCCGTCATTGTCAGTGTCTTCATAAATTAGAAGTTTGTCTGCTGGTCGTGCGTCTCCCGGCTTATAATGGGGATAGCTCGGCATGGTTGCTACCCAAAGTCTTCCTTTATTATCAAAGGAAAGTTGAACCGGATTAGCGAGGTTAGGCCAGTCCTCCTCTGAAGCAAATAGTTCTATTTTATATCCTGGCGCTACTTTCAGTTTAGAGAGCGCTTCTTTGCCATATAGATATTCCAGGCTACCATTGGCCTCAGGATTATAATTGGTTTCCACTTCTGGAAGTTTCTTGGTGAGTGCGTCTGCAGCAGCAAGATCTTTCTTCTCTCCTTTATTAGCCATCCAGATTGCTGTGTCCCTTATTGCTGTCATCTGGCGGATTTTCTCCAATTCGAAGGGGTAATTGTCCGGGCCAAAAGGGTCATATCTTCTTCCAAATACATGGACACCATTCGGGATTTTATAGTCATTTCTCCAGAACCAGTTCTTTTCCTGTACAGCTTCCTGAATCAGGTCCCGGTTTGCCTCATTCTTGTTTTTTTCTTTCCCGAAAATTTCATCTGCTAACAAAGTTGCGAATTTCTGATAGCCTACTTCATTCAATTGTGAACCATCTATAGTCAGATCTTCTTCTGACTCTAAATACCACTGCTTGCTTGGCGTAAAAGCATCTACAAAGAGCACCTGATTTTTCTCAGCTACTTCGCGCATGGCTACGGTATATAGGTTGAGGTTTTCATTTTCAGATTTACCATCTGGGACATCGATTTTTGCAGATAGATCTTCAAACGCTATTGGCGATACCAGTGCAAGCCGGGGTGTAATCGTATCGTGATATTTCTGTCTTAACGTATGTTTTATGAAAGCATCTAGTTCCGCTTTGTAATTTTCCAGGCCATCTACTCCCTGAAAGGATTCATTGTGACCAAAGAAAGCAATGATGATGTCAGCTTGAAGTCTGGTGAGCCATTGGTCGGGTTTCTCGAGAAAACCTTCACTTCCGGAAGGCGTGGCATACTCGTCTTGAAAATCTTCAGCGCCAGGAAATGCCCATGGATCATTTGTTCCTGATCTTGGTCGAAATCCCGGAGTATCCCCTGGGTCACTCATGTTTCTGATGAAGAGATTTTTATCAGGATATCTCAGGTGCATCTCTGTCTCAAAGCTACCATAATCCATCATCCTCGAACCCAAATTGTTGCCGATCAACGCAATTCTTGAGTTGGGTTCGAGATCCATTTTTGGCTTTTGGGAACATTGAAATGCTAATGCAGCTAAGATAATAATTATGAGAAAATCAGCTTTAAATTTAAGGTGCATGTGATGAGGGTTATTATTAATCTTTAATAATAGGTATAAAGAAGTCAATAGTCAATATAAATTACTAATCTATTATTATTTTTCATGACTAATATTTTATTTACTTTTAATTTCGGTTATATTAACGGTATATATTAGTGACTAATATATATTTTTTATATATATCTATCCTGCTCCATCCTGTTTATAATTAACTTTATAATAAGTTGTAACTGCCTTGTTTTTCAGGATGGTACAGGATGCGTGAAGGGATAAATTGGAGTTATTTGTGTTGGATTTTATTCAATTACTTTAACCCAAAAATATGAAAAATTACTATCTATCTACTGTAAGGGTCCGGTTTATAGGGTTCTTGCTATTATTATCTATTGTGTCGACATCATCCTTCGGTCAATCTGTGGCCGTGAAGGGGACTGTAGTGTCGGAGGAAGACAATGAGCCTATACCTGGAGCTTTGGTGATGGTCAAAGGAACCCAGACTGGTACTGTGACTGAACTAGATGGCTCCTTCCAAATAAGTGCTGCTCCGGGAAGTGTGCTGGTAGTCAGTTTTGTGGGATTCACTAACAAAGAAGTGACAGTAGGGCAAGCCTCAGACAACCTCACCATCACCTTAGCTTATTCTACATCAGATCTTTCTGAAGTCGTAGTCGTGGGTTACGGTAGCCAGGTAAAACGGGAAGTAACAGGAGCTGTACAATCAGTGAGTGAAGAAGAATTAAAGGATATGCCTGTATCGTCAGTAGCTCAGAAGCTTCAAGGGCGTCTTGCAGGTGTCCAGATCAACCAGACGACAGGTAAGCCAGGGCAGGGGATGAATGTAAGGATCCGTGGGCAATTATCTGTATCCGGAGGAAGCCAACCCTTATATGTAGTAGATGGATTTCCGATCACCGGAGATATCAACTCCATTAACCCAGATGAAATCCAGGAAATCACCGTGTTGAAAGATGCTGCTTCAACTTCACTCTATGGTTCGCGTGCTGCCAATGGCGTCGTGTTGATTACTACTAAGAAAGGAAAAACCGGCGAAACGAATATTGGGTTAAATGTTTATACCGGATTTCAAAAAGTACCACAGAATGGACGACTTGAAATGATGGATGCCGAGGAGTTTGCGACATTTAAAAACGAATATTACACAGCAGCAGGAGAGGAAGTACCAAGTATTTTCCAGAACCCTTCACAATATCGGGGCAATACCAACGATTGGTATGATGCTATGTTGCAGACTGCCCCTATCTCCTCCTATAACCTTACTGTGACTTCCAACAAAGAAAAAGTTAATACAGCGATCATAGCTGGGGTTTTTAAGCAGGATGGTGTGGTAGTGAATTCGGATTATTCACGCTTCTCTCTGAGAATGAACACCGATTACCAGATATCTGACAAGGTAAATATTGGCGTAAACGTAGCTCCTAATTATGTGGTGGACAATACCCCAAGAACAGATGGTACACGGGGTACAGGCATTCTATTTAATGCGCTGCATACCTGGCCGATCATGCCGATTTACGATGGAAATGGCGAATTGACTTACTTCAATCAGCTTCCTGCGAGCACAGGTAATATATATGCGTATCCAAACTGGGTGAGATCCGCACAGGAAATTACCAATCAGACCAAGGAAATGAATGTTTTGGCAAATACGTATGTGGAATGGAAACCAATCGAAGGCCTGTCTTTAAAGTCTACCTTTAATGCTGAAGTCTCAAATTCCAAATATTTCTGGTTCAATCCATCTACAGCGACAGCTAATATCAACGTATCTATCCCTACTGTAGCGGTATCTATTCGTGATCATTATTCTAGCTTATCGTGGTTGAATGAAAACATTGCGACTTATACCAAGAATTTTGGAGATCATAATTTCCAGGTTTTAGGGGGTTTTTCTAATCAGCGGTTCCGGGATGAAAGCACCAGAGTGCAAGCAGATACCTATGCTGATGACCGGATTCCTACCATCCAGGGTGCTCTCAATATAAACCGCGGTGGGACTAACTCAGGAGTGGGCGAGTGGTCCTTGACTTCCCTATTTTCCAGATTGACTTATAATTATAAAGGAAAGTACCTTTTTACCGCTTCCGTAAGAGGCGACGGTTCTTCACGGTTTGGAGAGGAAAACCGTTGGGGTGTTTTCCCTTCCACATCGTTGGGCTGGGTGATTTCAGATGAGGATTTCCTGAATACTAATTCAACGATTTCCTTTGCAAAATTGCGAGCAAGTTATGGCGTGACAGGTAATAACAATATAGGTAACTATACTTCCTATGCTTTAGTCAATAATACCATCAATGCAGTTTTTGGGGAAACAGTAGTGCCCGGAGCTGCCATTACCTCTTTGAACAACAAGAATCTTGGATGGGAAACGACAGCTCAGCTTGACTTGGGAATAGAATTGGGACTTTGGGATGACCGGTTGCTTTTTACCTATGATTATTATACCAAAAATACCACCAATCTGCTATATGCTGTTCAAGTCCCTCAGGAATCCGGGTTTGTTAATTACAATGATAACATCGGAGAAATCCATTTCTGGGGCCATGAATTTTCGGTGAACAGTGTAAATACCACGGGCGCTTTCCGCTGGACCACCAATGCCAATCTTTCTATCAATAGAAATAAAGTACTGGAATTGGCAGATGGGATCGACCGTGTGTATGGCTCATTTCATATCACCCAGGTAGGCCAGCCTTTTGGTCAATTTTATGGATTGAAGAAGTTGGGCAATTACATGAATGAGGAAGATTTGGCGAGTTCACCAATTATTCCAGGTAGATCTACTGTAGGAAGCATCAAGTTGGAAGATGTGAACGGGGACGGAGTGATCACTTATGGTGGTGATAATGATGACCGTACAATCATTGGTAATCCTTTTCCTGACTTTACTTATGGCTTGATCAATAATTTCAACTGGAAAGGATTTGATGCAAGTATCGCGATTTCCGGTTCGCAGGGAAATCAGTTATACATGAGACACCTGTATTCCACTGCCAATTTAGATGGGGTATTCAATATGGTGGAGAAAGTTTCCAGAAGATTTAAATCTCCGGAAGATCCGGGGGACGGAATATTTGGTACATCTACCGGTGGAGGTAACGTCACAGGGGTAGAGCGTGACTGGAACAACAGCAATTTTGTGTGGGATGCTTCTTATTTGACCATCAGAAACATCACCGTAGGGTATACCTTTAGCAATTTGCCTAAAACCTTCAAGTCGATCCGACTTTATGCTTCCGGACAGAATATGTGGGTGTTCACCAAGTACTGGGGAGGATCAAATCCTGAGGTCAGTATGCAGGATAATGGTGATGGAGATGGTGGTAACCTAAGCCCAGGAGTTGATCTGTCAGGTTATCCAGTACCACGTACGATCACTTTTGGTGCAAATATCAGCTTTTGATTTTGCTTAAAATGGTCCAACTATTCATATCAAACTGTATAAAAAAATGAAAAAATATATAATTATAATGTTAACTGCGTGCCTTGGTCTTACCGGCTGTGAGGATTTTCTCACAGTGGTTCCTGAGACACAATTGAGTTCGCCTATTTTCTTTAAGACTCAAACCGACTTTGAACAAGCCGTCAATGCGACTTATGCTCCACTGAGGAACATTGTAAATGACAGGGCATGGAAACTTGCAGAGATGCACTCGGACAATACCTACTATGGACGAAATGAGTTGTTCGGTGCAGTAGATCCTCAGGAGGATTTGGCTGATTTTGCTGTCCCTACTGCAAACGGTGTCACTGCGAATGACAATGTCCTACAGCAGTGGAGACTGGATTACCTGATCATTTCAAGAGCCAACCAGGTTATGGCATTGATCGATGAAATAGAATTCGATCAGGAGGCTAAGGACAATTTAAAGGGACAGGCTTTATTCCTAAGAGCATATGCCTATTTTGAGCTGGTGAGATACTTTGGAAGTGTTCCTTTACATCTTACCCCAGTGGCAACACGGGAGGAAGCTCCATTGCCTCTTTCTTCAGAAGAGGAAGTTTATGCGCAGATAATTGCAGATTTGGTGGCAGCGGTACCGCTCTTGCCTCCAAAATCTGTGCAGCAGCCCGGCCGTGTGACTTCCGGTGCAGCAAGGACTTTGCTTGCGAATGTGTATATTAATCGTAAACAATGGGCAGATGCTGAAGCCATCTTAACCCCTGTAGTAACTAGTGGAGAATACACGCTCATGTCTTCTTACGCAATGGCTTTCTCCGATAATGCTGGCAATAAAAACAATGCGGAGTCAGTGTTTGAAGTACAGTTTCTTGAAGGGGCAGCTGGCCTGAACGGTAATTTTATTTATCAAATGTTGCCTAGACCGCTTTTGTCAGAAGAATTAGTAGTGCTTACAGGCACAAGCAATCCCCAAGATTTAGATGGTGAAGGAAATAATATTCCTACCCCGGATATTATTGCAGCTTATGAAGAGGGGGATCAAAGAGAGGATGCTTCGATTGGCTATATAGAACTGTCCAATAGTGCAAGAGATGACAAGACCTATCCATACATCAAGAAATATGCGAAGAAGCACTCCCAGCATAATAACACCGGGACTAACTTCCCAATTTATCGTTATTCTGAAGTGCTGCTGTTTATGGCAGAAATCCTGAATGAGCAAGGTAAGGATGGTGAAGCAAGAGCATACCTGAACCAGGTAAGGGATCGGGCAGGGCTGGGGCCGGTAACAAGTAGTGGAACGGAGCTTGCAGATGCGATATTCCGGGAAAGAAGAGTAGAATTGGCTTTCGAAAATAAGCGTTGGTTTGATATTCAACGGAAGGATCTCATCCAAGAAATCATCGTTCCCTACGGAGAGCGGATTGTAGCAAATCCTTTGGACTATTATTATCCGCCAACTCAGACAGGTAAACCACGACCGAATGTATTTACCAATCTTGATAAGTTCTACGGATTGCCTGCCGCTGAATCGGACCTGAGCCCACATTTCTAATAGATTTAGCTTTTAAAAGAACCCGGCAACTATCGAATTTAGACAATTTATGCCGGGTTCTTTATATAGTTAAAATAGTATTATTATAAGCTATACTTTGATCTACTCATTATTATGTGATGAGAAGTGATTATACTTTAAGAGCGGCTTTATTATATATGATTTTATGCCCAACTTAAAATTTCAAAACTGGTTTCAATTAACTTAAGCCCTATGCGCCTAAAATATTCAATTAAGAATCTATTTCTATATGCTGCACTTGCACTAATTACAGTGGCTTGCGCAACGGAGGAAAAAGAAGAAAAAAGAGAGCTTACAGGTAATCCTAAAATAGACAAACTAAAATTGCCTGACGGATTTGTTGCTGAACATATTTTCAGCCCTGGAGAGCAGGATGAAGGTTCGTGGGTGGCGATGACCTTTGATGATAAAGGCCGTCTGATCACTGCTGACCAATACGGGTTTTTATATCGGTTGGAGATTCCTCCGATTGGTTCTGATTCATTAAAACCAAAGATTGAACGTCTTATCGTAGGAAATGTAGCCGAGCCACAAGTAGGAATGGGGTATGCCCAGGGCTTGTTGTATGCGTTCAACAGCCTTTATGTGATGGTAAATCATCATGGAAATGAGGATTTTGAAGGGACTACAGGTTTGTACAGAATCCAGGATCTGGATGGGGATGACCAGTATGAATCGGTGACCCAGATCAAAGGATTTACCGGACAGCCGGGTGAGCATGGCCCACACAGTATGAAAGTGTCTCCGGACGGTAAGTCGCTGTATATGGTGGCTGGGAATCATACAGATGTGCCTGAAATGGATGCGTACAGATTGCCAAATGTATGGCAGGAAGACAATCTTTTCCCTGAAATAAAAGATCCTCGCGGACATGCCAACACCAGAATGGCTCCTGGAGGATGGGTGGCAAAAATTGATCCAGAGGGAAAGAACTGGGAATTGATTTCTGCAGGCTACAGAAATCCTTTTGATATTGCTTTTAACGAAGTAGGCGATATGTTCACCTATGATTCAGATATGGAGTGGGATTTTGGGATGCCGTGGTATCGGCCAACCCGGATTTGCCACGTTACCAGTGGTAGTGAATATGGATGGAGAACAGGTAATCACAAATGGTCGCCAAATTTCCCTGATAATTTACCCGCTATTCTAAATATTGGCCAAGGTTCTCCAACAAATGTAATGTTCGGAACAGGAGCTAATTTCCCTGAAAAATACAGATCATCGTTGTTTGCTTTTGATTGGAGTTTCGGGATTATTTATTCAATGACATTGACTCCTAACGGAGGGACTTATGAGGCTAAAGCCGAAGAATTTATTTCTGGTTCTCCGCTGCCATTGACAGATGGAGTCATTGGGCCAGATGGAGCAATGTACTTTATGACTGGTGGTAGACGCTTAGAATCGGATTTATATCGGGTTTATTATGACGGTGAAGTGGAGCAATCCGGAAAGACGTTGACTATGGCGGATCTTCCTGCAGAAGCAAAGTTGAGAAGAGAATTAGAAGAATTTCACGTGAAAGGTGCTCCGGCAGCAGGCTTGGATTTAGCTTGGAAAAACTTGAATCATCCTGATCGTTTTGTGCAGTATGCAGCGCGAATTGCATTGGAGCATCAACCAGTCACATCTTGGAAATCAAAAGCATTGGAAGAGAAAGATCCTGTAGTTTTGACACAAGCTATTATTGCGCTGGCGCGACATTCTGATAAAGGAGCTGGTGAACCGATGCTTAAGTCATTGATTGGAGTGGATTATTCTTCTTTGGATCAAAAAGGGAAGCAGGACTTGTTACGAACATTTGAATTGGTCTTTGCAAGACAAGGTGTACCAAGTGGCGCATTGAAGAATGAAGTCATTGCGTACTTGGATGATAAATTCCCTGCCAATGATAATTTGCTTGATAGAGAGTTGGCTGTTTTACTTGTTCATTTGGATGCTCCTACTGCTGTAGAAAAAACCTTGGCTTTGCTTGAAAATGCAAAGGATGATCCTAATTACCAGAAGACTTTTACCTCTTCGTCTGATTTGATCATGAGAAATCCACAGTATGGATTGGATATTGCAAATATGTTGGCGAATGTCCCACCTGCGCAACAAACGTACTTAGCTACGGTATTGGGTGGGGCAAAGTCAGGTTGGACTCCGGAGTTACATGAAAAATACTTCACATGGATCCAGGATGCATTCAAGTACAAAGGTGGACGTAGTTATGTTGGATTCATTGACAGGGCCCGAAAGATGGCACTTGCCAATGTACCTAAAAGTGATTTTGATAAGTACAATGAACTTTCTGGCGCAGCCATGCTTACAGGAAGCGGAAATGACCTAGTTGATTCTGATATACAGCCAGAAGGACCAGGTAGAAGATGGACGGTAGAAGAAGCACTTCCAATGATGGACAGTCTTCAGGGAAGGGATTTGGCAAGGGGCAAAGCCATGTTTGCTGCTTCCCAATGTCAGTCTTGTCATACTATGCAAGGTCAAGGAGGGATTATCGGACCGGATTTGACGCAGCTTGGAACCCGTTTTTCAGCAAAAGATATTTTGGAAGCTACTATTAATCCAAGTGATGAGATCTCTGAGCAATATGTGGCCAGTGTGCTGGAACTGAAAGATGGTAGTTCGGTGATGGGAAGGATAGTGGACGAAGATGATGCAAATTATTCCGTGTCCCAGAATCCATTTGATCCAAATACACTACGTAAAGTACCAAAAGCTAATGTGGCCACAGTGAAAGATTCGAAAATTTCCATCATGATGCCTGGTATGATCAACAGATTGAATGCTGAGGAATTAAAAGATCTGATGGCATACCTTATCTCTGGTGGAAATACAAACCATGAAGTTTATCAAGCTAAAGCTCAAAGCGAATGATGAAGAACCTATTAAAATCTAAGCTGTTTCGAATAGAAGCACTTGGCCTTGGCGCAATGATGATTTTTGGATTTGTAAATTGTCAACAACATTCCGATAACAGTTCCAACGATCGTGTCGTAGAACCTATTTCGAATTCTGAAGCGGATTTTGTTTCCATCTTTAACGGCACTAGCCTTGAAGGATGGGAAGGGGATCCGGTGTATTGGTCTGTTCAAGAAGGAACGATCACGGGGGAGATCACTCCAGAAACCTTGTTGAAAGCCAACACCTTTCTGATTTGGCAAGGTGGACAACCTGGTGATTTCGAACTGAAGGCAGAATTCAAAATTTCCGAAAGCGGAAATTCAGGCATCAATTATAGAAGTGAATTGGTGGAGGATGTTTCGCATGCTTTGAAGGGATATCAAGCAGATATTGATGGCAAGAATAATTACACGGGTCAGAATTATGAGGAACGAAAGCGAACGACTTTAGCTTATCGTGGCCAGCAGACCAAAATATCAGAACAGCCAGAAGGAGTGGGTGTTCGTGAGTACGTGGAACGAAATGCCTGGAAGGGTTTACAGGTGGAGAAGGAAATCGGGGATCGGGCAGAATTAGGAGCTTTGATCAAAGCCGGTGAATGGAATACGATCCACATTGTGGCCAAAGGAAATGTATTGAAGCATTATGTGAATGGAGAACTGATGAGTGAGGTTCATGATGAGGATGCAAAGAACCGGATGGATTCAGGTTATTTGGGAGTTCAGGTACATGTAGGTCCTCCGATGAAAGTGCAGTACAAGAACATCATGCTTAAGCAGTAGGGGGTAGATTAGTTCATGTCTTGCTACGTTTGGTTCAAGTCTTCAGACTTGGGCCATAGAAATGCAGTCTCCTGACTGCCTTATAAAATTAATTGAAAATAATAAGGCTGTCTCTCTGAAAGAGGCGGCCTATATTTTTGCGTCGATTTGGTTCAGCCTTCAGATTTAGTTCAAGTCTCCCGACTTGGACTATTAAATTGCAGTCTCCCGACTGCTTTTTTATTACTCTATTAATTCAAGATCTTAAGACAGTTGGTTCAATGAGCCTCCAGACTTGGACCTAAATAAATGCGTCTCCTGACCGCGGTTGTTTTGATTGAAGGTTTGGCCTGATTTAGTTCAAGTCTCCGGACTTGGACTTATGAAATTGCAGTCTCCTGACTGTTTTTTTGTTTTATTCTATAAATACAAGATCAATTAATTTCTCTTTTGAACCTGCATAGCTGGCAGCACTGCTGTATAAATATTCTTCAGCACTTAATACGATTCCTGCTTCGACTGGATTTTGATGGATATAGTGAAGGCACCTGGTTATTTTTCCGGGAGAGTTGAGTTCTATTGGATGATTATGTTGCTGCCAAACCTGAAAATTCAAATTATTTGGATTCTTTCTACCTGCCTTTCCAAAATGATCAAGTAAAAATGCTTGTCTACTTTCAGTCTCACTTGATTGGATAGATTTAATGAATTGTACAGCAGTATATTTTTTTAAGTCTCTAAGTATCGCCTCCAAGGCAACTTCTCCATTTCTGCCGATGATAAAATGAATATGACTGGACATTATGCAATAAGCACATAATTCCATTCCTTTTTTTGCTTGGCAGAACTTCAATGATCCAATAAAAATATCCCTGTATTCTTGACGGGTAAAGAGATCAATCCATTCAACAACAGTTAAAGTCACGAAGTAGAGTTTGTCTTGGTTCCGGATTTTATATTTTCTGCTCATACCGCAATAGTTGAATAAATAATATAATTTTTTTCCGGTACTTCTTTCGTCATTTGACTTGGATTACTTAGTTGTAAGAAAAATGCAGTCAGGAGACTGCATTACATAAGGTCCAAGTCAGGAGACTTGAACCAACCGTCTGAAGACTTTGAACCAAGCGTCAAGATTGGCCAAAAACGATTTTTTTAACACCTTTTTTACCAATGACATCTTTCACCTCCTCATTTTTTTTATCTTATGTGCTAGCTTTCGACAGCTGACCCATATAGCACAGGATAGTGTCAGAAGGCGTTTTTTTTAGATTACAAACTAGTTTAATAACCCGGAATGAATCTCGCAGATCCTGCAAATTGGAAGAATAAAATAGGAAACTCCCGACAACTGGGAGGTATTGAAACATCCGTCCTGGACAATGGAGCAGGAAGAGGTACCCGGATCGCATGGATCAATACGGGCACAGGACTTCGTTATAAACTGGTCTTGGACCGTGGAATGGATATCCTGGACGCGTTCTATAATGAGCATAGCCTTTCCTGGATGTCCCATGCCGGACATGTTGCATCCCAGCCCTTTTCCAACCAGGGCATTGATTGGCTAAGGACGTTCGGTGGAGGTCTGCTCACTACTTGTGGACTTTCCTCCATGGGACCTCCAAATTCAGACGACCAAGGCAGCCGTGGCCTACATGGAAATTATAGTAACACCCCGGCCGAATTGATTTCAATCGTTCAGCCTGATATTTATTCGGGAAATCTCGGATTCAAAATCGTAGCGCTTATCCGTGAAACAACAACGTTCGGACCTAGCTTGGAATTGACACGGACTATCTCAGGAACCCTTGGCGAAGCAGCCATCCGTATCAATGACGTAGTTGTAAACCGCGGAAATACGCCTGCCCCGCACATGGTGCTGTACCATATCAACTGTGGTTGGCCACTGATAGATGAAGGAACCAGAATTGTATGGAGTGGAGAACGGATCGAAAGACCAGCTGATGTCAATAATTCTGAGTTCAACAAGCAGCATGAGTTCATGCGATGTGCCCCTCCATTGGAAGAGCATTCGGGTTTTGGAGAGGATGTAGCTTTTATTAATCCAAGCACTGACGAATATGATCAGGTTACTTGTGGCTATATGAACGATGAGCTGGAACTTGGGCTCAAGATTTCATTCTCCAAGAAGCAAATGCCCTGGTTGATCAACTGGCAACACTGGGGAAGAAACGAATACGTGACTGCCTTAGAACCAGCTACAAATCCTCCCATTGGACTGGCTGCAGCCCGTGAAGAAGGAACGTTGATAATGCTGGAACCTGGTGAGAGCAGAAGTTATGATATTACACTTGATGTATTAAAAGGAGCTTCAGTAAAAGAATTTAGAAGTAAGTAGAAGTAAGGCAGGTTGATTTTGAAGGGGGAGAGTTTATAAGTCGTTTTAATATATAGTCTATTTAAAATAAAGAAATCCAAAAATAAATAAATAAACCCATGAGTTTAGCAAAAAAAGCACTCGAGCAAGGAGAAGGAATTTTAAGGTTGACTCCTACTTGGGTCCCAAGGTCTTTTTGTGTACCGGGACGAAGAATTAAACTTCATCCAGATGATTATTATAGCCTGGGCGGCGAACGCGGCGGAATAGATGAAAGATGGTTTTCATCCACCACGCCAGCTGAAAATGGACCGCTCACCAGCAAAAATGAGGGATTGAGCCATATTGCGTTGGAAGACGGTGGTAAAACTGACCTTTTTCTGCTGAAAGATGCAATAGATGAACTGGGGGGGGAAGTTATTGGAAATAGGCTATGGGATAAATACAAGTCCTGGCCGATGTACTCTAAGTTTTTTGACAACATGGGGCCGCTTCCCCACCATATCCATCCAAGCGACGAATACGGTAAACTAACGGGTCAAAACGGGAAGCCTGAAGCCTATTATTATCCGCCACAATTGAATAATCACGGAGGAGACTTTCCATATACTTTCTTTGGCATAGCCCCTGGAACTACCAAGGAGCAGATCAAAGAATGCTTGATGAACTTCAAAAAAGGAGACAATAAGATCACCAATTTTTCCCAGGCATTTAGATTGGAGCCGGGTACAGGTTGGGATGTGCCTCCGGGAATGCTTCATGCCCCGGGTAGTTTATGTACCTACGAGCCACAGAAAGCATCTGATATTTTTGCCATGTACCAGTCTTTGGTCAATGAAGCCATTATTCCGGAAGAATTGCTTTGGAACGCTTCACCAAAAGATAGGATAGGGGATTATGACCTGCTAGTCGAGATGATTGATTGGGAGTTGAATGTCAACCCAAATCTGCTTGAAACACGCTTCATGGCTCCGCGTCCGGTAAAGGATGTAGCAGAAATGAACGCAGCAGGGTATGATGATAAATGGATCTGCTACCGCTCCCACGATTATAGTGCAAAAGAGCTGACGATTCTTCCAGGACAGACAGTGACTATCAAAGACGCTGCTGCGTATGGAATGATCATGATGCAGGGGCACGGCACGATGGGCGTTTGGGATATAGAAACTCCTGCTTTGATACGCTTTGGCCAGTTGACCCATGATGAATATTTTGTGAGTGAAAAAGCCGCACAGACAGGCGTAAAAATCACTAATCACTCCAAAACTGACCCAATTGTGATGTTGAAACATTTTGGACCTGACAATCCAGACCTAAAGGTAGTGGAGTAGGTTAAACAAGATTCTGAGCATTTTTCATGTGACAGTTTCGGTAATTTTCCTGCATCTATTGAATTAAAGACAACTAAATAAACTGACAGTTGAATGACAAAAACGGATTGAAAAGATCTCTGTTCGTATTTGTTTTTCCTCACTAAACATCTAACCCATTTAATCATGAGTCAACATAATTTTCCCAAATTACATAACGCGACATGGCCAGGAATAGTAGGTAAAGGTTCTGATTCTGAGTCTGTAATTCCATTTGACGCCCTGTTGGAAATGACCGCTGCGGCAGAAGTGGACGGTCAGAAGTTTGATGGAATTGATATTGGATTGCTGGAGCCCCATATAAATCTGGATGATCCGGATGAGGCTAAGCGATTAGCCGATAAGGTATCCAAGTATAACCTAAACATCGGGTCATTAGTAGCTCCGATTTGGGCAGGTTCTGCCATGGGCAGTGCAGATCAGCGCAAGACATTTGTGGATATGGTGCGGAAATCTTGCGAGTTTGGGAAGAAACTGAATGATTTGGGCGTGAGGCATTACGGGGTGGTGAGAATTGATTCATCCGCCTCTGTAGAAGATTGGTCCAAGGATCCTTCAGGAAATACCAAAATAATCGCTGATACATTTAGAGAGGCCTGTGATGTAGCAGCGGAATTTGGGGAGAAACTGGCTGCTGAAGGAGAAATTTGCTGGGGGGCTATGCATAGCTGGAAATACATGAAGGAGCTGCTGGAAATGGTCGATCGGCCAAATATTGGACTTCAGGCAGATATGTCACATACATTCCTGTATACGCTGGGCTACAATGCTCCCGAACATCGGATTATTCCCAAAGATGCAGATCTAAAAGATCGGGAAGCTGTAAAAGCCGCCTTGAAAACGGTAACTGACGCACTTCGCCCATGGACAATCGATTTTCACGTTGCTCAGAATGACGGAACTGTTTTTGGCTCAGGTTCACATGATAAGACGGGAAGACATTGCCAGGCAACTGATCCTAATGGTTTGCTGGACATTACCAATGATGCCGGGTATTGGCTTAGAGACGAGAAGGGTGAACTCACCAAAGCCTTCAAACACATCTGTTGGGATGGTTGTATGTTCCCAAATCAAGTCATGAACAACCAACAGACCTGGAATGATATCCTTGCTGCAATGGTAAAAGTTCGTAATGCTCACGGTTGGACAGTTTGATTTAAGTCACTGTAACCAATAGCCAGTGCACAACATATGCTCTGGAAGATTGCATCATCCGTATTAGATGCTGCCAATTTTCCAATTTTTAATTTTCCAATAATATAATCTATAGAAACATGCAAGAAAAAAAATATATACGAATAGGACTTATCGGGACAGGTTTAATGGGGCGGATCCATACCAATGGTTACAAGCGTTTGGCGGATTTTTTTCCTGAATACGAGTACAATCCCGTGCTACAGGCCTGCTGCTCCAGACGAAAGGAGAAAGCACAGGCTTTTGCGGATCAGTGGGGCTACAAGTCAGTTGAAACTGATTGGAGGGAATTATTGAAGCGGGATGATATCGATGCAGTGGATATATGTACCCCAAATGATATGCATGCTGAGATTGCCATTGCTGCTGCTGAAGCCGGGAAAATGATATTGTGTGAAAAGCCGCTCGCACGGACAGTAGCTGAGGCTGAAGGTATGATGAAAGCAGTGGAAAAAGCTGGCGTGAAGAACACCGTTTGGTATAACTACAGAAGGATTCCAGCTGTGACTCTTGCAAAGCAAATTGTAGCATCTGGCAAACTTGGAAAGATATTCCACTATAGAGCAAATTTCCTTCAGGATTGGACGATCAGCCCAGATTTACCCCAAGGCGGAGATGCGCTGTGGAGACTGGATGCAGAAGCAGCAGGTTCGGGTGTGACCGGTGATCTGCTGGCACATTGCGTAGACACTGCGATGTGGATCAACGGTGGCATCAAAGATGTCTCCGCGATGACTGAGACGTTTATTAAAGAAAGGGTGCATCAGGGTACCGGCGAGAAGAAGAAAGTAACCATCGATGACGCGTGTATCTTCCATTGCCATTTTGACAATGGTTCGCTCGGATTATTTGAAGCAACACGTTACGCTAGAGGACATAAAGCCCTCTATACTTTTGAAATCAATGGAGAGCATGCTTCCATTCGTTGGGACCTTCATGATTTGACCCGATTAGAATATTTTGATCATGGCGATGAGGGAAAAGTGAGGGGTTGGAGATCGATTCACGTGACTGATGGAGATCATCCGTATATGGACAGATGGTGGATCCCAGGAACCTCTATTGGCTACGAACATTCCTTTATTCACCAGGTGGCTGATTTCTTCCATAGCTTGGAAACTGGCGAATCCTGCCATCCTACTTTCCGGGATGCATTCGAAACGCAGAAGGTATGCGAAGCCGTAATTAATTCTGCCAATGAGCGTGCTTGGAAAGACACAGGAGTGGAGTGGGTAGAAAAAGTGTAAAGTGGTAGACCACAAGAATATTATTGTAGTGTATTGACCAGGATTTATACACGACAAAAAAATAAACCACATAGATACATAGATTAGTACCAGTAAAGCCTATGTATCTATGTGGTTATAACTCCATTCTAAATTTAGTAGCTTTATCATTTTTGAATTACAGGTAAATTAGGTTGTAACTTGCTAATGTCCTCAAGCTTAAAACGGAGAATAACTGGATTATCATCTTTATTAATGTATGCAATGCTTCCAATTTGAGCTGAAATGAAGGGATCATCTCGTAGATATAACCTTAGAAAATCCGGATCAGATACTGCTAGGATTTCATTATCTAATAAATGTACTGCTTCGTAAGGAAATAGTTGGAGAGGGATGATATTCATTTTCTCTTTAGCTATAACAAATGTTCCCGGCCCTTTTTTAAAAGGTAGCTGAAAAAAGATTAGATCTTTATTTTCTACATAATTGGAAAATGAAACGAATGAAGATCCGATTTCTTCTAAAAATTTTTCAATAAATACTTCATGTGCAGGTTCGTCTATACCATTTAATTGTTTAAAATTTGGATTGTACTTTCCAAAGTTCCAAGTAGATAGTAGTTTCATTCCTTCGGGTGCTAGAATGTATATTTCATTTGTGAAAGGAGTGCAAAATAAAATAGAATTATCTGCCTTTTTAAAGGGACTTCTCGAAAGGGTAATAGCATTTTCTTCAAAAATGGAGGTGTTGGTGTGTGTCTTGAATACTAATTCATTTTTGCTTTTGGAATAGTAAGCCAAATTATGTTCTAATCTGCTGTCTTTACTGTAAACTGTGCGCAGATCTTGGTTTATGATCTCCATTAAGTGTACACTTCTTAAATCTGGGATTGTATAATCTTCAATCCATTCCCCGTCAAGACTATATACATTGACTTTGCCATCCGGTGAGAGCAATTCTAATTGTTCTGTCATTTGATCGAGCACCATATCAGAAAGTTTTCCATATTCTCCCGGTCCTTGCCCTTCTCTGGCGATTTTTTTTACATACTTTCCGGCTTTGTTAAAGATTGTTATCTGACCCTGATCTTGGTCAAGAAGGTAATATAACTCCTTATAGGGTATTAGTTTATCTATTCTGGTTAATAATGATTCTTTAGTGGTTTCCAGTGGCGTAATTTCAACTGAGGAAAACAATTGACTACTTTTGAACGGTGTTAAGTTTTCTAGATTGACTTCAATGTTTCGTGCTTCCTTGTCTAAGTTTTTTGTTCCACAGGAACAAACTATAAGGGATATACTGAATAGTAAGTATCTGAGCATATAATTAGTTAAGTAAGCCGTAATTATGACTACCTATAGACAATAAATAGCCATAATTACAATTTAATATTTAATTAGATTAGTAGTTGCTATCGTTATGATTATTTTCATAATCTATTTATGAACAATAATCTCGTTGATATCCTGTCCATTCGCACCATGTTCTAAAAGAGGAGGTATAGCCATTATAATAATATTCTGATACTTTTCTATGGCAACTTCCATAGTTTTTTCCATATGCTGGACAGGTAACGCCTCCTCCATCACCTGTTCCTCCATCGCAATCTTGATCCACTGGACATGCAATAGCCTTATTCCCAAACTCTACCAAAATCAATGAAGGTAATAATTGGTCTTTCTCAAAATCCAGCCCCACCATCACGTTCAGTGTCAGCATCAGGCCAAATGCTCCTGCAGCTCCCCATCGAACCAATTTGTTTACTTGTGTTTTCATGTTTTTATTGGTTTTAGTAAAACAACTATTTAATAATAGCATAGATACTATTTATTTATTTAAATAAATCGGACAAAATCGGACATTTACTTTTTGTATGTAGATAATTCTCTTTAGCGTCTACTCAAAAAGATTAAATAGTATAGTTGAAAAAATGTAATATGGATTTAGTTCACGAAAAAATAAACCACAAATTCTACCAGTAAAGCCTATGTACCTATGTGGTTATAATTATTTAAACTTTCAAACCTCCCGGCCCATATGCGGATCTGAGATGCTCTCTTCCCCTGTTTCGATTCTGCCTGCGAGCGTATGCTTATAGTTGGAATTAGAGGCATTCATTATGCTGAATTCATACCAGCCTTTGAATTTCGTGGTATCTATTGATAATTCGAATGTGCTATTTGCTCCTACAGAAAAGTCTTTTTCCATTTTTTGATAAACTTGATCTTTGGCTATCAGATCCAATTGGGTGTCTGTATAATTTCTAACCGAAATGTCCAGAATATAACTTGCCTTCTGATTCTTAATTCGAGGTTTACATTCCACTTCAAATACGTTTTCGCTTACCGAACCCATATATTCTCTGTAAAAACCATTGGGACCGTAGACTTGTAAGTGATAGTACCCGTCTTCAAATTCCCCTACTGGCCAAAAGAAACGAAGTTCATCTCCAGCCTTGACAGCAAAAGCCCAGGTTTGAACTGCCTCAAATTTCCCTGTTTCTTTATTTAAATAATTTCCGGGTGCATACACATGAAATGGCGCACCAAGTGACTCTTCTCCAAACAACTCCGTGTCTGCTTTGAAGGTGATTTCAAACTGATTTAAGGAAGTATTTAATTTCCCCCTGACTTTCAGATCATACTTCAGCGCATTGGAAGGTTTCACCCCTTGCTCTTGCTTTGGCAGCAGGGGAGAATCAGGTGGGTTTTGCGCAATTTCCCTCGCTTCCGCCTCACTTAATGCAGCAAAATTTGTAGGAAGATCCTTAAACTTCGCATTATAGATTTGCTTTACAAACCCAATTTTATCTACTGCCTCTGGCATTGTTACAGATTCTCCATTGTATGGCCTGAATGCTGACGTTAAATCTCCACTGATTGTCCTTCTCCATGAACTGATATTTGTCTCTTCGATATTTTTGCCGGTTTTCTTGGAAAGAAATTTCTCCAAAAACTGGATAGTGGAAGTAATGTCACATACTTCTGAATTCACATAACCGCCACGTGACCAGGGCGAAGCAATAATCAGTGGTACACGGTATCCTAATCCAACCGGACTGGTACGTGCTTCATCTTCATCAAATCCTGCCTTTAGTTCTTCTTCTATTGTCACAAATTCGCCTTCCGAAGACAAACCTGAAGACATTGCTCCGTTTTTAGTAAGGGGATTTGGGGGCACAAAAGGAGGGACATGATCGAAATAGCCATCATTCTCATCATAGTTGACGATGAAAATAGTTTTCTTCCACATCTCAGGATTTTCAGTGAGAATATTCATGATCTCGGATACATACCAAGCCCCGTACCAGGGTGCGCTTGGGTGGTCTGAAAATTTCTGTGGAGCTACCAGCCAAGAGACTGTGGGAAGCTTGCTCTCCTTCACATCTTTGCGAAACTGATAAAAGATATCCCCCTTAGGAATTCTGGTCTCCCGCTGTTCCCCATTTTCTGAATACCTGAGCATTTCAGTTTTATGAAAATTTGGATCCTCCTCATTTCTTTGGAAAGCTTTCTCGTGGAGGTTTTGGGCCCGGGAAGTCAGTTTTTTGAAATTCTCCGGGTTCCATTTTTTCATGTATTCAGTTAACTGAGCAATATCTGCTTCCTTTTCCAAAATCTGCTGCTGAACTGCAGCGGTATCTACATCGACAGATTTAAGTTGCTTTTTGAGGGATTTCAGTTCCATGGGAAGTTCTTTGCTTCTTTTTTGAAGGTAACTATAATGCCCAGGGCTGTAACGAACCCCAAATTGGGTGAACCACTCCAAGTTGTTGTCTGTGAAATTGGCCAACAAGGATTCATCTTCACCTTCCAAACCGGTATTCAAGCTGATTTCATTTTGATACACTTTCCAGGAAATCCCATTATCCTCTAAGCGCTCAGGAAAAGTGCTCCAGTTTCCCTCCTTGTCATACGTAAGTTCACCATTCCGGACTTTTGCTTTTTCATTTGATTCTCCATGGGATTTTCCTGTCCAGAAATAACTCCTATTTGTGGTCGTACCCGTGAGTGCTGCGCAAAAATGCTGGTCGCAAACGGTGAAGGCATCTGCCAATGCGTAATAAAAGGGGAGATCTTCCCGACTATAATATCCCATAGTCAATGGAATATGTGCAAATTCCTTACCCGGCCGTTTTGCTTCTATCCAGCCATTATATTTTCCAGCATTTCTTGCATCCACTTGGTTTTCCCACGAATGGGGAGTGCCTTGCATCCAAGTAGCTTTGGTATCTTTAATGTCAAATCGAAATGGAGCAAACCGATTCCCTGCGTTATCAGGCTGTAGCCACACTGGATTTTTGTCAGGTAAAGAAATAGCGCGTGGATCATTAAATCCCCTTACGCCCTTCATCATGCCAAAGCAGTGGTCAAAAGATCTGTTTTCCTGCATGAGCATCACCACATGCTCAGCGTCGTAAAAAGTAGTACCCGGGTCAGCCGATATCGCCATTGCCCGTTGCACAGCAAGAGGCATTGCACTCCAGATACTTGCTCCACCCGTAACTAGTGCAGCCTTTTTCAGGAATTCTCTCCTAGAGTCTTTCATCAATTTTGAAATATTAATTAAGGGTTCTTATGAAGGGTCAATAAGGGTAAACTGTCCATCAAAATCAAGGCGTGTTTATACACTTCATCAAAAGATAATGAGACCGAAATTAAGCCTATCTGTCACATTAAATTTTAAAGAATATTTTTTTCTTGTAAAGAAAATAACACAAATACCACATGGCTCCCAAAGTCAATAATGCCGTAACTACAGAAATCAATTGCTCACCTAATCCTAATCCACCAAGAACACCCGAACTGAAAATACCAACGAATCCATTGAGCCAGCGATGGCCAAGAATCTCCGCAAAAAGATAGATGAAAATGGAATTCATGCCCACTACCACAAAAGGGAAGACCCATCCGTTCTGTTTTTTAATATCAACCAGCCAATAAAAAAATGCCAGCGCTACAATTGCCCATCCACCAGATGCCAACGCGAAGGAGGTTGTGCTTATCCGCTTGATAATAGGAGTAATGCCAGCAAGATCAAGCCCATATCCTAAGACAAGGCCTGTTGCTCCGGCGATCAAGAATATTCTGATTTTGGAAGAAAAAGGTCTGTTTGACAGTAAGATATTCCCACATATCGCTCCCCAAATGGTATGTGCCGCTGTAGGAATGCAATTGATAGCCACCCAACCGCCGGAGTTGATTTTCCCCATGAGTAGCTGGTCCATGTAATTCCCAAAGTTAGTCCCATGCTCGAAAGGTTCCGATGGGTTATAAATGCGGTACAGAAACTCAGTTAAAATTAATAAGGTTATGGAAACTCCCAGTTGCACTTTCCAAGGCTTTGTCAGTAAGAAGTAGGTTACCAAAATGGTAAAGGATAATTGTGTCAGGACATTCCAAAGTTCAAATACCAGCTCCCCGGCATATACACAATGTAACCCTGTTCCAAACAGAAAAAGTAGTAGACAGCGCTTCAAAATATGAGTTGTGACTTTGCTTCTGTCACCAGCATTAGCCATTCGCTTGTTCAGTGAAAAAGGCATGGCCACTCCAACTATAAACATGAAAAAGGGCTGGATCAAATCCCAAAACCGCAATCCGTTCCAGGGATGATGGGTAAACTGGATGAAGAAAGTGTGAAGCGCTGATCCTTCTGGACTAGCTTCCAGTAGCGAATCATAAACCAGAGCAGCTTCAGCCACCAGTAAAAACATGGTAAGTCCCCGATATACATCGAGCGAGACCAATCGTTGCTGATTGGTGGTGTGGAGGTCATTCATGGGTTAATCAGAAAAAATATTACCCTAAAATATGCTTTTTGATTGGCTTCTGGGAAAAATTCGATTGGATTGTGAAGAGTGGTAGGGGGATTTGAAGATTGAAAAATTGTTTTCCATGTTTTTACAGTTACATTATTTCTTTAACCACAGAGGAGTGGTCTGTGATGACACAGACCATGGTGGGGGAGTTACTAAAAACTGCAAACTCTGTGGAAACCTTTGCGTCCTCCGCAGTTAAATCTGATGCTAGGTGTGGTTTGCAACTACACCTTTTTATTTTTCAATCTGAAATAGTAGATAGTAAGTGTACGGTCTGTGATGACACAGACAGTGGACGGTGGTAGGGCAGACCCTGACTGCTTTTAGGTACCTTTGCGGTCTTTTTCAGGCTTCGAAGGTTTACGTATTTGTACAGAATTTTTTTAACTACAGAGGTGTGGTCTGTGATGACACAGACCGTGGTGGGGAGTCCTAAAACCTGCGAACTCTGTGGAAACCTCTGCGTCCTCCGCGGTTAAATCTAATGCTAGGTAGGGTAAGGTTTTCAACTACACTCTGTGGTGACACTCACGTTGGCACGTTTCATAACTCACGGCCTGTCTACATCTTCATCCTCCTTACATGTTAAAATGAGAGCGTGATGCTAGGTGTGGTTTGCAACTACACCTTTTTATTTTATTCAATCTGAAATAGTAGATAGTAAGTGTACGGTCTGTGATGACACAGACCATGGTGGGGAGTCCTAAAACCTGCGAACTCTGCGGAAACCTTTGCGTCCTCCGCGGTTAAAAAATTAACACCCGACAAAAAACCTAGAACGGATAGCCGATCGCAAAATTGAAAATCAGATTTTCCCGTCGCCAAGTCTTGCTTCCAATATCAAAGTTATTGCTCCATCGTGTGCCATCTTCTTCTAAATACGGATGACGTAGCGGTGTGGCAAAATCAAATCTGATCACAAAGAACTGGATATCTATTCGCAACCCAATTCCTGCGCCTATAGCAAGCTGCTTATACCAGTCTTTTGTGAACTTTCCTCCCGGAAGTGCTTCATTTTCATTTCTAAGCCAGATATTTCCGGCATCTACAAATGCGGCACCCTTTAGAATGGATACTAATGGGAACCGATATTCAATGTTTCCTTCAAAGCGGATGTCTCCGGACTGATCAAAATAGGAATTATTGCTGGTTTCTTCAGGTTTATAAGAACCTGGCCCAATGGATCGGATTCTGAATGCCCTGATACTATTGGGCCCCCCCGAGAAATATTGTTTCACATAAGGAAGGGAAACAGAGTTGCCAAAAGGAAATCCTGCGCCCATAAATAGACGGGTGGCAATGGTATGCTGTTCGTTTGGACGATAGTAATACCTGAAATCAATATCAGCTTTAGCATATTGTGCATAATCCAACCCCAGGAATTTTCCATTTTCTGTTCCCGCAATAGAATTGATCAGGTTCAATGTATTTCCAGCTAGGTCAAGCGTCACACCTGTATAGATGGCATGTCTACGGTAGGTGTCCTGAAGTTTATTGTACTGAAAGGTGTAGTTGATTCCTGCTATAAAATTCTGCTCAAAACTTCTTCTCAAAAATGGATTGTCATCTAGAATCTGCTCAAACTCCGGTGAAGTTTTAGTAAGGTTGACGATGTTGAGACTGATCGGGTTGATTTCATGATATACAAATGGATTTGGGTTCCAAAAATAACCATAATTGGCTGAAAATGAATTTAAGCGATATAACCCACCTCTACTGAGGTATTCGGCTCCAAGTCCCATTTTTGTTTTTGGAACTGCGTAACTGAATTTTTCCCGAATTGGTACAAAGAAGATTACCCTTGGAAAGATCAGGTCTGCGTTGACTCCTACCTCAAATGACTTCAGGTTGGACCGATCTCCTCCAGCTACCTGTAATTCGTAAGCAAAATGGGTTGACAAATTGAAAGTTTCTCCCCCTTGGAATAGATTCCGGTTTCTGTAGGAGAGATTCAGGGCTGGCCCGGCAAAATTATTTGATTTGGATACTCCAAGCAGTTCTGCACGTACGGATCTTTTGGTCATCGGCGAGAGGTAAATATTTGCCTGAAGATGGCCAAGTGAATCATCCGCTTTCAATTCTTCGTAACGGAGGTTCACAAACTTATAAGTACCCGTAGAACTCAACCGATTGCTGGACAGCTTTGATTTGATAGGACTGTAAAACTCATCCTTCTCTATCAGGATGTATTCATTCAGCAAAGCTGGTCGGAATACCACATTCCCTTGAATGAAGTTCTTTTCAGCAACTTGGGTCGTGTCCAGTTTCTCTTCACTTTCATTAATGGAATAGTTGGGAAAGACATTTATTTCATCTATTTGATAAGGAAGGATGCTCTTTGGGGGTACGTTTTGTTTCAACCTTAGAAATAGCCTGAATTGCCTTAATGAATCAGGATTGTTGGTGTCTGCCTCGAATATGAGGAAGTCATCATTAAAGTTGTAATACCCTTTTTCCTTTAATACAGAGTCCAGTCTCGCACGTTCCCTGTTCAATGTCTTAAGATCGAATCTACTGCCTGGTCTGATCACTGTTTCTTCCATCATTCCTGCAATTTCGTGCTCTATCTGAAGAGAGTCCCTATCGAGTTGATAATCCTTTAAGAGGTAAGGTTCCCCAAATGAAGCGGTATAATTAACCTTTGCAAACTTGTCTTTGCGAATGACTTCGGAGGTGCTTGTGCTGTAGAAGAAGCCCCTGTTTTCTAATCTATTAATAATTAATTCTTCCGTTCTAGGTGGGTCTACTTGGCTAAAATAGACAGGTTCTTGGCCCAGTTTTTTATTTAGGAATCGGTTGATAAAGCCAGGTTTTTCCTGATTTGCTTTGTAGTGTGCCCAAAGACCCACATACATTCCCAAGATTTTACTGTTAGGCTCCGGCCGTAGCAAGCCTTCCAGTTCTTCAGTTACATCGTCTATATCTTTGACTTTCACCTCAGAATTTAACTCTAGCTCAGCTCCAGTATATAGAAACTCATCCTCGGGAATATACTTCTTTACACTACAGGCCACAGCAACTAGCAAAATGGCGCTTATCAAGGATATGTGTTGTTTAATCTTCATCTTTCCCTGTTTTTTTATCGGCCTTTGCTTTTTCTCGTTCTTCCTTCTTTAAGCGCCTTTTCTCGTTCTTTTCGTCATTTTTCTGCTCGATTTCCTCAATGGGATTTGTACTTACTTCTTCATCCGCTGATTCTTCAGGTTTCCATAAGTTGCGGAAAAAATTGAACTCTCTGTTGAAGATTAATCCCGCACCGGTTATTATCAACTGGCCGTCGATGATACTTTCAAATTGGTTTTTTCTGAATGCTCTTATTCTCCATCGGCCATCTTCTGTGAGCATGTACTCGAAGCTTATGTTTGCCAAAATGGAATTCCCACTGCTTTCACTGGCAGGAGTCCCCTCCAGATCTACCTGACTACCGACCTGAACTATTAGTCGATCATCAAATAGCCTTTGTTGGGCATTGATGTTCAGTTCGGTTCTATTTTGGGAACCACCTCCCTGATAATCTTGATAGCTGTCCACGTCAAATCCTACTGACAAACCGCTATTACCAAATAGCTTGCTGGAAAGTGCATTCAATTGATCCGAGAGCAATTGACTCACGCTATTTCTGGCAATTGCTTCCGCTCCACCATTAGATCCATCACTTCCTGTAGAAGGGAAGAATCTGTTCAATACCAACAACGAGAATACCTGCTTGTTCAATTCGTCTTCTTGTTCATTGATCTGCATGACACGGGAGTAGACGTTTCCTCCAAAGGCTCCCCTTGCATCCTCAGGCATATCTAAAGTGAAGGATATTTCAGGTTTTAAAAGCTCTCCGTCTACATTCAGATATACCAAGAAATCCAACTTCTGGCTGTATTGTGATCTTGTATCACTGCTACTACCGGAAAGTTGTGAAGACATGAGCTCGGAGGGAGAAGTATCTATTTTGTAGATAGCCTGTAGGTCCATAGTAGCATCCATCGGATCACCATTCCAGGTGATTCTTCCCCCATTTGCTATTTCAAATCTTCTGCTTACTAAGTTATATAAAGACATCTCATAATGTCCATTATTGACTTCATAAGTCCCACTCAAAGTGATCCTGCCATTTGGATTAATATCCATTGAAAGATTTGCTTCCCCAGAGATCGCCAAATTATCTCCAGATGCTTCATCAATGACTATGGTGAAAACAGCTTTTGGATCCACGCTCAGCACTGCCGAAATATCATATCCGGAAAACACATCGGTAGTCTCTTCCATCTTTCGGGTAAGGATATCGTCCGGATCTTTTTTATTTACAAAAACCACCACTCCTTCACGTTCTACCAGATCGACTTGAGATTCAGGAATAATGATCGTCAAATCTGTATTATCCTGTACATGTAACTTCGCATTTACAACCGGAAGGGTAAGATCACCTTCGATAGATACATCGGCATCAATAACCCCTTTTCCATAGAAAAGATCAGCATCCTCATCGCTTGAATTGATGACCATAAAATTCTTTGCAGTCAGCTTAAGGTCAAAAGTGGGGTTGACATAGCTCTCTGTCATCACTGTACCATCTATAATGAAGGTGTTCCCATCCATGTCCCGGACAGTGAATCCATCAAGGTAAACTCCTTCATTATCAACCCTTATGGATTCGTTGGAAAGAAGATATTTAGTGCTTAATTGCGCCGGAACAAAGGAAGCTTCATGGAATTGGAAATCACCTTCGTACCGGGGATCTGTAGTCTTGCCATTGAGGGTGACCGTTCCTGCAAGATAACCTGCAGCATCACGTAGCTGATCCCCCGACAGTGCTGCGATCTTCTCCATGTCTATTTTGTTCAGATCCAGCTGAATATCAAAATTCCCTCCAGATTCACTTGCCATAAATGTGCCGTTGAGATCCAGATCAACCCCATCATCCTTTAATGAAAGGCCCAGAACATAATCTCCCAATTGCTTAGCTGAGGCATCCAGGCTAAGATTGCCCAAAGGGACAGCCAACACTTTCAAACTGTCAACCTTCAGTTCTCCTAAGATACCGGTGGCTCCAAATGGATTTTCAACCACAAGCCTGCCATCCATTTTTCCTCCTGCTACAATTTCTTGGGGATTCAATAGGCTAGTGATCGTAGACAATCTAAAATCATTGAAAAGTATGGCAATGTTTTCATCTGTAAAGCCTTCGATATTATTCACAAGAGATACTTCTTGGGGACCTTTGGAAAATGTGAAATCTGAAAACTCAAGACTTTCTCCAGAATAAGTAACATGATTCTCCTCTGGAATTTGCCATTCTTCACCTTTCAACATCAGATCTATTGAAGATATATGGTAGCTGAGTGTATCCCCCTTCAATCCTATATCTGAAGAAACATGATATTTCCGCTCATCTTCTTCATAAGAATGAAAGTCAAAATAAAGACGCGAGTCAGCTAGTTGGCCTGTTAGGAAAGTTTTGTCCATATTTAACGGGCCGGAATCCAAATGTGCAAAGCCCAAATATAGGCGCAGTACATTCTCGTTGGAGCGGATCCGAAGACCCAGACTATCTACTTCGGTTCCGGAATAATTTACATAAGGAAAATTAATGGTAGCAGTCAGCGAATCTATTTCCTGAAAATAATCAGCTTGGATTCTTGCACTGTCAAACTGTTCCAGCCCCTGAAGCAATACATCACGGAGCAGCGGATCCTCCGATATTGCCAAATCCAGATTCATGACTATATCTTTTTGGGTATTCTCGTGTACAGAATCTGTCGCATCAAGATAATGTCTGAAATGGCCCTGCAAAGCTGTCGAGAGATCAGTGGGATTGGTATTTGTCCTTAAGAAGCCATTTAAGATTTTACTGGCTATGTCTACACTTGAAGAATCCTCACGTATTTTGGCATCTAAATTAAGCGTGCCAAGAGGATAGGATTTGGTATCGTACACCAATATACCATCCTTTATAGCAGTCATTAAATCAAACTCTTCTGCATTGCCCCGAAAATCAGCAGTAAGCATCATCTTCGCTCGCGTCGGTTTGGCTGTAAATCCCAATTCATAAAAATCTGCCCCTACCAGGTCCAAAGTCAGGTTCACTTTGGAATCAACGGAATCCAGATCCAATTTTGAAAGCAGATCAAAGTCAAGAAACTCTTCCTCAATCCAAAGATGGATATCCCCCGCACCATTTTCGAGTTTTCCTTCCAGTTCCAGCCCTGAATAATCATGGCCATAGATGCCTAACTGAGTAAATGAGGAAGTTAAAGTGGCGTTAAGATCGTTGAGATTACTTCCTTCTCCTTTTGCCACCAACTTACCAGATAACGTATCTAGTTCCTCATTTTGGAGGATTTTGCCAAGTTGAAGGGTTGAAATATCCAACTCGGTATCAAAGGCAATGGATTCCTTGTTTTGAAAGCTTCCGTCTAGTTTAATATTCCCAAAATCCGTCTCCAGACTAAGATTTGCCAATGCATCATCCATTTTTCCTTTGGCAGTTGCCGTGAGATTCATATTTTCGGGCAGCTGGATACCCAAAGAGGATTCGTCAATAAATTTGATGATGGTCTTCCTTGTTGTACTTGCTTGGATTTCAGGAAAATCAAACGTCAACAAATCTATTTCAGTAGGGTTGCTTATCGTTCCATGAGTTACGAGCTCAGTATCACCCCATTTCGCATCTAGTTTTGGAATGTTGAGGCTGGCGAGGCTCCCATTAGCTTTAGCAATTAGTAGAACAGGTGACTTTGCGATTTCTTGGATCAATGTGTCCTTCTCAAGATCTGGAGCAAAGAAATAACTGTCTTTTACCTCTGCGCGGAGTTCCTTTATATTCAGGTTCATTTCCGATTTATCAGGAGATTCCATCAACTCCTGTATAGAATTATAGTTGACGGTCGCATCCCCAAACAACCTGCTACGATTGGTCTGTAACCTTAGATCCCCGATTTCAATTTTCTCGTCGCCAAGACTGATACTAGTGCTGAACTCACGGAGAGAAAATCCACTTCCTTCTTCAAATTCTACTTTATTCAGTTCAATACCTGCCTCTTCTTGCTTAAGGAATATATTTTCCAAGTCAATAGTAATGGCTGAAAGTTGAATTGCTTCTGGATTGAAATATCCTTTTTGGATGGGGATATCCTTAGTCTTATACTCAATATCAGTGGTAATAATAGTGATTTCGTCAGCTTTTACATCCCAATCCGGCCATGTAAATGGAGCAGCTTCGGCTTCTGGACTGACTACGACAGAAGAGTCTGGTAGGGAGAAGTCATGATACAGGATTTTTGAGTCACGGATTGCAATTCTATCCAGTCGCACGATTTGCTCCTGTAGATTTGCTTCTGGTAGTTCCACATTTATTTCTCCGATATTGAGACTGGCAGTCATCTTATCCGGGACGCTGATGTAGTCTAGTCTGACAGAATTTATGAGCAGTTCGTCCACGGAAACAGAAGGAAGGGGACTGCTGGTGGTATCTTCTTCTGTGGGTTCAAAAGGTTTTGTTTGAAGATAATATCCTTGGGTGTTTTCAAGGGAAAGCTCACTGATCTCAAACTCAAACGCTTCCATGTCAATGGTCGGTATTTTAGCTTCCAGCAAGCCGAGCTTCAGAAAACCGTCTATTCCCAGAACTTCATCTTTATAAATAGCATCAATATTTTTGAGGGATATTGGTCCAAGGGAAATAGTTAATGGCGCTGAAGTGGTGTCTACTGGAGTCTGATCGGGGGGATTTTCCCCCGGAGGGGAAGTAAATGCCTCAATTAAAAAATCAAAATTGAATTTGCCACTTGCTTCGGTTCTATTCACGCGGGCGACAGCATTTTCCCATTCTACTTTGCTGACGTTGATATTTCCTGAGGTAAGTAGCGGCATAAATGCGACTCCTGTTTCTAGCTTTTGGGAGTAGAGTAGCGTGTCCCCATTCGTATCTTCAAGGTATAACTCTTCCAAAAAAATATTCCCGGTAAACGTGATAAAAAGCCGCTGAACAGCTACTTCTGTACCGGTTTTTTCTGACACATACTTGGTTACTTTGTCCACAATAATCCCTTGCCCCCACGGGCTTCGGATAAAGAGGATCAGGACCAATAATAGGACTAATATCACGCCCAGTATTATGCCTAGAATCTTGAAAAATTTGATCAGAAAAGTTTTAATGGGTATTACCTTTTAGCAGTGAACTATCAATGAATTTTCTTCAATCTTCTAAACTGTCAAGAAATACGCCAGAAGAAATGAAGATATCACTGTCCTAAACCTACTAAAGAATGATCAATTGGAGACATACTACAAGTTTTAACTTCTTAATTTCTCTTTTTGTAGGTACGCATGTATTCTGCCATTTCTTCGGGTGTCATTTTCTTTTCTGATCCAGGAGTCAGTTCCACAGCTTCTTGAATTGCTTTGTCTGCCCTGTCGAAGAATTGTTTTTGGTTTCCTTCTGATTTAATAATATCAAAAGCATCGTACAACTCGCCGGTAGCAGTATAGGCGCCGTAGCTGAGACTATCTCCTTCTATACTGATCAGCTGATATAGTTGTGTATTTGAGGCAGCTCGGTCCATCCATTTGTCGAAAGTAAGGTTGTACATCTTTGGTCCACTGACAGATACTACATATACCGGACCTTGGGCTGATGAATCTTGGTTTGCCACTCCAGAAGGTAAATTTCTTCCACGTCCATAGGAATGATCATGCCCCTGAAGCACCAAGTCTACTTTATACCGGTCGAACAGAGGCTTGAAAGCTTCTCGAAATTCTTTGTTGTCCCTTCCTGTACCCGATGAATAGATCGGGTGGTGGAAGGTAATGATGGTCCATTTTTGGGGATTGTATTTTAATACGTCTTCCAACCAGGCCTTTTGGGTAGCCATAGATTGCTCGTCCAACACAATTTCTTGGGAATTCAGAGAAATTACTCTCAAATCTGAGTAGTCCGTATAATAAACAGTCTCTACAAATCCTTTTGGACCGTTCTCAGGTAGGGTAAATTGTTTTTTCCAATGATAATCTAATACCAAAGTACCGTCCTCCTCCCGATTATATTCATGGTTGCCGGGCGTACTTATACTTGGTATCATTCCATTAATGAAAGATCCGGCATGATTCCACTCACCCCATTCTTTGTCAGATTGGGTTCTATTGATCAGATCGCCAGCATGTAACATAAATGCTGCTTTGGGAAGATTAGAATATGCCTGACGGATAATCCTGGACCATTGCGATTTCAGATCGTTTTGCGCATCTCCAAAGTAGATAAATGAGAATGCAGATCCTTTTTCAGGGGCAGTGGTAAATTGAAACCATTCACTCCAAGTACCTTCATTTCCTACACGATAAGCATATTTGGTGGCAGGTTCTAGGGCCCGGAAGGTAACCGAATGATAGTTCGATTTTACACTATCTACCTCCAAGAATTCCACCTGAGCATCTATTGTTTTTACCTGATCGGTGTAAATTGGTGTATTTGGGGCCAATATAAGCTGTGCTTTAGATTCATTTACTTCTAGAGAAGTTCTCCAGGTGACGGATTGAGTAGTCATCGGATCATCTGACCAGGTAAGAATGATCCTGTCAGGGTACACCGAAGGGAAAAAATCTTGTGCCAGAAGATCAAAGGATATAGAAATGATCAAAACACTTGCAAGTAGAAACTTATTAAAATTGGTCATCGATGTATTTTATCGTTTTGAAAGTAAAGAAGGGTGGAAATAGCCAGAATTTACAGAAAAGGATGTTAAGGAATATTTAATTCGTGTAGGATATTTAAGCTAGAGCCCATCGAAAATAATTAATGAAGAATATTTTCTACATAAATATTGTGGTCGATTGTCACTAACTGGGGCAAGAAAGTGATTAGTCAATCACACACATCAGAATTAATTGGTATGATTTCTAGGTAAAAGACAGACTTACTTTTTTAAAATTGTAAGCAACTGTAAATCAATTCAATATACGTAATGATGTTGGAAAGATTCTTTTTGGATTAGATTAATTCTAAATAAGTCTTGTTTAGAATGATTCTAGGTAATAGGTTTGCAAAATATTTGTAACCAAACAAAAAATGAATCGCCGATTTTTACTTTTCTTAAATCTATTTCTCTTAAGTGTGGCTAGTGCTCTGGCGCAGTCAGGAACCATTAAAGGACAGGTTGTCACCTCCGATAATCAACCCATGGAGTTTGTGAATGTTGGTGTGAAAGGATTGGCAAAGGGTAATACGACTGATAGAAAAGGTAATTATGAAATTAAGAATCTTCCAGCTGGCACCTATACTATTTTTGCTTCTTTCGTAGGCGTTGAGAAGCAGGAGAAAGAAGTAAGTTTAAGTGCCGGTGAAGTATTGGTATTGGATTTCACGTTGGCAGAAAGCTCCACAAAATTGAATGAAGTGATTGTGACCGATATGAGTTCAAACCGCTTTTATTCTGATAGTAATTTCACGGTGGCAAAGCTTCCCCTAACAGATATGCAGAATCCTCAGGTGTACAATTCAGTTTCTGCAAAACTCCTGAAGGAGCAAGTGGTGACTAACATGAATGATGCGCTTAAAAACGCAACGGGGATCACCAGATTATGGGAGTCAACCGGAAGGGGTACCGATGGTACAGAATATTATTCCATGCGCGGATTTTCTGTACAGCCAAGCATGGTCAATGGAATGCCAAGCTTAAACAACGGCGGACTCGATCCAGCAAATGTGGAGACAGTAGATGTAATCAAAGGTCCTTCAGGTACACTTTTCGGAAGTTCTGTGATCTCCTATGGTGGACTGATCAATATCACCACCAAGCGTCCTACGAATTCATTTAGAGGCGAAGTTGGATTTGTCACCGGCAACTACGGACTCAACAGATTGACAGCAGATGTAAATGTGCCACTCAATGAATCGGCTTCCTTTCGGGTAAATACAGCTTATCAGTCCAATAATAATTTTCAGGATGCAGGTGGTAGAAACTCATTTTTCATCGCTCCATCTTTTAAATTTCAGGCTAGTGAAAGACTCTCTTTTTTGATCAATACTGAATTTCTGAACAGCAATGCTGTAAATGCCCCGATGATCTTCCTCAATAGGTCAAATCCCTTGACCTTTAATTCCATTGATCCGTTCGAAAGAAACTATGAAAGATCATTTACCGGCAATGAGTTGAGCATTAACAATTCATCTTATGCTTTGCAGGCACAGGCTTTTTATAAATTGAGCAATTCTTGGACTTCGCAGACTGTGGTGTCCAGAAGTTCTACCAAATCGGATGGATATTATCACTACTTGTTTGATGCGAGTGATGGAGATTCGTTTAACAGATTTATTGCTGATCTGAATTCACAAACAATTGCTACGGACATTCAGCAAAATTTCATAGGAAATTTCCAATTGGGTTCTATGAAAAATAAAGTGATAATTGGGGCAGATTATTTTGACCGGGATATTTTGAATGGAGGTACCGGATATGTGGCCAATGGCGTAGTAAAACTATCGGATGGATCAGACACGGGTATACTTACCCAGGCGGGAGTGGATGATCTACTGAAAGATAGTTTTCAGGGCAATATCATTGGGAATACACGGGTGATCAGTGCATATGTGTCTGATGTAATCGAACTGACTTCTCAGCTTTCTGTGATGGCAAGTGTGCGGGTTGATAACTTTAAAAATGAATCTTGGGGTGCAGGAAGTGAAGAAACTACCCAGACTGCTGTTTCACCAAAATTTGGCGTCGTCTATCAACCAATTAAGGATAAAGTTTCTGTCTTTGGTAACTACATGAACGGTTTCTCTAACGTGGCTCCTGCCACCGTAATGGATGTGGATGGCTCTAATCCGCGGGTGAAAGTTTTTGAACCTGAAAATGCCAATCAATATGAATTTGGGGTAAAAACTAATTTGTATCAGGACAAAATCTCTGCAACAGCTAGTTATTATAACATTACAGTGAAGAACCGGGTGATGACTGACCCAAACAATGTCAACAATTCCATCCAAGGTGGAGAAGTAGTGAGCAAAGGATTTGAAGTTAGCGTAATTGCAAGTCCGGTTGAAGGGTTGAGCTTGATTGCTGGATATAGCAAAAATGACGCTGAAGTGACACAGGATTATCCAGAAAGTGGCTATTTGGGACTACGTCCTGAAGAAGCCGGACCGGATCAACTGGTGAATTTCTGGGCGAGTTATAATTTCTCATCAGGAGCTTTAAAAGGATTTGGACTTGGTTTTGGGGGCAATGCAGCAAGCGAATACCTGACTTTGAACAGAAGCAACATTGGTACATTTGCACTGCCTTCCTATCAGGTGTTTAATGCCTCACTTTCCTACACCGGGTCCCAATACTTCTTAGCATTAAAGGTCAATAACTTGACGGATCAAAAATATTATTCTGGCTGGTCCACAGTGACTCCACAGAATTTAAGAAATGTTTCACTTAGCCTTAACTACAGGTTTTAATGACGTTAAAAAAGATACTAAATAAATTGCACCTCTGGCTCGGACTTTCGTCCGGGCTCGTTGTGTTTATAGTGGCTGTCACGGGATGTATTTATGCTTTTCAGACAGAAATTAAGGATTTGACGTACCCGTTCCTATTTGTGGAAGAGCAGGATGGTGCTGTTTTACCCCCAAGCCGCATTAGCGAAATTGCATATGAAGCTTTCCCGGAAGGCCATCTTCATGCAGTACTTTACCCCACTAAAGAGCGATCTGCCCAAGCGATTTTCTTTAGCTACGGCGAAGGAAACGACCACTACAAAATCGCCTATATCAACCCCTATACTGGGGAAGTGCTCAAGCTCAACGATGAATATGCTGATTTCTTCAGGTTCATCCTTGATGGACATTTTTACCTATGGCTTCCTCCAGAAATTGGCCAACCTGTAGTTGCCAGTTTTACTTTGGTGTTTCTCTTTATGGTAATTTCTGGCCTGATACTTTGGTGGCCAAAGAAGAAAAACTTGAAGCAAAGTTTTAAAATCAAATGGTCGGCCAGATGGAGAAGAAAGAACTATGATTTACACAAAGTGTTGGGATTCTATGTAATGGTTTTTGCCCTAGTTTTTGCAGTTACGGGCTTGGTTTGGGGCTTTTTGTGGTTTAGAGATGGCGTGTACTTTGCTGCTTCCGGTGGTGAGAAGTTTGTTGAATATTACACCCCTATTTCAGATTCTACCCAAACTTATCAAGGTGATATCCCTGTTTTGGATGCCGTATGGATGAAGATGAACGCGGAATATCCAAACGCAGGCTACATAGAAGTTCATCCGCCGGAGTTTGAAGGAGGCGCAATAGCAGCGAATGCCAATCCAGATGCTTCCACTTATTGGAAGACGGATTACCGATATTTTGACCAAAACACGTTAGAAGAGCTCCCGGTGGATCATATCTTTAATCGGTTTGAAGAAGCTTCCGTAGCCGATAAGCTGATCCGGATGAATTATGATGTACATGTCGGAGCGATCGCAGGACTACCTGGAAAGATTTTAGCTTTTTGCCTCAGCGCCATTATAGCTTCGCTTCCAGTTACAGGATTTTTGATCTGGTGGGGAAGAAGAAATAAAACCAAAAAACAACCCATAGCTCAGGCTATCCAACAACGAGAATTGACAGAAGTTTGATTTTCAGCAGGTAATACTATTGTTTCTTTCAAATAAGAAATTTTTAATTTGAGTAGGGAAATTGGATATTACTTGCTGAATTTCAATCTCTTCTAGAGAGCTAACTTTTTTTCAAAAAATCGTGCAAAAACTTTGTCTGCTAAGCTTCCATAGTTTAGATTTGTTTTAATTTAAAATCAATCTAAATAAGCATAACAAGTTTAAGACTATAAAAAGATGAAGCCACACGGCGGCAACCGTATGGCTTCTGGTACTAAACTTTCTAATTCTCCAATTAAAAAGCAATGCAATATAATAAAATATTGTCCATAGTAATCTTGTGCATTTTTTTAGCAGGACCGGCAGTAGCACAGCAAAATTCCACAGTTGAAGGTACGGTGGTTGATCAAAGTGGAAGTGCTATTCCAGGTGTCCTGATCAAGATTTCCCCCATTTCAAAAGGTATTCTTTCAGATGCTCAGGGAAGATTCTCTATAAATTTACCTGCAGGGAAAACCTATACATTCGAGTTCTCATTCATGGGGTTTACGGACTATTCTGAGAAACTTTCATTGAATGCAGATACCAAGGTTCTTAAGATCACGCTTTCTGAGGACACCAATGATCTGGAAGAATTCACAGTATTAGGAAAATCAGAACTGAAGGAAGTCGAAGAGCGGGCTTTCAATGTGGAGGTGGTGGATGCACGCAAGCTTCATCATACTAACTTGGACTTGGGGCATGCACTAGACCGTGTATCAGGTGTGCGTGTGAGAGAGAGTGGTGGCGTAGGGTCCCGGATGAATTTTTCACTGAACGGCTTCTCTGGCAAGCAGGTAAAATTCTTCATAGATGGAATTCCTATGGATGATTTTGGATCATCCTTTCAACTCAATAACATTCCCATTAATCTAGCTGAGCGCATTGAAGTATACAAAGGCGTGGTTCCTATCGGTCTGGGCGCAGATGCCCTTGGGGGAGCAGTCAATATTGTCACCAAAAATGTCCAGAAAAATTATGTAGATGCTTCCTATTCTTATGGATCTTTCAATACTCACCGAACTGTAATTAACACAGCCTTTGTAGCCAAATCAGGATTCACAGTGCAGTTGAATGCTTTTCAGAATTATTCTGATAACAACTACTGGGTTGATGTGGATGTGGCAGATATCGAGACAGGTAAGTATTATCCAAACCAACACGTGCGGAGATTTCATGACACGTATCACAACGAGACAGTCATCGCCCAAATAGGTGTGCAAGGCAAATCTTATGCTGATAAGCTTCTGGTTGGTTTGACAGCTGGGAAAAACTATTCCGAAGTGCAAACAGGAGCACGGTTGGTGACTGTATTTGGTCAGTGGTACCGTCAGGGAACTATTCTCATGCCCACATTCAAATACCAGAAAAGAGACTTATTTGTGAAAGGATTGGATGTGAATGTGAATGCCAATTACAACTTTGGCACCGAGCAAAACATTGATACCGTCAACAGGCGATATAACTGGTTTCAACAATACAAGGAATATGAAGAGCCGGGAGGGGAACGATCCTATACGCTTTACAAGTTCAGAAACAACAATGCGGTTTTCACAGCAAATGCGAATTATACTTTTGGGAAGATACATACAGTAGCTGTAAGCAATGTGTTCAATGGCTTCAACCGTACAGGAAGTGATGCTTTAAGTCCGGAAAATAACCGTTATGAAGAACCAAGAAAATCGCAAAAGAACATCACGGGTATAAGTTATCAACTCAATTGGCAAGATAAAGCGAGCATTTCGGCATTCAGCAAAATCTATAACCAGACTAATTTTTACACTTTGTCTTATAACCCAACAGGGGAGTATGGGGATGTAGCTTATCGGGAGCAAAAAGAGAACTTCGTCTACCCGGGGTATGGCGTGACAGGTTCCTACTTTGTGACCGGAAATATTCAAGCAAAAGCATCCTTTGAGAAAAGTTATCGCCTCCCTGAACCTGAAGAACTTTTTGGGGATATGGTGAATTTGCAGGGGAATCTTGATTTGAAGCCAGAAACCAGTTACAACTATAATTTGGGGTTAAGTATATGGAAACAACTAAGTACAAATCATCGAATTGATTTCTCTGCAAATGGTTTCTATCGCGATGCTCAAGACTTCATACGGCCGCGATTAAACAACAACCAAACGATGCAGGTCATGGACAATCTCTACAGCGTGACCAATCTTGGCGTGGAAGGTGAAGTTCGTTGGACTTACAAAAATATGCTCTCAGCAGGGACAAATCTTACCTATCAAAACCTGCGGAACAATACAGAATTTGAGGAGGGGCAAACTGTGCCAAGTATAGTTTACCGCGATCGGGTGCCGAATATGCCTTATCTCTTTGGTAATGCTGATGCTAGCCTGATGCTGGAAGATGCATTTGGTAAGGGAAACGATCTCAATGTCGGGTACAACCTGCTGTATGTTCATGCTTTCTACCTCTACTGGCCAAGCCTGGGCAGTGAGAAATTTGATGTCCCGCAACAGCTTTCGCATGATATGAACATCACCTATACCACCGGCAAAAAGGGTAGACTTCAACTCGTTGCTGAATGCAGGAATATGTTTGACAGCAAACTCTACGACAACTTCAGTTTGCAGAAGCCCGGAAGAAGCTACTCTGGCAAAATCAGATACTTTATTTATTAATTATTTACCAATTCCTATGAAAACCAATTTTAACTATTTCCTTGCTTTGGCCTCTACAGTGACTTTTGGCCTTACCAGTTGTGGTACTGATGACCCAAATCCGGGGCCGGTGGGTCCACCAGCAGAAAGCAGATTCATCATTGCATCTACTCCGCTTGCTTCTGATGGAGTAGCGGATTACCTCCTGACTGCTGAAAGTCTGACCGAAGGATCGGTGAGTACGCTCGGAAACGGTGTGGAACAAGATGGAACTTACCGTTATTATGTAACGCATAAAAATAAATTTTTCAGCATGCTTTACGGACAGGGTAATCCTGGTGCGGTGACTACTTACCAATTAAATGCTGAAGGAGCTCTACAGAAATTGTCAGATTTTCAGTCAGAAACTGTTCAGGCCTTTGGTCCCATGAACGATGATATTGTGATGGCAAAAATCTCCCGTAGCGCCACCGATCCAATAGGTTCTTGGTACCGATTGAATACCGACCAACTTCAGATTGTAGCGGATGGAAAGTGGAATCAGGAAGAAATCGCCAACAATGGAGAACGCGCATTTTTCACGTGGGTGACTCAAGTGGGGGATAAGTTATTTGCTCCCTATTTCAGCATGAAAGCTTGCTGCAACGATTCATTTGGAACTAACTATCCGGACAGTGCATGGATTGCCGTGTTTGACTATCCAAGCATGGAGCTGAACAAGGTGATCAAAGATGACAGGACCAGTTATATCGGAAGATATTTTACATCAGGTCTTGAAGTTGATGAAACCGGTGATGCTTATGCATTCTCATCTTCTATTGCCAGCTCAAACGGTACAATGACCTCCTCGCTTCCTTCTGCCATCACTAGAATTAAGAAAGACGAACTGGAGTTTGACCAATCTTATTACTTCAATGTACAGGAACTTGCAGATGATTATTATATCACTTCGAAGACATATGTAGGCAACGGAAAATTCATTGTAATGATGAATAAAGATAAAGTTGCTTACCCCCTTGGAAATCGCTTTGGAGTAGCAGATGTGTATAATAAAACCTTCAAATGGGTGACGGGAGCTCCATCGGAAGCTGAAATAGTACAGGTAACTGACAATAATTATGCTCCCATGGACGGTACCCATGCCTATATCGGAATCACTACTGAAGCAGGGAGCTGGGTGTATGAGTTTGATGTCAATGCAGCTACTGCTACGCAAGGTCTACAAGTAGAAGGTGGTAGAATCACCGCAATCAGTAAGCTGGATGCTATTGCAGGCGAATAAGGCCCAAACAAATGATCTTAAGTCCTGGGAAATAAGCCACATCTGGAAACTAAACCTAACATGCTTCAATACCCAGGCACCAATTCATATTCAACTTTAAACAGACTGCTTATGTCCTCCTGCCAATCCGAGATAATCTACCAAAACGAAGATTTCATTTTCACAAGATGTGTCGACTGCTGCAGAATGGGGATGATGTATAAGCAGGCAATGATCAGCTTCGACGAAATGAACTTTGATGCTTTTCAGCGGTACTTGGGCCGAATGGAATTTGAAGAAGAAAAATATCCATTCTTTGATGGGTTAGATCGTATCGTCATCGAGACCTATCACCCGGATGTTCAATTTACCCTTCTGGAAGAAGAGTTTTATCGGCTGAAAGCAAATGTAATGGAAGCTGCGGCTCAGTTGCAATTGATTGAGCTCATCCGAAAGTTGTAATTCCACCAAAACATCATAACGCATCAACTCTTGATGCCAAGAATTATTGAAATACTATAAAAACCAAACTGAGATCAAAACTATGAATATCCTAAAAATGAAATCCATTTGCCTTACACTGATCATGACCATGATCATTGTAGGTGCGCAGGCGCATGCACTTTGGATCCATACTGCTTCCAATGCTGAAAAAGGAAAGCCTCATCCTTTCAAAATCTATTATGCGGATTACCATGAAAATGCGATTGAACCCGTTGCTGATTGGTACTCAGATGTGAAAGAGTTCGAGCTATATCTAATCAGTCCATCAGGTGAAAAAACCAAACTGAATCCTACCGCAACGGCCGAGTACTTTGAAGGAAGTTTCACTCCGGAAGAAGAAGGGGAATACAGATTGGAAATCAGCCATACAGCCGAGCCTGGAGAGAGCAAAACAGCTTACCAGTTCAATGCTTTTGCTCAGGTGTGGGTAGGAAAAGGTAAACCCAAGGCGAAAGTGGATACAGATTTAGCTTTGATCAGAGCTGCTAACTCTGCTGAATATGAAGTGCTATACAAAGGGAAGCCGCTGGCTGAAGGAGAAGTGATGGTTTTGGGCCCAGATGCAGCCACTCAAGAACTGAAAACAGGTAAAAAAGGGAAAACTAATCTCGACCTGACTTCCAAAGGAACCTATTATGCTGAAGCAACACATACTGAAAAACTTCCTGAGAATGATCCTTCTGGACTTGAAGCTATCTGGAGATGTGCTACTCAGGCTATAACCGTTGACTAATTAAAACAAGCATTGATTGGGTAATTTTTTGATCTGTTTTTTGAACTATGAGCTTTTCTTTTTCAACAAACAATTTTTAAATGCATCAGGGGAATCTTCCTTGCTAGGTTCTCCTGATGTCATTCTTTATCCGATCAGCTAATAATATATTGAATTGAAACAACGACCTGTCCAACGAACATTATGATTACAGTAAGCGTTCTACTCACTTTTTTAGGATTTGAGTTTTTCTATCAGACGTCCAAGAAAGCCATTCTTAGCAGACCTCAACAGCTCGCAGAATGGTTTGTAGCCAATGAGAAGTTGGCGAAAGGTGTTGGCTCATGTCTCCTAGTACTAGCCTGCGTACTTTCTGTCTCTTTCTTAGGGGTAGGGGCTGGAGTGTTCGCTTTCTTATGCATGCTTATGCTGGTAGGAAGCCTAGTTGTGCTCCTCTCTCCGATATGGAGGCTAAATATCTCCTGGCTGGTAGCTGGATTTGGATTGATGTTTTTACTTGAAATTTTATAAAGCTATGCCTGCAAATAAAAAATATTTAACTCCAAGATTTATTCACCGGTTCACACGAATTACTGCAGGATTGATAGGCGGGTACTTAGTGACCGTTTCATTCTTTTTGGCACTATCATATTACTTAGACAAAGTTTCAGTAGTGTTCACTTTGGTCTTTGGAGGCTTCCTAGTGTGGGTCTCTCTCATGATTATTGCATTTATAGTCAAAAGTGGATGGAAAATATGGGGGATCTATCTTCTTCTTACGCTTTGTTTTTCGGCGATTGTATATCTCCATCAGCCTTCTGCAACTATTTCATTCTAACTCATGAGCAACAGGATTTACAATATATTATTTCATACACATACGATTTCAGGAATCATAATCTCTGTAGCCTTGTATGTGATTTTCTTTGCTGGATCATTCTCTTTTTTTAGAGATGAAATTGTCAGTTGGGAGCGAAATGAATCCATCTCTGAAGGCTGGATGCTTGAGGAAATGGACTTTGATGTAGTCCTTGATACCTTGGAGGCGAGAAAGGGGATTGCAAAGACGGACGTGTCCTTCAACCAATATTATGATGAGCCACGGATTAATGTAAGTATCTCTGCTCCAAAAGATGCCGAAGCCAAAGCGGAAGAAGGTGGAAGAGGACGTGGTAGACGGGGCAACTTCTTCTACATGAACGTAAACGATCTAAAGACGTATGATTATCAGGCATCTTATTCTTTAGGCGAATTTCTTTATCGTTTACACTTCTTTGCACAGCTAAATTTCTATGGTAGATCTGGCTATCTACTTGCTGGCATCATTGCCTTCTTTTTTTTGTTTGCAGTCATCACGGGTGTGATTGTCCATTGGAAGAAAATCATTAGCAACTTCTATATTTTTCGACCAAACAACAGCGTCAAGAACCTTTGGACTGATGCGCATACAGCTTTAGGGATTATTGGGCTTCCTTACCAATTCATGTTTGCACTTACTGGAGTGTATGTTATTGTAGGGCTTTCAATCATGTCTCCAGCGATCATCAATTATGTCTATGATGGGGATCAGGAGAAAGCATATGATGATTTTGGGTTTAATGCGCCAAAATTTGAATACACAGGCCAACCGCTCAACAAGGAGTTCTCCGTGAATCAGCTACTGGCTCAGACAAAGGGAAAATGGCCGGAATTTCATGTGCATAATGCGAGTATTTTCAATTATGGGGATGCAAATATGCATGTGCAATTCACCGGAAAATCCGACTATGAAAAGAAATTTGCGAGTGCTGGGACAATAATTTATCGGGTAAGTGATGGAGCGATTGTGAAAGAGAAGAGTCCGTTTCAAAATGTATCCTATTTGGATGGGGCCCGCGCAGTGATCCTGAGACTGCACTTCGGCGATTTCGGTGGCAAAGGGCTAAAGTTGATCTATTTTGCGCTTGGTCTGGTGACCTGCTTTGTCATTATCTCGGGGGTAATGATCTGGCTTGTGGCGCGGGATAAGAAGCATGTCTCGCCAGCAAAGCGGAAGTTTAATGCCTGGTTGGTATGGTTTTACCTGGCTGGTTGTTTAAGCATGTTTCCCGTGACTGCTTTCACCTTTGTAATGATCAAAGTGGGACTTCAGGATCCTGATGCTGATCGGATGGGATTTATTTTTCAGACCTTCTTCTGGTCATGGCTCGCCTTGACGTTAATATTTACCTTTACCAGAAACAACGCCATTATCAACAAGTTTAACTTGTTGCTGGGAGGATTAATAGGGTTGGTTGTACCGGTTGCAAATGGGATGGTTTCTGGAAATTGGCTTTGGAATACACTCCGGAATGGCCAAACCGATATATTTTTAATAGATGCACTTTGGGTGGTTCTTTCCGTTTCGGCGATTTTGATTGGCTCGAAAATGAAATTCAATAATGAAAAATCCGAACCGGTAAAACCTATAGGTCTTAAGAAAAAACAGGAAGCAATCGTAGGTTAATTTTTTGGTTGGCGGGGTGTTGATTCAGGCTTCGCCAACTTTTTTGTTTTCAGAGCTGAAGTAGATTTTTAATTTTTTCTTCCTCTTGATCATTTTCCATCATGATCATCAGTTCGTCTTCTTCCTCAAGTTCAGTTTGTCCAGATGGTGTGATGAACTTCCCATTTCTTTTGACCAACACAATCAGACAGGTACTGGGAAAGCCGAGCTCCAAGATTCTTTTTCCACTAATCGGGCTATTTTTTGGAAGCTGAACTTCAAGGATTGCATTCTTGAAGTCTTCTGATACCTCAATATCCAGCATCGAACGCCTCTTTAGCGATCCAGCTACAGAAAGGTGCAGCAATCTTGCGGCTAAAGGTAAAGTAGTGGCCTGAATAGCCACCGATGCAAGTACGATGAAGAAGACAATATGAAAAATTACAGAGGCCATTTCTATATCTTTAATAAGCGGTAAAGTGGCGAAAACAATAGGAACTGCGCCTCTTAACCCAACCCAAGACACGAAGATCTTTTCGCGCAAGTTGAATTTGAAGAAGGACAGTGAGATAAAAACTCCTAATGGTCGTGCAAGGAATATCAAAAATAATGCTGCTAAAACGGCTATTCCCGAGACAGGAATCAGCTGCTTTGGAAACACCAACAGACCAAGGGCAATAAACATGACCACTTGCATCAGCCAAGCTACACCATCGAAAAACTTCATCAAGCTTTTCTTATGCGCCATTTTTGCATTTCCCACTGTAATCGCACTGATGTATACCGCTAGGAAGCCATTCCCTTTTAGCAGATCCACTACCGTATACGTGATGAGTACAAGTGCAAGCAGCATCACCGGATACAGTCCTTCAAAATCCAGTTTAGCTTTATTGATCATCAGCACGGTCATCCTGCCAAATAGCCAGCCAAGCAAGCTACCAACGCTCATCTGAACCAGGAAAAGCGGAATGATTTCCCAAACTGATCCGGTTTCCATTGTGATTAACCCCAATACAGAAACAGTAAGGAAATAAGCCATAGGATCATTGCTACCGCTTTCTAGCTCTAACAGTGGGCGAATGTTTCCTTTCAACCCAATACTTTTAGCCCGCAAAATCGAAAATACCGCAGCAGCATCGGTTGAAGAAACAATTGATCCCAAAAGTAAACTTTCTAAAAAAGTCAGCTCGGAGATAAGGTACACAAATCCTCCAAGGGAAAAGCTGGTACAAAGAACACCAAGCGTGGACATTGACACACCGGGCCAGAGAACAGGCTTGATACTCGGCCATTTGGTGTCCAGACCACCGGAATAAAGAATGTAAGTTAAAGCAATGATTCCTAAAAACTGGGCAATTCCCGGGTTGTCAAATCGGATGCCTCCAAGACCGTCTGAGCCTGCCAACATCCCCACGCCCAAGAATATGAGTAGCATTGGAATACCGGTTTTTCCAGCGGTTTTACTAGCTAATACGCCTGCTAGTAATAGTAAAGAACTGATTAAAAGGATGTTTTCTGCGGTAAAGGACATGAGTATTTACTGGTTAAGATCAAATTTACGGAAGAATAGTTACCTTTGTACTCAAATTTGGAAGTAAGGAATCATTCTTCTGCACAGGCAATGAGGAAATCAAAATCGCTTATTTACCTTTTTTATCACCTGCTACTTTGGGTAGTACTGCCTTCTACTGCAATTGGCGAGCGGGTGTTTGCTTTTGATTTGGTAAGCAGAAGTTTTTACTGTATTAAAAAAACAGAAGCTAATTTTTCCGAATTTCAGCATTTTTACAATCCTGAGGGGAATGAGATTTCTCTGCAAAAGGAGGAATCAGGGCATTGGCCAGAAATTTTTACCTTTACTTATACACCAGATCTGAACACTACCCTAGGAAATAACCTCAACCTAATTTATGAGGTATCTCCATTTCTAGGGGCTTTGAGCCCCCCACAAATCATTTTTCCATTTCATTATTTCTGGTAAAACACTCAGCAAGATCTGTAATCATTGCTTAGCCTGCTGATATGCTGTATCAGCAAGGATTTTTCATTTACCAATTCAATACTTATGAGTGACCTAGCACTGGGCATACTTGCGGTCGTGATGATCGGAATGTTGGGCCTACCATTTATAGTAAATTATCATAAACAGAAAAGAAAGAACAACTTACTAAAGGAGCGTCTCCGTTCAGAAGCTAAGGTAGAACACCTGCCAGCCAGCGCTTTTCAGACGTGGAGGGATTCATATTGTATAGTTCTTGATCCGACAAAAGCTGAATTACATTTTTTAAATGCTCTTGAAAATAAAATTCAGCGAATCGATTTGAGTCAAGTACGGATTTGCAGACCTATCAGAACTTATAGGGAATTAAATGAGGGAAAGGAAAGTCGTCAAATTATTAGAAAAGTTAGTTTGGTTTTTGACCGGCTAGATGAACAGAAAAATCCATTTGAGATAACATTATATGATGAATTTCTGAGTCACTTCCAGCTTGATGAGTGGGAGATTGCTCTTAATTGGTCTAAAAAAATAAATAGCTTTATAATGGGATAAAATTTGGGGTAACACTTTCTATCGGGGCTTCCTCTGGGAGCCAATCATCCCGGTGTCTGAATCCTGACCCTTACCCGATTTGATTGTTTAGAATTATCAAAAAGAGTTATTTTAGAGGCCAAAATCTTTTAAACAAATGGCACAAGCAAGTGAACTGGCACCGGGGAGTAAATTGAACCATCCAAAATTTGGAACTGGAATGATTCTTTCAGTAGATGAAACTTATTACAAAATCTTCTTTTATAACTCCGAAGAGGTCAAGACCCTTGCAAGAGATTACGAAGGATTTACTGTGGAAGAAGCTAAAGTGCCTGACTTTCCTATGCTCACCATGAAAGATGTGGAGAAAGCGATTCGTGAAGCATTGATCCAAACTTCTGAGCGGGCACCTATTGTACCATTGGGAGGTAAGTGGATGGGAGGTAATGTGATCTTCGAACCTAATGATGCCTCGCTTCAATCCAAAGATATCCCAATGGCGACTTTCTTCCATAAGATTGTAATGGTACGCGAGAAGCTTCGGGTGTTGGAGCAGAATATTAACAATCATCCCAAATTAGACGATGAAGACCGTGTACATCTTCAGCAGTACATTACCCGGGTTTATGGCTCATTGACCAGCTTCAATATCCTTTTTGCCTATAAAGAAGATCAGTTCAAAGGAAGTGGTTCATGAATTATGCCCAGTGAAGAATTGATGGGCGAAGTTTAATCATGACCTTTTGCCCAGTTGAAAAAGAGTGTAAATTAATGCTCACCACTCAATGGAATTGCCTTGTCAGCTGCTGTCTGTCTAGATTAAAATGTCTCGTCAATCAGTTCCTTATTACAAATAGCCCCGGCCATAGTTCCTGACGCTACGGCATGTGATACAGCCCGGAACATACTGGTGTTATCTCCACAGGAAAAAACTCCCGGTACAGCAGTCTTTTGAAAGTGATCAGCCTCAATGAAGCCATGATCGGTGAATTCACAGCCAAGGCTCGAAGGGATTTCTGAATGTTGTACAAAGTCAACCTTTGAGTATAAAGCGGTTAACGGGACGGTTGTTCCGTCCACCATGATCAAACCAGTCAAATTTCCGTTAATATGTTCGATTCTATCAATTTTAGATTCGATGATGTGAATCCCCTTAGAAGTGATTTTGTCTGTCTGCTCTTTATTTAGCGTAGATTTTCCGTTTGTAAAAAGTGTCAGGTCCTTCGTCCAATTGTTGATCAATTTGGTGTATTCCATTGCAAAGTCTCCATTCGAAATGATTCCTGTTTTTTCATTTCGAACTTCATAGCCATGGCAATAGGGGCAATGGATTACGGAGATTCCCCAACATTCCGTAAAACCAGGGATATCGGGCATGATGTCTTTTATTCCTGTAGCAAAAATCAATTTCTTGCTGGTGAAGCTATCACCGCTTTCAGTATTGATTTCAAAGCCTTTTTTCGTTTTCTTGCCTTCTACTGCGTATCCTGAAAAGAAGGCTATTGACTTGTATTGTTCTACTTGTTTTCTGGCAATTGCAGAAATTTCGGCGGGAGTTTTCCCGTCTTGAGTCAGAAAATTATGTGAATGTGGTGTTTGTTTGTTGCAGGGATTGCCAGCATCGATCACCAAAACTTTACGTAACGATCTACCCAGAGCCATGGCAGCAGAAAGTCCAGAATAACTACCCCCAATGATGATTACTTCAAAATCGTTCGTTTCCATAATTTTCTTGTTTTGAGAAGGCAAATATAAATTCGAATCTACTTAAATGCAATAATGTTGCATAAATATTTCACTCATTATACTATTACTGGTGATCCCCTCAATAATCAAGCAAAAGCTACGCACATGAGTTGCTCAATTAAAGATTATCAAATCTATTGAAGAATGAGTTCGACCCAATTTGGGGTCGGAATTCTGTTCGGCCTTTATACCTTCTATTTATAGTTTAACGCTTTTGGCGTTTTACTGGAACACCAAGATACTTAAAGTGATAACCTTGTTCCTACCGATGACCACATCCCACATCCCACATCCAACACCCCAAACCAAACCATCCAATTCTCCTGTCTTAGTGTTCAAACTACATTCATCTTAAAGAGATTGCCTGCCTGCGGGAGGCAGGCTTCGTGCCTCGCAATGACGCCTCTTCCGTCTTCCGTCTTCCGTCTCCCAGCTACTTCCAGCATCCCACAACCCACACCTCCCATCCGACATAACAATATCATAATCCCTTCGATACTGCAATTTTAAACGGCAGAACTATTTTTGGCTGATCCTTACTACTCAAATGACAGCTATAGAAAATAAAGTTCATTTCGAACAAATCTTCAAGGATAATTGGGAACTGATGTACCAATCGGCTTATACCAAAATTGGTGATCAACCTGTAGTAGAGGATATCATCCAGGAGATCTTCATTGATATCTGGCAAAGACGCGACTCCCTGGAAATTAAATCGGGATTCAAAGCATACCTGCTTACAGCAGTTAAGTATCAGGTTATGAAGTACTTTGATGAGCTGGCCAAGAACCGGACAAGTAGTGTCTCCTTGTTACCTGAACTGTATTATGAAGAAGATGTTTTTGGATTTGAAGAGCTTTATAAGGAAATAGAAATAGCAGTAGAAATGCTTCCTGAAAGAGCTCAACTGGTTTTCCGGATGAGCCGATTGGAGGGTTATTCCGCAGATGAGATAGCAGATAAGCTTAAGATTTCTCCCCAAACAGTCCACAACCAGCTTTCCAAGTCACTTAAGATTATGCGGGGTGAACTGAAGCATTTAGCACCTGCTTTGGCCATCTATTTACTTGTTTGACCAGTCTTTGTTACTGGTAAATTATTTTTTAAGCGCTTTTTATTCATGATTACTTAATCAAAATGAGCGGTAGTCGAAGGATTGTTTTTGCACTTAATAAGTGAAAGACAATACAAATGAGATTACCATCCGGTCTAGTAACAATTATTGCTAAAATCCTTCGAGGTAAAGCTTCCAGCACCGAAATCGGGAAATTCAATGCTTGGTATGACACTGGGTTGGATTCTGAATGGCATGTACAGGATCATAAGAAGCGGGATAGAGAACAGGTAGCAGCTGAAATGCTCAGTAATATTCAAGAAGCTACTTTCCCAAACGTCAAACAATCCCCACCAAAGCAGCATCTGATTTCAAAAAGCTTCAGTGTAGCCGCAAGTATAGCCCTGTTTATTAGCATTGGGGCGTTACTACTCGGCACCAATTCTTCTTCCACTTCAGAAGCTATTGAAACTAATTTTTTGACTTTTGAAAACACCCAGGGAATGATCAAAAAGGTGCGTCTTCCAGACGGATCTGTGGTAAGTCTTTTTCATAACACTAAAATTCAGGTTGCAGAAAATTTTTCGGAGAATAGATTTGTCCAACTTTCAGGAGAAGCATTTTTTGAAGTGAAGCGAGATACACTGCGTCCTTTTCGGGTAGCGTCAGCACACCTGACTACAGAGGTGTTAGGCACTTCTTTTCTTATTAAGAATGTGGCGGATCAACAGCAAATAGTGGCTGTAAAAACGGGGCTGGTGAAGGTCTCCGATGCGGTAGATTCTATTTTCATGCTTTCTCCAAACCTTCGTCTTGATTATACCAATGAGGCAGGTTCAATCTCTGGAATACCGGAAGATGATCCACTCTTTGCGTGGACAGAAGATGTGATTGTATTCGAAAATACGCCCATGTCTGAAATGATCAAGACGCTGGAAGATTGGTATGGCGTGTACATTTCTCATGATCTCACCGACTCCAATACTTGTCAAATTTCCGGCACCTATGAAAAGCAAAGCTTAGAAAATCTCTTGCAATTGATTCAATATTCCATTCCTATTCATTATCAAATAGACGCAAAAAATGTGACACTGACCTTCAAAAACTGCCATTAAAGATGATTGGATCGCAGCCAATGAATCCATTCACTTCGAATAAAAAATCAGACATATTATCACATGAATATTTCAAATCTATGAACAAAAAGTTACCACCAGCCTTAAAAACCTTGTTTATGAGACTATTTACGGCCTGCCTACTGAGTTGTTGGATGCACACCATGGTGTTTGCCAATGACGTGAATGCCCAAAAACTGGAAGAAACCATTGTCGCGTTTACTTCGAGCGAATTGGCTCTTTCAGAATCATTTCATCAAATTGAAACACAGTCCGGATTTAAATTTTCCTATGAAAGGGGATTGAATCTTGATGCCAAAGTGAATTACTCGAAGAGGAAGACGGACTTACTAGCTGTGCTGGAAGAAATCTCCGGACAATCCAACCTGAAATTCAAGCAAATCAATAACACCATTGCCGTCAGCACCAAGACGAAGATTCCGGTCTCAGAAATAGGGGTAGACAAGGTGCGTCTTGTGGGTACAGTGATAGATGATGAAACAGGAGAAACGTTGCCTGGGGTGAATATCATTATTAAAGGCACTTCCACCGGAACCACAACTGATATCGACGGGAAGTTTTCGATATCAGTAGATGAAGGTCAGATTTTGGTCTTCTCTTATGTGGGATATGACAAGCAGGAAGTTATTGCCAAAAACCAGACTGATCTGCAAGTTCGATTAAAACTTGACAGTGACGTGCTGGGAGAAGTGGTGGTGACTGCACTGGGGATTAAAAGAGAAGAGAAAGCCTTAGGTTATGCTACTCAGAAAGTAGACTCAGAAGAGCTTTTGGATGCACGATCTAACAATTGGTCAGATGCTTTGCGTGGAAAAGTTGCAGGTTTGAATGTGCTTTCAGCAGGTTCGGGACCGATGAATTCTTCGCAGATTAGCCTTAGAGGGGATAATTCATTGAATCCAAATGGCAATTTTGCGCTGATTGTAGTCGATGGGGTTCCGATGAATTCAAATTTAACATCTTCTGGAGTGGGCAATGCTTATGGCGCTGGATCAGGAAACGATGTTCCTGTAGATTTTGGAAATGGCATCGCCGATCTGAATCCAGATGATATTGAGAATATCACGGTGTTAAAAGGAGCGAGTGCCACAGCGCTTTATGGTAGCCGCGCCGCAAATGGAGCGTTGATAGTGACTACCAAAAGTGGAAAGAAAAAGAGTAAAGGACTCGGTGTAACAATCAATTCCAATATCAGTTTTCAAAATGTGTTGAAATGGCCGGAAAGGCAATATGAATATGGACAGGGAACTGGAAGAGCGTTTAATGCAGCTGGTGATTTGTATTACTCTTATGGAGCTTCTGAAGATGGTGGGAGCACCGGTGGTACCAGTAGCGCATTTGGGCCAAGATTCGATGGGCAATCTTATTTCCAATATGATCCTGAAGTAGAGGGGCAATCCCCAGAACGTAGGCTTTGGAGGCCTTACGAAGACAATGTGTCGGGATTCTGGAGGACCGGTTTCAACATGGTCAATTCTGTTTCCTTGGATGGGAGCAGTGATACAGGATCTCTGAGAGCATCCGTCACACAGACAAAAAATGAGTGGATCATGCCTAACACAGGCTTTGAACGTCTAGTGGCATCTCTTTCTGGTACTCAGCAAATCAGCAAAAAACTAAAGCTGAACGCTAAGGTGAATTACACCAACAAGAAATCAGACAACCTGCCTGCTACCGGATATAACAATCAATCCATTGCTTACTTCATGATTTTCCAGAACCCAAATGTTGATCTGGAATGGTATAGGCCAATTTGGAAAAAAGGTCAGGAGAATATTGATCAGGTACACCCATTCAGTTCTTTTATTGACAACCCATACCTGATCGCCTATGAAATGACCAACTCGGTCAATAACAATACTGTCTTCGGTAACTTACAGGCGACTTATACTTTTGACGATCATTTTGAGTTGATGCTAAGATCAGGATTGGCCATGAGCCAAGAAGAACGTGCACAGCAGCGACCTTACAGTACGGCGAATTTTCAGCGTGGATATTACAAGCAGCAGGACATCACCAATTACGAGTCCAACTCAGACTTCTTATTTACTTACACTGGGAAGCTTGCAGAGAAAATCTCCCTGAGAGCAAGTGTGGGTGGTAATCAGATGAAAAGAAATTATCGGATGATGAGCGCTTACGTGGACGGCTTGGTGATACCGGGAGTCTACAAACTGGCGAATGGAGTGAATAATCCAGTTGTGTCCACCAGTGACAACAACCGGGTCATCAATTCACTTTATAGTTTGGTGACGTTAGACTTTGATGAGAAAGTATTTGTGGACATTACAGGTAGAAATGACTGGTCAAGCACGCTTCCAACACAGAATAATAGCTTTTTCTATCCTTCGCTGAGCACAAGCATTGTATTGTCGGATATATTCCAATTGCCTACTCAAATTTCATTTGCGAAGCTTCGCGTTTCTGGTGCCCAAGTGGGTAATGACACACAACCATATCGTACGTCCAAATATTATGGGCAAAGTGAATTTCCGGGCTCTGCATCTGTACCTTCCACACTTTATAATGTAGACTTCAAGCCTGAGATCACCACAAGTTTTGAAACAGGAATTGAGCTGATCTTTTTCGAAAGAAGACTTGGGCTAGATCTCAACTTTTATATGACAGACACCAAGAACCAGATTTTGGAAGTGCCTGTAGATATCACTACTGGATTTTCCAGTGCGATTTTGAATGCCGGAAAAGTACGGAACAAAGGTGTGGAACTCGTATTGAACGGTAGCCCGGTGAAAACAAACAGCTTCCAGTGGAATTCATTCATCACGTGGGCAAAGAATCACAATGAAGTACTTTCCCTGCCTGATGAAGTGGATGGAAGTCAGGTGATTGGTAACGGTGGTAATGCTTCCATCATTGCTAAAGTCGGAGGAACAACAGGGGATATTTATGGATTTGGTTTTGTGAGATCTCCGGAAGGGCAAGTAGTATACGGTAGCAATGGACTTCCGTTGAGGCCGCAGGAGATTCAATATATCGGAAATGCGTATGCAAAATGGAAGGGCGGATTTAGAAACGAATTTGTCTACAAAAATTTCAGATTGTCTGTTCTATTTGATGGACAGTATGGAGGGATAGTGTATTCTCAGACTCATCATAAGATGTCTGAGCAGGGCAAATTGAAACATACTTTAAAAGGCCGTGAAGATGGATTCATTGTGGGCGAAGGCGTGGTAGATAATGGCGACGGCACGTATTCTCCTAACACCACTCAGGCAAATCTTGCTGATTATTATGCAGATTATTATCGTAGGGCTAATGTGGAATCCAATTCATTCGATGCTTCATTTGTAAAGCTCAGAGAACTCCGGGTGGAATATTCTTTCCCTTCCAAACTATTGCAGAATACAAGTATCCGGCAGGCATCCATTGCTTTCTATGGACGTGATCTGGCAATGTGGACCAACTTCCCAATGTTTGATCCAGAGACTGCAGCACTCAACGGGGGAACACTTCTGCCAGGTGTAGAGATGGGACAGCTCCCCACTCCTAGAACTATGGGCGTCAATCTTACTCTTTCATTCTAATCCGAATCAAAATGAAAAAATATATTAGCATACTCGTTTTCGGGATTATGGCATGGACTATTTCATCCTGTACCGAAGATTTTGAAGAAATCAATACTGATCCAAATAGAATTGATCAGATCAGCCCAGGCACTTTGCTCAATCCCACAATTTATGGGTTGGCCAGTTTTGGTACAGATCGGGCGGATGGCTTTACTTTCCAGATTATGCAGGTGGCGTTGCCATTCCCAAGTGCGTCAGGGGGAGTACACCGCTATGAAATCACTGAATCAGCAGGTAATTCCACTTGGAACACAGGCTATAAGTGGCTTGTAAACATCAAGGAGATGGAAGCTGCTGCGGTGGCAAATGCAGATGTAAATTATGAAGCCATTGCGCTTACGCTAAAAGCCTATATATTGAGTATGCTTACGGATAGTTTTGGAGATATTCCGATGGTGGAGGCGAGTAGAGGTGAAGAAGGGATCTTTCAGCCAAAGTTTGATACTCAAGAGGCTGTTTACATCCAGATGTTGCAGGATTTGGAACGTGCCAATACATTATTCGATAATACTATCGCTATGATCTACGGTGATGATATCCTGTTTCACAATGATGTGGATAAATGGAGGAAGTTCTGTAATTCGTTGCATATGAGGTTGTTGTTGCGGATATCGAAGCGTAATGAAATGAATTCCTTGGAAAAATTGGCAACTATTACAGCGAACCCGGATCAGTATCCAGTTTTTGAAAACACTGCTGAATCGGCGATTTTGGAAATCACTGGTGTCACACCAAATCTTTCTCCTTGGGGCCGGGCAATCGACTTCACTACGTTTAGATCAATTTCAGATTTTTTTGTGGAAGAGCTTAATAAACTTGAAGATCCACGGAGGCAAAAATTTATGACCCAGGCAAGGGAATTGGACGGTTCAGGTTCGATTGGCTACAAAGGTATTCCGAGTGGCTATACAGGTAATGAAAGCCAGTTTAAATTCTTGCCAAGCAATCATAACATTGCGCTGGTACAGGCTCCAATGATCAGCTTGATGCTGACCTACGCTGAAGTGGAGTTTATTAAAGCCGAACTTGCACAAAAAGGAGTTATTTCTTCAGATGCAGCTACCCATTATGAGAAGGCAGTGGCAGCGGCTATGGAACAATGGTCAGTAGAAATTCCGGCAAGCTACTTTGAGAATCCGAATGCAGGGTATGATGGGACTTTAGAGCGGATCATGCTTCAGAAGTACTTGGGCCTATACTTCAACGATACCCAGCAATGGATGGAATATCGACGAACAGGATTGCCAAATCTTCCGAAGAATGATGGCATGGTCAATAATAAGATGATGCCTGTCCGCTTCAGATATCCGGTAAGTGTCCAGATCAACAACCCAGAAAATTATAGTGCTGCTGTAGCTAGAATGGGAGCAGATGATATTAACACCAAAGTATGGTGGGAAAAATGAAATTAGAAACGAGGAATTTCACTAAAAAGAATAATTGAAAATTATAATGAAAAAACTAATTCAAGCAGGATTGATTCTAACTTTTGGGTTGATCACTTCCGCTATTTCTGCTCAGGAACTGGCAAAGGGATATGTCTTTCATGATGCCAATGGAAATGGGAAAAAGCAGCGCCGGGAAGCAGGAATTGCTGGTGTGAGCGTCTCTAATGGAGTAGAAGTAGTGCAAACTGATCAAAAAGGTTATTACGAAATTGATCTGGAAGATGGGCAATTGCTTTTTGTGATCAAACCTGCAGGCTATACTGTTTCACTGGATTCATTGAATAAGCCACAGTTTTATTACATCCATAAGCCAAGTGGATCACCAAAGCTAAAGTATGCCGGATCTGCTCCAACAGGCGAACTGCCAAAGGAAATCAACTTTGCAATGACTGCGACTGAAGAGCCGGATAATTTCACTGCGTTAGTGTTTGGCGATCCTCAACCGTACACGTTGGAGGAAGTAGATTTCTTTGATCGTGGGATAGTCAGTGAAGTGGAAGGAATTCAGGATGTTGCTTTTGGCCTTTCTTTGGGAGATTTGGTTGGAGACAATCTAGAATTGTTTACACCTTATGCCAAGGCAGTTGCCAAAGTAGGTCTACCTTGGTACAATGTGATGGGTAATCACGATCAGAACTATGATGTGGAGGAAGATACTTTTGCGGATGAAACATTTGAAGCCCATTTTGGACCAAGCGCTTATGCTTACAATGTGGGAAAGGTACACTTCATTGTTTTGGATGATATTTTGTGGCCAGATCCGAGAGACAAGCAAGGGTACTGGGGAGGTTTAAGACCAGATCAATTAGAATTTCTTAAAAATGACCTGAAGTTTGTGCCAAAAGATCATCTGGTGGTGATCTCTATGCATATTCCGCTGGCTGAGGAGGGGGATTCCTTCCGGGACGAAGACCGCCAGGAGATTTTCAACTTATTGGCAGAATATCCATACACCCTTTCGCTTTCAGCACATACTCACTTGCAGAAGCAGGATTTGTTCTACAAAGAAGATGGCTGGAAGCAGGATAAGCCGCATCACCATTATAATGTAGGAACGACTTCCGGAGACTGGTACAAGGGAACATTGGACGAAAAGGGAATTCCTGTATCTACCATGCGTGATGGCACACCTAAAGGCTATGCACTGATTCATTTCGAGGGAAACCAATACAAGATCCGTTATCAGGTGGCCGGGAAGTCAAGCGATTATCAGATGGAAATTTTTGCCCCGAAGGTGCTGGAAAAAGACAAGCGAACTACGGCGGGCATTTTTGTAAATTTCTTCATGGGTGGTGAAGGAGATGAAGTGTTGGTCCAAATTGACGGGGGAGAATGGAAGACTGCCAGCAAAGTGGAAGATTATGATCCGACGTACTTGGTGGACTTGTATCAATGGGATGTGACTGAAGAATTGATAGATGGACGCAGGCCCTCAAATCCTGCTGCCAGTAAACATCTGTGGAGGGGTGGCATTCCAAATGGGTTGGAAGCTGGTGAGCATGTGATTAAAATTCAGGCTACAGACCGATTTGGGCAGGTGCATACCGGAGAGGCAACTTTTAAAGTTGTTGAAAGAAAATAATAGAGTGGGTTAAGATTAGGGAAAGCCTTTGCGGAATGTTCTGCAAAGGTTTTTTTTGTTTTAACCACAAAGATCGCGAAGGATGACGCGAAGGCCACAGCTCATAGGTTTAACATTTGAGTTTTCCTGATATCCTGCTTCTCCAGAAGCTGGATGATATCTCCTGTTGTCTTGCTTCCCAGAAGCTGGGGGGGACTCCTTTTCGTTCCTCTGAGTACTTTGTGGTTAAAAAAGATAAATCTATGAATTGTTGAGATACGTGAATAGGTATTTTTCTCTGACTTTTTTCTTGGCAAAAAAGTAACAAAAAGCCCAGTCGCAGCAATGCTTCAGCCGCGCAGTCCAAACGCTGGCCCGCTGCCGCGACAACCCGCCGCGCACTCCAAGTCGAAGTTTGTAGTACAGCCTTTGGCAGGGCCGTGGTTTAGAAGGAATTAGTAGATTGGAGATTAAAATATTGAAAAATTGGTAAAAAAGGGGTTGGAAATTGGGCGTAAGGGGTTGTGAAGTGGGAAGGATGGAAGGATAGGAAAGGAATAGGAACAACGATAGCCACCGTTCGTGCCTGCCTAGCCAAAGGCAGGTCACCACGAATGGTTTATTTGTTCAGTTCTCTAAGAGGAATTTGTAGGATTTCGTTCAAGTCTTCACTTGGTTGGTTCAAGTCCATTTATAACCTTAAAACTTTATCCGCCTTCAAACCTTACAACTTTTCCATTTTACTTGTGTCCTTTGCGTATTTCTCCGCGCCCTTCGTGGTTAAAACACGATTGGATGTAGGGGATTGCCTGCCTGGGTAGGCAGACTTCGTCAAAATCAATTCCCGGTGGTCATGGATTTTTTTCTCGCAATGACGTGCCTCTTCCTTTGCGTTTTCCTCCGTGTGCTTCGTGGTTAAAATTTATTGCCAGATAAAAACCTTCGAGGTCAGAAATAGACCTCAAAGATTTTCTCAGTTTTTCTTCTCGAAAAGGGTAATCGTGTAATCCAATAACTCAGTTCCTCCGATATCTCCGTGACCCGGAATTACTATGCTTGTTTTTGGAAAAGTAGATTTTACTTTTCGTACGGTAGAAGGCCAAGCGGCGACATTGGCATCTTCAAGATTACCATCTCCAGCGCCCACGGCTTTGATCATACATCCGCCAAACAAGACTTGGTCTGAAGGAACATAAGCAACGAAGTTATCTTTGGTGTGTCCTTGACCTAAGAATTGGTTGGTAACTTTTATGTTTCCTGCTTTTAAGTTCAACTTCTTCTTGAACGCATTTTCTGGAACAGGGTAGCCTGCATTTTTTGCCAATTCAATAGTCTTTGAAGAAGCGTAAGAAGGGATGTTCTTGGTATGAAACTCATTTAGTCCCCCAAGACAATCCAAATGAAAGTGTGTCGCAACTGCTCCCTTAACTTCTGTCTTTTGACCGTTCTCCAACCAGTTAATCAGTTCCACGCTGGCTTCTTCACTTGCTGGCGTGTCAAAAACCAATGCTTCTCCTTCACTGACCACGATCATGCCATTGCAGGCCACTTTTCCAAAATCATCTGTGTTGAGGTAACTGATGTGAACAAAGGTATTGGGGCTGATCTGCTTGATCTGTAAAGTTTCAGATTCATATGAAAATTCCTGTTGCTGGCCAAAAAGAAGGTTGATCTGAAGACTAAGAAAAAGGATTAAGAGATATTGATGGACTTTCATTAGGTATTTTGAAGCTAACTTTGTCTTAAATTATTTATTTCATCTTGAAGAATAGGGATGTCCCGTTGAATTATAGCCCAAATCAATTCGTCATCAACTGAATCATAAGCGTGCGAGATCATATTTCTGAGACTTATTATTTTTTTTACGGAGGTGATTTTAATATTGGGATTATGCTCCACCAATTTTTTAACAGCTTCTCCAATGATCTCAAGATCTCGTTCTACAGCTCTTTTTACAATAAAATTACTTTTGTAAACAACGAAATTATTATCAACATATTCTTTTATATCTCTTATCTCGCTCAATACACTTTGAATGTCAAGAATAAATTTGAGCTCCTTAGCCTCCATATAAAGGGATTTTGGATTTGTTTATCTCTTGAATAAGAATTGGGTTTTTTAGCGATTTTTCAGAGACTAAATCAATTGGCCGCTGAAGTAACATTTCCAGCTTTTCTAATAGGTCAAAATAGTTGTCTGCATAATCCAAAAGCGCGATGCTGTTCGAGAATTTCACTAAAAAATCAATATCGCTTGACTTGTCTATATTATCATTAATGGCCGAACCAAAAAGAGCAAAGGAATCCACTTTATGCTCTTTGCATAATTTCTCGATTTGCTGGATGTTTTGTTTGATTAACGGGATCATAACTTTCCAAAGTTAAAGTTTTTCTCCATTTTCTTAAGAAGGACGCTTAAGCAAATATGATTCCCAGTCTACATAATAATCTGAGATCTACTACTTCTTTATAATGTATATCCTCATTCTTACCCCCATAACTGCCAGGCAAGGTTGATTAAATATCCGCAGAAAAAAACCTGTTGTACGGCTCTACTTACACGAAGCGTACAACAGGTTTCTCTTTTAATGCGGTAAGCTTATTTTCTTAAAGTCTCTAAATAAGCTGTTAAATCCACTAATTCGGTTTCAGAAAGCGGGAATTTTGGCATTAGCGACTCGTCTAATTGAGTGACACTTTCTACATCAACCAGTTTGTAAATCTTCTGCTCACTGGTTCCCACCAATTTCACCACCAGATCATTTTCGGTTTTTGAATTTACTATGCAGGTAAATTCTGTGCCGTCTTTTAATTTTACCAATTGAGTTTCATAGCCAAATCCCATTCCTTCAGATGGATTGATGATGGCGTTTATAAGCCCTTCTTTGGATAGTTTGTCCCCGATTTCTGTCAACCCAGGGCCAAAATCTACTCCCTGATCTCCGATCGTATGGCAGGCTGCGCAATAGTTTGTAGCGATGGTCTTGCCATTTTCTACGGAACCGGTTGCAGTAAGCATTTTAGGAATATCATAGTTGCTTTGGACAGCATCACCAAAGAATTCATTCGCTTCAGCCCGAATAGAGCCGTTCCAAGAGGAAAGAAGGATTTTCTGCGCAATAGGCAGCAGGTCCACAGGGATTTTACCTGCTTTGGCGAGTTCCCATAGATACGGCTCAGAATTATATCCTTTGGCAGCTTCTGCAGCTGCAGTACGGATTTCCAATGGTTTTGATTCATCCAGATAGATATCGGCAAGCGATTTTGCCATGGCTTCATTATCTATGGCGCCAAACTTCTGGATACTCGCTATAGCTTTGTCCTGATCAGCATCTGCAAAGGATTTCTCAATGTCAGCCATACCATATAGGGAAGCATAACTATTTGCAGCCATCTGCGAGTGCTGATTTTCGTCAGACTGATAGACCAGTTCTACCAATCGTTGTTTTTGGTCAGAAAGCTGATACTTACTTACAATGTCCAAGAAGTCCCGGTCATCCGGAATGCTTCCGGCAATTTGTTTGGCAAGAGCAAGAATTTGTTGATCAGGATTCTTCGGATCAAAATTAATTTGTCTCAAAATGATCAATTGATCTTCTTCAGGAGCATTTCCCAGCAATGCTTTCAGGGTTTGGTTTTTAGCGGATGGCGCTTGAAAATCCAGTGCTCGGTAGTAGGCCTGGTTATCTCTGCCTGGCTGTGAAAGGATAAGTTTTCCAAGGAGGTCGGCAGTGTTGGACGCCCTCGATCTCCATACGATATCTTTGGCAGACTGGCTTTCCATCCAGCCCGAACCGCTTGTCTCTAGATATTTTGGTAAATAATCATCCCAGAATCCTTCTGCGGCAATTCCCAATGCCTCCAGATACCAACGGTCTCCCGATTCATATTGTGATGCCAGCTTCAACCACACTTCAGGATTTGAAGTATATCTGATCGCAAGAGCCACTTCCCGTCTCACCGCTGGAGATTCATCGCCTGCCATTTGCAGTAAGAAGTCGGTGTCGCTCATTTTATTACTTCTAAAAGCTCGAATAGCCGCTACACGGATGTTTTCATCCGCATCAGTGGCTGCAGTCTTAATGTAGTCATTCCCATTTGGCAGCTTGGTCAACACCCAAAATGCCCGTGCCCGCATCCGGCTTTCTCCTTCGGTAAACAGTTCTTCAAGGGCACCTTTGGCTTCTTCTCCTTTAGCTACTAAACCCATAAACGCTTTGTAATGAGTGGCCCGGTTGGGATTTTGTAACAACTTTACCAATGAGGAAACTGAAGAGTAGTCTGGCATTTCTACCTGATAATCGACCCCTTTAGGAGCGACACGATAGATTCTTCCTTTATCCAGATCTCCCATGGCATGACCACCTACGCCCGGATCGTACCAGTCCGATACGAACAGTGAGCCATCTGGCGCCACTGTCACATCCGATGGACGGAACCAATTGTCGCGTGGATTTCCATCGAGGATATTAATGATTTTAGCATCGAAACCTGCTCCAGATGGGGTAGTTGGGTAAGCCCGTACAATGTTTGGGCCTGCATCAGAATGGATCAATTGATTGTGATACTCCTCCGGCAGCAGTTTCCCTTCATAGATCAAAATTCCAGTTGGCGATCCTGCATAAGTCTGTAATAAATTAGGCACTACTCCGGGATCATTCAGATGCCAGTGCTGTTTGAAAACAGAATCCTCCATATTTATTCTCCGGGCGCGCCAATCCTCCCCGGTCATTTCGTCTTTGAAACCGTAATTACCATAGTCCATCACATAGTTGATCCGGGTGCTTCTATTGCCATCATCATCATTGTCTGATTGCCACATTCGGCCATAGCTATCTGTGGCGACCTCATAGTTATTTCTAAAATTCCAGGCCAGCACTTCCACATCAGAGCCGTCTGGATTCATCCGGAAGACCATTCCTTCACGATAGGGCGATGTTTCACTGTTTACCGGTCTTCCCAGCGGGTCCAGGATCGGTGAACCGTCTGCATGCGTGATCCCTTTGCCTTCATTCCCATAATTAAAGTACAGTTTGCCGTCCGGGCCAAAAGTGAAAGCATGCATTCCATGATCATGCTGCTCACCGCCCACACCTTTAAATAAGATCTCTTTCTTCTCGGGAACATCATCCCCGTCTGCATCTGTGAACACATATACATAAGGGCTCACGGATACATATACTTTGTCACCAAAGACTGCGATTCCCAGGGCAGCATTAATATCATTTCCCTGATAAAACACTTTGGATTCATCTGCTACGCCATCGCCATTCGTATCTTCCAGGATCAGGATTCTGTCTCCTTCTGCTTTAGTGGGATTTCGGGGATTGAGATCCATTCTATAATTGTAAGCCTCGGCAATCCATATTCTTCCGCGGTCATCGATATCCATATTGGTGGGGTTGGACATCATGGGTTCGGATGCAAAAAGTGTAAGATCGAGTCGGTCATCCGCTACCACTATGCCATCTACCCCATGTTCAGGGGATCTTTTTTGTTCATCAGTTAGCTTCGCATAGGCTTCATCACTGAGCTTTTCAGGGGCTTTTTCACAGGAGAAAAATGTGATAAAAATTAGGGTTAAAAGCCAATAAAATTGTTTCATAGGTTTCGATAGGTTAGTGGGTCCGTAAATTTGGGTATCAAATTAAGGAAAAGTCTGGTAAAGAAATGTTTTTGGAGTTTTAAATGAAGACAAGGTGGGATGTATTTCAAGCGATTGCTGACCCCACCAGGCGGGCAATCATCATGCTTTTGACGGTGGGGGCGATGACGCCCAATAGTATTGCCGAGCATTTTAACTCGAGCAGGCAAGCAGTGTCTAAGCATCTTCAGATACTTACAGAATGTGAAATCGTAAATCCTTGATTGCGATCTTCCGTTAGTTAAACTAGTGAAGAACAAACCCTACATAAGACCGACCGTAGCGGTTCCCCGGTTTTCTGAGGAAAACGGCTTTTACACCACAAAAGCCCGGTCCTTCAACATGTCCAAGATCAGGTCGAAGAATACTAAACCTGAGAAATTGCTAAAGAAAGCGCTTTGGTATGCAGGCATCCGATATAAAACCCCCAAGAATCAGCTTCCGGGAAAGCCTGACATCAGTTTGAAGAAATACAAACTTGTCATCTTTGTGGACGGTACTTTTTGGCATGGATACGAATGGGAGAAGCGGAAAGATGTGATCCGGTCCAACAGGGAATTCTGGATTGCCAAGATCGAGCGGAATATGCAGCGGGATCAGGAGGTAAATGCTTTCTATCTGGCCAAAGGCTGGACCGTGCTACGATTTTGGGATTTTGAGGTCAAGGGGGAGTTGGGTGCTTGTATGAAGAGGGTGGTGGATCTTATTGAGCATCATTCTTTATCTAGAAGAATTAACCTTTAAGCGGCATCAGGTAATTAATTTCTCCTGCTAAATAATTATATAAAATCAGTTATAAAAAAGGTTGATATCCTTTTTCCACAGTTTTCAAAAACAATAAAATCTCCCGCAGGTCAGTCTTTGGATCTGAAGTTTCCTCAAAATCCTCAAATTCATGCCATTCATGATCCACCGCAGGGTCATAGGAAGAGGCATGTAACCGGGGCAATCCCCAATCTTGTGGAATAAAGAACTCCTCAGAAATTAGCTTTGGAAGGAGCATGATTGTAGCTTCTTCCACAGTCATCCCTGTGGTATTCGAAAAAACAACGGAGCCAAATTGCTTGTAATTATCGGCATCTCGGTAACGGTAATTTAACTTTAAGTTATCCATGGAGAATTTTGATACTTCGGAAAGTAGAAACCTCATTTCAATTGCCGAAACTTCTGTCACAAATTGTCATATTTAACATACTCATAATTTGGGAAGAATTCAGTAGCTTGGTATAGTTATATGTATTACTCCAGAATATTTGTCAGTAAATGCCAGTAGATTGGTCAGAACAAGAAGTAGAGTTAGCTATTGCTGATTACTTTCACATGCTTAATAATGAGCTTCACGGTATTCTTTACAACAAGACCTTTCATCGAAGGAAGTTGCTTCAACTTCTGAATAATAGAACAGAAAGTTCAATAGAGTTTAAACATCAGAATATCAGTGCTGCATTGGCAAAGTTTGGAGTTCCGTTTATCAGAGGATACAAACCAAGATGGAATTATCAGAAAGCAATGTTGGAGAATAAAATCTCTGAATTCCTTCAAAAAAACCTGAAGGAGTTAGAGAATAGTTTCGAACTGTTTTCTGAAATGGTTCCGGAGATGATCAAATCTGAAATCAGTTTTGATACGATGATGGTGCCGCCTCCGAAGATCGAAGAGGTGGCTGAGCCGCGAACTAGCTATACGAAAAGACCGGTAAAGATTAATTATCTCCAACGGGAGCAGCAGAACCAAGAATTAGGAAAAAGGGGAGAGTCGCTGGTAATTCACTACGAGAAATGGAGACTAAATAAACTAGGATTGTACAATCTGTCTGAAAAGGTAGAATGGGTTTCTGCAAATGATGATGGTGCTGGCTTTGATATCCTTTCTCATAATCCAAACGGTACACATAAGTATATTGAAGTCAAGACAACAAAACTGGCTAAAGAAACTCCAATCTTTTTCTCTTCTAATGAATATAATTTTTCCAAAGAAAACGGAGAAAATTATCACCTGTATCGGGTATTTGATTTTGTCAAAATACCTAAGTTTTTTACTGTAAAAGGTGATTTTGATTCTTTTTGTAGGAAAGAACCTGTTCAGTTTAAGGGATGGTTTTAGAATCTGGGTTACATAAAAAATACCATGTACATGGTGTTTCTATTAATCAAACTTACTTTTAACTGTTGCTATAGGTATTTGTTAAACTAAACTCTTTAGGTTTATGACTTCAACCGCTTCACCTCTTCAGCCAAATCCATCACCGTCTTAGCCAGTGACTCTATCTGGGTTGTTTTTCGCTGGTCGTCTTGAAGATATTTTTCTATTAGTTGAAAAAGTTGATCAACCGACCCATTATTTATTTGAGGTTTGAAATGCTGGGTTGAAGAATTGTCTCTAAAAGTATTATTGTTCTGAATATAATAGACTGTTTTTTCTTCACTAAAGCTTTTAATGAAGTCTGGAGTGACGCCAAGCTCTTTGGCGACGATTTCCAAAGTTTGATCATCCACCTCTTCGGCGTTCTCCAGTTTTGACATTTGCTGCTGGCTCCACCCACAAGATTCCGCCAAAGCAAATTGCTTGATACCTACAATTTCTCTGGTTCTCTGGATATTATGTCCAATATGGACTTGCTTTCGATCCTTGTTTACCTCGCTCATGATGGAAATATAAAAATTTGTCCCGTGGTAAGATACCACCACTCGTGGTTTTTTACCGTATTATTTAACTACATATTTGTTCAAAGCAGATTAGAAGCGTTCTCCCAAATCGAATTCAGGAATTGGTATCAGGCCTTCAGTGGTAGCTTTCGATAGATTTACAAGACTTAACTATAAGTGCAGAATGATCTAAATGATATGAACATAAAATTCACCAGTAATAAAAAGCTAGAGCCCAGAATCCAAAAATGTGAACTTCACAGAGCAGAGTTTGCCACCTACTTAATACCATTCCCTCACTTCAAATCCTGACATACATAATCCAGCAACTTGCAGGGATCTTCATCAATTGCTTTGGCAATCAGGTAAAGCTCGGCAGCCGTAAGCTTGGTCTTTGAATTGATCGTGAGCTCGCTTATCCGGGGGGAACTCAGTCCTGTTTTCCGTGCTACTTCAGCCTTGTTAATCGATTTGCGGTTAAAAACTTCTCCAAGTCGTGTCATTTACTGTCTTTCTTTATTCTAAGGTAAAAAATCTTTACAAAAATAAAGAAAATCATAAATATTTGTTTTTGATATTAAGAAAATCTTTACATATTTACAGAAATACTTACAGAATGATCCATCGAAATAAAGGGGATACTCAGGATGTTGAAAGGTCAGTCCTGATTCCATTTGAAGAAGTGAAACCATTTAAGGAGGCCTTGCTTCGGGTCCTTAAAACGGTCAAACTTGAAAAATGCAAGTCGGTACAGCGGGAAGATGTAAAACAAATCTACAAGCTGTTAGAGTACTTCTCACCCAAAGAGTAAACCATGATCAAGCTTCTGTACTTTCCGG
>Ga0307414_10000038_pt1 | contig 150774 bp, 117 predicted proteins | sample DK1Ometagenome_FD_203804 | JGI IMG/M metagenome (GOLD analysis project Ga0307414, IMG submission 203804) | Maize rhizosphere microbial communities from greenhouse at UC Davis, California, United States - DK15-O-3 | ecosystem: Host-associated > Plants > Roots > Rhizosphere > Soil | place: USA...
TGGGCTTAAGATCACTGGCCGTTGTACAGAAAGGTTAAGTCTTTAGAAGAAACCGCCGCGGTACGTTAAAGCGTATGCCAGGTGGTGTGGGGGGGACGGCGGTTCTACCGCCTACCCATCCCGATTAGTAAGGAGAAGCGAGGGCAGCGTCCCGATTCAGTGGGTCGAACTATTTGGTAACCTGCTAACTGGACATTCCGCTTTTGATAATGTCAACGGAGTAAAACATGAACAGTAAGGAGAAGTCCGGGTTATCAAGTACTGTTTCGGATAATTAATTGTGGCTTGATCACTTCTGTTTTAGGCTGGAATTCTTCCTCTTCATCATTTATTTCTTCTAGTATTAAGCTTGCAGCCAGTTGTCCCATTTCAAAAGATGGCTGAGCCATAGTCGTCAGCGATGGACTTACAAACCTACTGATGTCATCATTTCCGAAACCGGCAATAGCCAGTTCTTCTGGAACTTTAATCCCTAAATTTTTGCAGGCTTCCAAAGCACCAATAGCAAGGATGTCTGCAAAGCAAAATAAAGCGTCAGGTCTTGATTCTTTCAGCCAAAGCTCTTTTACAGCTTTTTCTGCAGCTTCATACGTGAATTCACTTGTTTCCAAAAGTAAATCAGGATTATAATCCAGCTGATTTTGCTGGTGTGCTTCCTTATATCCTGTCAATCGATCTTCGCATACACCCAGGGACATTGGGCCACTTAGATATGCAATCCTTCGTTTCCCCCGATCTATTAAATGCTGCACGACCTCCTTTGCCCCATATAGATCATCCGTAATTACTTTAGTGGAACTCACTTCTGCGCATACTCTTTCAAACAGTAAAATTGGAATTCCTCTATCCATGATATTCTGGATGTGTGCATACGAATTGGTTTCTTTCGATAATGCCAGAAGAATCCCGTCCACTCTGCTATTTGCAAGTGTCTCTACGATTTCAATTTCTTTTTGATAGGATTCTGCCGATTGAAAAATCATGACTTTGTAGCCATGTTCATAGGCGCAGTTTTCAATTCCTGAGATAGAATTAGACCAAAATTGTCTGTTAATAGTTGGGACTACGACTCCCAACATTTTAGATTTCTTACTACTCAGACTGCTTGCAAGTAGATTGGGGTGATAATCCATTTCCTTCACCATCTGCATTACGGCTTGCTTAGTCTCCCGCTTGATGTCAGTAGACCCCCTAAGTGCTCTGGAAACAGTTGCAATTGAGATGTTGAGCCTGCTGGCTATATCTTTAATTGTAGTGACTTTTTTACTCATAAATGACCCTAATAGGCTTTAATTCTGGTTAATATAGCTAACAATTCACGGCACTCCGCAATTATTTCTAATCAATGGACTGATTAGATTTTTTATGGCTTCGCTTCCTGAATATGAATTTGATAATAAATAGCGTGAAAATTTTTCAATACGCAAATTGTTAACGGTACCGATAACGTTTACGGTATAAAGTTTTGAGCGGAAAGATGTTTAATGTGTTTTGTTTGGCTTTTAATGAATAATTTAGCTGAAAATATATGTTAAACACATGATTGCTCGAATATTTTACTTTCTCCTGATCTCTAATTTTTTAGTACATTTTACCAACTCCCAATCAATCTTGATCGAAGCAGAAAGCTTTGACGATGCGGGAGGTTGGGTTGTCGATCCGCAATTTGTAGAACAGATGGGATCGCCTTATTTGATGGCACATGGAATGGGAACCCCAGTGGCAAATTCAAAAACAAGCTTTTTAGTGGACCATGCGGAAGAATACCATGTTTGGGTCCGTTCTAAAAATTGGGCACCCGGTGAATGGGAAGCTCCCGGCAGATTTAAACTTGCAGTCGGTGGGCATACTTTACCAGAAACTCTTGGACAGACACCAGGGTGGTCATGGGAATATGCTGGAAAGGTTAGGCTCAATTCGGGAGATACTGAGATTGAACTAGTGGATCTCACGGGTTTCAATGGCAGATGTGACGCTATCTATTTGAGCACTGATGAGCGGACTCCTCCAAATGCAGGCGCTGAACTGGCTACTTGGAGGAAGGAAGTGTCGAAAGAGGCAGCTATTCCTGAAGAATCGTTACAGTTTGATCTAGTAGTCGTAGGAGGGGGAATAGCGGGATGTGCTTCTGCTATTGCCGCCGCTGAGCAAGGCTTGAAGGTGGCCCTCATCCATGACCGTCCGGTGTTGGGCGGAAATGCAAGCAGTGAAATTCGGGTTCATACACTTGGGATATACGGTCATTTCGAACGGATATTACGGATGTTGGATACTGAGCATTACCCAAATGGATCTCCGGAAGCATACAAAGATGAGATCAAGCGGCATGAGAACGTGGAAAAATATGACAATATTCATCTCTTCACCAATTGGAGGGCATACGATGCCAATACCGAAGGAAATAGAATTACTTCTGTTGATGCGAGGCATACTTCAGAAGGAAAAAGAATCCGGTTTGTTGCGCCGAGGTTTGTTGATTCTACAGGAGATGGCTGGATTGGGTATTGGGCAGGGGCAGATTTCATGTATGGACGAGAAGCGGTGGATACGTATGGCGAGGCGTATGAGGAGTGGGGAGAACTGTGGTCACCAAAAGAAAGTGATGATTTTGTGATGGGTTCATCTGTATTATGGCGTACGAAAAAATCAGATTCCAAGGCGGACTTTCCAGCCGTTCCTTGGGCGGAGGAAGTAGCGCAATCACATGAAGCAACTGAAGGCACCTGGAAGTGGGAGCTTTCCCGCTTAGACCTTCATCAAATAGAGGATGCTGAAGAAATAAGAGATCGTATGTTGAAGGCGATTTATGGTTCATTTGCTAATGCTAAGAAATTGGAGGGCGGGGAGGACCTTGAATTTGAATGGATTTCCTATTTAGTGGGCAAGCGTGAATCCAGAAGATTGGAGGGAGATTACATTTTTACCTTTAATGATGTCACCGAACAGCGGAAATTCCCGGATTCCGTGGTTATGGAAACCCGTGAAGTAGATGTGCATTATCAACAGAATCTAATGGATGAAGATAAGCCGGACTTTCTTTCGGAAGCGATTTTCTACAAAACCCCTAAATACTACATTCCTTATCGTTCCCTATATTCCAAGAACATTGAGAACCTGTTTATGGCCGGAAGAAATTTCAGTTGCTCTCACATTGGGCTGGGAGGTCCAAGGGTAATGCGGACTACTGGTCAGATGGGTGCTGCTGTGGGAATAGCTGCTGTTATCTGTGATAAATATGGCATTGATCCCCGGGAGGTTTATACTGACCATTTAGAAGAATATATGTCATTGATAGAAGCTCAAAAAACCTATAATACAATAGCTCCTAAAAAGTGAAACGTCGAAGGTTACTGTGGATCTTGGTGATTACCATGGGAATAGTCCAAAAAGATGAACCGGAAATTCCGATGTACTTCGACTTGCCTTTTCAGGTTGGGGAGTCATTTTCACGCTCCATCGTGGGTGAGTTGATGGAAGATGATTTCTTCGCCCCAATAACAATTGAATTAGTTTCTGATAAGGAAAGTCCGAAGTTCTATACTTCTGATATCAAAACTACGGTATGTGATGATGAAATCTGTGAGATAATGTATATCAAATTGTACTGGGATCTGGTGGGAGAATATGTGGGATATGATACAGTTTCACATCATCCATTAACCAAATTTGACCACGAGCCTTTCACTAAAACTGATTATGCACGTCTTCATGAATTGTTGCAGAATGAAGGATCAATCCTGAAGTTTAAAAAGAAGGAAGAACTGATTGACAAGGAAAAAGTGAAGGCTTCCGATGTGGTGGATGGGACCACAGGAGCCACCGCGCTAGAAATTAAGGAAGAAGTGGTAGAAGGGGCGTTATATTCATCTTATACCTTGTGGCATCTGGCGTATAATGGAAAGATAAAGAACAGGCTGACTGGTAAAACCCAAAGTCTGCTGGACAAAAAATTGATAAAGTATTTATTGAATTCCAACCGCACGGGCTACAAATTATTCGCATTCCAAAATTTTCAGGAGGATGATTATATTACATATAAAGAATATTGGTTGAGTTCACTTGAAAACGATATACCGTTAACCCGAAAATATATCATTAAGAATTTACCGGAAAGAATTTGGACTACGGCCTCAGTTCAAGAGGCGGTTTGTAAAATGTTCACCTCTTATGATGTAAATACCCGGACTTACTTATTAAATAAACTAGAAGAAACTGTTCAACTATCTTCAAAAGCATTGGAATATATTTCTAATGATTTGACACAGATGAACCGAAATCAATTTCGCCATTATTTGGATATCCTATCGAAGCGGGATACACTGACGGAGCTGACTTTGGCAAATATTCGAAAAGCGGCAGATGACAAAAGTTTTAAATACGCCTATTTAATTGAAGACTATGAATGGATCAATTAGAGTTTTTTCTTATATGAAAATACATTCAACTTCTAGATTATATATTGCGGTCTATTTATGTCTAATGCTGGTGTTTAATTTCTTTATTTTAAACTCTGCAGTCGCGCAAGAGCAGGAAGAGAAGGAGTTAAAGTTGCCTCTTTTTAATCTCAAAAACTTAGATGGAATAGCTATTCAGAATAGCGAAATAATGGAAAAAGTGGTGGTAATTGATTTTTGGGCAACCTGGTGTGCACCTTGTATCAAGTCTTTTCCCGCTTTAATTGAAACTGAAAATAGTTACAAAGAAAATGATGAGGTGATTTTTTTATATGTAAATACATTAGAGTCTGCCAATAGAGACACGGCTTACATCCGGAATTTTTTATTAAGTAAGGGCTTTGATTTTCAGGTATATATGGATACACCTCAAGCAGGAATTTCTTTAGCTGATCAACTAGATATAACTACGCTTCCGCATAAATTGATCGTGGACAAGTCTGGCGTTATCAGGCATCGAATGACTGGATATTCCGGTTCTGACGAAGAATTGATAAACGACCTCACAACTAAGATTAATGAACTATTGGCAGATTAGGGAGTTGAGCTGTTTTTTTCAGTATTCTATTTGGCGCCGTTGATATGATAGTCTTCTCAATTCTAAAAGATCTCTACTAAATTCATTTTAAAACCATTTGATTAACTTTTTATTTTAGCACATGATAAAAAACAAACCACATAGGTACATAGGGTTGTGCTATAAAAAATATGTTTGAATGCACTGACGTATGAAATAATAGGAGGGGGTATTGAAGCGCATGAAATTATGGTAAGGGAATTTCTGGAGAACATTTTTTCATAAATGTTGAGTTATAAACTTTAATTGTACAAATGGCTTTTGTAAATGAATTTCAGTGCTTGGTCAAATAAGTAAAACCTATGTATCTATGTGGTTTATTTATTTACTTAAAGCACAGTAAAATCAATAATTTGTCCTGAAATTTGATTGCTGAATTGATAATATATTTCCTTATGTTTTGCTTAATTGTAAATTGTAAACGTTATCGGTAACGATTACGGTATAAATATTTAACATTTGTTAAAATATTTTAAATTATTCTTCTTTTTCCAGCTAATTTAGGTTCGATAATTTGATTGTTTACTTTCTGTAAATATCATTTTATAACCCAAAAGTTTTACCAAAATAACGTGTTATTATGAAGGCAAAATTACTCGTGCTCTTTTTGAGCCTGATGTATTTTCAAATACTTCCAGCGGCTTCACAAGAGCTTACAATTCGTGGGAAAGTACTTGATGAATCTGAGCTTCCGCTTCCGGGAGCCAATGTAGTAGTGAAAGGAACTACTATTGGTACAGTGACAGACATGGATGGAAATTTTTCCATAGAAGTTCCTGATACTAACTCAGTGTTGGTTTTTTCTTATCTGGGATACTTGGCAAAAGAATTACAACCAGGTTCACAGACAAATTTAGAAGTTAGGCTTGAGCCTGATTTGAGTGAGCTTGAAGAGGTAGTTGTTGTAGGCTATGGTACACAGCGCAAAATTGAAACAACTGGGGCGATTGCTTCTATTAAATCTGATGAACTTGTTCAGACCCCAGTGGCAAATGTGGCACAGGGCCTTCAAGGCAGAGTTGCCGGTGTTCAGGTAGTTCAAAATTCATCTGCTCCTGGAGGAAGTGTGAGTGTCCGGGTGCGAGGTACTAATTCTATCAGGGGCAGTTCTGAGCCGCTTTATATTATTGATGGGGTCCAGGTTTCCAATGGGGGCGGTGTCAATGATCTTAGTCCTTTATCCACTATTAATCCAAATGATATTGAATCTGTTGAAGTATTGAAGGATGCTTCTTCCACCGCTATATATGGAGCAAGAGGTGCCAATGGTGTTGTGATTGTGACTACTAAACGTGGAAGTTCTGGTAGAACAGTGGTTACTTATGACGGATACTATGGGGTTCAGGAGGCTGCTAATCAGATTGATATGCTGGATGCTGCTCAATTTGCTGAGCTTGAAAATGAGGTTTATAACCGAGTGGTTTTTGATAATCCTCAGGCTGAAGGAGTTGGGACAAATTGGCAAGATTTAATCTTCCGTTCTGCTCCAATACAAAGTCATCAACTTTCGGTAATGGGCGGAAATCAGAAAACACAATTTGCAATTTCAGGCAATTACTTTGATCAGGATGGGATCTTGATAAGCTCTGATTTTAAAAGGTACTCCCTTCGATTGAATCTTGATCATAAAATAAATGATCACATTAAGATTGGAACAAGCCTTCTAGGGAGTCAAAATATCAACAATTCCATTCCTACTGGTTCCACTAGTTTGGATGGCGGAGCGATCACCACCAGTATGGTTGGTGCAGCGCTAGGTGCACCGCCGACATTGAGGCCGTATGATGAAAACGGCGATTTTTGGCCTTTTGCAGATCAAGTCGAAGGCGGTTATCGGGAAGTAGTTAATCCATTGGGTTTGGCTGCAATAACCAATAGAACCGCTAGCCAGAGGATTTTGTCAAATATTTATGCAGAATTTAAAATTATGGATGGGTTAAGCTATCGCGCAACTTTTAATGCGGTTCTGCAAAATGATTTAAATGATTATTATTCACCATTATATATTATTGGAGAAGGTGATCGAAATTCAAATTCAGGGTCTGGTAGTAAAGTAAACAGAGACCTGCAGACATTGTTACATGAAAGTATATTGACTTATAATAAAACATTTGCTGAAATCCATTCAATTAAATTCACAGGTGTTTTCTCTACTCAATCAGACCAATTTAAAATTAACGAAGTAAATGCCTCAGGATTTCCGAATGATGCTACGCTAAATGAAGCATTACAAGTAGCTCAAAATGTAACTGCATCCAGCAGCCGAAGAAGTGAACGTCTCGATTCCTATATGGGAAGAATGAATTATGGGTTTAGGGATAAAATATTTGTGGATTTAACAGCCAGAGTTGATGGATCCAGCAAATTTGGGAATAACAGTAAGTATGGTTTCTTCCCGGCTGTATCAGCAGCGTGGCGGATTTCGGAGGAAAACTTCCTTCAAGGGGCAACCTGGTTATCGGATTTTAAACTAAGAGCCTCCTATGGTCTTACAGGTAATGCCGGAGCGATCTCTCCCTATCAATCTTTGGCTACAGTAGGACCAGGATCATCCTATAATTTGGGAAATAATTACGTTACTGGATTAGCACCCACAGGCATCGCTAACCCAGATCTTAAATGGGAACGCTCCTTTCAGGCAAATTTTGGTGTTGATATTAGTTTCTTGGAAGACCGTTTCAATTTTGTTGCAGATTATTATCTGAAACGCACAGAAAACCTTCTTTATACTAAGATCTTGCCGGAAAGCTCAGGTTATGGTACGATTGTAGGCAACTTCGCGGAATTAGAGAACAAAGGTCTAGAAATGGCTCTTTCTGCCGTAATCATCAATAAAGCATTTAATTGGACTGCAAATGGAAACATTTCTTTTAATAGGAATAGGGTCCTTGGGCTTGATGGTGATGTGGATGAAGCCTTTGTTAATTCTTATAGTGTTGTTTCAGTAGGACAGTCTTTAGGAATGTTCAAAACGTTTGTTTTTGATGGTATATACCAAACTGGCGAAGAAATCCTTCCCGGTTCAGGAAGTAGAACGGGAGGTGTAAAGGTCAAAGACATCAACAATGACGGAATGATTTCCAATGATGACCAGACCATTACCGGCAACCCCAATCCTGATTTTGTCTTTGGACTATCAAACAATTTGAGCTATAAAGGTTTCGACCTCAATTTCTTTATCTCGGGTTCAGTAGGTAATGATATATATAATGTAAGTAGGTATACCTTAGAAAACCCGCTCGGCAATAGAAACGTGCTGAAGGGATTGGCAAATAGATGGTCAGAAACAAATCCTTCGCAGGAATATGTATCTGGTTTTCAAGGAGGGCGATTGCCTATTTCAGACAGATTTGTCGAAGACGGTACTTTTATCAGACTCAAAAATCTCTCTCTAGGCTACACACTTTCAGATGTAAAAGGATTTCAGAAAATCAGAATTTACCTAAGTAGTAATAATCTCTTCACGATTTCGGATTATTCAGGATATGATCCAGAAGTAAACTCTTATGGGGGATCCAATACCGCAATTGGCATAGATAATTTGGTTTATCCAGTAGCAAAATCTTACCTAGTTGGTCTTCAACTTTCATTCTAAATCCTAATCTCATCACCATGAAAAATATCAAAGCAATAATTTGCGTTGTGGGGCTTTCTTTAGGGCTTGTTTCCTGTGAGCTTCAGGAAGACGTTTATTCAAGCATTACCACAGAAAATTTCTTCCAAACAGCAGGAGATGCTGAGACTGCCCTTATCGCAGCATACGATCCTATGGCAGGACTATACAATGCTTCGGTACATGCGACAGACTTTGGAACAGATCAAATTTATCCAAGACCTGTAGTAGCAAGAGATACCTATACACTATTTACATATGACCAAAATTATTCCTCTCAAAAAAGCTTTGGAAGAGCTTTTGAATCTCCCTTACAGACTTGGAGCTCTTGCTACCAAGGGATTGAGCGGGTCAATTGGATATTGGATAAAGTGCCTGCAATCGTAATGGATGAAAGTAGAAGGAATGCGATTCTTGGAGAAGCTTATTTCCTTCGGGGGTTTTATTTTTGGATGTTGACGAAAAACTTCGGAGAAGTGGTTATTAAAACTTCACCCAGCAAAAATGAGAGTGATGCCTATAATCCAAAAAGCAGTGTGAGTGAGGTTTATGTCCAGATTTTTCAGGATTTGGATATGGCTCTAGCTAATTTACCGGCATATGCTTCTCAGGCACCAGAGTTTGGGCGGCCATCAAAAGAAGCTGCTATGGGGTTGTATGCTAAAGTAGCTTTGTATGGCGGTGATTATCAGAAATCATTAGAAATGGCTGAGGCTGTGATCATGTCGGGAAGCTATCGATTACTTGATAATATCGAAGATGTGTTTGATGTTGAAAAGGAAGCAGAGGCCAGAGCAGAAAATATTTGGGCTTATGAAAGTGTATCTACTGTACCGGGGCGGGGAACGCAAGTACCTTCATTATACGGTCCTGCTAGTAGTGCTGGGGCTGAATATGGCAATAGTTCCTTTGGATCTGCTTTTGCATATCAATCCTTTTATGACTCTTTTGATCCGGCAGATGAAAGAAGAAATCTTTTAGCCACTTCGTTTATTAATAGAAAAGGGGAAGTTGTACCTCAGGAACTGATAACTCCGGTTACCACCGAGGGAGTGCTGGTTGGGAAATTTAAAGATCCCAATTCTAACGGAGGGGGCTATGCTATCAATCTTCCTATTTTGAGACTAGCTGATGTTTATTTAATTGCCGCAGAAGCAGAGGCAATGCTGAGCGGCCCTTCTAGCAAAGCTTATACTTATATCAATGCAGTTAGAAACAGGGCCGGACTTGATAACCTAGCACCGGGTTTAGGACAAGATCAGTTTATAGAAGCCGTTATTCAAGAACGGTCTTGGGAATTGTTTGGCGAGGCAGACAGATGGTATGACCTGACCAGAACCGGTAAATTCTTAGAAGTTATTCCACAGGCCACAAATTCTATATATCCTGTACGTACGCCAGAACCAAAGCACCGATATTTTCCTATTCCTTTGGATGAAGTAAATGCAAACCCGTTACTGGAACAAAATCCAGAATGGAACTAACAGATTTATTCCGCAGTGCTATTTAAAAGCACTGCGGATCCAATCAACTAACCAAAATTCAAGTTTAACCAATCCTTCTTCTAAAGTGGCTGTCTCAAAAGTATCCGTCATTGCGAACAGCGTGAAGCAATCTTACAATACACCTATTAAAGTACATTGAGATTACTTCGCTGCACTCGTAATGACGGTAAACCTGATTTATGAGACAGCCTCTTATATACAAATCCATGGGTTACCTCGATTACGCTACCATTATCCTCTTTACATTAATTATTTTAATTGTAGGCTTGTCATTTGGCCGTAGAGGGGGGGACATGAAATCCTTCTTTGCTGCGGGAGGAGCAGTTCCTTGGGGAATAAATGGGCTTTCACTATTTATGAGTTTTTTTTCTGCAGGTACTTTTGTTGTCTGGGGATCCATTGCTTATGAATATGGACTGGTGGCCATTACCATCCAAATGGCCATGTGCCTTGCTGGATTCTTGATAGGATATTTTATAGCTCCACGATGGCGTGCTACCAATGCGTTGACAGTGGCAGAATACCTGACAAGTCGCTTCGGGGAAAAGATTCAGAAGTACTATACCTATCTGTTCTTGTTCCTGTCCCTTGGATACACTGGCTCTTTTCTTTATCCAGTTGCCAAAATTGTCAATGTATCCACCGGATTTGATATCTACTATTCCATATTGATCCTTGGGGGAATTATCATGGTATATACCGCTGTCGGAGGATTATGGGCCGTAGTGATCACCGATGTACTGCAGTTTGTGATATTGACAGCCGCAGTATTGATCGTCCTGCCACTTTCCATCGAAGAAGTCGGGGGATTGGTAAGTTTTGCCGAATCAGCTCCGGAGACGTTCTTCAATGTGTTCAATGGAGAATATACGCCGCTTTTCATTGCGGCATTTTGTGCCTACAATTTGGTCTTTATAGGGGGAAACTGGGCTTATGTGCAGCGCTATACCAGTACCAAAAACAGGAAGGCAGCGAGCAAAGTAGGGTATCTGTTTGGAGGCTTATACCTTATCAGTCCGATTATATGGATGCTGCCCCCGATGATTTATCGGGTGATCAATCCTACTTTAGATGGCTTGGAAGCAGAAGGGGCTTACCTGCTGATCTGTAAGCAGGTTCTTCCGGTAGGAATGTTGGGACTGATGATAGGCGGGATGATTTTCGCCACGGCCAGCTCTGTAAATACCTCCTTGAATCTAGCCGCAGCAGTACTGACAAATGATGTTTATAAACCGCTACGTCCAAACTCCTCTGATAAAAGCTTAATGATTTTTGCCCGAATATCTACACTCTTATTCGGAGTGTTGACGATAGGAGTAGCTTTTTTGGTGCCATTGGCGGGGGGAATAGTGGAAGTTGTGTTGAGTATAGGAGCAGTGACAGGGGGAGCACTTTATGGACCGGCCATATGGGCACTCTTTTCCCGCAAGCAAACAGGGAAATCCATCCTTGGGGTGACCATCATTAGCTTGGCAGTAAACCTGTTCTTTAAATTTTTGTCACCGATAATTCTTGGTTTCTCGCTCTCCCGTAGCGAAGAAATGATAGTAGGAGTAGCATTACCATTTGCCCTACTTCTGATGGTTGAGCTGATAAGTAAAGGAAACGGGAGGGAAATCACACCTGTACGCGAATCGGATGAAAGCGATTTGGCGGGAGTAGCGGCAGGAGAAATCCAAAATTTATTTGGTATTAAAGTTCTTGCCATTGCCATGATTTTCATTGGAGGGATATTCGTGATACTGACGGTTTGGGCAGAACAGGCGGCCATTTATTTACTGATTTTAGGGCTGGCTATTACAGTCTTTGGAAGCATACTTTTTCGATATACCAGCTCAGCATTTAAACCACAAAAGGAGAAATAATTTATTATATGCAAAGTATGATACTAGAAGGTATTGAAGTAGGGAAGCGGAAATCCCACACGGTGACAGTTGTCAGTGATCTTGTAATAGTAGGAGGAGGAATGGCAGGAACATGTGCAGCTATTACTGCCGCAAGAGCGGGAGTGAAAGTTTGTCTGGTACAGGATCGACCTGTTCTTGGTGGCAATGCGTCCTCCGAAATCAGGCTTTGGATCCTTGGTGCTACCTCCCATATGGGAAACAATAACCGCTGGGCCAGAGAAGGGGGAGTAATTGACGAGTTGTTGGTGGAAAATATGTACAGGAACCCAGAGGGAAATCCTATCATTTTGGATACCATCCTGATGGAAAAAGTAGCACTGGAAGAAAACATTAAGCTCCTTCTCAATACAGTAGTCTATGATCTGGAGAAGAAGGAGGACGATCAAATAGATTATGTCAAAGCATTTTGTAGCCAAAATTCTACGGAATATATGCTAAAGGCCCCGTTGTTTATGGATGCTTCCGGAGACGGAATAGTTGGTTTCTTGTCCGGTGCTGCTTTCAGGATGGGGGCTGAGTCAAAGGACGAATTTGATGAGCTGTTTGCACCAGACGAAAAATATGGAGAGCTTCTGGGCCATTCGCTTTATTTCTACAGCAAAGACACTGGCAAACCGGTTCGTTTCGTAGCGCCATCCTTTGCCAATAAAGAGTTGTCGAAATTGCCCCGCTTCAAAACGTTTAATCTCCGTGAAGATGGCTGCAGACTATGGTGGGTAGAATATGGTGGACGTACAAATACTATTCTCCAGAGTGAGGATATTAAATGGGAGCTTTGGAGAATTATATACGGTATATGGGATCATGTAAAGAACAGCGGAACGTATTCCGATGTGGAGAATCTTACCTTAGAATGGGTGGGGACAATTCCCGGAAAAAGGGAGAGCAGACGATTTGAAGGAGATTACATCATGAATCAACGGGATGTGATCGAACAGCGGGAGCATTTTGACGCAATTTCATTTGGAGGATGGGCACTTGATCTTCATCCTGCAGATGGGGTGTATAGTGATAAACCTGGCTGCACCCAATGGCATTCCAAGGGTGTCTACCAGATTCCTTATCGTACTATGTACAGCAGAAATATCAAAAACTTATTTCTGGGGGGAAGGCTTATGAGCGCCAGTCATGTGGCGTTTGGATCTACCCGGGTAATGGCCACTTGCGCCCATAATGGTCAGGCTATTGCAATGGCAGCAAAGCTTTGCAAAGAAAATAATTTACTTCCTGCTGACTTAGGAGTGCCGGGGCAGATAGAAAAGCTCCAGACCCTGCTGCTAGAATCGGGACATTATATACCGAAATTCAAGTTGCAACTTGATGATGCCGGCTTAAAAGAGGCAGAACTTGCTGTTTCAAGCGAATATAAATTCAAATCTATTCCTTTCGATGGCCCATGGAAACCACTTGAATTTTCGATGGCACAATTACTTCCTGTCGTAGAATCCCAAAAACTCTCAGTAAGGTTGATGGTGAGAGCGCAGCGGGAGACCACTCTGGAAGTAGAACTCAGGAGCAGCCAAAGATTAGGCAATTTCACCTTGGATAAAGTGGAGGAGCAAAAAAGAATAACTGTGAAAGCTGGGGAACAGTGGGTTCAAATTGAATTTGAGTTTCTGTCACAAGCATCTCAATACGTGGCATTGTGTCTTATGCAGAATGACGATGTGGAGGTGAGATGTTCTTCAGCCAGGATAACGGGGATTCTTTCAGTCTTTAATAAATTCAATAAATCTGTCGCCACCAGCAGCACACAATCACCACCTTCTGGAATTGGCATAGATGAGTTTGAATTTTGGGTGCCGGAGCGCAGGCCAAATGGTCAAAATATTGGACTGGAGCTTGCGGAACCTCTGAATGTGTTTTTCAAAGAGAATTTGCTAAATGGGGTATTTAGACCTACTGTGCAGCCAAACGCTTGGGTGGCTGCTTTAGAAGATGTTCAGCCGCAGGTTTTACTGAACTGGAGCTCAGTACAATCCATCAAAGAGGTCAGATTGTTCTTCGATACCGATTATGATCATCCCATGGAATCCACCTTAATGGGGCATCCTGAGTCAGAGATCCCGTTTTGTGTCAAATCCTATAGAATCAAAGATCAGTCCGGAAGACTTTTGTATGCTGAGGAATCAAATCATCAAACCATTAATACCATTTCGTTTGAACAGGCTATAACAACTTCAAGCTTGATCATCGAACTGGATCATCCAAGTGATTCAATTCCAGCGGCCTTATTTGGTATAACCTGCAAATAAACCAGTGCACAGTAAACTCAAACAACACATTACAATGAACCCGAAATTTATATTTTATATCCTTCTTTTAGTGCTGACTGGTCAACTCCATGCGCAGCAGACAATTGAACTATCCAACGAACGGCTCAGATTTACATGGACTGAGTCAGCTGAAGGTTGGAAAATTTCTCAATTGTTAATTAAAAGTGATGGAAATTGGAAAGAATTAAACCATACCTCAGGAGAATACACACTTATCTATTCAAACCAAAAACCGGATAAGGAACCTCAGGAAGTCTTTCTCACCAATACTGGTCAACCTTTTCCCGGTAGTATTTATAAGTATGTTGAACCCACTTGGAAGAATAGAACAGCACCGGTGAACATGAATACTGCAGGCGAAGAAGTGCAGTTTTATCCCGAAAAGGCTGAGAAAATTGATGATTCAACCATCAGATTCAGCAGATTGACACCAGTGGGAGAGGTAATCAGTACATGGAACTTGGAAAATAGGCAATCCTCGGATGTGATCATTCAGCAGACTCTGAACTCCGTTCAAGATGGTTTTTACTCCCTAGCTAGTCCCACAGTGGTTTACATTTCTGAATCAGAACTTAAATGGGCGACGGTGCCGGGATATTTTCATGGAAATAAATTGGAAAGCGACATTCCTCTTTCCTATGGATATGGAAATGGTGTGCCAGACCGGCCAATAATTTTCAGTGAAAAAACAGCAAGTACATTGAGCCCGATGGTTACCTCCACGCAAGGGTTTACGATTGCGGTAATTCCAGATGCACAATTAGGTAGAGATCCATGGGAAGTTGACAAAAATACGCATTCCAATTGGCAGATTGGGCTTTCCCATATGAACAGGCAGGGTCAATTATCTCCTTCCGTGTATTTCCCCATCTTAGGAGAGTCAGCCAGTGAACTGAAGACCGGTGAGATAGTAGATTTCAAGTTCAGGATCAGCATTCAGGATAAAGATTGGTTCTCCATGCTAAACCATGCAATCTATGACGTATATGACTTTGAGGATGGAGTGAAGCTTCGGAAGAATAAACAGTCACTAAGTAACCGGGTGGAGGAAATGCATGATTATCTGATGGATCCTGAGACGTCTTTATGGCGTGTGGAACAATTTGAAGGACTTGAAATCGGAGCACAATCGTATTTGGGTGGCGTAATTGGATCCGATAAGGATGCCATAAAGAATGCTGACTATGGTGCCATGTGGATGCTCGCTCAAACCACACAGAATAAGCAGATTCTTAGCCAGATACTTCCGTACGCTCTTAACTTTAAACTGAAGCAACAGCAGGTTACGGATGGCTTCTTCAAGGGGGCGGCAATCGGTCAATATTACCTCTACAAGTCCAAAAAATTTGTCGAAGAATGGGGACAAATGGTTGAACCGATCGGCTTGACGTACTACATCATGCTGGATATTGGGAATATCTTATTATTTGAACCTGATAATACTGAACTGAAGGAGCGGTTGAGACTTGGGGCTGAGCTGCTATTGGATTGGCAAAAAAATGATGGGAGTTGGGCTGTAGCGTATGATCGGGATGAATCAGAAATTTTTCAGGAAGTAAAAGATTTCAGGCCGACATTCTATGGATTACTGGTTGCTTACAAACTACTTGGAGATCAGAAATATCTGGACGCAGCGCAGAAAGGAGCGGATTGGTTCATTGAAAATGGAGTGAATAATGGAAGCTTTTTGGGGGTCTGTGGAGATGTCCGTTATGTGCCAGATTTTGCCACAGGTCAAAGTGCACAGGCATTTTTAGATTTATATGAGCTGACCAAAAATGAAAATTACCTTGAAGCTGCAATTTCAGCTGCGAAAATCTACACCACCCATATTTATACGCATCCCATCCCCACACAATCCAAGAAGACGGTGAACGGACATGAGGTCGAAGATTGGGAAATTTCCCAAGCGGGTTTAAGTTTTGAGCATGGGGGTACATTGGGATCAGCCAATGGAAATGGCCCTATTTTATTGGCAAGCCATGCGGGAATGTTTATCAGAATGTTTGAATTGACCGGAGAGCAGATTTTTGTTGATATGGCCCGGTCCGCTGCCATAGGCCGTGATGCCTTTGTAAATAAAGAAACAAGCGTGGCCTCTTATTATTGGAGAGCGATGGATGCAGGTTCAGGCCCTTTTCCGCATCATGCTTGGTGGCAAATTGGCTGGATCACGGACTACTTGATGGCTGAAATTGAGTTGAGGTCAAACCAAAACATCGTATTCCCCCGTGGATTCATCGCACCCAAAGTGGGGCCGCACCAAAGCTATGGTTTTGCTCCGGGAAAAGTATTTGGAACCACTTCCAACTTACGGATTCTCCCAGAAGGGCTACACATAAATAATCCCTCACTAGAGCATATCGTAACTGAATCCGAAGATGGAAAGACACTGCAGCTTATCCTGCTCAACCAGTCCCATCAGAAGCAGACGGGATCCATACAATTGGATTTGCAAAAAGCTGGATTTTCTTCGAAGGTGGAATCTGTTAGTGAACTTAATTCCAAAGGAAAAGCTGTCAGGCAACTGCAGAAATCCGGGGATTGGGAGGTAGATATTGATGGATATGAATTAGCAGTTCTAAAAATAAAATTGCAATAAACTATTGAATTGGGATGAAGAGAGGAAAGGGTACTTCTTTCGACTAGAGCCAAACAAAACCGATCAATCAGAAGCATATTGACTATGGAAAATAAGGCGGTGAAATTACTTGGATTTACTTTTTTGGTGCTTTTCAGCTCCATGGTATACGCGCAGCAGAACAACCTGGCGCTTACCGGAACAGCGAGTGCAAGTTCTTTTCAGGCAGGGTTCAGCCCCGAAAAAACAATTGATGGAAACAAGGAGCCATCAAGTAGCTGGAAGAGTCATAAAGGAAATGGGCCACATTGGTTAATGATCCGGCTACCCGGAGCAACGGAAATTGTGAGGATAGATATTGATTTGGATCCCATATCCGCTGATTTGGAAGGATTTAAACTACAGATTATGCACAATGGAGTATGGCAAGATATCCATCAGGTGGAAGGGAATGAGCAGGAACCGATATCTATTGAATTAAAGAAACCTGTATTGGCTGATCGGATCCGGTTACTGGCCGAAGCTGAGAAAGGGGTAGCGGTTGCAGAATTTTCAATTTATGGGCAAGAGTATGTCGATAGTTCAGCTTTGGATGTAAAGAAAATCCTGGTCAACCAAAGTGGTTATAATCTCAATCGCCCAAAACGCTTTACCGCACCGACTTTATCATCTTCAGCGGTCTTTACAATAATCAATCAGTCCACAGACCAGACGGTCTTCAAAGGAATGTTAATTAACCATATTGGGGATTTTTCAACGTTTAATCCTTTGTCCACTGATGAGTATGTGATTAAGATCAAAGCGGAAGAATCTTTTCCTTTCCGGATAGGAGTGAACTGGTTGGAGCGCGTGACGTACCGAAACATGCTGGATTTCATGATCGGAGCAAGGCATTATGTAGGAACAACTGATGAGATCCGACCGCTTTCTTGGGCTTGGAGAGACGGCGATTTCTTCAGCTGGGCGCAGCAAAGTTTAGTGTCCTTGTATCTTGCCAATCCGGGTGCATTCGAGCGTATGGAGCAGACCATTCATTACATTCCCAATGAACATTTACCAGAAGCGTACAACGGTAAATGGGGCGCATTGGAGTCCTATGCAGAAAACACGCCTGACATTGTTCAATTAATACATTGGGATGCTGATGTAAAAATCTCGCAACAACTGGAGCATGAAATGCAAAAAGCTGAACTGGCTTATTTTCTTTATGCTTGGCCCTATCTTAAGCGGTGGCTCCCGCAGCAGAACTTTGATGTAGTCTATGCTTACCTGAAAGAAAAATGGGAAAAGGAGACGGTAGGGGAATATTCCACGAGCAAGTATGACCTTAGTCCCGGACATAACTTATTGGCACTGAAAACAAAGCTGGGTACCACCAAAGGTGAGCTTCCGCCTGGGCATTCGGTGATTCCCAATTTGATGATGTATGAGGTAGCGAAGAACCAAGGTGAGGCTGATGCTCAGAAATACGTTGATGCAGCTTACGCACAATTAGATTGGATGATCAAGAATCTGGATTGGAATGATCCTATGACCACTAAAGGCCAGCGGATGTCTGAACATATCACCATGCGGGCCTTTGCATATTTCCAATCTCAATATCCTGACAAAGCTCCCAATAGATTGAAGCAAAAAGTGGAAGATTGGGCCAAAGTTGTACTTTCCAGAGCTGATAATTATTGGGATTTCAGAAAATATAGCATGGAAGAGTGGACGCCTCCAAGTTGGAACGAAACCGGTAATGTGCTGGGATTTCCGGCGGCAGCATTAGCGGCTATGTCGGTGCTGGAAAATGATAAGTTGAAAGATTCCCTCGAGGTTTTGGTATGGTCTCATGTTGATAATGCTTTTGGAAGAAATCCCACAGGAAGGCACTTTTCTTACCGTGGTCCAACCGAAATTGAAGGGGTTGACTTGGGTTGGTATAGCTATCATAAAGGGGGAATCGGGCTGCTGGACGAGGTGAAATTTGTTTTTGATGGATCACCAAAATCTTTTCATTATCCCAATCATCCAGAAGTAGGAAATCTTGGATGGACAGAAGGATGGGTTCAGTTTAATACTGCATTTAATACCAGTATGGCTTATTTGGCGAATTACTACACTTCCATCCAGCTGGATCAGATGAGTAATGAATTGATAATCAGGCTGAATGCGCCATTGAATTTTCATCCTGACGGGGAAGAGCCGGTACAAGTGATCTTAAGCAATAAAGCAGGACAAGAAATTTCTGTTACACTTACCGAAGAAGCTCCACATTCTGAGATTTACATCGGTAAATTAAAACTAGAAAACGGGCTTGTTCACTCAGAAAATGCGCAGTTGGAGATTCGGACGGATGATGAATTGAAGGTTCAATATGGCTATGGGTTTATGGGAAAAACGGCTGTTTTGAAAGTAAAACCTTGATTTGATTGATAGTTGCAAGCTTAACTGGTGTTAAGTCAACTGGTATTTAGTATCAAGTATCATGACTAAAATATTGATAAGTAAATACATACGGGTATTTACAACCGACATTTTATACTTGATATTAGTTGCAAATTGGATGAAAACGCACTGTCCTGTCTGCTAAGGGAAAGAATAATTGGGTGTGAAATATGCATGACGGCGGGCGACACACAGAGGGATGATTTTTCCGGTCCCTACATCAAGCATCCAACATCAAGCATCCAACATCGGGCATCCAACAAAAATTATAAACAGATGAAAAATTTGAATAAGTTTCTTTCGTTGCTGATGATGTTGCCTTTGGTTTTTCATATGGGGATGGCACAAAAAGTACCTTTAGAACAAGGTAAAAGTTACACACTTTTGGGCTTGGGTGATTCCATTACTGAAGGAGGAAATAATTTCAGTTCTTACTTGTATCCGTTATGGAAGAAATTGTACTTGGGAGGATATCAAGTGGAGTTTGTTGGCCCGAATCAAGCGGATACAAAAATTGGCGGTATAGCCCATGCTGGATTCAGTGGGAGAAATGCAGCGTTTCTGGCCACTAACATTGATAGTCTTTACAGACAATTCCCTGCTGACATTGTTTTGCTTCATGCCGGGCACAATCACTTTACTGAAGAGAACCCGGTGGAAGGGATTGTTTCTGCGCTCACATCCATTGTAGGGATAATCAAAAATGTCAATCCGGAGGCCATTATTCTAATTGCAAAAGTGATAGAAAGTGGAAAGCTTCCTAAATATTCCTACATCCCACAATTGAATGAGAGAATCGAACAAATGGTATCTGAGGCCCAGCAATCCTACACTGAAATTTACCTGGTGGACCAAGCAAAAGGGTTTAACTGGAAAGAGGACACCATAGAAGATAAAGTACATCCCAATGCCAGCGGTGCAGCGAAAATGGCAACTATTTGGTACGAGAAGTTGGAGACAGTTTTAGAGAAGCCTTCACAGTCATTCAATCCCACCTTGGCAGTCTACAAAAAGACCGTTAGTGAAGAATTACAACTTCATATATTTGAACCTTCTGATAAGTTTAAGAACGATCAAAAAGCCTGTATCATTTTCTTTTTTGGGGGAGGGTGGAAAGTCGGAAGTCCGCTTCAGTTTTATCGGGAGGCAGCATATTTGGCTTCGAAAGGAATTGTGGCTATATCAGCGGATTATCGAACAGCCTTCGAAAATGGTACCACGCCAATCGAAAGTTTACAGGATGCTAAATCAGCAATAAGGTGGCTCCGAAAAAATGCGCAGAAATATGGGATTGATCCGTCTAAAATAGCAGCAGCGGGCGCTTCCGCAGGAGGATACTTGGCAGCAGCAACCGGCACAGTTGAGGGGTTTGAAGAACCTGAAGAAGATCATTTGGTAAGTTCAAGACCAAATCTGAACTTGCTGTATTATCCTGTACTGGATCTGGGGCCAGATGGATATGATCTGGTGGAGATGAAGGAAGTCTATAAAGAGATTTCACCATATTACGCTGTAAATAATGATACACCGCCCACTCTTATTCTATTAGGGACAGAAGATCCTTATTTGTCTGTGGAAAATGCCAAGCACTATAAAAATAAGCTCAACTCTATGGGCGTCGGTGGTGAATTGAAACTCTATCAGGGAGCTGGTCATCCAATATTTTACTATCGAAAGTCACCTTCTGAATATTATGAGCTGATGCTTCATGAGACAGAAACTTTTTTGAATAAGCATAACTACTTGATGAAGTAACTTATACACATCACTGCTACAAATAGGTGGTTGGGGGAAGAGGGTTCTATTTGCTTGTTCTTCTGTCCACGAAGGTTTACATCCTCAGTGGATTTCTATGTTATTCTGGAGGGTAGAAATGATGTTAGTCATCATAATGGCCGAAAGATGAAATGACCGTAACTACCACATCTTTTCCATCAATAGTATAAACAAGTCTATGCCTTTTATTAATTCTTCTTGACCAATATCCTGGAATATATTTCAATTTTTCAGGCTTTCCAGTTCCTGATTCTGGATGTTCTTCTAATTCAGTAAAAAGTGCGTCAAGCTTTATTAGTAGGCGCTTATCTCCATTTTTAGCTAATTTGTCAATGTCTTTTATTGCCTGAGGAGTAAGCTTGAGCTTGAATTTCATAAGCCCATTAAGGTTCTCAATTCCTCACGGGTCATTTCAATAGCTTTTCCTTCTTTATGTTCTTTGACTCCAACAAGAATGTGTTCCATGACTTCTGGATTATCAAAAAAGCGATCATTTTTGATTTCTTTAGAAAGTTCATAGGCTTTATCCTTTCCTCTCTGAATAATGACACGCTCATTTTCATCTACCAAATCAAGGTATTTTTTCTGGTTTTGGCGAAATTCCCGGGAGCTGACAATGATCATAATTTTTTAATTTGTGTACACAATAATATACACACCTTTAATTGAAAAGGTTCACATAGGTGTATAAAAAATATATTTCATTAAGGTTATATGCATGCCCTGTGACGCAAACCTCCACTCACCTGCAAAAGCCAACTATTTAAGAATTAGGAGTATCAGCAGCGAGGAACTCCTTGTATTGGTTCAGCCTTTTCAATCGCCCATCTACACCAAGGTTTCTGAGGCCACTTGGAGAAGGAGAGTAAAGTATCCGCACCTGATATTCTTTTCCATTGATCAGAATAGTTTGTTTTTTCCGGTTTGTCCTGTCGATCAGATGCTTGCCCTTCAACTGTTTGTTGACCTGCTTCTTCACAAATTCACTGGTGTAAATCAATGTGTGAATGCTTGGGTGATCTATAAGTAATTGATTTAGGTCTTTTAGTTCCAGATCCTTTAAGTCTTCATCTGATGCAGATTGATTGGTCCTCGTACAAGCGGCTATCATGTCCGTAATTCCGATACCATGTTTCACCAACAGCGCTTTACGTTGCGTGATGGCTTCTTGGGTAGTTGATCTGTCCAGTTTTTCTTCAAATACCTCTTCCAATAAATTCCAGAATGCATTGTCCTTGCTTCCATAGTAAAAATCCACATCAGATGAATGCAGCTGAGCGTCTTCAATGCAGAATCGTGCAGGCGGAATGGATCCGATTAATAATCGGGTAGCCCCTGGGGGAATGAAAGGCGTGTACGGATGTTTTGAAATCATTGGATGAGCAGGTAAGATAGTTAGGAACCCATGTTTTCTTGCCAGAAAATATAGCTTACACCTAGCTATGCTTTACACTTTATTTTGTTGAGCTGGTTCAGTCATTTGAACTAAACAGAACTTTAAGCGGGGGAGCTACTTCAATTCTTTGCGCAAGAAACCCAGAACTTTATGCTGTATTTCTTCCACATCAAACATAGCTCCAAAATGGGGAGCGTCTTTTACACTAATCAAATTCATTGGGCACATAATGTACATTCAGTCGCGAACTTAATAGTTGTGATTAGTTCGGTAAGACCATATCGTCCTTTTCTCCGTGAATTATCAAAAAGGGAGGATCTTTTTTATCTACAGCAATTATCGGCTATTTCTTGACCAATAAGAGGGTATTTCTCAATACCGTTCAAAATCTATAGCGTCTATTTGAAGGGGTTCCATACACAATGATCATTTTTCTCTTGTGAATTCGCTTAACATATTTTAAGTTTAAATGTTTAAACATATGAACATTCAACTAACCCAAGATCAATGAAAAAATCTTTATGTTTTATCGAAAAGCATGAAGTAAGGTGGCAGCCTAAAATACTGCATCTTACGCTCATGTTGTTTTTGTTGTTTCAGGTATCAGGTTTTGCACAAACCCAAGGCAAAACCTATTCTGGGGTTGTCTACGACAGCGAAACAAAAGAAACACTGCCGGGAGTCAACATTCTTGTCAAAGGAACTACGCAAGGGGTAGTTACTGATATTGACGGGAAATTTACGATTACCATTGACACACCAGATCCTATACTGGTATTTAGTTTTATAGGAATGAAGTCGCTTGAGTATCCATTAGGCGGTCAGACGCAGCTTGAGATTAATCTGGAGCCTACAGAGGATAGCTTGGAAGAGGTGGTAGTTGTCGGATATGGTACACAAAAGAAATCTGACCTTACCGGTTCAGTTGGTGTCGTAGGTGGCGAAGAAATCTTGAAAGCGCCTGTTGCCAATGCATTGCAAGGCCTGAAAGGAAAAGTAGCTGGAGTAAACGTTTTCCTTAATTCAGGATCCCCTTCCTCCAGCCCGCGTGTGTTGATCAGAGGTCTTGGTACTATCAATTCATCTTCACAGCCACTTTATGTAGTGGATGGAGTAGTGATGGAAAACATCGAATTCCTAAACCCAAATGATATCCAGAGCATGGAAGTGCTGAAAGACGCTTCGTCTACAGCCATCTATGGTGCACGTGGCGCAAATGGTGTCGTAATGGTAAGTACCAAAAGAGGGGCGAACAATACTGGAGTAGTTGTAGGATATGACGGGTACTTCAGTGTAGGCGTATTGCCAAAGAAAATGGATGTGCTAAATGCAGACGAGTTTATGGAAGTTTTGGAGCAAGGATTTGCTAACCACAGCAAATACCGTCCGGATTCTCCGATTCCTGCCTTTACCAGAAACGATCCCAATCTATTCGATGCCCAGGGCAATCCGCTTTATGATACTGATTGGCAAGAGGAAGCTACAAGAACCGCCTTATCACAAAACCACCAATTGTCTTTTCAGTCAAAAGCTGAGAAATCATCGTTTGGTGCATTTGTAAATTATTCAGATTTACAGGGGATCATGCTCAATAACTACTTGAAGCGCGTGAACGGTAAATTTGCTTTTGATGCAAACCCGAAGAAATGGTTATCTGTAGGTTTGAATTTACTGGCTAACAGCACCGAAGAAAACGTGTTTGAAGAGAGTGGTGGACACCAGATGCCCAGAAGATCTATGATCGAAATGCCGGCAATTTTCCCTGTAAAATTCCCGAATGGAACATGGAGTAACTCCGGTATGGTATCCGATCCATATGGCTTGGAAGCAATTCCAAACCCTGTACATGTTCTTACTACTCAGGATAGACTTAGAAAACGGACCAAATTATTTGGTAACCTATATACTACTTTCCACATTCTTCCAGGTTTAGACTTGCGTACCCAGATTGGTTTTGACAAAAACGACTACAACGAGCAGACATATAGCCCTACGGATTTAATCAATATTTCTTCTCCAAATGGATCTGCTTACCTAGGTAATGAAAGAAATTTATATTGGCAGCAAGAAAATTACCTGACTTATACAAAAGAGTTTGGTGATCACTCCATCAATGCAATGGCTGGATTGAGTTGGCAGAAAAGAACCGCTGAAACCTTTAATGTTAGTGCTACAGGATTCTCTGATGATACCTTCAGATTCAACAGTATTCAGTCCGCAAGTCAGCCTGGTACACCAAACTCCGGCTATGATGAGTGGAGCATGAACTCATACTTCCTTCGTGGTAACTACAATTACAAGAGTAAGTACTTAGTGACATTCACCGGTCGTGTAGATGGATCTTCAAGATTTGGTGATAATAACAAGTATGGCGTATTCCCTTCAGTAGGTGTTGGTTATGTGATTTCCAATGAGCCATTCATGCAAGGGTTGTCAAATACTATCAATGAACTGAAGATTAGATCAAGTTTTGGTATTACCGGTAACACAGAAATTCCTACTTATCAATCATTGGGTACCATATCTACAGGTACTACGCTTATCAATGGTACCAGAGCGCCAATAAGTTATGTGAACCGCCTTCCAAATCCAGATCTGGAATGGGAAAAAACGCGTCAGTTTGATGTAGGATTTGACTTAGCTCTTCTTGATCGTGCACTTGTATTTGGTTTTGACTACTATCACAAGCTTACTACAGACCTGCTTTTGGATAGACCTGTACCTTCCTCCACAGGATTTGCAGCGGTACGGGATAACATAGGTTCTGTATCCAATCAAGGCGTGGAAGTATTAGTGAAAGCATTCCCGGTAACTACTGCTGATTTCAGTTGGGAAACGAATTTGAACTTCTCTTATAACCAGAACAAAATTGAGCAATTGGGAGAGAATGATGAGGATATTTTCCCTGGACCAAACTGGGTTTCTGGAAGCCAGACTATTCTTCGTGTAGGTGAATCGTTGAGCTCATTCTGGGGCTATGAAAGATTGGGTACATGGGGAACAGCCGAAGCAGCTCAAGCGGCAGAAGTAGGAGCCATCCCTGGTGAGGCAAAAAGAAGTGCTGAACGCAAGATCATCGGAAGTGGACTTCCTGCCTGGACCGGTAGCTTTATTAATAATTTCTACTACAAGAATTTCGACCTGACAGTTGATGTTCAGTTTGTAGCTGGTGTGGATATTTTGCAACAGTACTTCCACTCTACGCAAGATAGAACTGGGTATGCGAGTGGTCTGAAGGATGTGCTATATGACGCATGGACTGAGACTAATCAAAATACCATGGTACAGCAGATAAGAAACGGTCCTTATTCAGGGCAGAACAGTGAAGTAGATAGCCATTGGGTGGCTGACGGATCTTATATCCGGGGCAATTTGATTTCCTTGGGTTATTCTTTCAACCAACCTATGCTTGAAAAGGCAGGAATGAGCAAGCTACGCGTATATGCAAGTGTTCAGAATGCATTCTTGATCCATTCTGATGATTTTAAAGGGTACGACCCAGAAGCATCTTCATGGGAAGGGAATCAGTGGGGACAGAATATTTTCTTCTTCCAGTATCCACGGCCTAGAACCTTTACTGTAGGTCTAAGTCTGCAATTCTAATCCTTAATTCTAATCAAATGAAAAAGATATCAATTCTATATTTAGGGGTTATATTATTAGCATCAGCGTGTGATGGGTTTTTGGAAGAAAAGCCCAAAGACGAAGTTGCCTCAACCCAATATTTTACCAGACCAGAACATGCAAGAGATGCAGTGAATGCATTGTATAGAAATGGCGCCATGCAGCTTTATCAACCAAGCGGTGTATATGCTGGAGCTAGAATCATGTTTGGCCCATATTTGTCAGGTTTTGTAGATAACGAATACAAAGGTCAAGAGGTACACGTGCAGCGTGGTCAAACAATGGTCTATGATGGATTAAACCTATCAGATTATTTTAATTCCATGTGGTCAGACATGTACCGCGGTATTTCAAGAGCAAACAATGCCATCAAGTATATCCCTGAAACTCCAGGTTTAGGAGAGGATATGATGAACCAGTACATGGCAGAAGCGAAATTCTTCAGAGCATTTAACTATTATTACCTGGTTAGAATGTTTGGTGCGGTGCCATTGATCACTGAACCCTATGAAAGCCTGGATAACCTGTTCTTGGAACGTACAGCTGCTGACCAAGTCTATGCATTGATCATAGCGGATCTTGAATCTGCTATCTCAAGCGGAGGACTAGCAGACGTAACGATGGTCACCAATAGCGGAAGAATCACTAAAGCAGTGGCCCAAACGATCCTCGCGGAAGTTTATCTTACGATGAGCGGCGCTGCAGTAGGAGCTGACAATTATGCTGAATCCGCGCAAGCGGCAAGAGAAATAATCAGTTCGGGTAATTATTCTTTGGTGCAACATTCAAAAAATGGAGCTGGAGAAATAGTTGCTAATGGTTCTGCCTATAATAAAATCAAGGACAGAGAACAGGTGCCAAATGAATTCATTTACTATTATGAGTATGATGTAACGCTTGCAAATAATATTTATCCAAGCTGGAGCTATCCATCAAATATATCTCCATTGCTTGCCTACGCTATTGCAAACAATGCTTATGCACCTACAGCGCCGTTGATTTCTTCTTATGATCCTGCCAACGATCTTCGGATTCAGGAAAAGCAATACTTCCATACTTCTATTGAATTGAATGGGGAAGTAGTCGAATTTCAGCGTGCACCATTCATGTGGGAAGATCAGAAAGCAGCTTACGAAACTGCACTTTCTGAAAAAGATATGCCGCTCTTTACCTATGCTGATGTCTTATTGATTGCTGCCGAAGCGATTGCGAAATCTGAAGGCGTAACTGCCGAAGCGGTGGATTATCTTGCCCAGATCCGTGAAAGAGCCCTTTGGAAAAAATCTCCTGCTGAAGTCAGAAGCCAACTTTCCGGCCTTTCAGTTGATCAGTTTGTGGAAGAGGTTTGGAAAGAAAGGGTAAGAGAACTTGTGTTCGAATTCCCTATCTGGTTTGATGTCATGAGAACCCGCAAATTCCCTAAGCCTACCAATGATGGCACGGGAGAAATCAATTTTGTAGATGCAGTTGGGACCACCAATTTCTTCAATGGTCCAATAAAGGAGCAAAACATGCTCTTTCCACTTCCTGAACAGGAATTACAACGAAATCCTGCTTTGACCCAGAACCCGGGTTACGCAAACTAATTAATTTATTAACAAATAGGACGGGAGTCTTCTCCCGTCCTTATTTTCCTTCTTGCAGTTCCTTCAAAAGTGAAGTGCTAGCTACTGCTTTGCCTATTTATTTCAAAAAATTATGAACAGATTAAGTAATCAGCCCCAAGTTCCTATTGCCAAACGAGCTCAGAATTCCGACGCCTACGATATTTTTCCTGCCTTCGAACTAGGACCTGCTAAAATCCACATTGGTTATGAAAGTTTATTTGAAAAACTTCAAGATTCTGACACAATAATTTTAGATGGATATGTAGGTGTGGACTGGGATGAGATCTCAGCTGCTATTTCGGATTATTTTACTACTAAAGATCAGCAATTCATTTTAGTGAACTGTGCTGACTTTTATAAACCATCTGCTGAAATTCAAGCATTGATCGATCCTTATCTCGGGGGTGATGATCCAATTTTTGGAAAGAAAACAGATCTTGATCTAGCGGATTATTTTGATATAGCCTTTTCAACTGCCACAAATCAAACAACTGGTTTGAAGCTAATTGTATATGGCTGTGGGGCTTCATTAAGTGGATTAGAAGGGAGCGTGGTATATTTTGATCTGCCAAAGAATGAACTTCAGTACCGGATGCGAGCAGGCTCAGTAACTAATTTGGCAATGAATGAGACCAAAGATCCAAAACAGATGTATAAGCATTTCTTCTTTGTGGATTGGATGATCTGTAACAAAGAAAAGAAGCGGTTACTTCCTAAAGTTGATTTCATTGTAGATCAACAACGTCCCAATTCCCCCACTTGGATGAGTGGAGAGGCTTTTCGTTCTGGACTGGATGCGATGTCAGTATCTTATTTTCGGGTTCGACCTTGGTTCGAACCTGGCGTTTGGGGTGGTCATTGGATGTCATCACATATTCCTGACTTGCCACAAAATGAACCGAATTATGCATGGTCATTTGAAATGATTGTTCCTGAAAACGGGCTTATTTTTTCTTCTGAAGGGACCTTGCTTGAGGCATCTTTTGATTGGCTGATGTACAAAGCAGGGGAAAGAATATTGGGTAAAGCATATCAACGATTTCAGGATGATTTTCCTATCCGATTTGACTTTCTGGACACATTCGACGGAGGCAATCTTTCCATTCAGTGTCATCCGACTACAAAATATGCGAGCATTAACTTTGGAGAGAAATTCACCCAGGATGAGACTTATTATATTCTGGATGCCAAACCAGATGCATTAGTTTATCTAGGTTTTCAGGAAGATATTGATCCTGTTGAATTCAGAAATGAACTGGAAAAATCTGTGGCTACTAAGACAGAAATTAATGTAGAGAAGTTTGTGCAAATATTCCCATCTGAAAAGCATGGCTTGTATTTGATCCCTAATGGTACCATACATTGCTCTGGAACGGACAATATGGTTCTTGAAATAAGCGCAACTCCCTATATCTACACCTTTAAAATCTATGATTGGCAACGCCTTGACCTTAATGGTGAGCCTAGACCACTCAATATAGACCGGGCATTTGAGAATCTTGATTTTTCCAGAAAAGGGAAAGTTGTTGAAGATACCTTAATCTCCAAGCCGGAAGTGGTGGGAACTGGAGCCAACTGGCAGAAAATCAATCTCCCCACTCACCAAGATCATTTTTATGAGATAATCCGCTATGAATTTGATTCGGAGGTCACCATTCCTACAAATGGTCAGTGTCATCTACTCATGCTTGTGGAAGGAAAAAGTCTGGTTCTAACTACTTCCGACGTTCAGGGCCAGAAATTCCATTATGCAGAAACCTTTGCTGTACCTGCCGCCACAGGTAGCTATACGCTCAAAAACTTGGGGACTCAGCGTGCAAAGGTGGTGATTTCTTATGTTAAAGATTCAGCCTGTTAACAATGAAGATCATGAACAAAAAAACTATAAATAGCATATCAACTTCCCGGTCAACTGGAAAGAAGATGCGAATGGCCAAAATAGCAGTGTTGACTACACTCTTTTTCAGCGTTTCATTGATTTCGCAGGCTCAGAATCATGAGTTATTTAGCCTGGGTAGTGACACAAATTCAGGAGAAGGATTCGCCCTTTATCCTGCCAATTACGAGGACTTTTTAGCAAATGATTTTGGGTATGAAGACAGAATGTTTTGGGTTGGAAGAGATGATGTCAAAACAGACTTACCCTATGTTCTTCCTGGTCCAAAAAATGGATGGGGCGGTACTGGACCCACAGCGGGAATCCGCTCGCATTTCTTAAACCTTGGCTTTATGCTGGAGGCCGCTGAACGTGCTGCTGGAAGCCTTAAGATTGATCTTGCAGATACAGATTCGGTACATGCAGCTCATTTAAAGGTTTTGGTAAATGGGGTCGATTTTCAGTTTAAATTAGAAAAAGGAGCTGGGATGGCGTTAGAAGGAGATAAAGGAACCTCCAGCACTGAACAGGTAATTCAAATTCCACTGGCTAAAGGAATTCTCCAAAACGGATTAAACAAGATCACCATTTCGATCTTGGACGGTGGTTGGATCGCGTTTGATCATATTTCGTTGACGACCACACCTACTGCTGAAATAAAAGACATTCAAGAGGCAGTGATAGGTGAGGTGAAATCTGCCAATTATCAATTAGAAGAATCAGGCTCGGCTGTCCAGCCACTATTGGTTGAAGTTTTTCAGTTAGATAACGAACCACTGTTGTCAGTGAAACTTGATGGGAAAGAGATCCTAACCGAGAAATTGGAGCAGGGTAAATACCTATTGGAAGCTGGTATGCCGGCTGTTAAGCAGTCTACAACTAGCCAATTTGAGGTTCTTCTTGATGGCAAAGTAGTGAAAAAAGGAACGGTGACCAGATCTCCACAGCCAGTTCAGCAACTTAGTGGCTATGTGAACACGTTGCTTGGAACGGCACATTCAAGATGGATGATTGCTCCTGGACCATGGATGCCATTTGGGATGGTGAAGTTGAGTCCGGACAACCAGAATTCGGGATGGCAGGCTGGATATGATCCGAATTTTGAATCTATTGGCACATTCAGTCATATTCATGAATGGACGATGACGGGTTTGGGGACTTTCCCAACTATAGGGGAGACCATCCAAACGACTGTTGGCGATCAAAGTGATATTAATTCTGGTTATCGCTCCACAATCGATAAAAGCACAGAATATGCCGGGATTGGACTTTATAAGGTGCATCTGACAGATACGGATATTTGGGCGTCTTTAACTGCTACGGACAGGGCAAGTTTTCAGAAATACGAGTTTATGAAGGGAGACAAAGGAAGGATCATGATTGATTTGTCTATTCCTACAGAATATGGATATGAAATAGAGTCTTGCGAAATCACCCAGGTTTCACCAACACGTATCGAAGGAAAAAGCCACCAACTAACACCAAATGCTTGGTCTAAGGGAGTTGGACAGGATTACTTGGTCCATTTCGTGATCGAATTTGATCAGCCAATTGCTGAGTTTGCGCATTGGGTAGACGGACAAGTTGTGAAGGGTGAAAACCTCGCTGCTACTGACCCGAAAAGTGCAGGTGCCTTTGTTGAATTTGACCTTACCAAAAGCAACACTGTTCAGATGCGCACTGGGATATCCTATGTAAGTATTGAGAACGCTGCAATGAACCTTGATACTGAAATCTCAAAACCGTTCGGGTGGAAATTTGATGCAGTGGTGGCTAACCAGCAAAATATCTGGGATGAACTGCTTGGCAGGGTACAAGTGACCAGTAACGATGCCCGGGAAAAGGAACGGTTTTATACGAATATGTACCGTGCGCTTGCAAGCCGAAACACTTTTTCTGACGTAGACGGAAAATGGAGAGATGCCGATGAAAATATTCAGCAGTTTGAAGATCCCAATGATTTAGCTTTAGGATGTGATGCTTTTTGGAATACCTTCTGGAACCTAAATCAATTTTGGAATCTGGTCACTCCTGACTGGAGTAATCAATGGGTCCGGTCTCAACTTGCCATGTATGACAATGCCGGATGGCTCGCAAAAGGACCAGCTGGGATGGAATATATTCCGGTGATGGTGGCTGAGCATGAAATAGCCTTGATCGTGGGCGCTTACCAGATGGGTATCAGGGATTATGATGTCGACAAAGCATTTGAAGCTGTAGTGAAAATGCAAACCACTGAAGCCACCAAAGTAGGCGGGGGGATAGCTGGTAACCTGGATTTAAAGACCTATCTGGAGCATCAGTATGTTCCCTATGATCAGGGCCGGTTTTCCAATTCTCTGGAATATAGTTTTGATGATTGGACAGTTGGGCAATTTGCTAAATCCTTGGGAAAAACTGCTGAATATGAAGAGTTTAATGCCAGAGGAGCTTGGTGGAAGAATGCGATAGATCCAGCCACGGGGTATGCAAGAATGAAGGATTCAGCGGGTAACTGGCTGGAGGATTTTGATCCGTTTAAATCTGGGGCAAATCATCACTATGTAGAAGGCAATGCATGGCAACTTACATTTTTTGTACCACAGGATGTTCCGGGCTTGATGACGGCCATAGGAAAAGAAAAATTCTTAGAAAGACTGGAATGGGGATTTGAAGAAAGTGACCGATGGAGGTTCAACGGACCCAATGATCAATATTGGGATTATCCGGTAGTGCAGGGAAACCAGCAGTCCATGCATTTCGCATTCTTGTTCAACTATGCAGAAAAACCTTGGCTCACACAGAAATGGAGTAGGGCTATTCTGGATAGATATTATGGCTACGATGTCACAAATGCCTACTTAGGTGACGAAGATCAAGGTCAAATGAGCGCTTGGTTTGTAATGGCTTCCATGGGTTTATTTCAGGTAGACGGAGGAACCCGATCTGAGCCAATTTATGAGATTGGAAGCCCACTTTATGAAAAGGTGGAAATTAAGCTTGATAATCGATTTGGAAGGGGCGAGAAATTTACCATTCAGGCAAAGAATGCGAGCAGAAAAAACAAGTATGTACAGTCGGCGACTTTGAACGGAAAACCGCTTAATCAATTTTGGTTTGAAGCAAAGGAACTGCTGAAAGGTGGAACCCTGGTTCTGGAAATGGGACCTGATCCAAATGAAAATTGGGGAGTTGACAAGCTTCCATATTAGGAATCAGAATGAATCGTCCACGCCTGTCTGCCTCTGCCGGCAGGTGTGGTAGATTATCCACTACAAAAGAGCGGTCAAATTGCTTTACTGGTACCAAAGCGGATAATCAGAAAAATTAGAAGAGTAAAAACATCATATAAACAACAATAACCCATTTATATAAATGAAAAAATTCATAGCCTTCGCTGCAGTTGCCTTAGTATTAGAGGCAAATGCGCAGCATGAAACAGCAACACTTCAGGAATTAAGTCAGGAAATTAAAACTGATGAAAATTTCAAATTTGTAAAAGAAAAGGCCCTTGCAGTAATCGCCGAAGGATTCAATGCAGGAGATGGCTACCGGGAGGTTTGGATAAGGGATTATAATACCTTTATAAATCTAGCTTCTAAAGTGTATCCCAAAGAAGAACTGAAAGAGAACTTGCTGGTCTTTTTTAGAATGCAGGGCGAGGATGGGAATATCATTGATGGATTTACCCCGACAGAAAGCATTGGAAAGGGTGAGACAGATTTCAGTTATTCAGCACTTGAGCCGCGGTATGCAGGGCATAAGAATACGGTAGAAACTGATCAGGAAACTTCCTTGATCCAGACGGTATATAAGTACATCAAAGCTACTGGTGACCGATCAATATTAGATGAAGTAATCGGAGAGAAAACAGTTACTGAGCGAATGGAATGGTCCATGGATTTTCTGATGAATGAACGGTTCAGCAAGGAATATGGATTGCTTTGGGGCGCCACTACTGCTGATTGGGGGGATGTACAGCCTGAGCACGGATGGGGAGTTGATTTGGATGAAAATACGCATAGAGCAATTGATGTGTACGATAATGCGATGATGATCATTGCGTTGGACAACCTCATGGAAATAATTCCTCAATCGAAAAAGAAGTGGATGCCAATTCGGGAAAAGTTCTTCAAAAATGTAAGAAAACACCTTTGGGATAAAAAGGATCAGAAGTTCATTCCTCATATTTATTTAGAAGGCTCTCCGTTTCCAGCTGATTTTAATGAGAAGGAAATTTACTATTTTGGGGGTACTACCATAGCCATCGAAGCGGGGCTTCTTTCCAAAAAAGAAATCAAAGTATCGCTGGACGAAATGATTTCAAGAGTAAAGCAAGCGGGGGCACCATCAATTGGCTTGACGATTTATCCTACTTACCCCGAGGGTTTATTTGCCAACAAGATTATGAATCCAGAATACAGTTACCAAAATGGTGGGGATTGGACATGGTTTGGGGGAAGAATGATATTGGAACTGGTGAAGAATGGATTTGTAAAGGAAGCATATGAGCAGATTCAACCCATGACCGAGCGGGTAGTAAAGAATGATGGGTTCTTTGAATGGTACTCTGTAAATAACGAACCTAGAGGATCAGGGACATTTAAAGGAAGTGCCGGGGTATTGTTTGACGCTATAGAAGCATTTGAGAATGCTGCTACACCTAACTAATCGATCTTTATGGTTCAAGTAGGTGTAGATATTGGCGGAAGTCATGTGTTAGCTTGTCTTTATGACAATACTACGCAAAAGCTGTTGCAGGATACAAAGTGCTCGCTGCATGTAGATCCACATTGGGAAGCAGACCAGGTATTAACTACCTGGTCTACGGCCATCACTAATGCGATTTCTCATTTTCAGGGAAAAGTAAATGGAGTGGGCATAGCAATTCCTGGCCCCTTCAATTATTATGATGGTATCAGCTTGATTACTGGTGTGAATAAATATGAACCTATTTACGGCATGAATATCAAGAAGGAATTGGCAGTAAGATTAAAAATGGCGGAATCACAAGTACGGTTCATTAATGATGCTTCAGCCTTTGCTATAGCTGTAACTAAACTGGGAAAAGCGAAGGGTTTTGACCGATGTGTTGCAATCACTTTGGGAACAGGGCTAGGAGCTTCATTCATAGCCAATCAAAAGCCTGTTTTTTCTGATCCCTTGGTTCCCGAAAATGGGTTTCTGTACAACCAATATTTTGAAGGAGTGATGGCTGACGACCTGTTCTCTACACGCGGATTGATCAATCTTTATCATGAGGTCAGTGGGCAGCGGGCAGCCAATGCTCTGGAAATATTTGAGCTGGCGAAAAGTGATGAAAGGGCAAAAGAAACTTTTCAATTGTTTGGGAGGAAACTGGGTCAATTTCTCAGTCCGTTTTTGATAAATTTTGAAGCAGAGATTTTGGTACTGGGAGGCAATATCTCCAACGCTTTTAGATACTTCGAGGATTCTTTAAGAGAGGAACTGCCCATATCGGAGGTTCATCTTTCCGGCTTGATGGACGATGCGGCACTGATTGGCGGGGCATTGCTGTTGGATGATGAGTATTATGAAGAATTAGAAGACATAATCAAAGTAATGTGATGGAGGATAAAACTACTCAGAATTTAAGTTATTGGAAGATTTCTCCGATCCTCTTAAGCTACATCGTAATGGGTTTTGTAGATATCGTAGGGGTATCTACAGGCTATGCGCAAAAAGATTTTGATCTGACGCCCACGATGGCGCAGCTTATCCCATCCATGGTATTCGTTTGGTTCTTTGTATTATCTATTCCTGTGAGTTTGTTGCAGAATAAGATTGGGAAGAAGAATGTATTGTTAATCGGCATTGGAGCGACAGCATTGGGAATGTTTACGCCATTTGTAAGTTATTCATACCCAGTGTTTTTGCTGTCATTTGTTTTGTTGGGAATAGGAAATACGATCATTCAAGTTTCCTCCAATCCGCTGCTGAGGGAAGTAGTTTCTGAAGGGAAATACCCAAGTCTTTTAAGTATCTCACAATTTGTGAAAGCAATCAGCTCCTTGTTGGGTCCACTGATAGTTGCCTTCATGGTGACCTACACGGGAGACTGGAAGAATGTATTCTTGGTCTACGGGTTTGTATCTATTTGTACTGCCGCATGGCTTAGTAGGACGGCTATTTCAGAAAAATATAAAACAGATTCTACAAGTTTCAAGGAATGTTTTGCTTTGCTAAAGGATCCATTGATAGCCTTCATGGTTTTATCAATTTTCTTAATCGTGGGGATAGATGTGGGAATGAATACGAATATTCAGGGCTTACTTGTGTCGAAATTTAATTTGAGCTTGGAGGATTCTTCGCTTGGGATTAGTTTATATTTCTTTTCATTGATGGTGAGCCGCTTTGTAGGGGCAATGATCTTGAATAAGATGAGCCATTTGAAATTCTTAAAATGGTCAAGTCTTTTGACTATCTTGTTCTTCATAGGTTTGCTTTTCTCTACTAGTTTAGCCAGTACATTGATATCAATAGTGTTGGTTGGATTGGCATCGGCAAATTTATTTCCCTTAATATTTGCTTTAACCATTAATAAAAGACCTGCTAGAAGTAATGAGATTTCTGGTCTTATGACGATGGCAATTATTGGAGGAGCAATTGTCCCTTTAATTATGGGAATGGTTCAGAAGAATTATACCGTAAACCATGGATTTATAGTGTTGATTATTTCTGCTATAATTATCTCCTTTTCGCATTCTTTTCTGAAAAAACAGGATTCTGGTGTGATTTTATAATTCTGTATTTTGTGGTATAATGCAATTTTTATTTTAGGAAACAGATGATTTTGCAATTTGAGTATCAAAATAGATTCGAAGAGCGAAATAAATTGAGAAAAAATATTGTAGATTTTTGGGGGAATATTGGAATAAATTCTTATTATGGTTAACCCTAAATGAGAATGATTATAATATGAATTAAATCATATAATTAGTATTGCGCATTATGTTGAAATCAAGCTAAATTCTTACAACAGCTGAAAGTCATCATAAATGAAAAATTGGGATATATATCTACTTGAAATAAATAGGATAGAAGTTAAACAAAAATTAAATAATTAATATTGGTAAGCTATGCAGGTTAAAGATTTTAGAATAGACCTAAAAAGCCCGATCCCTTATCATGTTCAGGTGGAAAAGTACCTAAGAGAACTTATTCGGGTCAAAGAATATGCTTCTGGGGAATCATTCTTACCAAAGGAAGAGAGCTTGGCTAAAAGATTCGGGATATCCAGAAATACTGTGCGGCAAGCCATTGATAAGTTAGTTCAGGAAGGGTTAGTGGAAAGAAAAAGGGGAGTGGGGTCAAAAGTCATTTCCCAGAATATCTCTACCAGGCTGGATCAATGGATTTCTTTTACGAAGGAAATGAAGGACAAGGGGATAGAGGTGGTGGAATATTTTGTAAAAGTAGAGTTTGAGCAACCAGATGAGCGTATCTCCAAAGCACTCAAGGTACCAACTGATACTAAATTATGCTGCATGCAACGGGTGCGGGGGGCAAAGGATGCAAAATATCTTTATAGCGTTTCCTATTTCCATCCGCGCATTGGTTTAACTGGAAAAGAAGACTTTTATCAACCCCTTTATTCCATGCTTGAGCGGGATTTTCATGTAATTGTTACTATTTCCAAAGAAAAATTAAAAGCGGTGGCCGCTTCTTCTGTCATTGCTAAGGCATTGGATATTAAAAAAGGAGATCCAGTGCTGAAGCGCGAGCGAATTGTGCTGGACCAGGGAGATAGGCCTGTGGAATACAATGTAGTTTATTATGCCACCGATTATTTTTCCTATGATATTGATTTAAAAAGGGATTTGTAAGGTTGGGTGCGGGATGTGGGATGTCGGGTTTGGGATGTTGTTCGATGTTCGTAATTCAACATTCGGCATTCATTATTTCAGGGAGTTGGAAGGTGGTAAGGTTGGAAAGTGGGAAGGTACTCAGTGTTCTGAATTAATCCTCAAGAGTGGTCAACGGCTTAGGTGTGGGGTGTTGGGAGTGAGACGTAGGATGTTAAGTCAATTCTTTATTCGGAATTCAGCATTCATTATTTGTTATTTTATTTCATCAGGTATTTCAGGGTTGGAAGTGGGAAGTTGGAGGTCGAAAATCGTATTCGTAAATCTTACTTCATTTTCTAAGATCAGGACATGAGGGATGTTCGTGATCCCCCGCATGATTAGTTTAGTGTATTCAAGCGCATTGTGTGCATAGGCTCCCAATACAATGTCTTCGTCTCCATCCGCGTCTATATCTCCCACATCCATGGTCATCCATTTGCCCATTGCTGCCTCAGGAACGTATTTTGGACTAAAAGTCATGTTACCGGTATTTTCAAAAAGTAAGAACTGATGTTCCGGGTTTTCCATATCATCATAGAACGCAATTGAGGCTAAATCCAAATCCCCGTCCTCATCAAAATCTAACGCCATCACTTTAGCTGCACCAAACTGGGGATAAAACCAAGCTTCTTCAAATTGGTCATTTCCCTTATTCACGTAAATTCGAAAACCGTGATACGGCTTATTAACAGATGAATAGTCCCAATTGTCGCCGTTGCTAACCAGTAGATCCAGCCTTCCATCACCATTCATGTCATGAACTTCAAAATAACTTGAGCCCATCACAGGGGAGAATTTCAGTAGAATTTTTTCAGAATAAAATTCACCGTTCCCTTTATTATAAAAAACAGAAATCCGTTCATCTCCTTGGCAAAATAGCGCTACAACATCCAGTTTTCCATCCTGATTAAGATCTACTATTTCTACTTTTCTTGCCCCAGCACCAATAAATTGGATTGGGATAGCTTGTAAGTTTCCATCCAGATAGAGGGAGATTCCTCCACTGTGATTGCCATAGTTACAGAGCAACAGGTCTGGTTTTCCGTCCTTTTCTATATCTTCCCAAATCCCATAAACAGGTCTGGCCAGCTTGTCCATGATCTTGTCCCAACCATCGGAATTCAAATCCATTTCATAAAGAGATCCTTGGGATAGATCGCTGGGAGCAATGGAACCAACAGTAATGAAGTGATATACATTCGGAGCTTTTTTGATGAAATGTACAGCTGGACTTGAGGTAAGTGGAAGAGTATAGAGCTCATCATTTTGATCCTTCACATAAAGTTGGTTAGTATTGGCATCTGAGATAATGAGCTCTGACCTTTCTTCATTTATGGCAACTAAGCTAGTTTTAGGGCTTTGGATGCCTTCAATGAATAGCTGCTTGACGGTAAAGTTTCTTAAAGTATCCGGTGTTTGTTTGTGCTCTTGAAAAAGCAATTCTTTTGGGGATTCCTGAATATAAAAATCCACGATTGCCTGAAAATCTTCCGTACTAAGTAGAGTTGTGTTAGGATATACTCCAAGTTCTTTAAGAACTGCTTTTTCTTCCTCAATAATATTTTCCCAAACCCCGAGGCTATCTTGTGCCGCTTGAAATCCCATGAATGCAGCCATGTGGGGCAAGACTCTTGTCTTCCATATATCTTGGGGCAAAAGAGAAGGGGATGGATAAGAATGGCAGGAACTGCAGTAACTTTCAGCCAGAATTTTTCCTTTCAGTAAAGTTTCATTTTGAGCTTGGATAGTTGAATAGAAATGCAGCCCCAGCAAAAAAAAGATGATGTATTTATAGGTTAAAGTCATTTGGATACTCAATAAGATCTTCGAAGCAGGAGTTTTCCCACTTGCCGCAAATCTATAGGTTTTCAAGCCCTAATGTCCCAAGAAAATCTATATACGCAAATCTTTTACTGTTCAATGGAGAGAGGAAGTAATGTAATTTAATTTGTGAGATGATATACGTAAATTTAAAGATGAGCAAATCTCATTACATCGTAGTCCTGATTACCTTTTTAGCGGTTGCGTGCGCCGCTCCTAAGTCCAAATTTGGCTACATCAATACCGTTAGTGGTGCAATTCCAGCTGATTCTTTGGGATTAACACTCATTCATGAACATATGCTGGTGGATTTTGTGGGGGCGGATTCGGTTTCTACAGATCGGTATTCTCAGGATGAAGTGATCAAAAAAGTGCTTCCATATTTACTGGAAATAAAGAAATATGGCGTAAAAACAATCTTTGATTGTACACCATCTTATCTCGCAAAAGATCCAGTTTTACTGGAAAAGCTGAGCACACTTTCTGGTATTCAACTGGTAACCAATACGGGATTTTACGGTGCGGTGGGAGGAAAGTATTTACCTGATTTTGTATATGAGGAAACTGCTGCCGAATTAGCTGAACGATGGGTTCAGGAATTTGAGAATGGAATAGGAGATACAGGGATAAAGCCTGCATTCATTAAAATTTCTGTAAATGAAGAAACTCCCTTACGGTTAGTTGATGCTAAATTGGTGAAGGCAGCTGGAATTGCGCATCAGGAGACAGGAATGAAAATCGCCTCACATACGGGCACATGGGCTACAGCGAAACAAGAAGTAGGAATATTGGAAGAAATGAATATTTCTCCCTCGGCGTTTGTATGGGTACATGCCCAGGCGGAGGAGGATTTTCAGAATTACTTGGAAGCAGCCAATTTGGGTGTTTGGATCAGCTTGGACGGGATAGGATGGGGTGTGGATGAATATGTAGACAGGTTACTTTTTGCCAAAGAACATAAGATTCTAGATCAGATCCTTATTTCTCATGATGGGGGGTGGTATGATCCCGAAATTCCGGATGGAGGAGATTTTGTCCCTTTTACAAACATTTTCATCAAGCTGATGCCAGCTTTGAACGCCAAAGGTTTTGAACAGGCTGATTGGAATCTGTTGTTAATCCAAAATCCGAAGCGGGCATTTGAGATTAATTGATCCTTCGACTTAGCTCAGGAACCGTCCTTCGACTTAGCTCAGGAACCGTCCTTCGACTTAGCTCAGGAACTTCCCTTAGGGAGGCAGACCATCTTTTTACTTTAATCTGAAACCAATCCTATAGGTCGCCATTAAGTACCACGGCCAGTAACCGTCAAATGAAGAAAGACTGACCAAAACTGAATTACTTCTAGTTTCCTTTTTAGTTCTCCAGTCAAAAGCAACCTGCTGTGTATAACCTAGCCTGAAATATCGCTCAACTGAATACAAGTCCTCATAGTAATCTCCAAAGGGATCGTATCTTAAAACAGATCCCCTATATCCATTTTCACTTCCAATCTGAAATGATGGTCCAAATGCTAATGATATTCTAAAATCTCTCTTTGTTTTTAGTACATCATATTTTAAAGTCAAATTGGTAAAGAGTCCTGAAGAATTATCCTGATCATCTTTATCCCCTTCATCCCAGTATCTAATCGATTGATAGTAGATGAATGCTGGATTAACCGAAAGCCTGTTAGCCAACCCAAAGCTTAATTCATTACTAACGTTAACGCCCAAAAGCCCACCATTCCCATCTATAGTAGGGCCTATACCCACATAGTATTTAAGCCTTTCCCGACCTTGGGCAAATGTTTTAGTAGTTAATAATAAAGTTATGGCGAAATATAAAGCCAGGTACCTCTTCATATCCTTTTGTAGATAGTTTCTACAAAACTAGAAGGAATATTAAACAATGGCCTCCGCATATATACGCATACCAATCGTAAGGAAACAGCGCTTGATCTGGGCGACAGAAAATGAGTTTACAGTGTCATCATAATTGCTTGGTATGCTGCTTCTAACTGTTGTTTGGCTATAGAAATAGTAGCACCTAAATTCTCATCAGGTTTGGAAGAAAGATCACTGGTAGAATCTAGGGCTTTCAAGTACCAATTTTTCCACGTTTCCAGAATCAGCTTCTGTTCGCTGGCATCTTCTCCTTTTTCAATTGCTTGCTTACTTAATTTACTTTCTGCTTGCAGTCTGCTTATTGCTGATTCCAAAAGATGTTGTGCAATTTGTTTTCCTGTTTCTGTGTCCGCATTCAACAAGGTATAGGCACTTACCAAAGCTGCTGCCCCCACATTTTGCATGGTTTCCTGAGATACTTTATCCAAGCGGTCATTATCTGTATGATAAAATTGATCCGTGAAATGCCAAAGGAGCAAGCCCGGTATATCAGCTTGTAAAAAAGGCGTGTGGTCAGACCCACCTTCAAATGGATTCGTCTTTACTTCCCAATTGGCAAATTTCCCCTGCGCTTCAAAGTTGGCAATAATCAAATCGTTAAGGTAGTGGGGCTTCATGTCCTGAACATTCATGGGAGACCCTCCCCATTCGCTGTGCTTATCCTCGCCCCGCGTCCATATTGCACTTGGGTCCGGCATCTTCTCAATCAAGAAAGTTCCTCCGGTCAACTCAGTGTTTTCTCCCACCATATCCAACGAAATCCCCCAATTGATAGCTGCATTTCGCTTATCCTTTTCGGTAATATACCTTCTGGTAGAAACTATTTCATCACCCCACAGAAATGTAAGCGTGCGTTTCAAATCCAGTTTACCCTGTCTAATCAGAGCAGAGGTAATCGCAGCCATTTCCAATTGAGTTCCCACTCCCGTCGCATTGTCGTTTGCACCAGGTTCTTGAATATGTGCCGAGAAAACCAGACTTTCATTGGGCAATTCCGCTCCTCTGACATTGGCGACCACCGTTAATTCAGTTGATTCATAGATTTTTGTTTTAACATTGACCAACACTTCTACCTTTCCTTCAGCCAATCTGGCTTTCAACTTTTCTTTGGCTTCATAGGAAAGTGCAATTGCCCAGACTGGTTGGGCCGGATTATGTCTCATACCGCGAAACTGTATAGAAGTTACATTCTTCTCCGGTTGCAGATAAGCGGGCATATCATAGGTAAGCACTCCAACGGCATTTTCTTGAACCATCGCTGATTTTAGCGTGCTGAAATCAACAACATCTGAAAAAAGAATTTTCCCGGATAAATTAAAAGAAGACATTGCCTCTTCGTTCGGGATATACAACACTTCTGCTTTCACTCCTGAATCTGGCGTGGAACTGGAGTATTGATACACCATGTTTCTATTGGTTTCGGATGAAAGTAAATTTTCGGGGTCACCCACTAATTGCAGTGAAGCATTGACGGGTTCCCAGGTGGGATGTTGCATTTCCCTTTTTTCAATCCTATAGGTGAACCGATCAGAATCTTTAGCCTTATCTTCATTGATATATCCGGCATCTTCCAGTTTTTCGGCTATTCTATAAACGGTGGCATCAAATCCTGTATTACCCGAAATTCTCCAAAACTGCTCCACAAATGCAACTGTTTCATAAGCCAGGTCTCCCTTAAATTCAGACCGTACCAGCTTAAAATAAGGATTGGTAATTTTCTCAAGAGAAGTTTTTTGTGCAAAAGAAGTGAGGCTCATCACTAAAAAAAACAGAAAGAGAAGTGGCTTTTTATTCATGCGGAAGATGTGAATTAACTGATATAGGTGTGAATGGTGATTTGAATTAATTCTTTCCAAATCTAAATCACAAATTAAAAGTAGCATTAATCTTTAAAGGATGCTGTTTAAAGCCTGACCATGAATCCTGTCTAATAAATTGTTTTAACAAACATCTGCTATTCGTTTAACAAAAAAAGTAACCATTTTTTCCTTTAACTTAGGATCAGTTAAACCTTTCTAAATCAAATTCTTAGGTTGTCTTAGTTGATTTGGCTTTATATTCCTTTTAATTTCCATTACCAAATTTTCTTTGCCGGATTTTATCAAGCGATCTTAGCTGATTACCTTTGCACATGGCAGAACAAATCTTGATCCTCGATTTCGGTTCTCAGTACACCCAACTCATCGCCCGACGAGTTAGAGAACTGAATGTATATTGCGAAATTCACCCTTATAATAAAGTTCCAGAAATCACTTCTGATATCAAAGGAATGATACTTTCAGGTTCCCCTTGCTCTGTAAGAGACGCGGGTTCTCCGGATCTGGATCTTGATAGTTTACGTGGCAAACTTCCAATTTTAGGGGTATGCTATGGTTCACAATTAATGGCCCAAAAATATGGGGGGGAAGTGCTTCCTTCTGAGATCCGTGAGTATGGTCGTGCAAATCTAACCCACATCGATACGCATTACGACTTACTAAAAGAAATGAATCATGGCTCCCAAGTGTGGATGTCGCATGGGGATACTATCAAAAATCTTCCAGAAAACTTTGATGTCATTGCCAGCACTAGTTCAGTGCGTGTGGCGGCATTCAAGATTCAGAATGAAGAGACTTATGGGATTCAGTTTCACCCGGAAGTTACTCATTCATCTGAAGGAAAGAATCTACTTCGAAATTTTGTAGTTGGAATATGTGGATGTGCCCAAGACTGGACTTCAGACGTATTCATTGATGCTACCGTAGCTGATTTGAAGCAAAAGATCGGTTCAGATAAAGTAGTAATGGGTCTTTCCGGTGGAGTAGATTCTTCGGTTGCGGCTACCTTAATTCACAGGGCCATTGGCGACCAATTAATTTGTGTATTTGTGGATAATGGACTGCTCCGTAAAAATGAATTTGAGGAAGTCCTGGAGTCATACAAGCACATGGGGCTGAATGTAATCGGAGTCGATGCCAAGCAGAAGTTTTACGATGCGCTGACAGGAGTGACGGATCCTGAAGCGAAAAGAAAAGCGATTGGCAATGCCTTTATTGAGGTTTTTGATGAGGAATCAAACAAACTGGAAGGTGTTAAATGGCTCGGGCAGGGCACTATTTATCCTGACGTGATAGAATCGATTTCTGTCAAAGGACCTTCCGCGACTATCAAATCCCATCACAATGTAGGGGGCTTACCGGATTTTATGAAATTATCCGTGGTAGAACCTCTGAATACGCTTTTCAAAGATGAAGTGAGGGAAGTAGGAAGAGCTTTGGAAATCGTGGAAACAATAATAGGAAGGCATCCATTCCCGGGACCGGGGCTGGGAATCCGTATTTTGGGAGATATTACCGCCGAGAAAGTGAAGACACTTCAGGAAGTTGACCATATTTTTATTCAAGGACTGAAGGATCATGGTCTGTATGATGACGTGTGGCAAGCAGGAGCAATGTTGCTTCCAATCCAATCAGTAGGAGTGATGGGAGATGAGCGGACTTATGAAAAAGTTGTCGCTTTGAGAGCTGTAGGATCTGTAGATGGGATGACTGCAGACTGGATTCATTTGCCGTACGAGTTCTTGGGTAAAATCTCCAATGACATCATCAATAAAGTAAAGGGTGTAAACCGTGTGGTCTACGACATCTCGTCCAAGCCACCAGCTACTATCGAGTGGGAATAAGAAGTTTGAAATCTTAAACCTAAAATTTGAAATTGCAAAAACCCGAAGACAATCTTCGGGTTTTTGCATTTAGTGTTGACTTTCTTTAGAAGTTTATGAGATAAAATAGTCACAGGAGGGATTGAAATAAAGCTTTACAGCTAATTCTGTCTTCGGTCACCGGTCTTCAGTATATCAAATCAAGGGGGAATAAAGTTATTGACATCAATTAAGATAATCATATTCCTTTATAAGGCTTTTCGGCCTGAAGTTTGGGTTTGAAAATAATGGTTAAATTTGCAATCCCGTTTGAAATTTGATTCACCTATAAATAAAATGAAAAAAAATCTTTTAGTTATTCCGGTATTTTTCATTTTGAGCCTTGCTTTAGCTCAAATCCCGACACCGGATGAGTATCGTAAAGCACAGGCTGAACTGGCTGCCAAAAATTATTGGGAGGCTATCCCGCTTTTCAAAGAATTTACTGATCCCGATGAATATGGGAATCTTGCAAATTATGCAGCTTTTCATTTGGGCGAAGCTGCGCTGGGAGCAAATCAGCCTGCACAAGCAGTGGACGCATTAGAACCAATTGTTAATACGAGCTGGGCAAAAACAGATCAGGTTAAATACCTTTTGGCGATAGCCTATTTCAAAAACCAACAAAATATAGAGGCTTTAGAGATTATTGAAGAAATTAAAGATCCCACTCTAAAAAAGTTGGCTGAAAATGCCAGCTTCGATCACCTGAAACAGGTTAGTTCAAGTTTCATGATCGGTAATCTTCAGAAGTTTAAGGGAAATGAAGGGTTTAAAGCTGCCCTGGGAAGTGCGCTTAAGAAACAGTCAATCCTTTCTCCCACTGAGCGTGCAGCTTATTATGAGTTGCAGGGAAAAGCAGCAGAAGGGCCAAGTCGTGTAAAGGATGATGTTTTGGACATTGTGGTTATACTTCCTTTTACAAGCTCAAATACTGGTAATATTACGGGGATTTCTACTTCTGATTTTGTATACGAACTATATCAGGGAATTGAATTCGGCGTGGCCCAACTCAAAGCGAAGGGAGAGAAAGTGAATCTGGTTACTTTTGATTCCAAGCGGGATTTAGGAAATCTACAGCAAATATTTGGGGATCCTGCGGTTGCCAAGGCCGATATACTTGTAGGACCTATTTACCAAGATGAATCAGATGTGGTGAGCAATTTTGCAGAATCTGCCAAAATACCGTTCATCCATCCATTGTCAAACCTTGGTAATAGATTCGAAGAGTTGAAATATAGCTATTTATTTCGGCCTTCAATAGCCTCCTTAACTGAAGGAATTGTCAGAGGTCTTAAGAATCAAATGTGGGGACAACGTGTGGCAATAGGTTACAGTAATTCGTCCCGGGATGAGATGATGGCTGAAATTCTCAAGAAGCGTCTAAGCGATGAAGGATTCACATTAGTGAAATATGAGAAGATAAATCCGAATAATACTTCGCAATTTTTAAGAGATTTGGGTGTGAAAAGCGGAGAAGTGAAAATGTCTACGGATCAAATTATCCTACTTTCTGATGATCCTGCAATTGCCCAGCCAGCCTTTTCTTTAATGGAGTCAGTGACCGCCTCAGTCCCTACTTTGGTAATGGATTCATGGCTTGGGTTTAACTTTGCAAATTTCGAAATGCTTGAATTTCCAAATTTCTACTTCATTGCGAATAACACATTGAATTTTAACGGTGAGGCAATGAACGCTTGGAGAAAAACATATTATGATAAGTATTTAAATTTCCCTTCAGTCAATACCTCATTGGGAAGAGAATTGGTCATTTGGTTGGCAAATAATATGTCTGCCTCAAAAGGGTTTGAGTTGAGAAAAAATCTAGATCGTACTGCTTTTGAAAAAGGTCAACTTACTTGGGGTTTTAACTTCCAAAATAGTACGAATAACAAATATGTACCTGTGTTCAAGCTAGAAGCAGGTGAATTGAAACCATTACAGTAGTTCATGAACATTTCTAAAAGTAAGCGGCTGTTTGACCGTGCCCAAAATTTCATCCCTGGAGGAGTAAACTCTCCCGTACGAGCTTTTCGAGCAGTTGGGGGTGATCCTCTTTTTATTAAGAAAGCTGACGGAGCATATCTATTTGATGAGGATGGCAATAAATTCATAGAATTGATCAATAGCTGGGGTCCGATGGTTTTGGGGCATAATCATCCACTAGTGAAGGAGGCCATAATCAAGGCTATGGAAGATGGAACTTCATTTGGAGCACCCACTGCAAGGGAAGTGGAAATAGCTGAATTGATAGTTGATATGGTTCCTTCCATCGAGAAGGTGAGAATGGTAAATTCAGGGACAGAGGCCACGATGTCTGCAATACGTGTTGCGAGAGGATATACAGGTCGTGATAAGTTTATCAAAATGGAAGGACATTACCATGGTCATGGTGATTCATTTTTGATAGCAGCTGGCTCTGGGGCCATGACAATGGGAGATCCAGATTCCCCTGGAGTGACAAAAGGAACTGCAAAAGACACATTAATTGCGCCTTATAATAGCCTAGAGGCTATTGAGGGGCTTATCGTTGCAAATCACGGTCAAATAGCGGCATTGATACTTGAGCCAGTACCGGGAAATATGGGGCTTTGCCTTCCAAAAGATGGATATTTGCAGGGATTGCGTGATATTTGTACCCGGGAAGGTATTGTATTGATCTTTGACGAGGTGATGACCGGATTTCGTCTTGCGAAAGGTGGCGCTCAGGAAGTATTTGGAGTAACCCCGGATATGACGACATTGGGTAAAATCATTGGCGGGGGAATGCCCGTCGGTGCTTACGGTGGGAAACGTGAAATCATGGAATTTGTGTCGCCAGCAGGACCAGTTTATCAGGCTGGAACGCTCTCAGGAAACCCAATAGCTATGGCTGCTGGTTTGACTATGTTGAAACACCTGAACTCCAATCCAGAAGTGTACACCGAGCTAGATCATATCGGTAGAAAATTGACTAACGGAATAAAAAGCATCAATCAGGAGTTAGGGCTGAACTACACGGTAAACAGTTTTGGCAGTATGTATTCTTTATTTTTCTCTGAAGAGAAAGTAGTTGATTTCGAAACAGCCAAGACGTCAGACACGGGTTTGTTTGGCAAGTATTTTCAGGCAATGTTGAAGCGGGGGATCTATTTGGCTCCATCCCAGTTCGAAAGTTTATTCTTGTCTACAGCCTTGAAAGATGAATTAATTGACCAGATCCTAACTGCTCATGCGGAGTCAATGAAGGAGATAATTTCCTGAGTTTAGATCCCATGGGGATTCAATAGCTCTAAGCCTTTTATTGAGTTGAAATCTGATGTATTTCTAGTGAGTAAGGTGTATTCAAAGGTCAAAGCTGAAGCAGCTATAATTGCATCAGGGAGTTTGATTTTTGAAGATTTTCGGGTTGATATGCACTCTTCCACAATTGGATCAGATAGATTTATTATAATAGAATCTTCAAGAAAGCTCTTGAGTAAGGCTTCGTGAGATGAATTTGTGTTAAATCCCATTAATTCAATTTTAGTTATAATTGAAACTATCGGGATTTGATTCATTACATTATCTAAAAAAATAGATTGATGTGTTAGAAATTTGCCTGAAAGCCAATCAATTATGACATTGGTGTCTACTAAGTAGGATCTTTCCATTCAGAGCGGCTTTTTAAAATGTATTCTTGAAGTTCTTCAGCAACTTCATTTGGGAGCTTACCTTTGTACTTTTCTGAAAGTATTTTGGAATAACTTGAATCCCTATTAATGATCTTTAAAACATTTAATGTTTCTAGATCTTCTAACAACTTATATGCTTTTGGGTCATTTAGCTGTACAAGGACTGTTTCCATAGTAAAATACATTTGTAGAGCCTAACTTACTTAAAATATATGACTTTAGTCACTACTGGCGAAATAGCGTTTAATCAAATAATTAAAAAAACAAATCATGTCAATTAAAGTTTATGGTATTAAGAATTGCAATACGATGAAGAAGGCCTTCGACTTCCTTGCGGAAAAAGGAGTGATGTATGATTTCATCGATTACAAGAAACAAAAGCCTGATGCGCAACTTTTGGAAGATTTTTTGGAAAAAACAGACTTGGCTTCTTTAGTGAACAAGAAGGGTACTACCTACCGAAAGATGACAGATGAACAGAAATCAGCTTTAGAAAATGAAGAGACTGCAATTCCTGTATTGGAAAATAATTCCAGCATGATCAAGCGCCCAATAATCATCTACAAAGATGGGAGTTTGACACTGGGTTTTGATCCCAAAATAATTGAGGAGCATTTGGAATAATCTCTTCAATACACAATCGTATCCGTAGGCAAGGGTGGCAAGGTGATATTCCCGGTCTCTACTAAGAAACTTAAATCTGATTCTGGTCTGGAATCCGCCGCAGGAGTGTTGTAAACAAATACTTTTTCCAACATAGGATGACCATCCAAAGTGGTTATAGCTTGAAAAGAAACTTTCGTTTCATTTAGATACAGTAGTTTCAAATGTTTACAGCTAGTTAACTTGTCAAGGGCCTTGCCCTCCAAAGATGTGTTATTGAACTTCAAGACTGTTAAATTTGGTAGCATACTGATTTGCGTAACTAATGCATCGGTAATAGCTGTGCCCGAAAGATCCAAATAAACAATCTGATCCTTGGCATACTGTATTAAATCCCAATCAGAATCTGAAAAACCTGGATAATTAATACAACTGATTTTCAAAAGTGGGGAGTCTTTTTTTACTGCTTCGGCAAAGAACCCAAGGTCCCTGAGATTGGAAATGCTATCCTTTGCAAGCATAGGAACATCGACAGCTGGGTAAAATGGTTTTTCCTCTTTCTTGAAGAATGGCTCAACTAGATCTACAGCAATTCCTAAATCCCCGAATTTTGCACTGGAACTGGCTCCTTTCTCAATCCACGTTTTGATCAACTCTATTTCTTCTTTACGGGGCTGACGCTTATCCTTGGGTGGCATGTGGTCATCATGATCTTTCGGTAAAATCAACCGTGTGAAGATGGAGCTTTCAGCGGGATTTTCTGCTTCCAGTACCTTTCCACCTTCACCTCCCTTTTGAATTCCTTCCAAGGAACTCAGATCTAACTCTCCTTTGAGCTTAGCGGGATTGTGGCAGCTTTTACAATTCTGGTCCAGTATCGGCTGAATTGCTCCGGAATACAATTCCACTTCCTCCCAATTAGTAGAAGGAAGTTCTAAAGGCTCGACAAGTTCAGGCTCTCCACCCAACAGCGCTTGTAATTCTGGCGGTAGTACTTCAGTAAAATAATTCGCTCCGTGGGTAATATTTCCTCCTAAATGCCCTGTTAAAGTCAGGAGAATAAAAAGTACAGCTCCCTTGATTTTTAACTGTTTGGGTGGCTGGGCTGATGTCTTTAAGTGAGCCCAAAAACCACCCGAAAGTAGGGTAGTGAGAACGCCTAAAATTAAGTGAAATTTAACGGAATCCCACCCATAACCTTCATGCTGGTATTGTAGGAAACCGCTAACGCTTGCTAAAAAGGCAAAAACACAACCTAACAGAAACGCTAATTCAACTATTGGCTTATAAGCTTCATACTTCTTTCCGGGCCAAAAGAGAAGGATTACTCCAAACATCAGGAACCCAATGGGCAAATGAACCAGAACCGGATGAAATCGCCCCAACAACGGGAAAATAAAATCAATCATTTGCAACCCGTTCTTTAATTGAGTTCATGATAAAGACATTGGCTTCCCATTGGAAAAAAAGAAGTTTTTGTTGGGCAAGGATAGGAAAGGATATAAGTAAAAGAGCGTTAAGGAGTAGCCAGTAGAACTTGTATCGCATTTAATCTTAAGTATATATTCAACTAAATTTTCAATAAATAAACCCTATAAGAACAAAGAAACACATTGACCTTATTGGTGAAAGCTATGTCTCTATGTGGTTTTATTTTCGGCGGTTTAAGCTAATATTTTTTGAATTAATTCCCCTTCTACGTCCGTAAGACGAAATGGACGGCCTTGAAATTCGTAAGTGAACTGTTCATGATTGAACCCCATTAGATGAAGGATTGTGGCATGAATATCATGTACAGACACTTTGTCCTCTATTGCAGAAAAGCCAAAATCATCTGTCTTGCCATGGCTAATACCGGGCTTGATTCCCCCGCCGGCCATCCACATCGTGAAGGCGTCCACATGATGGTCCCTTCCTGTGAAACTTTGGGTTTTGCCTTCCCTGTTTTCCTGCATCGGTGTACGTCCAAATTCTCCTCCCCATACTACTAGCGTATCTTCCAGCATCCCCCTTTGTTTCAGATCAAGCAATAGGGCTGAAATCGGTCTGTCCATTTCTCTACATTTATTCCGCAGTCCAATATCAATCGAAAGATTACGATCTGTCCCATGAGTATCCCAGCCCCAATCATAAAGTTGGACAAATCGCACCCCCTTCTCCACTAACTTTCTTGCCAGAAGGCAATTATTGGCAAAAGATTCTGCACCCGGCTCAGTTCCATAGAGTTGGTGTATAGACTCAGGTTCGTCATTAATATCCATGACTTCAGGCACCTCAATCTGCATTCGATAGGCCATTTCATACTGGTTGATCCGTGCAAGGATTTCAGGATCGCCATAGGTATTGAATTCTTCCTGATTGACTTTGTTTATTGCATCAATAACATTCTTCTTCAAGTTTCTGCTCATTCCTTCCGGATCGTCCAGATATAACACGGGATCCCCTTTGGATCTACATTGCACACCCTGATAGACAGATGGTAAAAAACCGCTTCCCCAAACACTTTTACCTGCATCAGGAGTTTTTCCTCCTGATGTCAATACGACAAATCCGGGAAGATTCTGATTCTCCGTCCCTAATCCATAGGTCACCCAGCTACCCAAACTTGGTCTCCCCAACCTTGGACTACCAGTTTGCATGAAAAGTTGTGCTGGGCCGTGATTAAACTGATCGGTATGAACCGCCTTTAGGAAAGATACTTCATCTGCAAGTTTTGAAAAGTGCGGAAGATAATCCGAAATCCAAGCTCCTGATTCTCCATGTTGAGCAAAATTGGCCTGAGGTCCGAGGATATTAGGCACACCCCTAATGAAAGCGAATTTCCTGCCTTCTAAAAGTGATTCAGGACAAGGCTTATTATGGTATTTTACGAGCTCAGGTTTATAGTCAAACAACTCCAATTGAGAGGGTGCCCCCGCCATATGAAGGTAAATAATTGACTTAGCCTTAGCTCCAAAAGGAGGAGGCAAAGGCGAAAGTGGGTTGAGATCCCGCTCACTCAAGTTCAGCCCTTTAGACGTAGAATCTGTGCCACAACCAAACAACAAGGGAGCCATAGCAAGCCCACCTACTTTACTTACACAGTCCCGTAGAAAATGCCGTCGGGTTTGTTTCTCTAGCTTTTGCTTCAGAAACTCTTGCAGTAAATTGTCTAGATTATTCATCTGTTTTTATATTTTCATTTGTCCTGACCTGCCTTTACCGGCAGACAGGCCTGCATCAACAAAATTGAGGGTAGGGAACATTTCATGGCTTAGTGATAAATTCATCCAAATTCAACATGGCATTTGCCACCACGGTCATTGCAGCCTGTTCTGTATCTACACTCTTCTCTTCCCATCCAAAGAAATTTTTTAGTTCAGAAGGGCTGCTTTCATAGGCAGTTAATGCCTCTTTATGAAGTTCTTTTAACGCTTCAAGTTTTGGCTTAGAAATCGGTGCCAGCATCATTTTTTGATAGCCATAACTAATGGACTGATCGAGGTTGGCTTTTCCATACGCCAGCATATCCTTTGAAAGAGAATAGGCAGCTTCCAAGAAAACAGGATCATTCAGGGTCACCAAAGCCTGCAATGGCGTGTTGGTGACTATTCTTCTGCTAAGGCATACTTCGCGGCTTCCTGCGTCAAATGACATAAAAGAAGGGTAGGGGCTGGTGCGTTTCAAAAAGGTGTAGATTCCCCTTCTATAAGCATCCTCACCTTCACTTTCTATCCAGTACTCGCCACTCCATGCACTCTTCCAAATGCCTTCAGGCTGGGGAGGCATTACTCCTGGGCCATACATTTTATGGGAAAGTAAACCTGAAACCGCTAAGGCCTGATCCCGCACCAGTTCAGCGCTGAGACGAAACCGGGGTCCTCTTGCATACCACTTGTTCTGAGGGTCTTTTTCAAACAACGCTGGAGACACTGCCGAAGCTTGCTTATATGTTCTGGAAGTGACTATTTCCCGGATAAGACTCTTCATGCTCCAATCATAAGCGTTCATCGTCTTCCATGCCAAATAGTCCAAAAGTTCGGGATGAGAGGGTGGATCTGATTGTGTGCCCATGTCTTCTAAAGTGCTGACGATTCCTCTTCCCATTAGCTGGTCCCAGATCCGGTTCACAAGGGTTCGGGCAGTCAAAGGATTTTCTTTATCGGTTATCCAATAGGCAAATCCTAATCTGTTTTCTGGCCACTCCTGATTCCATTCATTGAGCGCTTCTGGAGTTTCAGGGGTTACTTTGTCTCCAAGCATCATCCAGTTCCCCCGCTCAAACACATGGGTTTCCCTCGCCATATAGTCCGGGTTTTCTATTAATATCGGAAGTTGGGTTCCCTTAAAGTTGAGAACAGAATCCCATAATTTCTGCACTTCCACGTATCCTGGCTTATCCTCTCCTGAAAGCGTAGGCACGAAAGCAAACCATACAAACTTGGCAGCATTTTGTTCTGTTTTTACCTGTGAATTCCGGATTTCTAAATAATAATCCACAAGTCCAGGTGTAGGTTTAATCGGAATGGACTGTATGATGTCCCCCTTCGTCTTGTTTATTGGAAAAGCAGCAATGATTTCACCTTCAGGACCATCTTTCCTGATTGTCATTTTGCTTCCATCCATACCCGATGCATATTTAATAAGCAGTTGATCGGATCCTTCAGTGTTGATCTTCCTCAGGTAAGCTGATCCATTCGCCTGAATTCCAAGCCACTTGGTGTCAATCAGCTCAGCATTAGTATAATCGACTGCAATGTGCGAAGCATATTTTGGTTCTAAAAAAGTTAAGAAATCCCTTCGCTCGGCGACTGCTTTTTCACCTTCATTTTCTTTAACCCACTTCAGTATAGACGCTATTTCTGATTTTTCTTCAGGAGAATAAAACCGCAACCGTGGTTCTTCATCATGGGTATCTTCATCTCTTGAGTTATTGAAGAAAGCCATTGATTCGTAAAATTCTTCATGGCGAATTGGATCATAGGGATGACTATGGCATTGAACGCAGGCCATGGTGGTACTTTGCCAAACTTCATAAGTAGTACTTACACGATCCAGCACTGCCGTAATCCTGAATTCTTCATCATCTGTTCCTCCTTCGTCGTTGTTCATCGTATTCCTGTGGAATGCCGTGGCAGTGAGCTGATCTTCAGTTGGATTGGGAAGTAGATCGCCTGCAAGTTGCTCAATCGTAAATTCATCAAATGGCTTATCCTCGTTGAAAGCCCGGATTACCCAGTCCCGATAGGGCCACATCGTACGGGTTACATCGCGTTCGTATCCCTTTGTGTCTGCATATCGGGCTAAATCCAACCACCAGGAGGCCCATTTCTCTCCAAAGGTGGATTCGGCTAGCATTTTATCAACGGCTTCTTCATAGGAAATCTTTCCTGAAGAAAAATCTTCTGTGATTTTTGGCGTAGGAGGTAAACCAGTAAGGTCCAATGAGGCTCTACGGAGAAGTTTAAGCGAGTTTTCTTCTGGAGAAAAATCAAGTTCTTGTTCTTCCAGCTTTCTAGCAATATAGAAATCGATGTTGTTGGCCAATTCAGGTTCTTCATTTTGAGAAATCCCTGCTGTCAACTTAGTTTCAATTTCTTCAGGTTGTTCTATTTTCTGATAGGCCCAATGTTCCCCCCATTTAGCACCCTGTGCAATCCAATCGCGTAGCAAATCAATTTCTTCCTGCGAAAGCGGCTCCTTTTCGTAGGGCATTCTCAATTCTGGGTCATTGGAAGTGAGGCGTTTTATCAATTCGCTTGCATCAGGATCTCCTGGAATTATTGCAGGATGACCAGACTCAGTAACAGCAAAAGCTTCTTCCTGAAAAAGAACGGAGAACCCTCCATTTTTTTTCACACCTCCATGACAGCTTATGCAATGTTTATTTAAAATAGGTTTAATCTGAGTACTATAATCCACCTCTTTTCCGCTCCCAATGAAAAAGAAAGTTGCTAATAGTATTGCGATCGTTAAAGTGAATAATAGAATATTTCGGTTATTCATAGTTGGCCAAATGTACTAAGACATTATAGCCCTTTTTACCAAATTATCAAAATAAAATAGATAATATAATTATCCGAAAGATTGCGAGCTGTTCACTTTGGTCTAAATGTGCCTAATCATAAAATAAAATGTGATTATCTGCAAGGATGTCAGTAGCCAAAATTCCTTTGTTCTACTGGACAGAAGACCCAAGACTGGTGACCGAAGTGGCCTAAATCTAGCGTTAAGCTAACTTTACGATGTATTCTTTTCCTTACTGGTAGAAAAGCAGATATACATAAACTATAAATCAAACTTTCCTAAAGCCAAGAAGCCACGATTTGGCGGTCGTGGCTTCTTGATTAAAAGGAGTACTTGGGAAGATTTTCCAAAATATCCTTTGTCATCCCATCTAAATCATATTCATGACGCCATCCCCAATCATCGCGTGCGCGGGAATCATCAATACTATCTGGCCATGAATCAGCAATCGCTTGACGAAAGTCAGGGTTATACTCAATCTCAAAACTTGGGATATGCTTCTTGATGCTTTCGTAGATTTCAGCTGGGGAGAAACTCATTGCCGCTAAATTATAACTGGACCGGATTTTTACATTTTCCCGGGGTGCTTTCATCAAGTCCAGTGTGGATTTGATTGCGTCGGGCATGTACATCATCGGAAGGTAGGTGTCTTCTTTAAGAAAGCAGTTGAATTTTTCACCAGCCAGTGCTTTGTGAAAAATATCCACTGCATAATCAGTTGTCCCGCCGCCAGGAAGTGATTTATATCCGATCAGTCCGGGATATCGCAAGCTCCTGACATCCACATTGTACTTCTGAAAGTAATACTCGCACCAGCGTTCTCCGGCTTGTTTAGAGATCCCATACACAGTGTTGGGTTCCTTGACACAGAACTGGGGGGTGTTTACTTTTGGTGTGTTTGATCCAAAAACCGCAATGGATGATGGCCAGTAGACCTTGTCCAATTTGAATTCCCTGGCAAGCTCCAATACATGAAGGAGACTATCCATATTCAACTCCCATGCAAAAAGAGGCTTTTTTTCACCGACAGCAGATAGCACTGCCGCTAAATGATATATCTGAGTAATTTCTTCATTTTTAACCAAATTCCGCAAACCTTCTTTGTCCATTACATCAAGGACTAGAAAGTGGCAAAAGTCAAATTTTGATTTAGCTGAAGGATTCAGATCTGTTGCGATGACCTGCTCACCACCATGTAGATCACTAAGAGATTTGGTAAGTTCTGAACCAAGCTGACCGGCTGCGCCGATGACTAGGATTTTTTCCATGCGTATATCTTCCAAAGCTCCTAAACAGAGACTTTAGGTTTTTGTTTATATTTGGGATTGCTGGTGCAAAAGTATAAAAAAACGTTTAGGCGAAGTGTATTTTTGAGCAACAGATTCAACGTATTCATCTTAAAATTATCCATTCCTAATTATGTACAATCAGATCAAACCCAAGTTAGCGCAAGAGTTAAAATCCATTGAAGAGGCAGGACTATTTAAAAAAGAGCGTGTTATTACCTCTCCCCAGTCTGCCGAAATCACCATTGCAGGTGGTAAAGAGGTATTAAACTTCTGTGCCAATAATTATTTGGGTCTTTCTTCCCATCCAAAAGTTATCGAAGCGGCTAAGTCTGCCATTGATTCACATGGCTATGGAATGTCTTCGGTGAGGTTCATCTGTGGTACCCAGGATATTCATAAAGAATTAGAAAAAAAGATTTCTGAATTCCTCGGTACAGAAGATACTATTCTTTACGCAGCTGCATTTGATGCAAATGGTGGGGTATTCGAGCCCATACTGGGTCCTGAAGATGCCATTATTTCTGATGCTTTGAACCATGCTTCTATTATAGATGGCGTTCGGTTGTGCAAAGCGATGCGGTTCAGATATGAACACAACAACATGGAGGACTTGGAAGCACAGCTTAAAGATGCTGTTGCTAAAGGTGCAAAGCAAAGAATTATCGTCACTGATGGTGTGTTTTCAATGGATGGAACAATTGCCCAGTTAGATAAAATTGTTGAATTGGCAGAAAAATATGAAGCATTGGTCATGTCAGATGAATGTCACTCGACTGGATTCATGGGTAAGACGGGCAGGGGAGTGCATGAGCACCATGGTGTAATGGGTAAGATTGATATCATCACCGGTACGTTAGGCAAAGCGCTAGGAGGTGCCTCTGGTGGATTTACTTCGGGGAGGAAAGAAATCATCGAACTGCTACGTCAGCGTTCCAGGCCTTATTTGTTTTCAAACACGTTGGCACCTTCCATTACCGGAGCTTCTATTGCAGTGTTTGATCTATTGTCAGAAACTACAGAATTAAGGGATAAACTAGAGTCCAACACAAAGTACTTCAGAGAGAAGATGACCGCTGCGGGATTTGATATCAAACCTGGGGAGCATGCCATTGTACCGATCATGTTATACGATGCTGTACTTTCACAAAAAATGGCGGAAAAGCTACTTGAAAAGGGCATCTACGTTATAGGATTTTATTTTCCGGTAGTTCCTAAAGGCCAAGCAAGAATTCGGGTACAAATATCGGCTGGTCATGATCGCAAGCATCTGGATCAGGCGATTGAAGCATTCACTGAGGTAGGGAAGGAGCTTGGAGTGATTAAATAAAATTAAGATGTGACAAATATCTAATCTATTTAATATAAGTCATCTACATAAAAAACGGCAAGCTCAAGCTTGCCGTTTTTTATGTAGATGACTTACTTGTCATGGCTAGTTTTCTTCTTTTCTTCATCTCATACTCTTCCAGGTCTTCAAATCTGGAATCCAGATCCTGGTTGTTCAGGTAATCGTTAATCGTTTCCCTGATTTCTTGGAAAGACATGTTATGTAAGATTTTACCATTTTTGGACATGGATAACTGTCCGGTCTCCTCAGATATAATTAAAATTAGGGCATCAGTAGCTTCCGACATGCCTATTGCCGCTCTATGCCGAAGTCCAAACTGCGCAGGTACTTCCCGTTCGGTTACCGGCAAAATACACCGGGCGGCTTTAATTTTACCTTCATATATAATGACAGCACCATCATGAAGCGGACTATATTTATTGAAAATGGATATAAGTAATCTTTTTGACAGTTCGGCATCCAGAATATCACCACTTTCTGCATAGAACTTCAACTCTGTTCCTTTTGATATGACCATCAATGCTCCGGTATTGCTACCTGCCAGTGTCTTAGAGGCATCAATTATAGGGCTGATGTTGAAAGAGGCTTTGTCCTTTTTTCTCCAAAAGAAAAGCATGTCTTTCCAAACATTGTCATCGGAAAGAAAGGAGGAACGGCCTATTAAAAGAAGGAACTTACGTATTTCTGGCGCAAATATAATGATGGCAGCTATGACACCCACTCCCATGAACTGACCTAAAATAGCGGATAGAAGCTCCATTCGAAGAGCTCTCACTAATAAATAGATCAAATAAATAGAAAGAAACCCCAGGAATATCTTAATCGCTACACTTCCTTTCAGCAACTTATAGACTTGATATAAAAGCGCAGCTACCAACGCAATATCGATCATATTGACGATGGAAATGTCTAAGAAGCCAATTTTGAAAAGTAAGGTCAAGGGTATAGTTTGTTGAATATATTTAAAGTTTCGTTAGCTTCTTTAACGTCATGAACTCGAAGGATGTTTGCACCACGACATAATGCATACATATTTAATGCTGTTGTCCCATTAAGTGCATCTTGCGGAGGAACATTCAGTGCCTTTGAAATCATCGATTTTCTGGAAATTCCTACCAAAACCGGAACGGAAAGTATTTGAAAATCAGTTAGATTCTGCAGTGTCCAATAATTCTGTTCAAGAGTTTTTGCAAATCCAAAGCCGGGATCAATAATTACATCTTTGATGCCAAACTTTTTGAATTCTTCAAGCTTTTCAGCGAAATAATACAATATTTCTCCCAAAATATCTGAATAAATTGTTTTTTTCTGCATGTTTTTTGGATTTCCACGCATATGCATCGCTATGTAAGGCACTTGTAGTGATCCAATCAAAGGAATCATTTCTGGATCAAGGTAACCAGAAGAGATATCATTAATAATATTTGCCCCTGATTTAATTGATTCCCTTGCCACATTTGACCTGAAAGTATCCACAGAGAGGATTATTTCTGGGTAGTTTTTCCTTATCCATTCTATGGCCGGAATCACACGGTCTATTTCCTCCTGCACACTTACTTCATCTGCCCCAGGCCTGCTACTATATCCACCGAGATCTAAAATATGGGCGCCATGTGCGATATGGTTCTGAACCAATTTGGAAATTTTTTCGATTGATTTCTCTGCTCTACTCTCTTCAAAAAATGAATCCGGTGTTAAATTTACTATCCCCATCAACTTGGGTTTCTTAAAATCAATTAGCCGTCCATTGATTTGAACCGTATTTTTTTGGGGAAATAATTTATCTTCGATCTTGGAAGACTGGCCCGGGAGAGGAATCATTAAACTAGCTAACTTTGGAAACGCAAACGATTAACGAATATAAGGAAGTTATTACCCGTTGTAAAGAACTATTTCGCAAGAAAACTATAGATTATGGTACAGCTTGGCGAATTTTTAGACTTTCTTCTATCACTGATCAGATATTTATAAAAGCGCAACGGATTCGCTCCATTCAGGAGAAGGGTGGACAGAAAGTAAATGATCCAATCGAAGAGGATTTCGTTGGAATTATCAACTACTGTTTGATCGCTTTATTGCAAGTCTCCTACGCTAAAGACGACCGGATGGAGATTCCTTTTGAAGAACTTGAAACTAATTATGATTATTGGGTCGATCAAACCCGCGGATTATTGGAAAATAAGAACCATGATTATGGAGAGGCATGGCGCGATATGCGTGTAAGCTCTATGACAGATATTATTCTAATGAAATTATTTCGAACGAAACAAATTGAGGACAATCAGGGCAAAACGCTCATATCGGAAGGAATAGAAGCCAATTATCAGGATATGATCAATTATGCAGTGTTTTGTCTGATTAAACTTGGATATCATGTTTAAAGACGGATTTTTATTGGTCATAAGATTAATTGTCGGTGGGTTATTTATTTTTTCAGGCTTAATCAAAGTCAATGACCCAGTGGGCACAGCAATCAAGCTGGAAGAGTATTTTGATGTATTTTCAAATGACATCGCTGGCTTTTTCTACTACCTGAAGCCCTTTGCGCTTGAATTAGGCGTATTTCTGGTGGTGGTGGAAGTGTTACTGGGAGTAATGCTAATCCTTGGCGTTCGTAGTAAATTCACGGTTACAGCCTTAGGATTGATGATTATATTCTTCACCTTCCTGACGTTTTATTCAGCCTATTTCAATAAAGTGACGGATTGCGGCTGTTTTGGGGATGCTATAAAACTTACGCCGTGGCAATCCTTTTATAAGGACCTCGTACTTGTGGTGTTAATTGGAATTCTTTTCCTTTTTAAAGATGATTTACCAAAAGACTCCCCTAAATGGGCTAAGATAACCACGCTATCTGTTTTCGTGCTTTCTATAGTGCTAGCAGTTGTTGCCATTAGGAATTTACCTTTTATAGATTTTAGAGCTTATAAAGTAGGTGTGAACATTCCACAGAATATGCTGCCTTCATCACAGCTAGAATATACTTATGTGATGAAGAAGAATGGCGAGCTTTCTACGTACGATCTATTTCCGTCTGATGAAAGTCTGGAGTTTGTAGAGATGAACCTCAAGAATCCTGAGGCATTACCAAAGATTTCAGATTTTGCGGTATGGAATGCGGAAGGAGATTTTACTGAAGAAGTTTTCACAGGAAACAAACTCCTGATTTTGGTAAGTAACATGGCTAAAATGAACCAAACTCATCTTTCCCAAATCGATGAACTCATTACTTCTTTGGCTGATACTTCCATTCAGGTGGTGTTGGTAGCTGCCGCCTCGGAGGAGGAAATTCAGGAGTTAGTTACTTTCAGAGCATGGAATATTTTGGCTTTACAGGCAGATGCTACTGTGGTGAAGACGATTATCCGATCCAATCCCGGCATTATGTTGTTGAAAGATGGTACGGTACTGGCTAAATTTCACCATAATAATACGCCGGATACAAATGAGGTGGTGGATTTTTATGTGAAATAAAATGGCAAAAGCTCTAAAAATAGTTCTTGTAGGATTACCAGGATCAGGCAAAAGCACTTTTGGAAGGCATTTAGCGAATAGCTTGAGATTTCCATATGCAGATTTGGATCATCTTATCGAAGAAAAGTACCGAATGAAAATTCCGGACATATTTACTCAATTAGGAGAGGGAAAGTTCAGGCAGTGGGAGACAGAGACGCTCAGGGAGTTTCTTGCTACTACAGATTCTTACATACTTTCATCTGGAGGTGGCTGTCCATGTTTTAATGACAATATGGAGCTGATTAATCAAAATGCCATTTCAGTATATCTTGATGTTCCGTTAGAAGAAATCTCTGCCAGATTGAGCGGATCAAAAATTAATAACCGTCCCATGTTTGAGGGATTAGATCTTGGTGAAGTTACTTTAAAACTCAAAAGTCTTTTGGTAGAAAGAGACATGTATTATAACATGGCAAAAATAAAGCTCAGCGGAGAGGATTTCTCTGCTGAGCTTTTGGCTTCAGAATTATTGGGATTGATCAAAAACTTAAATTGAGGGACAATATGCCATTGGTAATGCTGTTTTTCACGGATGTTACAGGAGCAATGTTATTGCCTTGAGCATCAAGCACCTGATAGCTACTGTAAAGCGTGTTATACTTTTGATTGACCAACGCAAAATCAATTGCCAATCGGTTGAATTTTACACCTAATCCTCCACTGATCTGTTGAGTACTTCTATCAAAGTCTGAATTGGCAATAGGATCACCATACATCGCATATCCAGCTCTTAATCTTAGAATATTGATCTTATATTCAGCACCTGCTCTGAAATTTATGGTGCTGGTATAGGTAGTATTTATTGCAGTATTATCAGGGCCTTCATCAAAATCATCAGATTTTAAACGGGAAGCACTATAATCAACCCAGTCCACGTCTGCAGAAATGAATCCGTTTTTGTTGAAGAATACAGTTGCGCCACCTCCAATTTTCAGAGGGGTATTAAGATTATACGAGCTTACAATGATGTCTGTAAAAGCACTTTCTTCGCCAAGAACTTTATTCTCGGGTTCGTACCTGTAATTATCGTACTTGGCGTACATAGCAGCATCATACTCTTCATTCAAGGCATACCAGGTAGGCGTTTGGAAAGTAAATCCCAGGTTGACATAATCAATGGGTTTGTAAATCAAACCTAAGTTTAGATTGACTCCTGCGCCATTGATATACAGGTTTTCCTGTAGAGAGGAATTGATTAGCGGGCCAGCATTGAACTCTTCGTTGTATACTTTACGGGAAGAGAAATTCAGCGACCGAATTCCGACTGATCCACCGACAAAGAACTTATGGTTGAAATTGGCTCCATATGCAAAGGTAATCTGGTTGGAGCTCCCCTCTTGAACGATATTTTCATCTTGAAAAGGTGCTTCTAAACCATTTATAGCTACATATTCCCCTTCGATTACATTCCCATCTTCATCAAAGGCTGGTCCTATTTGATACGTGTTATATGCCAAACCTGTCAATCCAAAGTTGCCTACATCATTTTCATTTCGTCCAAAAGCATCCTGCAAGTAAAAGTCTATTATTGAAGTTTCTCCAGGTTCATCTGAGAAGTATCCGAATTCAGTATTGAAATTGGCGATCCGTTGAATGCTGATACCAAAAGTACCTCCTTTAAACGCACCTTTGTTGAAGTCAGGCTTAGGGTTAGCCATCACATAGCTAAGATTTGGTAAGGAGAAATTAGTAGTGGTGTAATTCCTTTTTTGTCCTAAGAATTCTGTGTCAACTCCCCAACTAGAAAGCCCCAGTGATATACTGGCCTCAGAAGTACGGAAGAACCCAAGACCGGCAGGGTTGCCGGCTATATTGGATACATCACCTCCTAATGACCATTGAGTACCACCTGCTCCCATTATTCTGGCAGAACCAGCTGGAATGTATTGACTGAACCGGTAGGCATCTTCATAATACCCACTTTGGGAATAGGCTGAAGAAAAACATAAAACGCATAGGGTTAAAACCAGAATGGATGATCTCATTTAGATTCGGTTTGGGTGTAGTAATTAAACGTTAGAAAGAACTAAAAATGTTGCTTGACTAATAAAAAAAAAGGGGAATTAATTTCCCCTTCCTCCTCTTGATGATCCTGAGCTACTTCGGGTAGCTCCACCACCAGAAGATCTCATCCCGCTACTTCCCGAACTCCTTGAAGGAGCGCTATAAGTAGGAGTACTTCTGGTTGCAGGTGCTGATCTGTACGCAGGAGAAGCCTGTCTAGTGGTTCCTCTGTTGTAAGATGGCGAAGTAGTTCTAGTTGGTGCTACTGTTCTGTTATATGATGGTGCTGATGATCTGTTTACTGATCCACCTCTTGTATATCCGTCACTGGAACGGGTAGTAGTTCTGTTATTGATTGAAGGCCTTGCAGATGGCATAGCACTTCTGCTCGAAGATCTATCCAATGCAGCAGAATTCACATTTCTGGAACTGCTGGTTCGGGCGGATCTGTATACATCATTCTGAGATGCGCTGAAGTCTCTGGAAGACCTTCTGTTGGTTGCTCCTTGGGTAAGTCTACTAGGAGAGGTAGATAAAGCATCTCTCCTTGCCTGAGCTCTAGCTGTAGATGGCTGTAAAGAAGCTGCTCTTGAAGCACCTCTGGATGCAGACACCATGGATGAACCCCGGGTTGGCCTTACTCCTGATACGACTCTACGATCGCCATATTCACCACCTGGCAATACATAGATTGGTCTACCAGCGTATACAGGGTATCCATATCGTGGATAACCGTAGCCATACATTGGCCCGTAGAACCCTCCATAACCAAATCCAGGAGCATAATAAGGGTAGCCGAATCCAAATCCTAAACTCATGCTGAATCCAGGTCTAAATCCATAGCCGTAACCCATTCCATATCCATAGAATGGATCATAAAATCCCGGCATCATCCAAGGATTCATTCCGTACATTCCTCCATACATCATCCCAAACCCCATATTGAAATTAATGTTTGGGTTGAAAGAGGAGCCGCTACCTGCGCCATTGACGCGGTAGTTATTGTAAGCATTGATATCCGGATTAGATTCTGCTTCCGCCTGTTCTTCGTCAAAATAAACCACGTCATTGGTAGTATCAACAGGATCTGCCTGATACCTCGCCAAATAATCTGGGTTTACGTTTCTAGAACTAAAGCTTTCCTGCGGGATAGTTTCGGTCTCAGTAGCCGAAAGCGTTTTAAACTGTTCAGGATTATTGTTCTGAACAGCGTATTCAGTCGCTATTTTAGCGTCTGAAGACATGAAATAGAGGTTGTCCTGATTTCCTGTAGAAGCCACTTGGCTTGTGCTACAAGACGCCAACACAACTGCTCCGAGTATAAATGAGGATGTTTTAATAGGAAATCTCTCCATGGTTGAAGTCTAATTTGTTACTTGGTTATACGGGGCAGGGGGTGAAGGGTTATACTTTTTACTTTATATTTGCCCCGCATAAGTTAGCAAAAATAACGATAATCTCTATTTCCTCCAACCACAATGAGTAAAGGACTCCCTAAGAGAAGCGAAGATTATTCGCTTTGGTATAATGAATTAGTAAAAAGAGCTGATTTGGCTGAAAATTCTGCAGTTAGAGGTTGTATGGTGATCAAACCGTATGGCTATTCTATCTGGGAAAAAATGCAGGCTGAGTTGGACAGAATGTTCAAGGAAACGGGTCATGTTAATGCCTATTTCCCACTATTTATTCCCAAGTCCTACTTAAGTAAAGAGGCGAGCCATGTAGAGGGATTTGCTAAAGAATGTGCAGTAGTCACGCACTACAGGCTGAAGAACGCAGAAGATGGAAGTGGAGTGATTGTAGATCCAGACGCCAAGTTGGAAGAAGAACTTATTGTCCGTCCTACTTCAGAAACTGTCATTTGGAGCACATATAAGAATTGGATACAGTCTTACCGCGATTTGCCATTGTTGGTGAATCAATGGGCAAACGTAGTCAGATGGGAAATGCGAACCAGATTGTTCCTCCGAACTGCCGAGTTTCTATGGCAGGAAGGACATACTGCGCATGCAACAGCGGAAGAAGCGAAGATCGAAACGCTCCAGATGATGAACATCTATGCACAGTTTGCTGAAGAGTTTATGGCGCTTCCGGTAGTCAGAGGTAGAAAAACAGAGAGTGAGCGATTTGCCGGAGCAGATGATACATTATGTATTGAAGCAATGATGCAGGACGGAAAAGCCCTTCAGGCAGGCACGTCCCATTTTCTTGGTCAAAATTTTGCCAAAGCATTTGATGTGAAATTTGCAACTAAAGAAGGCGGCTTGGATTATGTTTGGGGTACTTCTTGGGGTGTTAGCACACGCTTAATGGGGGCCTTAATTATGGCCCATTCTGATGATAATGGACTCGTTTTGCCTCCAAAATTGGCCCCTATTCAAGTGGTAATTGTACCGATATATAGAAAAGATGAGGAGTTTGATGCTATTTCAGAGAAAGCAAATGAACTAATGGCTGAGCTTCGCAAAGCAGGGGTTTCGGTGAAATACGACAACCGTGATACGCATAAGCCAGGGTGGAAATTTGCCGAATATGAACTTAAAGGGGTGCCGCTCCGGATTGCGATCGGACCACGTGATCTTGAAAATGGAACTGTGGAAATTGCCAGACGCGATACGTTGACCAAGGAACAATTCGAATTGGCTTCACAGCCTATCTCGGAAAAGATCAAATCTATGCTCGACACTATCCAGGAAAGCATTTATTCAAAAGCGTTTAATTTCCGAACTGAGAAAACTACCGAGGTGAATTCGTGGGAAGAATTCAAACAGGTATTGGAGGAGAAAACCGGGTTCTTGTCGGCACATTGGGATGGAACTGCTGAAACTGAAGAAAAAATCAAAGAGTTAACCAAGGCAACCATACGTTGTATTCCACTTGATCAAAAAGAAGAAAGCGGTGTTTGTGTCTTTTCGGGCAAGCCCTCCACCGGAAGAGTCCTCTTCGCAAAAGCATATTAACTGATTTTTACCGCCGTTCGTATGTGCCTTCAGGAGAAGGATATTCGGATGGCGGTGTTTGGTATAAGTAGTAAGTTCCGAGTCTCAAGAGCCAAGAATCGAGAATCAAGACAAGTGAGAAGTAGGAAGATGGGAGTAGGAAGTGTTCACCTGCCTGCCGACAGGGTGTTCAATACTGATTTTCACATAGCCAAGATGTTCAGTGGGCAGACCAGCGCTTATTGAGGGGCGGAGCCCTGACCCCTTGATAGAAAACAAGAGCTCAATTGGAAAATCAAAGGGGCGTAGCCCTGAAACCTACTAATAATTTGATTTGCTTGAAAAGCAATAATAATGTAAATCGTAAAAACAGTCAAAAAAGTATCAACTATTATTAATTCAGGAATGTTTTTTTGCCTAAGGTGGTAGGCATTGCGGGGGAAACTCGTATTTTTAGACAATTACCATTATTAAAGCCAATGACTGTTCTTGTATTAGTAAGTTTACTTTTAATTGGTCTTATACTTCTGCTGGCAGAAGTTCTCTTTGTTCCGGGCACAACTGTCGTAGGGGTTTTAGGCTTTGCAGTTAGTTTTGCAGGAATTGTCTATGCCTTTATCAGTTTTGATGCGACTGTAGCCTGGTGGGTTACTGGCGTCGCAGTTATATTAAATTTGGCAGCGATTGTTTACGGATTTAGCTCAGGAGTCTGGAACCGTTTTTCATTGAAGTCGGCCATGCATGGTGGAGCTTTTGATGGGCGAACGGATGATTTGCAAGTAGGCCTTTTTGGAACTACCATTTCAGATCTGAAGCCAATCGGAAAAGCTACTTTTAATGATAAAATATATGAAGTCAAGTCTGCGGACGGATTCATCTCCGTAGGCACTGAGGTGACAATAATCAAAATAGAAAACAATATAATTTTAGTTAAATAATACTATGGATAGTCTAGACCCTAATAGTTCAATGTTTATCCTCGTGGCTGCTGTCGCGGGAATCATCCTTTTATTCATCTTTTTATACTTTGTGCCGGTTAATCTTTGGATTACAGCCCAGTTCTCCAATGTCCGTGTAGGAATAGGGGAGCTAATTGGAATGAGAATCCGGAAAGTACCGCCAAGCATAATTGTCAATTCTTTGATCACCGCCACCAAAGCAGGTTTGGAGTTGACGACCAATGACCTTGAAACGCATTACATGGCTGGCGGAAATATCCCAAATGTGATCAGGGCATTGATCTCTGCCGATAAGGCTAATATTAATCTTACCTTCAAACAGGCCACAGCTATTGACCTGGCGGGAAGAGATGTATTTGAAGCAGTGCAGATTTCGGTAAACCCAAAAGTGATCAATACTCCAAATGTGGCGGCAGTAGCTGCGGATGGAATTCAGTTGATAGCCAAGGCGCGCGTTACCGTAAGAGCAAATATTGCTCAATTAGTTGGTGGAGCAGGAGAAGAAACTATTCTTGCTAGAGTGGGAGAGGGGATCGTTACTTCCATTGGTTCTGCTGCTACTCATAAGAGTGTATTAGAAAACCCGGACAAGATTTCCAAGCTAGTTCTTCAGCGCGGTTTGGATGCGGGAACTGCTTTTGAAATCCTATCCATTGATATTGCGGATATTGATGTAGGAACAAATATCGGTGCGAAACTACAAATTGATCAGGCTTCTGCTGATTTGAAAGTAGCGGAGGCGAGAGCTGAAGAAAGACGTGCAATGGCTGTTGCGCTGGAGCAAGAAATGAAAGCCAGAAATGTAGAAATGCGTGCTAAGGTCATAGAAGCTGAAGCTGAAGTACCTAAAGCATTGGCAGAAGCTTTCCGTTCTGGAAGACTTGGTGTAATGGATTATTATAAAATGGAAAACATTCAATCTGATACATCCATGCGGGAATCTATTGCTAATTCAGATGTAGATTCAAAAGACTCTTCAAAGGGTAAGAACGAGAAGAAATAGAATTAGTCACAGTATTCAGTGCACAGTTTAACATTTGAGGTTTTTAAAACCTCGAATGTTTTTCTGAATCTGAAGTTTTGTTGACCACGTAGGTCACAGCGTGTGGCGAAGAGGAAAAAGCCTATATTTAATAAGAAATTAAATACTGTACCTAAAGGCACAGCTGCATTCCCTTGTAATTAATTTCTACCGATATCGTGTCCCTGACGGGACGGTATTAGTCTATAGTTAAAGTTAATGAGCAGTCGCAGTATTTAGTCTATAGTAGGCAATCACAATGTTCAGTCGCAGACGTCATAAGAATTTGTAGATCACTAAATACTGAATGGGGAGATCACGGAACACTGGGATGTAAATAGCTTGCCTCGTACCTCGCATGACGCTTATTTATGCTGAACTGTGCACTGATTACTGATCACTGAATACTGGACACTGAATACTGAACACTGAATACTGAATACTGAGACTTCCAACATCCAACTTCCTACTTCCCAACTATTCCCCCCTTTTACCTTTCTTGGCAGGTTCTTCCACCACTTGGATAAGCACAGGTTCGTATAGATTCTTGGTGAAGATCTGATCATTGGTCCAATCCACCAGTACATCTTCATAGGCAATAGGTAGCACTATTTCACCGTTTTCTTTGATTACACCAGTCCTGCCATCCTTCCGCACGATCAAAAAGTCTTTCTTTTCCCTCCGTATACTTTGGAAGTCAGCAGGGACTACTTCCTTGCCTTCGGCATCCAATAAACCTGATTTTCCTGACTTCTCAATCAAAAAATAACCGTCCTCTGTACGGGAAATATGATCAAATCCTTCTTCGTTTATGGTGCTTCCAAAGGTGTTTAGAAGGAAAAACTTATCATTACTTTTAGCGATTGCCAGCCCTTTGGAAAATGGTTTTACTTCATCCCAATTTGGCTCACTCAGTAGCTGACCTTCGCTGTTGATCAGGCCCCAGCTCTGCGCTATTTTGACACCTGCAATCTGATTTGAGAACAAGGTAGTCACTGTATATTTTGGGTCGATCACCCAGTTTCCTGAAGGATTGACAAAGCCGATCATCCCCTTTGATTTGGCAGGAAAAAGATCTTCTGTCCCAAAATTTATTTCCTCTACCCCAAGCATCGGCTCAACAAGCCAGCCTTTCTTTCCCAGAAGGCCTACTTTATCGTCGCGGAACAAAACGTTATATAGGTCTTTTCCAATCCTCCTCACTTCCACCATTCCCACAGCATCCAAGAGAATACCATCTTCCTCCATTACCCGCCGAAGCTTCCCATGGATGTATTCCAACATTAGATTACCTTCAAAAGTAATTTTGTGAAATGAATTGTACCGAATATTTGCCTGGATGTCGTTGCCTTCGATCAACAAATATTGGTTTTCATCATATCCATAATAGAAGTTGCCAGCCGTATGTGTCAGCGTCTCGATCACTGGATCCAGCACATAATTCCCCTCCCGGTTGATCAGGCCATATCCAGATGGTTCTTTGGCCAAAATAAATTCTCCGCTATTATCTGACAATAGCTCATACCTCTTTTGGGGATCCTCAGCTAAGGGTAAAGAGTATTCATTGTCTTTCTTGATGATGACCATCCCAGTATTGGTGATCTTCGCTTCGTCTAGTTTCCCAAGCTTAGTAGTCTTATTGTTTCCACGTTGAAATAAAAAATACTCATCACCCTTTCTCGCCAACAGCAAATTGAAATAAGTTTGAATGTCATCGTACTCCAGTGGAAGCACTTGTTGCCCATATTCATGAAAAGCACCAATTCCATTGGGTCCTTTTACAAGAATCCAAGGCTGGAGATACTGATAAACCTCGGTACCAATTAGCGAAACTGCCGGTCTTAGATCGTTTGATAACAAAGATAGTTCTTCTCCTTTTCTTCCTATTCTTACAGTCTCACTCAATAGCTCTATGTCATCGTAGAGTAGCCTTGATTGAAGCTGTAACTGCGTGTCATACACTTCCCAAGTTTGGGAGAAAGTAGGTGTTGAAAACAAGAATATTAATAGAGACCCAAGGGTAAATGCTTTATTCATCAAAGTATCATATTATTTAACTATCAAAATCGTCCTAATATAAAACGACCAAAGGTTTAAATGTAAACCTTTGGTCGTTTTAATTACAAGTATAGATTTTACTTCTCGGAAGTTACCTTATCTAGGTCAAAAAGATCTGATAAAATTTCGATCATTTCTTCTGCTTGATCCCGCTGACATGCAGCACGCAGCTGTACTACCGGGACTTTAAGGATTTTTTGCATCATGCTCTTGGTGATCTTGTCAATCACGGCAAACTCTACCTCATCAGCATTCTTCAAGAACCGTGACATCTCCTCTTGTCTGATCTGCTCCAAAGACTGCTTCAACTTATTAATGGTAGGAGATACCATCATTTCTTTTTTCCAATTATAGAACTCTTCAATACTCTCATTGATGATCTCTTCTACTTTAGGCACTGCTGCAAGACGCTTCTCTAAGGTCGCTGATGCTTTGCTGCGGATATTATCCACGTTGAAGAGCACTACTCCCGGTACATCTTCTACTGTGGTCTCGATACTGCGGGGAACAGACAGGTCTACCAATAACTTGTAGCTTTGGATGCCAAACTTCTGGACCAGCTCTTTGGTGATGAAAGGTTCTGACCGCTGAATTGAACAGACAATTACATCTGCTTCTTCCATCGCGGCATAGCACTCATCAAAAGGGATTACTTCATACCCAAGGGGTAATGCTATTTCTTCAGCCTTAGCTTTTGTTCGATTAGTGATTTTTACCTTTGCCTCTGGTAGATGAACCATGTTCTTTGCGACATCCTGCCCAATTTCTCCCACACCAATCAGCAATATTCGGGGCTGGTAAGTATTGGAAGTGAGGCTTTCGATCAATTCTATGGTGGCATAAGACAAAGATGCGGCGCCATCACGAAAAGCAGTTTCCTGCACGATTCGCTTATTGGTAAAGAATACCGTGTGCATTAATCTGTGCAAAAACGGCCCGGCCATATCCAAGTCTGCGGAAGCCTGATAGGCCCGCTTCACTTGATTACTAATCTGAATATCTCCGACTACCTGCGCCTCTAGCCCCATACACACTCTGAAGAGATGGGTTATAGCTGGCCGATCTTCGGAAATTTCAAAATATTCTAAATATTGAACGCTATCAGCCAGTCCTTTTTCCATTCCAATCAGGCTGATTATATCAGTGCTGATATCTTTAAAGGAGCTGTAATAGACTTCAGTTCTATTGCAAGTAGAAAGGATGAGGACGTCATTTAGATTGAAAACATCCTTTAATTTCAATAAAACACGGTGTATAGCACTTTCATCCAATGATATTAACTCACGGATCTGTACGGGTGCGTTTTTATGGGATAAACTTACGGCTCTAAATTTGACTTGCATCATTCTGAAGCTTGGATTGCAAATTTAACAGACAAAGAGGTGTGAAATGTCCATTTGTCCAAAGCATCTTATAATTTGGAATTTTTCTAAATAGCAAGAAGTGAATATTATGCTTTTTGTTGCTTGTTTCTTCATGCAATCGGTTAACTTTTAAAAGTTCTTAGAAGTTTCATTTTTTGAGTAGCGCATGAAAAATAAGATTTTATATTGGATGAAAGTTTCACTTGGTTTTTCCAATAAGGAATCTTTGGGTTTTGTAGTATTGGTACCAGTATTGTTTCTTTTTGCGCTGGTGCCTACAGCTATAAGGTATTCCAAAAGCACAAAATCAGCCGCATTTCATGCCCAATATAAAAGTGACCTGGACAGTTTAGAAAGTTCTGGTTTTGTGCTAACGGGATCTCCATACCCAATTTTCAATCCACAGGATACTGTAGCTGTTAAATCAGTGCAAATGCCGTCCGAAAGCCTGAACAGAATTTCTTTTAGCGAAGCAGATTCTGCCACACTTCAAATCGTACCTGGGATTGGGCCAAATCTAGCAGGCAGGATTATCAAATATCGGGAGAGCATTGGCGGCTTTAATGAAGTAGGTCAATTGCTTGAGGTATATGGCGTCAAAGCAGAAACTGCCGATTTGATCTGGGAATATTTTGAATTTGAGTCTTCGGTTTTTAGAAAAATAAAGATCAATCATATCAGTCAAAAGGAACTTTCAAAGCATCCTTATATCGGATATTCTAAAGGGAAGGTGCTGGCTGCCTATCGATTACAGCATGGTAGTTATGAATCTGCAGATGATCTGATGAAAATAAAGATTTTCAAAAAGGAATGGGTACAGAAACTCTCTCCTTATATAGATTATGATTAACTCTATTAAATCTTTTTTTAACCACGAAGATCACCAAGAAAAGCGCAAAGGAAGTCGCACTAGAATCAAATATTCATTTTTTGTAAGATCCACAGACTACCGTAAGTTGTGTTTTAAACAGGTTTTTTTGATTATGGGCTCATATTTGTGATGAAAGGTTGCTTATTCATCAAAGAATTCCTCTTGATACTCAATACTTGATACTAAAACCTTTACTATGCTGGGCCAGGCAAATTTCAGGGCTACGCCCCTTACCGTTCCATCTTTATACATTGTACTACGAATAGGACAGGGCTACGCCCCTTATCTGATATTGGTTATTCTGACGACTTGGTACTTTATACTTGTTCCTAGTGTTCTCCCGTCTCCCACATCCCGCATCCAACATCCCACATCCCACACCAAACACCCAACATCCCGCACCCAACATCCCACACCCAACATCCCACAACTTCTACTTTTCTTGTCTCTATTTCTTAATTTTCGCCATCTTTGAAGTATGAATTCTCAATTGGAACTGGTCCAACTTCCGCAATTAAACCTTCCCGGTTTTTCACCTGAATTACTTGAGAAAGATGGGAAGCTAATGATCTTTGACCGTCAGCGTAAGAAACATCTTATCTTGACGCCAGAAGAGTGGGTCCGACAGCATTGGATTAATTTCCTGATCAATCACCTGAAATTCCCCAAAGGATTGTTGGCTTCAGAAAAAGGATTGAGATATAACAAGTTACAAAAGCGTACAGATATAGTGGTTTGGGACACTAATTCGGCTCCATATCTTCTCGTTGAATGTAAAGCTCCCAAAGTCAAACTTACGCAGTCGACAATAGAACAAGCTTGCGTATATCATATGGAATTGAAGTCCCCGTATCTGGTGATCACCAATGGGATCCAACATATATGTTTAAGTTTTGATCTGAAGGCTGGTAAGTTCAACCAGGAGAAAGATTTTCCGGTTGCTCCAGTTCTATAATCAGAAGATTGTAAGATTGGAAAATTTCAGATTTCAGATTTCAGACTTCATATTTAATAATTTAAACTTGGCTCTGAACTTCAATGCTTATATTAAAGTTGAATGAATATGAAACCAAATAGTTTAAAGGTTGTATTTTTTCTGGCGTTAGTCCAGGCCTTTAGTCTTTCCACTAATCAATCAACAGCACAGTCTATAGCCTACAAGACACTACTTTCTACACTCTATGATGCTGACTTTCCCGTCATTAAAGTAAGGGAAATTAAAGATCTGGAGGATTTTCAGGTATTGGATACGCGTGAAAAAAAAGAATATGAAGTTAGTCATCTGTATGGGGCAAAATGGGTGGGATTTGATGCATTTGATCTGAAAAATGTAGCCAATTTAGATAAAAATAAACCTGTATTGGTGTATTGCACCGTAGGCGCAAGATCTGAGGCAATAGGAAAGAAACTCTCAGATGCCGGCTTTTCACAAGTACTGAATCTTTATGGTGGAATCATTCAATGGTCCAATGAAGGGAGACCGGTCTATGTAAACAACTCACCTACAGACAGCGTGCATACTTATTCCAAATCCTGGGGAATATGGTTGGATCAAGGCGAAAAGGTCTATTGACTTAGTCGCTCAGCTGACTAAACCCAAACTTTTGGGATCCTTTCTGTACACAGTTCCGTAAGTCAAGTCAAACCGGATCTCATGAAAACGACAGGGTTATAAAAATCATAGTACCTGCCGGGAAGGATTGAAATTCTTGCTCCCAGTTATTGACAGACAAATACGATCAAAAAAATTAACAGATGAAAATATTCAGGTTCAACTTTCTAGTAGTGGTAGGGATCTTACTCATGAGTTGTCAGAATTCACTTCCCGGCATGACCGGAACGAAAGCTCCAAGTCATGAATTATGGGATGAATTGCTGAAAGAAAATGTCAATTCTGACGGGACAGTTGATTACAAAGGTTTTATCAGTGAAAAGAAAAAGCTTGATCAATATTTGAAATTAATCAGTGAGAATGCTCCAGATCGTGCTACATGGTCAAAAGAAGAGCAACTTGCTTATTGGATCAATGCTTACAATGCATTCACTGTGAAATTGATTGTAGATCATTATCCGGTGAAAAGTATCCGGGATTTGGGCCCAAGTCTGAAAATTCCTTTGATTAAAGATGTTTGGCATTATAAATTCTTCAGCATTGGGGGGAAAGAATCGAGCTTAGATGAGATCGAGCATTCAATTCTTCGAAAAGAATTTGAGGAGCCTAGAATCCACTTTGCGATCAATTGTGCTTCAGTTTCTTGCCCGCCCTTATTGAATGAAGCTTTCCGGCCTTCCAAAATTGATGGGCAATTGACTAAAGTAGCGGGAGAATTTATAAATGGTAACCGGAACAAAATCACTCCAAATTCTATTCAAATTTCTTCCATTTTCTCGTGGTTCAAAGAAGACTTCACCAAGAATGGAAGTTTGATTGATTTCTTAAATAAATTCATTAAAGTAAAAATCAATTCTGGAGCTAAAATCAGTTACTTGGACTATAACTGGAATTTGAACGAATAAAAGTACGCTTAGTGATCGTTTTAAAAAAAATATAAACCACATAGATACATAAGAATATAAGGTTGAAAAGGAGACATAAAAGTACAGCCTGTCCAGCAAGGCGGGTTAATTGTTTAATTTTGGACTCCACAATTTCGCCATCGTGAATTTTATATAAATCTAGATAAGCCTGCCCGACGGGTATGTGGTTAAGTTGATTCATTATCATCGCTTAGTTATAAATCCTTATCTTCATCTGCAACAATCGACAAATTAAATATGAGTTCTAATAGGCATGTGGTCATCATTGGTAATGGTATAGCAGGAGTGACATGTGCCCGATTCCTTCGTAAGCAGGACGAAAAAGTACGCATCACCTTGATCTCGGGGGAATCCAAGTATTTCTTTTCCCGCACAGCCCTCATGTACATCTACATGGGGCACATGAAGTTTGAACATACTCAGCCTTATGAAGATTGGTTCTGGGAGAAGAACCGTTTAGAACTGAAGGAGGCTTGGGTATCTTCGGTAGATTTTACATCAAAGAAATTATCATTTCAAGCCGATGAATCCATGGATTATGACGTATTGGTCATAGCCACAGGATCAAAACCTAACAAATTTGGCTGGCCGGGCCAGGACTTAGCAGGTGTTCAGGGACTTTATTCCAAACAGGATCTAGAGTTGATGGAAAAAACGACTTCAAATGGGGTGAACCGTGCAGTAATAGTCGGTGGTGGATTGATAGGGATAGAAATGGCAGAAATGCTTGCTTATAAAAAGATCCCGGTTACTTTTTTGGTACGGGAATCTGGCTTTTGGGGGAATGTTCTTCCCAAAGAAGAATCAAATCTAGTCAGCCGTCATATTAAAGAACATCATTTTGACCTACGGCTGGGTGAAGAACTCGATTCTATTTTAGCTGATCAGAATGCTCATGTTAAAGCAGTAAAAACAAAATCCGGAGAGGAAATACGTTGCCAGTTCGTTGGGCTTACGGCTGGGGTGTCTCCCAATGTTGATTTTCTTAGAAATACAGAGCTGGAATTGAACAGAGGGGTAAAAGTGGATTTTTGTTTCAGGACAAATATACCAGATGTGTATTCAATAGGGGACTGTGCAGAATTCCATGAGGCTCCTGCGAGTGATAGAAAGCACGTAGAGCAAGTTTGGTATACAGGTAGGATGCATGGGGAGACCTTGGGCTATATTCTTGGCGGGCATCAGGTGACTTATAAACCTGGGGTATGGTTCAATTCCGCTAAATTTCTGGATATCGAGTACCAAACTTATGGAACTGTCCCTGCCAGGTGGGATGATGAGCAAAACAAATCCTTTTATTGGGAGCATCATTCTGGCAAAGTAGCCTTCAGGATGCTGATGAATTTGCAGGGGAATATTGTAGGTGTAAATAATTTTGGGTTCAGATTAAGACACGAGTTCTTTGATCGGGCCATACGTGAACAATGGGCAGGAGCGAAAGTGATCAGTATGCTAAACAAGGCTAACTTTGACCCTGAATTCTTCGATCCTTATTACATCGAAATTCAACAAGCATACAAAGACCAATTTGGAGGAGATATCAAAGTGGAGAGAAGGTCATTTATTCAAAAACTATTTGGAGCAAAAGCATGAAGTTGATACAAAAATTAGGTGTTATTTTATTCATCATAGGAATGGCTGTTTTTACCATTATGCCATTTCTAGGGTCGTATCAGCTTTCAGAGCAAATCGTTTTAACTAACACGAAGGAGATTCATCAGGAGAAGATGAGGGAGATTCTGGCTCCAATGTACGGGAAGAGCTACAACAGCAATTTTGCTTTTCTATCAGAATTGAACAATTATTTCAACACGTATAATGACAAGCTTAAAAGTGAGTCAAAATGGGAGGAAGTAATTTGGGATGACTATAGTTTTTCGATAGCGAAAGCTGCTATTGACAGTCCGGTCCGTGAATTCCCGATGTTGTTTTTTGCCTTATCTATAGGGTTAGCTGTTTTGGGAGGCGTCTTTTATATCCTTCCTAAGCATCGCGAGGAGCCGCCTGGTGTCAAAAACAATGGGATATTCCATTCTTCCATGAAGAACAGAGGCTGGATGGGAATAGTGACCGGGACCTACCTGATCTTATTTTACATCATTTTGTATTGGTTTCCGGCATATATAGTCAATCCTGTTTGGATGGTGAACCCAATTTCTCTTCTGCTGAGTGGCAATCCGGCCAGTCAATGGTTCTTGTATGGGGCCATCTATACAATTGCAATTTTGGTGATGGGAATACGGATGTTCCGGAAGTATCGGGGCAACCGCTATCAGCAGCTCCGGACAGCTTCGGTTATGTTTTTCCAAACGTCCTTTGCATTTCTGATTCCCGAAATTCTGGTTTTACTGAACCAGCCTTATTTTGATTTCAAGAACATTTGGCCTTTGGATTACGACTTCTTCTATGATTATCAGATAGACACTTTTCTTAGTGCGGGAGGAGTGGGGATGTTTATGTTGATTTGGGGTATTTTATTAATAATAATAGCAGTCCCCTTGTTCACCTACTTTTATGGGAAACGCTGGTATTGTTCCTGGGTGTGTGGATGTGGCGGTCTGGCAGAGACATTAGGGGACCCTTATAGACAGCTGTCAGACAAGTCTTTGAAGGCTTGGAAATACGAGCGGGTGATCGTTCATAGCGTATTAGTTCTGGCTGTGGTGATGACACTTATCACGATCATCAATTACTTTTCTGGCTTTGAACTATTGGGAAATGTAACTAACCAGCTACATTCGTTTTACGGTTTTGCAATTGGATCTGCTTTCGCGGGAGTGATTGGTACCGGATTTTATCCTTTTATGGGAAACAGGGTCTGGTGTAGATTCGGTTGCCCGTTGGCGGCATATTTAGGAATTGTACAACGCTTTAAATCCCGGTTTAGGATCACTACAAATGGTGGACAGTGCATATCCTGTGGTAATTGCTCGACGTATTGCGAAATGGGGATTGATGTGCGCTGGTATGCGCAGAGAGGGCAGGAAGTAGTACGTGCCAGTTGTGTAGGATGCGGTGTTTGCTCATCCGTTTGTCCACGGGGTGTACTGAAACTTGAAAATGGACCCGCGGAAAACCGTATTAATGAAATGCCGATAATTATAGGCAATGATTCCATTAAGGTGAATGCTTAAATGATCATTTTATACATTTTGATTGGGATTTATACCCTTGGAATGCTGTTTATCTTCATTTACAGCGTGGCACAGGGGCACTTACTACTGCGGTTTCTAAGATCCAGGAAATCTCTTGAATTTGTACCTCATGCAGTTCCCGCTCAATGGCCAAAAGTAACTGTTCAACTTCCTTTGTACAACGAATTGTATGTAGTGAACAGACTTATTGAGGCGGTATCTAAGATCAATTATCCAAAAGATTTACTGGAAATTCAACTGTTGGATGATAGCACTGATAGCACTTCAGACCTGATTAAAGAAAAGTTAACCAATTATCCAGATCTAAATTTTAAGTACATACATCGTATTGATAGAAAAGGATTTAAGGCAGGTGCGTTAAAGGAAGGATTAATTACTGCATCTGGAGAGTTTATCGCAATTTTTGATGCTGATTTTGTCCCTGATCCTGATTTCCTGCTCAAAACCATTCCTTATTTCGCCTCCAAAGAAGTAGGAATGGTGCAATCCCGCTGGACCCATCTCAATAAAAACTATTCTTTATTGACCCGATTACAGGCTTTTGCCCTTGATGCGCACTTCCTGATCGAGCAGATTGGAAGAAATAGTCAACATGCATTCATCAACTTTAACGGTACTGCCGGTATTTGGCGGAAGTCCTGTATACTGGATGCAGGAAATTGGCATGATGATACGCTTACAGAAGATTTGGATCTTAGCTATCGGGCACAGCGGAAGGGCTGGAAATTCATTTATCGGCCAGAAATTGAATCTCCGGCGGAACTTCCGCCGATCATGTCAGCAGTCAAATCCCAACAGTTCAGATGGACAAAGGGCGGAGCAGAATGTGCTGTAAAGCATGCCAAGGGAGTGCTAATTGGTAGATTCCCGTTAGCCATCAAATTCCACGCGATGGCCCATTTATTTAACTCCACTATTTTCATTGCAGTACTATTGGTAAGTATCAGTAGCATAGGGGTATGGTGGGCAGGAGTTCAAGGGTTAGTTTCAGATGTGGTTTTGAAATTTGCCGGGATATTTATGCTGGGATTTGTAATTATTGCGGGAGTGTATTTAGTCGCCTATTTCTATGAAAAAAGAAGCTTTTGGAAAAGTCTGATCCAGTCGGTTTACATATTGCCCCTGTTTTTATCAGTATCTATGGGCCTTGCCTTGCATAATGCACAAGCAGTTTGGGAAGGGCTTTCTGGTAAGAAATCCCCTTTTATTAGAACTCCGAAGTTCAACTTGGAGGGCAAGTCAGGGCTGGAATCCAATCGTTATTTAGCTACCCAAATCCCGGCCACCACTTGGCTTGAAGGACTGATGATGCTGGTGTTCATAACGATGGTTGGCCTTCATCTTATTTGGCACACCTATCAACTATTGCCTTTTCACCTCATGCTTGCAATCGGGTATGGGTTGGTCTTTTTCTCCTCATTCAAAGCTTACAATTTGGCAAATAAAAATACATGAACAATCCACCAATAATAGATGTCATCATTCCTGCTTACAATGAAGAGAAATCTATCCCAAAGGTGATCGCGGAAATTCCTTCGCTGGTGAGACATATTGTAGTGGCCAATAATAATTCCACCGACAATACCTCGAAAGTAGCGGAAAAAGCAGGGGCTAAAGTGGTTTTTGAACCTCAAAAAGGATACGGGAAAGCCTGCTTGACCGGAATGGACTGGATCAAAAGACAAACTATTCAACCAGATATAATTGTCTTTATAGATGGAGATTACAGCGATTATCCTAAAGAAATGCTTGATCTTGTTCAGCCGATACTTGATGGTACTGCCGATATGGTTATCGGGTCAAGGGCTCTGGGAGAACGTGAAGCAGGATCAATGACATTTCCACAGGTGTTTGGGAACTGGCTTGCCACCACAATGATGAACTATATGCAGGGTGCTAAATTCTCTGACTTAGGTCCTTTCCGGGCTATTTCATGGGCGAAGCTGCTTGATCTGAATATGGTGGACCAAAATTTTGGATGGACCATAGAGATGCAGATAAAGGCACATCAAAAAGGACTTCGGTACATTGAAGTTCCGGTGAACTATAGAAAACGAATAGGCGTGTCGAAGGTAAGTGGAACAGTGAAAGGAGTCATTGGAGCCGGCTATAAAATTATCTACACGATATTCAAATATTGGTGAGTTGGTAGGTTGTTGCTTAACAATTGAGGTTTCCAAAACCTCGAACGTTGCAAACCTTCGGGAAATTTTTTTAATCCCTAAGATCTTGTTAGTCCTTTCTCCTTATGGATTCGTAATTGAGGTACTTTCCAGAAAACATCCTAGTAGAGGTTTTTTTCTTCCGTCCCACTAGGGACAGGATATCGGTAGAATTTTAAATCAGGAGCGAATGAATGCAGCTGTGCCTTTAGGTACAGTACTAGCCACGAGGCAAATAATTGTTCCGTACCTAAAGGCACGGTGGGTAACCTTCACGGATCTTATCTACCCAGATGCGGTCCCTAAAAGGGACAGTTGTCCGCCCAGCACAGTTGATTGCACAAAGAAGTGGGTTTGGTGGAAGGAACTAAAGGGCTAGCAGGCAGAACCACTGCAACACATTATCTGCAGTGGCTTTATACTTGCTTAGATCAGTAAAGACAAGCTTTGTATTCTAACTATTGGCTCTAGTGCAGCTAAAAGAACTCTGTTCTCGATCTTAATTTAAAGACTTTTTCACCTAATGTATTAACTTTGAAGCCATGAGAAACTTAATTCTGCTCGCATTTGCCACAATTCTATTTTCCTGCGAAACCACCAGCAGGGGCGGGATTAAAGAAGAACAATTTGCTTCCCATTGGTATCAGGGGAAAGCTGAGATCAATGTTTTCGACCTGAAGCAGGTGCGATATGGAGAAGAACGGGAAGGCAAAGCGGTCATGATCTTTGTGACGGAGGATTTCTCCAAGCGCAAGCAAGTAAAACTGGATGATCCCGCCGGGGCTGGGAAGGATGCAAGAACTGTCATGAAGTTGAATATGACCCGGGAATTTGTCACGGGGGTATATCCCTATCATACCATGCTGTCGGTTTTCACACCTATATATGAGGATGTGAACGCACCTAAAATCACTGCCTCTGTGACAGAGTGGTGCGGCCAATCCTTCATACAGATGAACTGGAAAAATAATGGGTATCAGGCAAAATTGTTCTCCTACTTTGAAGCTGAAGGAGACCAAGAAATAAAGGTGACAGGGACCGCTGAAGATGAACTTTTTAACTTGATACGTTTGAATCCGGACCTGGTGCCAACGGGCCACATGAAGTTGATTCCTGGCTTGTTATACCAGCGGTTTACCCACAGGACCTTACAAACTGAGTCGGCAACGGTGTCCAAGCGGATTCTACCTTCTAATCAAGCTGAAATTACCGTGGAGTATCCAGAGATCGGACGGAAATTGAGCGTAATACACAAGGATGCATTTCCTTATGAAATTATTAGTTGGAAAGAAATTCAACAGCTTGAAAACGGCAAGGAAGAGGTTACTTCTGCGACCCGAAAGACTGTGAAGATGCTTGACTATTGGAAGAAAAATAGTCTGCAGGATACAGTATTGAGAAATCAACTCGGACTTTGAAGCCGAAGCTCCGGAAGGGAATCAATCTCCTCTTTGGACTTCTGATGCTGGGAGGATTTATTCTTTTAGGCTATTACATCCCGAGAGAAGAATTCAACAAGTTAATCCTATTGTTTATAGTGCAGTTTGGATTGATGGTCGGGTATTTTTTTCTGAATAAATCCAAACAGTCTTGGGTTGAAATTTTTGTTTTCGGCCTCCTGTGTAGGTTAATTCTATCGGTGTCAATTCCTTTATGGTCTGATGATTATGCCCGGTTTCTTTGGGATGGAGAATTAGTACAGATGGGTCTAAATCCTTTCCAAGAAACACCTGCTGAATGGCTTATAGCCAATAAAGATGTCCTCGAAATCTCCTATATGAAAAGTCTCATCGGGGCAATGAATTCACCTTCGTATTATTCTGTATATCCACCGCTGGATCAACTTGTATTTGCGGCCGCAGCATCCGTAACAAACGGAAGTGTTTTTAGGGGAGTAGTTATGCTCCGGGGCATACTTTTGATGGGGGAAATATTAGTCTTTTTCTTATTATTCAGGCTATTCAAACGGTTGCAAATTCCTTTCGGCAGGTTGTGTTTCTATTGGTTGAACCCATTGATAATCATGGAAGTCACAGGGAATCTCCATTTTGAGGGATTGGTTTTACTGTTTCTTCTGGCCAGCTTGCTCGCCATTGAAAAAAATAAATCAGCGGTTGCTGGAAGTACATGGGGAATGGCAATTGGCCTGAAGTTACTTCCGCTAATACTCTTTCCATCTATAGTGTTATTCAAGAAAACACGCATTTCCATGTTGTTTTGGGCCGGAACTGTTTCAGTATTGTTGTTGAGCTTTGCTTGGCTCATTGTTGATGATTCTTGGATTAACTTTCTAAGAAGCCTCCGTCTTTATCAGGGCAAATTTGAGTTCAATGCTTCCATTTATTACCTGTTGCGCGAAGTCGGATTTTGGATAAAAGGGTACAATACTATTGCCACATTGACTCCACTGTTGAGTGCAGCGACTCTTATTGGGATCTGTTATGCTTCATGGAAGTTAAAGCCCAAAGATCTTCCCGAACTTGCAGATCTTTGGGTTTTGGTTTATCTGATATACTTGATTCTGCAGCCTGTCGTCCATCCATGGTACATCATTCCTGGAATTGGTTTGAGTTTATTGACCAAAAGAAAAACTTTTTTGGTATGGACATTTTCAATCCTATTTTCGTACGAAGCATATAGTAGAACTGATTACGAAGAAAATCTGCTACTCTTATCACTTGAATATTTATTAGTATTTGCTGCAATTTTATGGGATTATTTTCCAAGAAGAAGAACAAACAATTCGATTACATGAACTATTGGTAAGTAATTAGTAGCTAGTATTTAGTATCAAGATACAACAATATATAAACTGGATAAATACAAATAGTTATGACCGACAATTTATACTGGACAAGACCCTTGGGGATCATGCTTTTAATGGGATTATTTATTATGGTTTCCGGATGCAAAAAGGGTCCTGAAGAACAGGCAAAGAAGCTGGTGCAGAAGTCCATTAAAGCACATAATAATTCTCAGAAATGGGATAAGCTTGCCGCGATATCTTTTAACAAATGGACGAGGTTATATAATGATAAAGACTCCCTAGAGAAGGAAATCAAGCAATTGATTGAAGTCCGTTTAAAGCCATTTTATGAAGTGAAGATGAGTTGGGAAGCAGATGGAATGCAGCACGTCGCTAAATACGACGGGAATGACATGCAATACATTATGGGGTCAAATGAAATTAAAAATCCCAGTTTTCTCAAGTCTAAGCAGGCTGAATTGAATGCTGCTTACTTTGCCTTTGCGCAGCCTTGGGCGCTGCTGGATGAATCTGCTTCATTAATGTACGAAGGGCAGAAGACGCTTGAAAATGGAAAAGTAGTGGAAACTATCAAGGTGAATTTTGGTGTTGAGTCCGATACTTGGTGGTTTTATATTGATCCAAAAAGTTATTTAATTCAAGCGAATGAGCTTCAAGCTACTGATCATAGAAGTATGATTGAGAACCTCAGTTTCAATGATAAAACAGGTTTGATTCTGCTTGGAGACCGCGTTAGCTATAGGCTCGATTCTCTGGGGAACAAATTGGTTAAACGGGCAGAATACCGGTATTCTGATTATCGGCCATTTTTTGAGTAATAGGAGATAATAGTTTATAGTCCATAGTCCATGGTTTATGGTCAATAGTCCATGGGCAATAGTTTATTGACCATGGTTCATAGTCCATGGCTGTGGGTTTAAAGTTCTTCAGACTTGAACTTATAAAATGCAGCCTCCTGACTGCGTGTATAAAACGAGAGTGGAGCCCCGCCTCCCAGAGGGCAGGCACTCACTTTGGCACGCTTTAATGCTCACGGTCTGGCTACACCTTTTTTTAGTTTTTTTGATTCAATGTAAAGATATGAGTCATAAGGATGACGGATCTTATACATCCAATGATGGGCGGGTGATTGGAGATTCAAAAGAAGTGGACCTGTACTATTCAGGTAGAACTTTATCTTGTTCTACTACGTGAAGACTTAAGGTTGAAATTAGCTCCTATAATTAATCAATATTTTAGATAAGACTACTATGAATAAAATTATACTTCATGCAATAATTGTAGGTTTTGTGTTCTTGGCCGCTTGCAGTTCTAAAACAGAAGCCGAAAAAATTGTAGATCGCTCAGTTACTGCGCATGGTGGAGAGGCTTACCTCAGATCATTAATAGAATTTGACTTCAGGAATATTCATTATACCATATTCAAAACTGCTGATCAATATGAATATACACGGGAATTTGAAGATTCTGTAGGTCTGATTAAAGATGTGCTTAACAATGAAGGTTTCACGCGGACCATAAACGGTGAGAAAATCGACACTTTAAGTACAGAATCAGTTGGAAAATATTCCCGGTCAGTCAATTCTGTGGCATATTTTGCTTTTCTACCGTATGGATTAAATGATCCTGCAGCTCAGAAGACTATTGTGGGAGAAGCTGAATTGGATGGGGAAAAGTATCATTTAATTAAAGTGACATTTGCGCAAGAAGGAGGTGGGGAAGATTACGATGATGAGTTCTTATATTGGATTGATCAAGATGATTATTATGTGGATTTTATGGCTTACAGCTACCACACAGATGGGGGTGGAGTGCGAATGCGAAAAGTAAGTGACGTACAGGAAGTGGGAGGAATTCGATTTCAAAATTATTTAAATTTCCAACCAGAAAATCCAAATACTCCCGTAGAAAACATGCAAGAGCTTTACGAATCTGGTAAATTGGAGTTACTTTCAACAATTGACCTTGAAAACATCAAGGTCATGCCTTTGCCAAAATAAAACTGGTTATGAACCCAATACAACTGACATTTACAAATAGAAACCGGATTGAACTTGCTGCTGATTTGTATTTGCCATTGGATAGGGTTCCTGTGTTTTACGCTATTTTTTCACACTGCTTTACCTGCTCTAAAAACTTTACCGCTGTCAGACGTATCAGCACAGCACTTTCCCAGCAGGGAATTGCCGTCTTGAGCTTTGACTTTACCGGATTGGGAGAAAGTGAAGGCGACTTTGAGGATAGTTCATTCGGGTCGAATGTGTCAGATTTGTTAGACGCTGCAGCTTTTTTAGGGGAGGAGTATAGCGCTCCAAAATTATTAATCGGGCATTCGCTTGGTGGAGCAGCGGTAATTTATGCAGCAGGCAAACTGGAATCTGTCACCGCGCTTGTTACCATTGCAGCACCTTCTTTTCCGGCTCATGTGAAGAAATTGTTTGTGGAGAGCCTGGATGAAATCAATGAAAAGGGCTTTGCAACTGCTAGTATTGGAGAAAGGCCATTTCGTATCACACAGGAATTTGGAGATGATCTGGAGCAAAAATCGCTGGAAATCCAGATGAAGAAACTAAGGAAATCTTTGTTGGTTATGCATTCCCCGCAAGATGAAATCGTAGACATCGAAAATGCTGCGCAATTATACCATGCAGCTTTTCATCCTAAAAGTTTTATTTCATTGGACGGTGCTGACCATATGATCACTGATCGCAAAGACAGCGAATACATTGCGGAAGTGGTGGCAAGCTGGAGTTCACGATACATCGCAAAAGACGAATCGGCTATCAATGATACTGATGGTAATCAAGTATATGTACGATTGTCTGGATCAGGTTTCACGACAGAAATTAAAACTCCAAACCATCATTTTATTGCCGATGAACCCATTGATGTAGGCGGAGAAAATCTTGGTCCAAACCCTTATGATTTGTTGATGGGATCATTGGGCAGTTGTACCGCGATGACCTTAAAGATGTATGCGGATCGGAAGAAGTGGTCTTTGGGAGAGATTAGAGTCTACTTAAACCATGACAAAGTATATCCAGAAGACAGTAAGCATCCAGAAGATCCATCTGCCAAAGTCAGCAGATTTACCCGGATTATAGAGTTGAGTGGTGAATTGGACGACTCCCAGCGACAGAGATTACTGGAGATATCAAATAAATGTCCTGTACATCGGACATTGCAGGAGGAAATAATCATACAGACTATGATGTCCAAATGAAAACCGGAGCGGTCAAATTATATCTATTTAGCTCAGTCGGGATTGTTTTAATCTTTATGCTTGCTTTTTGGCTTTATCCTCAAGAAGTAGCCCTTACCGTTTCAGAAAAGTGGAAAGGGGTATGCTGGGTGGGGAGCCGGTCGCCACTAGTGGGGGATGAACTTGAAGCCCTGAAAGAGACGGGTGCAAATGCGCTTTCCCAAACGCCATTTGGGTGGCAACGGGACAAAAATGATCCAGAACTTCATTGGCAAGTAGATAATGAGAAAATGTGGTGGGGTGAATCAGCTGAAGGTATTCAGGCTACATTTGATTCATCTGCCCGTCATGGCATCATGAATATGCTTAAACCACATTTGTGGATAAGGGATAGCTGGCCAGGAGAAATAGAAATGGGCAATGAAAAAGATTGGCAACGTTGGTTTTCTAATTACACGGGGTTTATCTTGGATTATGCGCGCATGGCTGAATCTCATTCCATTCCCATGCTTTGCATTGGAACTGAACTGGAGCGGACATCCCATCGGGAAAAAGAATGGCGGGAAATAATTCACCAGATACGGAAAGTGTACACGGGCAAACTGGTGTATGCAGCTAACTTCACAGAATTTGAAAAAGTGAGATTCTGGGACGAGTTGGACTACATTGGTGTTCAGGCATATTTTCCGCTTTCTTCAAAGGAAAACCCCACTTTAAAAGATTTAAAATCTGGGTGGAACAAGAGTTTGTCGAAGATTGACCAAGTAGTTAAAACTTATCATAAGCCCGTGATTTTTACAGAAATAGGTTACTGTAATACAATTGATGCTGCAAAGGAGCCATGGGTTTGGCCCAACGAACGGAGTGAAGTAGCGCTTTCGGAAGAAATGCAGGCATTGTGCTACGAAGCCTTCTTTGAAACTGCCTGGAAAAAACCCTGGATGGCTGGAGTTTTCTTCTGGAAGTGGTATCCAGATGGAAGGCATCGCAACCCAGATTTTACACCACAGGGAAAGAAAGCAGCGCAAATTATGACTGCATATTTCACTACTCAATAATTATTAATTTATACACACATTTCCAGATTATCATAAATGAGAATTATCCGTCAAAATAATTTTATGCCGTTTCAAGAATTTTGAAATCTAAAAAGAGGATCTACAAAGTTGGTGGAAATTTATTAATTAGCATTCTAAATCGAAATAACCGAATTCAATTAAATGACAAGTTGCGGAGATGATGCAGTATATGTAAGTGAGCTCAGATTGGGCTCAGAGTCTGCATTTAATTTCCTATACTCCAAGTATGCTTTGAAAATATATAGAACCTCGCGCAGAATGCATATTAGCCATGAAGATGCTGAGGAGGTGGTTCAAGAGACATTTATCAAAATCTGGAAAAACAGAGAACGGTTAGATCCCGATTTAAGCTTTAACGCCTATTTGTTATCCATCGTAAAGTCTTTGGTGATACGATTGACCCAGCGAAATGCCAGGCAACTTCTGCAAAGTAAGGAATGGATTGCAAATGCAGTTGTAACCGAAAATCAAACTGAAGACGAATTTTTTTATGCAGAAATGCTGGAAGCTTCACTCCAAGAAGTAAATAAGCTTCCTCCCAGACAGCGGGAAGTTTTTCTTCTGAAAAGAATAGAACTATTTTCTTTGGATGAAATTGCTGATAAACTCAATATCTCGAAAAAGACTGTTAAAAATCAATTGGTTGAAGCGAATAAGTTTTTAAAATTAAGGATCAAGGATCGAAAGATTCTCTCGTTGTTACTGCTTTTTAATTTGTTGAAATAGCAATATTCCTCCTAGTTCTTTGGTCTAAGTCTCCTGTGTAAAAATAAAATCTATTTTTTTTCAATTTTCATGGGACTTTTTGGGTGCTGTTGTCTATATAGGTTAAACAGCGCTACCGGATGGATTATAATAAGAGGTTTAACCATTTTTTTAAAGGCAAGATGACTCAGGCCGAAGCTGAAGAATTTTCGGCCTGGCTTGATACTAAAGCAGGTAGATTTTTCCTGGAAACAAAAATTCAATCGGAATGGGGACATGAGGATTCCTTAGAAAATGCGGATTGGGACAAGGATTTTCTACTGGAAAAAATCAACAGAGAAAAGTATAATGGAAATGAAGCGGAGAAATCAGCTACGACGATCCCACCCCGCACAGCTTACATTATCAAATCCCCGATTCCATCTTGGTATAGAGTTGCAGCTATCCTTATCCTCATTTTTGGGGCGTCTATACTTTTTTACAAAATCAATACACCACCTACTGCTACCACAGCTGTACCTGCAGCAGTAAAACTAATTATCAGAGCAAACCCTGCTGGGGTCAAATCAAAATTTCAGTTACCTGATGGGACATTAGTGACTTTAAATTCCGAGAGCACGATCCATTATCGGGAGGATTTTATCAGCAACAGAAAAATTGAGTTACTGGGAGAAGCCTATTTTTCTGTTGCAAAAGACAGTCTACATCCCTTTGTGGTAGAAAGTAAGGGATTGACGACTCAGGCACTTGGTACTGTCTTTAATGTCAAAGCTTATGAGGATGAGCGTAGGGTAGAAGTACTACTTCTGGAAGGAAAAGTGGTCGTAAACAATATTGATTCTGCCGATGCTGTGTATCTGGATCCGGGTGAAAAAGTTTCGCTGAAGAATGAAGGAAGCAAGCTGGTCAAAACAACCGGCAATGTGACCCGGGATACCCAATGGATAAGCGGGATTTTGGAATTCAGAAGCATGCAGTTCCAACATATATTCAAAGAACTGGAACGATGGTATGGAGTGAAAATTGAAGTCAGGGGAAAACTGACCTCCGCCCGAGGTTCTGGAAAGTTTCAGGAAGGGGAAACGCTGGAGAATGTTTTAAACGTGCTTAGCTATTCCAACAACTTCACCTACGAGATTAATAAACATAAAGTAGTTGTTAGTTTTAACGGCAACTGATGCTAATTAGAAAACAAGTTTACTGATTATATAATAAACCCATAAGTTAAAAATAAATGATCCTCTATGATTAAATGTATACGAAGTTTGAATACACTGCTACACCTTGGCTGTGTAGCTTTGATGGTAGCGTTGACATCGGTAACCTTTACTGCTTCTGCAAACGGGCTTTTTCAGTCAAATGATATTGAAAAAGTGGTGATCATGCTGGAGCCACGGGAACTGACGCTCAGGGAAGCTTTTAACGAAATTGAAAATAAAGCTCCTTTTACCTTCTTTTTTACCGATGCAGGAGTAGATGTAAGCAGAAGTGTGGTGCTTAAACAAAGCAGAGCAACTGTAGCTGCTTTCTTAGCTGAAATAGCCCAACAGTCCAGGCTTAAATTCAAGCAGGTAAATGAGACGATAAGCGTGAACTCCGTAAAACCTAAACCTGAAAAAGTAGAGCAAAAGTCACAAGTAGAACGAACGATCTCCGGACAGGTGACTTCTGCGTTTGACGGATTGGGTATCCCTGGAGCCAACATACTCTTAAAAGGCAGCCTACAGGGCACAGTCACGGATATGGATGGCTATTATAGTTTAACCGTTCCTGATGAAGGGGCCGTTTTGGTAATCAGCTATATAGGGTTTATGAAACAAGAAGTGGAAGTAGGGGCCAGAGATGAAGTGGACATAGTGCTGGAAGAAGATTTTGCAGGATTGGATGAAGTGGTAGTAGTGGGATTCGGAAGCAAGGAGCGTGAGGATATTTCTGGCGCAGTGACTTCTGTGAAAATGGATAGAGTACTGGGTGATCGTCCTGTTACTGACGCTGCAAAGGCACTTCAGGGCACTGTTCCGGGCTTACAGATCACCTATGGCAGTGGCCAGCCGGGTTCGGATACCAATATTAATATCAGAGGGTTTACCTCTATCAATGGGGGTTCTCCACTTGTATTGGTAAACAATGTTCCGATGAACCTGGATGATGTCAACCCACGCGATATTGAGGATGTGGTGGTACTCAAGGATGCATCCGCGGCTTCTATTTATGGAGCAGAAGCTGCATTTGGGGTAATCCTCATCACTACCAAGACCGGTGGATTGAAACAACCGATGCAGTTGGAATATTCCAATAATTTTGGGTTTACCCGACCCAGTACTTTACCAGAGAAGGCTTCTCCATTGGAGTTTGTAACAGCATTGGATGATTGGGGACAGCAGACGTACTGGACCGGTCAGAATGTCAGTGAATGGGTAGGATACATCAATGAGTATAATGCAAATCCAAGTGCTTATCCGGATGGATACATCACAGATCCTAATGGTCTTCGGTATTATGTCAGAGAAAATGATCTATATGAAGATTTTCTGGGAGCTAATGGTTTTGAGCAAATACATAACCTGTCTGTCAAGGGAGGTAGTGAAAATACTTCGTATAGAATATCGCTGGGGTTCAATGATGAAGATGGGATTATGGTCACGGACAAAGATAGCTACACGCGCTATACCGCAAATGTGGATCTTACTACACACCTTAGCCCTAAATTCAGTACTACCTTCAATAGTTTTTATAAGAATGGATTGCGAAAAGGTCCTATCGGCGGGGACTGGAATTCGCTTTATTACAGTGCCATTAATTTTCATTCTGCTACCCCTACAGGAAGTGACAGGCTCGATGGTGATGAGGAGCTTCCATTTGGAACTCCGGCAAATATGATCAAATTATCACCTGCGCGTGAGAATTTTGAAGAAGTGATCCGGTTCTTCTTGAGGGGCACCTATAAACCTCTACCCGGTATGGAGTTTAATGCAGAGTACACCTTTGAAAAAAGCAGAGAAGAGATCAGTTCTCCATCATTCACCCCGACCATGATCAACCCCGCTACATTATCCATAACCCCTTATAATTCAGGACAATCATCCTATTTTACCAGTTCCAATAAAAGAAATTACCACGCAGTAAATATTTATGGGAAATACGATAAAACTTTCGGCGATCATGGCTTGAATTTCATGATGGGTATGAACCAGCAAATGTCAGTCAATGAGGGGTTTAATGCCTCCAGGCAAGAATTGATTTCTACTTCAAATCCGGGATTATCTACCGCCACCGGGGTAATCAATGTCAATGATTCATACACCGATTATGGTATTGTTGGGTTCTTTGGCCGTGCAAATTATCAGTTTAGGGAGAAGTATCTATTCGAAGCCAATGGCCGATATGATGGATCATCCAGATTCCCGAAGGGCAACCGCTTCGGTTTTTTCCCTTCGTTCTCAGGAGCTTGGAAAATAAGCAGGGAACCTTTTATGGCGGGTATCGCAAAAGCAATTACTGAACTTAAACTCAGAGGATCATGGGGCGAGATCGGCAACCAGGCGGTAGAGGATGAATGGGGCAACTACCCGTATTTACCTATCATGACTTCATCTGCTATTGGATGGATAAATAATGATACAGGAGTGCGTGCAGTGAGTTTGAGTGCACCGGGTTTAGTGAGCTCCAATTATTCTTGGGAAAGGGTACGGACCACTAATGTCGGGGTAGATTTTGGGTTGTTTGAGAATAAGTTGTTCACCACATTCGATTGGTATAACCGACAGACATTGGATATGCTGGCAGCAGGATCCCAATTGCCTAAAGTACTCGGGGCAGGTGCTCCGCTTCAAAATGTGGCGGATCTGAAAACCTTAGGTTGGGAGCTGGATGTTAAGTGGCGTGAGACGTTGGACAAACTTTCGTATAGCGTAGGATTTAACTTATATAACAGCAACACTGAAATCACCCGGTTCCAGAATGAAGCTGGATTAATTAGCCAGCATTATGTAGGCAAGCGCATCAATGAAATCTGGGGCTTTACCACAGATGGTTATTATACTGTGGATGATTTTGTGGAAGGTACATTGGATAACAACTTACTGAACGGGCAACTCAAAGAAGGAGTGCCTTCCTTCAAAGGTTACAATCAAAACCCAGGGGATATCAAATATCGGGATCTGAACGGAGATGGGGAGATTTTTACGGGCAACAGCACCCTTAATGATCCTGGAGATCGGTCAGTTATAGGGAATTCTACCCGGGGAATGGAGTTTGGCGTCAACGGCTATGTATCCTATAGCAATTTTGACCTGTCATTTTTGGTCAGGGGCATTGGTAAGCGGGATGTCTGGATAGATAATCCTGTGGCATTCCCATATACTTTTGAGTTTACTACGGTGTATGCCCATCAGCTGGATTATTGGACACCGGAGAATACCGATGCTTTTTATCCAAGGAACTATCCTAACGGGGCTGGAAACTATGGAAATAGCAGAAGAGAGCAAACAAAGTATCTTAGGAATGGTGCCTATCTCAGGTTACAGAATATTACAGTAGGCTACACGCTGAGTGACCAGTTACTGGACAGACTTAAAATCACCCGGTTTAGAGTCTACTTGTCTGGAGAGAATCTCCTGAACTTTGATCACCTGCCTGATGGACTCGATGCGGATCTGACCGGGATCAGCCAGGGTGGAAACTATCCATTTATCAAGAAAATTTCTTTCGGCCTTAATGTCACCTTTTAATAAATGAAGATTATGAACTCACTAAAAAATATAGCGTTAGGCTTTTCCATAACTCTTCTGTTAGTCAGTTGTGTAGAGGATACATTGGACAAAACTCCGGAACTGGCATTTTCGGAAGATAATGCTTTTGAAAATTTTCAGGTAGCCCAAACCTATGCCTTCGGGTTTTATACTGTTTTTCCGGGCTATGCACCCGGCGTAGTTGACCAAGATTTAAATGCTGACCTGATGATGATAAACAATAATAGTCAAGGTTCAGATTGGATATGGGGAAGACAGACTATTCCGACTTCTACTGATATTTGGAATTTTGAGTTTGTGCGCCGTGCCAACATTATGCTGGATAACTTGGATGAGTCGAGCATGACCGAAGCAGAAAAGAACCACTGGCGGTCCATTTGCTACTTCTTCAGAGCCTATGACTATTATGCGAAGATTGCAGCCTATGGTGACGTGCCATGGATAGATCGGGTGCTTTCCGATAGTGACGAGGCCTTGTTTGCAGCCAGAACCCCCAGAGAAGAAGTTGCCAATAATATGATGGAAGATTTACAGTTTGCAGTTGATCATATTTTTGAGCCGGGCACGAACGGGGTAGCCACGAATACAATCAGCAGTGATGTGGTCAGGGCGTTGATTTCTAGATTTGGACTCTTTGAGGGAACATGGAGAAAATACCATGGGCTGTCCGGAGAAGAGGAGTTTCTGCGTGCTTCCGCCACAGCATCGGAAGAGCTCATCGCAAATAATCCTGATCTGCATCCAAATTACAACGAGGTGTTCAACAGTGAGTCATTGGACAAAATACCGGGAATTTTACTGTTCAAACGATATGAAAATGGAATTCTGACCCATGTCTTAACTTCCAGGCACAGAAATTCTGCTGGCAACTGGGATATTACCAAACGGGGAGCAGATGCTTACCTGATGCAGGATGGGAAGACTATTTGGAACAGCACAGCATTCGAAACAGACAAAGATCCGTATGCGGAATTCAGAGGGCGTGATCTTCGGATGCTTTACACGATTACTCCTCCTTTCAGGGTAAAACCAGTTTCAGGTGACCGATTGGCATGGCAACATACCGATGATCCAAAGGATAGGGAATACATCGATTTGCTGGAAGGAATCTCATCCCAAAACCAGAAAGCGCTACCATCAAGAAATCATGCAGGTTATATATTAAGAGTGTCTCCCCATTATCGGGACTTTAATGAAGGTGATCCCTACAATGTGTCCAGGACAGGCTATAAACTCTTCAAATACTATAACCGACTACATGATATTCAGAACAACGATTATAATGATGCCCCGATCTTCCGGATGGGAGAAGTATTGGTCAATTATGCAGAAGCCAAGTGGGAGCTTGGAGAGTTTGATCAGTCCGTCGCTGATCTGACCATCAACAAGCTCAGAGAAAGAGGTAACGTGGCGCCAATGAATGTGGGAAGTATTACTGCAGATTTTGATCCGACCCGCGATCCGGAAGTGGACCCGATACTTTGGGAAATCAGAAGAGAACGGGGAATCGAATTAATGGCCGAAGGTTTTAGATTTGATGATCTTAGAAGGTGGAAGAAAATGGATTATACCAATGATCCAAAGCTGGGAAGATGGATTAAAGCGGCTGAGGTAAACAATAGGATACCGATACAAGGAGGAGCAGCGGAAGGATATATCCAGTTCTTCCCTGGAAATCCTCCGGCTTGGGAAGCGTACCAATATTTATATCCTGTGCCGTCTGAAGAAATTGCCCTGAATCCAAATCTGGAGCAGAATCCAGGATGGTAAGTTTTATAACTAAAAACACTGCCCTTCGGTCCACCTAGACCGAAGGGCAATTATATAGAGTAGGTGTTAGTTGCTAAACTGCTATCAGCGTATGGTTAAGTTCTCATTAATCGATACCGAATGCTTTCTGAAAGTCTCCATTAATCCTGAATAATGTTTAAAAGCCTTGACATATCTATCGACTGCCTCTGCCGGCCAGCGGAAATTCCCTAAAGCCAAGTACAAATCAAATCCTTTGATTTTATTACTGATAGAAAAGTGAATACATCTATAAAAAGCGGATACACCTACATAACATATTAAACTCACAATGAAAAAGAAGCATCTTTCAAGTTGTACGCTAGTACTATTTTTGCTTTTAGCTGTTTCCGTTTATGGACAGACCAAAGAGCAGCCCAATATCATTTTTATCCTAGTGGACGATCTCGGATATGGTGACGTCGGTGTATTTTTTCAGAATGAGCGTAAAGCGCTTAATGATCCCAGTGAGCCTTGGATTATGACCCCCAAGCTGGATAAAATGGCCAATGAGGGAGCTATGTTGACTCATCATTATACCGCAGCACCTGTGTGTGCCCCATCCCGGGCATCCATCCTCATGGGAGTGAGCCAGGGCCATGCGCATGTACGTGACAATCAATTTGATAAGGAGATTGGAAACAATTATACTGTCGCTGATGTACTCAAATCTGTTGGGTATAAGACTGTGGCAATCGGCAAATGGGGGTTGCAGGGAACGGGGGATGGGCCTGATTGGCCAGCTCATCCTTTGAAAAAGGGGTTTGACCACTATTTTGGATACATCAGGCATGTGGATGGACATGAACATTATCCAGTAGAAGGCATATACAGAGGAAGTAAGGAAGTGTATGATGACTATGAAGTGGTAGAGGGGCTTGACAAATGCTATACCGGGGATCTATTTACAGCCAAGGCAAAAGAATATATTATCTCTCATCAAAAGGATAATGCGGGGCAGCCATTTTTTATGTATTTGGCGTATGATACTCCCCATGCGGTCATTGAGTTGCCCACGCAGGAATATCCTAAAGGATCGGGATTGAAAGGCGGGATGAAGTGGTTGGGGACATCCGGCCAAATGATCAATACTGCATCTGGAGAAGTGGATTCTTATATCCATCCGGAATTTGCCAATGCCACGTATGATCACGACAAAGATCCAACTACTGTCGAACAACCCTGGCCAACTACTTACCAGCGATATGCCACGGTGAACAGGCGTATTGATGATCAGGTAGGAGATTTGATACAACTGCTCAACGATTTATCCATTGCTGAGAATACCTTGGTAGTATTTACATCAGACAATGGACCGTCCCAAGAGTCTTATTTGCCAGAAGAGTATGTCGACTATACACCGGAATTCTTTAACAGCTTTGCGCATTTTGATGGGATCAAACGCGATCTGTATGAAGGTGGTCTTCGTACTGCCACCGTTGCCTATTGGCCTTCCCATATTAAAAAAGGGACAGTGGTGGCTGCTCCATCTATTTCCTATGACTGGATGGCCACATTTGCTGATGCCTCTGGCGCTTCTGCTCCCATCCGAACAGATGGTGTATCATTGCTGCCTTCCCTCACTGGGAACGGAAAACAGGACCCGAGCAACATTTATGTAGAATACTTTCAGGGAGGTAAGGTTCCTGATTATGCAGAATTTTCGGAACCCCGCAGAAACAAAATGAGAGGCCAGATGCAAATGATCAGAAAGGGGAACTTTGTAGGTGTCCGCTATGATATTCAGCACCAGGAAGATGATTTTGAGATTTATGAGGTGTCTGAAGATCCTCAGCAGGGGAATAATCTGGCAATCCAAAAAAGTGAGTTGCAGGAGGAGTTCAAGTCGATAGTATTGCGGAGCAGGATGGCAGATGTGGAGGCTCCAAGACCTTATGATAGTGCATTGGTACCAGCTTTGGCAAATACAAAAGTCAAAGAGGGACTAGTGGCAACTACCTATCAAGTAGAAAGTGATTGGATACCTTCAGTTTATGGTCATCCAAAGACCGAAAAAACAGTAAATTTCCCAGCAGTAGAAAATGGGAATGGTGATGGGAACTTACAGGTGTGGAAAGGCTACATTGAAGTTCCAAAAAGTGGGAAATATACGCTCTTTGCAGAAAATAAGGACGCTCAGTTCTTTATGCGGATTCATAGTATTTCAGTTCTGGATGGTAACAATGGAACGGAATTTTCGCCGCAAGGGATAGTGTATCTGGAAGCAGGAAATCATCCTGTGGAACTTTATTTATTAAAGAAAAGTGAAGCTGCGTCATTCGAATTGTCCTGGAAGTATGAGAATCAACCCACCGAAATAATAACTGCTGATCGTTGGTTTAGATAGGGAGTCTGGACAATAGTTGCTCCAGATAACTAAGTCGTGGTGATGGTTTCATTCATCTTATTGCAAATTTATGATCTACTATGTCTTATATTTTCGATTTATTTATTAAATAGCTTACATAAACACAAAATATTATCCTATGAGCAATAACAGACGCAGAGAATTTTTGAAGTCAACCGGTATGGTTGGATTGGGGTTATTTGGTGCTGGAAGTACCTTGGCCAATGAATTTGATTCACTCCCTAATCAGGCTAAAAGAAGTGCTGGTCGTATTCAGACATTTAACATGAGTGGTTATGCTGCTCCAAAAATAGACACAGTTCGGGTAGGTATAGTAGGATTGGGAATGCGTGGCCCCGGTGCTGTGGAGCGTTTGAGCAAAATAGAGAATGTAGAAATCAAGGCATTATGTGACCTAATACCTGAGCGTGTAGAGAAGGTCAAAGAGAGCCTGAAAGACACCACACATAATCCTGAAGGATATTCTGGGAATGCCTATTCATATAAAGAAATGATGGACCGGGATGATCTGGATTTAATATACATTGCTACTCCTTGGGAATGGCATACTCCAATGGCTGTTTACGCCATGGAAGCAGGTAAGCATGCAGCATGTGAAGTGCCTATTGCACGCACACTTGACGAGTGCTGGCAATTAGTAGAAACCTCTGAGCGGACCAAAAAGCATTGTATGCAATTAGAAAATTGCTGCTATGATTTCTTCGAGTTGATGACCTTAAAAATGGCGCGGGAAGGTTATTTTGGCGAAGTGCTTCACGTAGAAGGGGCCTATATACATGATCTGCTTTCGCTGAATTTCAGCAAGACAGGCTATCAGGATATGTGGAGATTAAAGGAAAATTATCGAGATGGAAACCTCTATGCCACTCATGGTTTAGGCCCGATCTGTCAGATTTTGAATGTGAACCGGGGAGATCAAATGGACTATTTGACTTCCACTGCTTCAAACGATTTCTCTATGCATGCTGAAGCTCAGCGATTGGCAAAAGAGGATAATTTTTATGCTTCATTTGCTACCAAAAATTTCAGGGGAAATATGAACACTTCAGTGGTGCGAACCAAGAATGGTAAGACAATTATGATTCAGCACGATGTGTCTTCACCACGTCCTTATTCACGCCTTCATGTGATCAGTGGTACAGAAGCTTATGCCCAAAAGTATCCTGAACCAAAAGTGGCAAAAGGGCACAGTTGGATGAAGGAGGAAGAGATGAAGGAATTGGAGAAAAAGTACACGCCAGAGATTGTTCAGAAAGTAGGGGAACTTGCTAAGAAAGTAGGAGGCCATGGCGGTATGGACTTCATGATGGATTGGCGATTGATAGACTGTTTGAGAAATGGCCTTGCACTGGATCAGGATGTCTATGATGCTGCATTGTGGAGCTGTATATCCCCATTGAGTGAATGGTCTGTAGCCAACCGTTCGAATTCTATCGATGTACCGGATTTTACCTCAGGCAAATGGAAAACTAATACCCCTGTGGATATTACATTAGCAGGAGGAGGAAATACAGGAGTCAGAATCTGATGTTAAGTAACAAGTAAGAAGTATCAGGTATGAAGTAGGAGGATTCAAGAAGCGGGAAAAAGAGGGCCAGAAAGCTAAGATTCAAGAACCAAGAGTCAAGAGCCAAGAAAAATTCACAGTGTTCAGTTTACAGATGTGCTTTGACGAAGTTCATCGACTATATTCCATCTGTGAATGCCGTAGGCATGGTAGATTGTATAGCCAGACATTTTAATGTCGGGTGAAAATGTAATGCAAATAATGTAATAAGAATGCTGTAGGTATGACTAGATGTGGCTTATCCCATCGGGACAATTGGTTGGTAGCCAGTTATGTAGTATAATCGGAGGGACGTTCCATTGGAACTGTCTGTGATGATACAGACCAAGGTAGGGGGCAGTGTTCAGTCGCAGTGATCAAATTGGTAGATCGGGAATGTTGCAGCCAATGTGAGTATCTCACCCACATTGGCTAACCCTTATTGATGCCATTCGTGACACGAACGGCGGCGCAGAGATTACCAAGATGTTCAGTGGGCAGACTAATCCTAATTGAGGGGCATGGCCCTGAAACTTTCCAACTGGGCAGGTAGGCCTGAAATGCTGATTTTAGGTTTATGAAGCTTAAAAATAGGTAGTATCCTAACTCCAGAGTGAAGAATTAAGAATTAAAGAGGCTGTCTCAAAAGAAGTGACAGCCTCTGTTTTATTCGGGGAGGTATCTGTGCCAATTTTTGTACAGCCAAATCTCAGGCTCTTGAATTGACTTATGAGACAGCCTCTTCTTATTCCATGGGAAGAGATGATTGTAACCCCTCTTTCACTATTGCTTTCAACTTGGCAGGATCATCCAAGTAGGCGGAGAGATCAATCAACCTAACTGTTTTGAAGTCAATTGGATGGCTTTCACTTTGAAGAGATATATATCCACCCGCAATCATTTTTCCATCTACTTTTACTTTTGGATCAACAGGATTGACATTTCCTCCTCCGATTTGAGCTTTTGAATAAGAAAGTACAGTGTCCTGGCCTACTAAGTGATGTACGTCACCATTTCCCAAAACGATGAAATTTGCAGTCACCCACTGGTCTCCATGATAAGTTTCTGATGATGAATTTAAACAGTGGGGAGTGAATAGTTTGCCATCGATCTCCACGTTAGTTCCAGGTGTGCAAAGGTTACACGTCGTTCGCTTGTCCGTGCCATTACCACCCAGGAATTGTGCTTCTATAGAAATTGGAAAATCCTGATCTTTCAGCATAGTTTTGGGATCCTGGGAATGAAGCATAGCACCACTGTTCCTGGTGGCCCAGCCTTCTCCTCCATTGGCTTGTTCGCCCACGAATCGATACTGAACCTGAAGTAGGTAGTTAGAATAAGGGGTATTATAGAAAATGTGCCCATACTGCTGATTAAACTGATCATAACCATCATAACGAACTTTCAAAAGTCCATCCTCTACCCGAAAAGTATTGGCGTAATTTTCATTTAGATCATGAGTCCGGATTTTGATCGTCCAATCGCCTATATCTTTTCCGTTAAAGAGATTGTGCCATTTTGCTTTATTCTGTCCATCACTGGCATGTTGAAAAGCAAATCCTAATCCTGCAAAACAAAGCACTACAATAAAAGCCGTTTTTTTTATGTTGATCATAGGTGGACTAATTTTAAGGGCGACCACAAAAAATGGTCTGGGTAGGGCACATCGATAATTTTATAATCTACTACTATAAATTGTCTTCTTCAAATCCAAAATAATTAATTCTGGCAGATTTTTCAAAGGTAAAGGTACCTGTACTATCCCCAGCTACCAAATCAATATCTTTCCAAATTGAACTGATTAACTTATATTCTTCGGACTCAGGTATAAAAGTTGAACCTCCACCTATAAATTTCGCTAAAGAAATTATTCTTCAGAAACTTCGAAACATTTATTGTATATTTTTGATTACAACTAGGTATCTCACAAAACACTAATATCTCATTATAATTTATATATGCTGAAAAAACTACTAATCGTCCTGGGGATACTTTTGGTATTGGGATTTATGGCAGTCTGGGGGGCTGAACTTTGGTTGATGAGGACACTTCCTGAAAAATTAAATGCCAATGAAGACAGACAATATGATGTCCTTTTTGAAGAAGTAGATATCAAGCTTTTTGAAGGCACCATACTTTTGCAAGGAATCTCTATTAAGCCTTTAAAAACCGGTATGCCTACTACCGTTTCTGGATCGATGAACTTCCTGAAGTTAGGGCAAGTGAAAATGCTCGAATTTATTTTTGGAGACGCAGCCGATATCGGGGAATTAACCCTTGATCGACCTGTTTTTACGCTGGTAAGAGAAGATTCAGTCACTCAGGAAGCATCAGAATTTTCGAAAGCAATTCAGGATCTATTTGGAGATTTAGTGTCCAGAGGGGTGATTCATAATTTTACTTTGACAGAGGGTTCTGGCGAATTTTACACGAAATCTGACACGTTAAAGAAATTTGGAAGCTTTGATGGCTTTAGTATAATCGCCAAAAACCTGGAAACAGATACCGTTATTTTAAATTATGCTATTCCTTTTAAGTTGGAAAGTATAGAGACACGGGTGCAAAACCTCGCCATAAATTTAGAAAGCGACCTTACCTTTCGGGTCAATGATTTACAGTTAGATTCGAAAACTGAATCTGTAGATCTATTTGGAGTAAGTCTGAAGTATGATGATTCTAATCTTGAAGCCTCGAAGCGCAGCGAATATCAAACTGATTTTATAGAAATTGACTTGAAGCATTTTCGGATAGATAGGCTGGCTGCCAATAGTAATATATATGGCAACTGGTCGGTCATAGCTGATAAGGCGACAATAGATAGTTTGGTATTGCATGATGTCCGTAACAAAAACAAGCCGAGGCCAGATGAACCAGAGAAACCCATGTTTGAAGGCATGGTGGAGAAAATACCCTTTCCGCTTATCTTGGACACATTAGTGGTAATCAACTCCAGCATTACCTATGCAGAAGTAGGACTGGGTAAAGCCGTTCCGGCTGAACTTGTATTTGGAGACATGCAAGCAGAAATTTATAATTTAGCTTCCATTGATTCCCTTCAGCCAGAAGTAATGGTGATAAATTCGAAGGCGGTTCTCAACAAGATTGCCCCTGTCACTATGGATGTAAATGTCAAGTACACTAAGGAGAATGAATCATTTTCTTTGCTTGCCACCGTTGCTCCTTTTGATCTGGCCGGGTTAAGTCCCGTACTTCAGCGATTATTGGAAGTTAAAATTACATCGGGAAGGCTTCAAAGATTGGAGATGACGATGGATGCTGGGAGATATACTTCAAATAATACGTTAATTTTTGACTATGAAAACCTCGAAATCGAGGTGCTTGATAGCTCCAATAAGAAGAAGGGGCTAATAAGTAAAGTCGCAAACCTTCTGGCCTCAAAGCAAAATATGCCGGAGTTCCGTAATCATCGAACGGCAAAGTACGCGACTGATAGAAATATACATCGGGGTACTTTCAATTACATATGGAATTCTACCAGGGATGGAATTAAAGAAATCGTTCCAAGTGATGTCGCACTGATTTTACTACAGAATTCTGATAGATGACGAAATAGTAGAAGCAAAAAAAAGAGCTTCCCGTAAAGGAAGCTCAGAAAGAGAAGAGTTTTTTCAACGCCTATTCAATAATCGCCCTTCTTCTTTCAAATCCATAATAGGTGTTCACATCCTCAATAAATTCATGTTGTGGCCCTACTGGCCAAGCATCTTTGTCGAAGCCTGGTGCTTTTTCTAGTTTTTCCTTGGTAACATTGACTATCGCCACATCTGCTTCCTTAGTGTTGAAGTTAAATGCTGCCCAAGGAAGAGCTAAATATTTCTTTCCAAGGTTTAGAAAACCTTCATCTACAGCAAGCACCACATAAGCTACCTCACCCGTTTCTGTATCTATCATCAGATCCTTTATAGACCCTACAGATTCATCTCTAGCAGTTTTTACATCGTAACCAGTAGCCGTAGAACTACTTATTGGAAAATGATATTCAGTGTTCATCGTTACGTTGGTTTAGTGAATAAGTAAACTTGTACTGTATATTACCATAGTCATACCAACTTCGGTTATTTTGCAAAAACAGTCATTCTTAAGACAATTGCTTGCTATACATGTGCTTTTAATGGGCGATCTGGGAAAATTCCTACTGAATTTTGTTACTTATTGAAAAAGTGCCAAATGCTATACTCTTAAGAAGTTTTAAAGAATAAAATTAAAAACAATCTTAAGGTTGATATTTTAGCGCAAGAAATTAGGTAGAGAAGCTTTAAAGTTAGAATTTGATTTTTGCGACAAAAAAGTACGTTTAATGGAACATCAATATACTGATAGACTAGCGCTAGCAGCAAAATTTGTAAATAATACAGGAGCACCTATTTTCCTTACTGGCAAAGCAGGCACTGGTAAGACTACATTTCTACGAAATTTGGCAAAGGAGACACACAAAAATCATGTGATTGTGGCCCCTACAGGTATTGCCGCTCTGAATGCTGGAGGAGTAACTATCCACTCCCAATTTCTGCTGCCTCTCGGATTTTTCTTACCGGTACGTGAACCTGAAGGTAATTTTTCAGATCAATATGGTTGTTATACACAGCATACCTTGAGTAGAAAGCACCCCATCAATGCTTTACGTAAAAATGTGCTCCGTTCGATTGAATTATTGGTAATAGACGAAGTCAGTATGCTCAGAGCTGATGTGCTGGATGCCATAGATTATCGCTTGCGCAGTGTCAAAAGGAATTACAACACTCCGTTTGGAGGGGTGCAGTTACTGATGATCGGGGATTTAATGCAGTTGCCGCCCATCGTAAGGGATGACGAGTGGCGAGTATTAAGCCAATTCTACCCGAGTATGCACTTTTTCGAAGCTAAGGCATTTAAGGATGCTGGCCTGGTTTATTTGGAGTTGGATAAGATTTTTAGACAACAAGATGTTGATTTCATTACAGTATTAAATCATTTGAGGGAAAATATAGTGACCGCAGCCGATATCGAGCTGCTAAACAGGCATTTTAAAACTGCTGAAGAAATTTCAAAGATTAAAGACTGCATTACCATCACTACACACAACTATAAAGCAGACCAAATCAACCGGGACAGGTTAATGGAATTACCAGGGAAATCGGTGTTTTATAAAGCCGAAGTAACCGATGATTTTCCTGAAAACATTTTTCCTTTGCCCAAGGAACTCGAGTTGCGGGTGGGTGCGCAGGTTATGTTTATAAAGAACGATAGTTCCGGTAATGCAGATTATTTCAATGGCAAACTAGCAGTAGTCGAAGAGCTGGGTGATGAGATTTCGGTGATTTTAGAAGGGAGTAAGTTGCAGTACCAGCTCAGGAAAGAGACTTGGGAGAATAAGAAGTACGTCATAAATCCGGATACCAAAGAACTGGAAGAAGAGATAGTTGGCACATTTACGCAGTATCCTATAAAAGCTGCTTGGGCAGTGACGGTACATAAAAGTCAAGGGTTAACGTTTGACAGGGCAATTATAGATGTTGGAAGAGCATTTGCTCCGGGGCAGGTCTATGTCGCACTGAGTAGACTAAGAAGCTTGGATGGATTAATACTTTTGACCAGAATTCAAAACAATTTTCTCCAGTCTGATTCGCAGGTACAGACTTTCACAAAAGCTGCCAAAGAAGATAACAAGCTAGATGAGCTCTATCAGGCGTGCCAGCAGCATTATTTGACAGTCTTGCTTGATGAGACATTCAGTCTTCGGTCGTTATACAATGAGCTGAATGACTTTCAACGGAAGAATGACAGCAGCCTGGAGTTTGAAGATAAAGAAATGCAACAAGCAGTTGCTGAAGTATACAAACTGATCAATGAGCAGGTAAAAACAGCGGATAAATTTAGCACTCAACTTCGGCTACTTCTGCAAAATAAAGAAGAAGAAAAACTAGCAGAACGATTGGATAAAGGCACAGAATACTTCAAAGCCCTCCTTCAGGACGGGCTTGGTAAACTACTGGTTCACCGCGCAGAAGTGGAGCGGTTTTCAAGAACCAAGACGTATTTAAATAGCTTGGAGGAATTGGAAGTGAGTATGCTGAAGAAGTATTTTGATATCAGCAAAGTAAGCCAGGTAGTGACGGCAATGATTGCCGGGGGTATTCCTGGTAGATTTCCGGAACTGGAACAGGAAAAAATAAACATGAGAATGCGTCTGGTAGAAGCTGCAAAACAAGCTGCAGCTGATAACCCAAAATTTGTCAGTACCAAAACGGGGCGTAAAAAATCCGGTAAATCTAATCTGAAGCGTAAAGTAGGAGAGACCTATGAAATCACTTACGGGATGATTAATGCTGGAAAAAGTATTGGAGACATAGTGGTAGCAAGAGGATTGGCTGAGTCTACCATCAAAAGTCATTTGGTCAAAGGTATCGAAGCTGGCAAGGTAGAGCTTGAAGATTGTCTTCCATCGGAGGTGATTTTTGAAATCAATTCACAGATTCAAAACATCCAAAATATGCAGGCGCTCAGATTACATTTTGAGGGAAAATACGATTATAACACCATTAAAATGGTTGCTATCGGCCATCAGAAAGAGTAGATGGAGGAATTATGAAGTATTAAAAATGAAGTCTGAAATTAGTCGCATTAACCAGAAGTCAAGGGTCAAGAATCAAGTGGGCAGTGTTCAGTCGCAGTGATCAGTAGCAATCACAGTGGGCTGGGTGACACATCAACGAAAATCAAGGGGGTAGCCCTGATCTATTCGTAGAAAACAACAGATCAACCAGAAAAGCAGAGGGGCCTAGCTCTGTAAACTTATCTTCAGTAGATCACTATTTTTACTAGAAATGGCCTGTGGGACACAGGCCATGGTGATTTGGGACAACTTTTCTATTTTCAAATTTTTCAATCTACTAATCTTTACATATTAATCTTGGCTGTTTCCGTAATACCTATCGTGAAATACATAGCGTCCATCATCAGTGACATTGACAAGTTTGCTGGTAGTATCGATGATCATCACCGGAGGAGTGCTTTCTGAGCCGTTAATTGGTTTCCATTCCGGCTGCTCATTTACATTTGGATTACCCGTTTTAATGAAATTGGCAAAGTAATTCATGAATGTTTTGGAAACTGTATAATCCTCAGGGGCCCATTGATAATCATTCACCAGATGAAGGTTACCCATTGCATATTCTATTTCACATGCATGTGGAGCGCCGATGGGTTTAGGCTGTTTTTCACTTCCTTCCATCGTTCCACCCGCAAGTCCCGGTACTAGATTGGCATCTTTTAGTGATGGGCGAAGCTTACTATAAAGATATCTGTATACGGGCTGATCTGAGTTTTTGGTGTGCAGGTCTATCCACTTCCACGTACTGTAAGCGATGAAGCGGTCGGCTGCCAGATTAGTAGCTGATAACTCTACTTCTTCTGCAGTTGCATGGGGATGAAGTTTCAGCACTTCCTCATAATCATCCGGATAAGTTTCGGTTACTTTTGCAATAAACGCTTCAGTAGTGTATGGCTGACCCTGCATGAAAGCAGCACCGGGAATTTCGGCAGAATTCCAACCGGCAAGCAATGGAACCATAGCCTGTTCTTTGGCCTCAAATATTTCAGGAAGTGTCTTTGGCAGAAAATAGCCATCTAACACCACGGGGAACCCAAAACGTTTTGACTCTTGGTAGATTTCATAGACTTCCTTTGTCGATAATTCGCGTAATTCTTCAATGGAAGAATAACCAGCTTTACTGGCGAATTCTGCACCTACTTTCTCAGCATCTTGGAGAGGTGTTGGGGCCAAAGTTGGATGAATTCCTGCACCACTTTCGCCAATAGCTCCTGCAATCAAATCTTTGGAAAGTGGGGATGCCATTTGGTAGCTTACGGAAATGGATCCAGCAGATTCTCCGGCGATTGTTACTTTAGAAGGATCACCTCCAAATGCACTGATATTTTGCTTTACCCATTGGAGTGATGCCAACTGATCCATTAAACCATAGTTTCCAGAACCTTTGTAGTCGGTTTCACTACTCAAATCCGGGTGTGCCAAGAAGCCAAAAACATTTAATCTGTAATTGACAGTAACCACAACGATCCCCTTTTGTGCCATCGCTTCACCATTGTACCGAGGCTCAGATCCGTCTCCCGCTACAAATCCACCTCCATAGAAATACACAAGGACAGGGAGATCTTTTGTGTTCCTGTCCGCTGGCGTCCATACATTCAGGTAAAGGCAATCTTCACTTATTCCGTCCGACTTGAAGTCCATATCACCAAAAACTGGTGCCTGAACGGCTCTTGGCCCAAATGTTTTGGTTTCTTTTATACCTGACCAATTATCAAGTGACTGAGGAGCCTTCCAGCGCAGTTCACCTACTGGGGGTTTGGCATAGGGTATCCCAAAGAATTTCTGTATTCCACTTTTGGTGTCGAATAATCCTTCTATGGTACCATTTTCTAGCGTAGTTTGTACAGCAAACGAATTAAGAGCTTGCGCAATACTTGTGAACGGCAGGTATGTTAACAAAAAAAGTGCAACTAACAGGAATAAATGTTTTGCAGGTTTCATAGGTTAAGTTTAATGTTTCGATGTGAAACAATAGTAATTGCTTAAATTCAAAAATCCTATTACTTCCATTAGTTTTTATAGTTTTGTCTATGGCATTAGCACCTCAAGAATATCTTCCAAACATATCTTATGATTCAGTAATCTTTGGTTTTTCTGGAGAAAAACTAAAAATCTTAATTCTGGAGTATCATAATATGAACACTTTTGCACTTCCGGGAGGCTTTGTGAAAGTAAATGAGCCATTGGATGATGCGGTCAAACGGGGACTTCGGGAGCGTACCGGATTAGAAGAAATTTATTTAGTGCAATTTCACGCATTTGGATCCATGGACCGTTTTAAGCCTGAGATCATGCAAAGGATCTTGCAGGAGCAGGGACATATACTTAATGATCATTGGCTTCTTGGCCGGTTTATTACCGTTGGGTATTATGCTTTGATTGATTATGCTAAAGTAACGCCAACCCCAGATGATCTTTCTGATTCTATCGAGTGGTATGATTACGATGATTTACCTGAGCTGATGATGGATCATAGATTGATCATAGAGAAAGCGCTAGAGCATTTGCGTACCCATTTAGATCAGAAGTTATTGAGCTTTAACCTTCTTCCTGAGCGCTTCACGATGAAGGAATTGCAACAGGTATACGAAGCAATTTTGGGAGAACACCAGAATAGAGCAAACTTTCAGCGTAAGATGCTCAGTCTTAATATTCTAGAGCGACATGAGAAATTGTACTCTGGAGGATCTCACAAAGCCCCATTTCTATACAGTTTCAAGAGGAAATGAAAGAGGCATTGGGAGCGGCCAGATCCTTATCACAAATAATGACTTCAGTTTAATTCTCAGAAGTAGTCGTTTGACATCGATCCAAGAATAGGTTCCACACTAGTTGGAACATTCATTTTTCGTTTTTCATTTTCCACTATAGCTCATATTAAGAGCCTTATTTCAGGCTTTTAGGATTCATTAATTGCGGACAGAATTTTTTTTCTATTTAATCTACAAAAGTGAAATATATTTTATTACTTTTACTTTTGTAGAATAAATATTCCACTTTTGTGGATCCGAACCTGCGGTAGGCAGGTATGACTCCAGCGTCACATACAGGGATGATTATCAAGCGAAAATTAAAAACAGATGAAAGGTACTTACATAGGAGAACTTGAGGAATTGATCCTACTTACTGTGGGAGTTCTGTTTCCAAATGCTTATGGGGTTGCAGTTATGGATGAAATAGCCCAACAAGCAAATCGGAAGCTAAATATCAGTGCTGTTCATTCAGTGTTGACGAGATTGGAAGACAAAGGCTACCTCGTGTCAAAATTGGGAGAACCTACTGAGGAAAGAGGAGGTAGACGAAAGCGAATTTTTACTTTGACTGCAGCAGGTAAAACTGTTTTGGAAGAAACACATGCGCTTCGCAATCATCTGTTCCACAATATTGGGGGAATAGCACTGGATCTAAAATTTATCTAAAGTGCATTACGCATGAAAAAGCATTCACCTCCCAAATGGGCAGATCGGTTCTTGAGTTGGTACTGCAGAGCAGATCTCTTGGAAGAAATCCAAGGTGATGTATATGAACTCTACTATCGGATAGTAAAAGAGAATAAGCTTAAGGCTGATCTTGTGTTTATCTGGAACGTCTGCCGGTTTTTCCGCTTTAGAAACATAAAGCATCTCAATTCTAATATTTCCGATTCTACCATCACTACGGCCATGATAAAGAACAACATTATTTTATTGCTGAGAGGTTTTAAGCATAACCCGGGGCATTCACTGATTACTTTCGCAGGATTAATAATTGCATTCATTAGTGCATTTCTGATTCTTCTATGGGCAGAAAACGAAGCTTCTTATGATCAGTTTCATGCTGATGCGCAGCGGATATTCAAAGTAATCACCCATGAAAACAATACTGAATCCATTGAGACATATTTTACTGCGGGATATAATATTGATGTGTCCTCTGTTCCGGAAATTGAAACAATAACTCATATTTCCACAGGAACTAGGTGGCCTCACGAACTTTGTTTTAGGCCAGAGGCTGAACCAAATGAATGCAGATTTTTCAATGGAGTATATTCCAGTCCTAATTTATTTACGACGTTCTCGTTTCCAATGATAAGCGGAGAGTTAAACCCTACTAATAATACTAACCAGATCGCTATTTCGCAACGAATGGCGGAAGCGTTGTATGGCTCTGATACTGCCATTGGGAAAATTATCCAAATAGATGGCAGTGAAAAGAAAGCTGTGGTAGTAGCGGCTGTGTTTGAAAACACCCCTTCGCAATCCACACTTCAGTTTGACTTTGTATTGCCTTTTGATATACTGATGAAACAATGGGGCATAGATGAGGAGAATATGCAATCCCATTTTTTTGAGGTATATGCGAAGACATCCTCCGATATAGCCGCTACACGACTTACTGAAAAACTGAATAGTGCCACAGTTATTGGAGAAAAACATAGGTCCGATCTCTTATCCTATGAAGCATTTCCATTTACTGAATGGCATCTCAACAGCAGCTTTGAAAATGGACAAAATGTTGGAGGAAGAATCCTTTACTTCAAACTTTTCTTAGTTGCAGGTATACTGGTTGTATTGATGGCAGTGATCAATTTCGTGAACCTTACTACTGCTAGAGCTTCATTACGTGGAAAGGAAATTGGCGTGCGAAAGGCGATTGGAGCCAGTCAAAACATGTTGATTATTCAGTTCTTGGTCGAATCCTTTATTATCCTCTTTTTATCATTCTTAGTAGCTCTTGCTGCTACCCTTTTGATTATGCCTTATTTTAGTCAACTGGTTGGGGTAGAGCTAAATATTCAGGATATTGAATTGAAGTCAATAGCTTACCTCTTTACTTTTCTTTTGGTAATATCTCTTCTTGCAGGAATTTACCCGGCATTTATTATGTCCGGTTATCAACCATCCAAAGTGCTCAAAGGGGAATCAGCAAGACTTACCACAGGATCATTGAATGTCCGAAAATCCTTAATGGTCATTCAGTTAACCTTGTCCATTTGCATCATCCTTTTCAGCTTTGTAGTCTTCTTTCAAATAGATTTCATCCAAAAAAAGAACCTAGGATTTGACCGGGAGAATATGATCCGTTTAGAACCTACTTTCGCCATAATGAAGAGTTTTGATGTGTTCAAGGATGAGGTTCTTAAGAGTGGCATAATTGAAGGTGTTTCTGCATCAGATGCTAATCCTATGGATTTGCAGGGGGGAAGTACACATGTGGAGTGGCAAGGAAAAGATGCTGATAATCAAGTATTCTTTCAGATGATTGGAAGTCAGTTTGATTTTCCAGAGCTGTTTGGTCTTAACGTGATTGAGGGGCGTGACTTTTTAGCTAAACCTCAGGTCCAGGACTCGTTATTGACAGAGGCTATAATCACGGAGACAGCAGCCCGGGCTATGGGATTTGAAGATCCAATTGGCCAAAAAATAAAGTTACATGGTTACCTGGACTGTGAAATAGTGGGAGTGGTAAATGATTTCCATACTTCCTCTCTGAAAGAACCTTTGAAACCGGTAATTCTTTATCAAAAACATATCTACCAAACTCCACAATTTTACATCAAATACAAGCCTGGTAAAGTAAATGAGGCAATTGCTTCTTTGAATGAAGCATATAAAAGTGTAGACCCTAATTACACGATGAGGTATTGGTTCCAGGATGAGACTTTTGACAATCTGTATGTGAATGAGACTTTAGCTGCTAAACTTAATTTGGCATTTTGTATTGTATCATTTGTAATAGCTACAATTGGAATTTTAGGTTTGGCTACATTTAATTCGGCGAGGAAGACCAAGGAGCTAGGGGTAAGAAAGGTTTTTGGAGCTTCTACTCCCCAGATTCTATTGGTTTTAGCTCAAGAGTTTATTTGGGTGTTTGTTATTTCTTTGGCTTTTGCAGTACCTGTTGCCTGGATAGTAGCTTCAAATTGGTTGCAAAATTACGCGTTTAAGATACCCTTCCCTTGGGATGTCTTTGGCTATACGACTGTAGGAATCTTATTTATAATTCTTGCAATTATTTGGATCCAAGGCAACAAAGTGATTTTAAGAAGTCCGACTACTTCCCTACGAAGTGACTAAAAAAAGTGGTCAGTCGCAGTGATCAGTGGTCTGCATTTCAATTGCCTCCAAAGAGCGTCATTGCAAGAAACGAAGCGATCTTATATTAGCTTCTAGTACGTAAGATTACCTGTAATAGGTAGGCTTCGTTCCTCGTAATGATCGGGATAATAGAATTATGAAGTAACTGCAAAATCTCAGAAACCTGAAGCCGGGCAGAATCGGGGCCAGATAAAGTACGGGGACTTCCTTACCCATTCTGCTAGCTACATTGGCCAAGTAGCATGAAGATAATTACAAAAACTACAATAGTTCCAAGACATCCGCCCCCTAATTTATAGGCTCCGTATCCAGCTATTAATCCTTTGAACAAGTTATTCATAGAGTTGATGGTTTGTGAATTACAAAATTGATTTTATGATACATCTCAAGTGGGCAAATGCAATACCAAAGGAAATAAGGAGTACAGCAAAGTACGATTCCTAAGCAAGGTCGAAGTGGGTCTGTTCCTGAGCTTTGTCGAAGGGGGTTCCTGAGCTTTGTCGAAGGACTATTTTAGCTTGACCAACGGGTAGTTCAGTCCATTTACTTCATTTTTTATTACATCATATTTTTTTAAGCTTCTGAACAATTCAGTCAAATTCCTAAACCCGTAAGATCTTGGATCAAAGCTTGGATCTATTTTACGGAGTGTGGTTCCAATCCGTGCAATATGAATTTCTTCCTCTTCATCAGATGAGATTTCAAAAGCTTTATCAATCAGTCCAATATCCAGATCTTGATATTCTTTGACAGCAAACTCCTTCTTTGGATCTTCCTCGACCATGACATTCTTACGAGTGGCGGTTACGTGGCTTTTATCCAACTTTTTCACTTCTGCTTTTATGGTTTCATCTTTTGCAACAGGAGAAAGGTTTTCAGCATAGGTGAAAATTTCGCAGGATTGTACAAATGCCTTCGGCGTGATCCTTCGTCCGATTCCCATCACAAACATCCCTTCTTCCCGTATTCTTTTGGCGAGCCCGGTATAATCTGAATCTGAGGAAACAATGCAAAAACCATCCACGCTCTTGCTGTGAAGGATATCCATCGCATCAATGATCAGGGAGCTATCTGTTGAATTTTTGCCGGTGGTGTAGGAGAACTTCTGAATTGGACTGAAAGAATAGAGATTAATCATCTCCTTCCAGCTGTTCATCTGGGGGATGGTCCAGTCGCCATAAATTCTTCGAATGGTTGCCTTTCCGTATTTGGATACTTCTTCTAATATTTCTTTGATTAATCTTGCTTGGGCATTGTCTCCATCAATTAAGACGGCAATATTAAACTTATTGTCATTCATGTTTGTATATTTTCTTTTTAAGGGTCATATGTTTAGCCCCGGTTTATCTGCCTCAGGCAGGAGCGACATGATACATGAAAATGTAACCGTTGAAGTTTAAAACTACAAATTATGAACGAGCAATGGCGTAAGAAGGTGAATGAAGATGAGGGGACACCTTAGAAGTATCGAGTAGTTGGCATCAAGTATCAAGACAAGCTTAGGAACAATTGACAATGAACTTTGCCACCTTTCCAGTGAACTTTATCACCTTCTCACCTTAGAAGTATCGAGTAGTTGGTATCAAGTATCAAAACAAGCTTAGGAACAATTGACAATGAACTTTATCACCTTCTCACTTTATCACCTTTAAACTTTTCACTTTTCGACCTTACAACTCCAAGCTCGGATCATACAAGCTTCTCATTGAAGAACCCAATTGTTCTTTCCCAAGCCAAAGTAGCAGCAGCTTCATCATACCGAGGGGTAGTGTTGTTATGAAAGCCATGATTGACATCAGGATATACAAAAGCTTGGTAGTCAATATTATTTGCCATAAGTGTTTTTTCATAAGCAGGCCAACCTTCATTTACACGTTCGTCCAGTCCAGCAAAGTGCAACATAAGGGGAGCTTTGATTTGGGTTGCCTCTTCCTCCGTGGGTTGACCTCCATAGAAAGGAACAGCAGCATTCAAAGTAGGAATCCGTACTGCCATCATGTTGGAAACCCAGCCCCCAAAGCAAAAACCTACTACACCCACTTTTCCATTACAATCAGGATGGTTTTTCAAATATTCATAAGCAGCTATAAAATCCTCAAGCATTTCACCCCGATCCCGTTTACTTTGCATTTCCCTGCCTTGATCGTCGTTACCGGGATATCCTCCAAGAGGAGTCAATGCATCCGGAGCCAATGAAATAAATCCTGCAACCGCTGTTCTTCTTCCCACATCTTCAATATAGGGATTCAAGCCCCGGTTTTCGTGAACTACCACTACTCCCGGAACTTTGCCTGAAGTACCTGTGGGTGTCGATAATAATCCTTTGATAGTACCGCCACCTTTCGGAGAATCATAGGTGATGTAATCAGAATCCAGTCGGGGGTCGTCGGATTTGATCGTACGTGTATCCTCGTAGTTTGGCATCATCGCACTCATGAGCGCTGCTACGGTGACGCCGCCCACGGCATAGGTGGAAAGCTTTTCAATAAATTGCCTACGTTCCAGCCTGTTGTGTGCATAAGCATCATAAAGATCAAAAATGGCCGGGTTAATGTCTTCTTTTTTCAGTGGTTTCATAGTGAGTAGTGTTGCTGGAACAGTAATTTAATGAATTAGATAGATCATTCGTAGCCACTTACATAAAAATCTGAAGTATAAAGTGTGGAATCTGAAATTAGTCACAGTGATCAGTTCGCAGTCCCGCTTTACTGGAATTCAGCGACTATATTCAGTCTGTGAATGCCGTAGGCATGATCGATTACATAGCCGGACATTTTAATGTCTGGTAAATGGAATTCAAAAAAATCACAAGAATGCCGTAGGCATGACCGACATTAGTTGGATCACCTGTCGAGCAGGTGAGATGGCTGAGGATATCTGTAGTAAACAAAGATGCAAAAGGCAGAAGAAATACAAGTAAAAAAAGTGTCAACATAAATCAGGACGTGACAAAGTTGGCAGTGTGTAGAAAAAGTTCAGTTTACAGATTCAATTTGTGTTCAGTGTTCAAAATTTATTTCTCTTTGAAAAACAGGGGCGTAGCCCTGATCTCTTCTTAGAGAACAAGGCCTCAAAAGGAAACAAAGGGGCGTAGCCCTGAAATCTCCATCTTCAGTGGTCAGACCTGACAAACCTTCAACTCCCACTTCCTAACCTCCACTTCCAATCTTCCAATTTTTCCATTTTCCAACTCCTTGTTACTACGTGATTCTTTACGAACTTTGAACTTCCTAATCCAACATACCTTGTCCTCGAAAGTACTTTTCATTACACCTCCATTCACACAGCTCAATACTCCGTATCCGGCTACAGCGTATTTGAAAGGCTTTTTGAATACCCTTCATGTGCAGTCAAATCAACTGGACCTCGGAATTGCCGTGATTTTGCGGCTATTTTCTAAAACAGGGTTAAGTCAAGTTTTTGAACTTGTAGAACAGAGTGATCTGGAGCTTTCTGATAATTCTGCACGGATTCTTCGGCTTAAATCCAGCTACCTGAAGACCATAGATGCAGTGATTGCATTCCTGCAGGACAAAGATCCGACCCTGGCTTATGCTATTTCCCAAGGGGATTTTCTTCCTGAAGCCAGCCGGTTTGAGCAACTGGATGAACTGGAATGGGCATTTGGTACGCTGGGAATTCGGGACAAGGCACGTTATTTTGCCACGCTTTACCTAGAGGATCTTGGAGATCTGATTACCGAAGCAGTTGATCCCAATTTTGGGTTTTCCCGCTATGCCGAGCGCTTGGGGATGTCTGCTGCTACTTTTGATGAAATGCAGGAGGCGCTGGAGCAGCCTAACAGTTTGATTGATGAGCTGTTAATTGCCATCTTGGAAGAAAAAATCCAAGCCTATCAACCCACCTCTGTAGCTCTTTCTGTTCCTTTTCCGGGGAACTTATTTGGCGCATTTAAGTGTGGGCAATATTTGAAAAGTAATTATCCAGCGGTGTCCGTCTGGATGGGAGGAGGATATCCCAATACAGAATTACGGTCCCTGAAAGAGCCACGTGTATTTGATTATGTGGATTTCGTCCTGTTGGATGATGGAGAAGCTCCAATAAAGGCGCTTCTGGAGCATTTGGATGGGGAAAGGTCGATTACTGCGCTGAAACGTACATTTGCAAGACTGAATGGGGAGGTCAAATACCTCAATTCAGCTCCCGAAAGAGATGTGCCGCAGCGGGAAGTGGGCACTCCAGATTATTCCGATCTGAACCTTCAGGAGTATCTCTCGGTGATAGAAATAGCCAATCCTATGCATAGGCTTTGGTCGGATGGAAGGTGGAACAAATTGACCCTTGCCCATGGCTGCTATTGGGGCAAATGTACTTTTTGCGATATATCACTGGATTATATACAGCGATATGAACCTGTCACGGCTGCACTGCTTTGTGACCGGATTGAGGAACTCATGGCTCAGACGGGACAGAATGGATTCCATTTTGTGGACGAAGCCGCTCCTCCGGCATTGATGCGTGATCTGGCCATTGAAATTCTCAGAAGGGAATTAGTGGTGGTGTGGTGGACAAATATCCGTTTTGAAAGTAGTTTCTCTGCTGATCTTTGCAGACTCCTTCGTGCATCAGGCTGTATTGCGGTGAGTGGGGGACTGGAAGTTGCTTCGGACAGATTGCTAGCTATGATCAAAAAAGGGGTCACGGTGGCGCAGGTTGCACAGGTGACCAATCATTTCACACAGGCCGGAATCATGGTACATGCCTATTTAATGTATGGATTTCCTACTCAAACAACACAGGAAACCATCGATTCTTTGGAGATGGTGCGGCAACTGTTTGAAGCAGAGGTATTGCAATCAGGCTTTTGGCACCGGTTTGCCATGACGGCCCACAGTCCGGTAGGTTTGGATCCTAAAGCTTTTGGAGCGGTAAATTTGAATCCGAAGCTTGGGACTTTTGCGAACAATGAGCTTCCTCATGCCGATCCAAAGGGAGCAGATCATGACCTCTACGGAGAAGGACTGCGCAAATCCCTCTTCAATTATATGCATGGGATTGGATTTGATATTCCATTGAATGAGTGGTTTACTTCCAAGACGCCGCGAACAACCATCCCAAAAAACTTCATCATTCAGGCATTAACAGAAGAGCCATCCGTAGAATACAAAGACCATAAACGGATATTGTGGGCGGCTACACAACCAATGTTAACTGTAGTGGAGGATGAAGGGATATCCGAATTGACTTTTTCAGGCAAGAAAGATGACTTTGTCGTTGAACTACCTGTTGAACTGGGCGTTTGGGTAGCTGAATTTTTGGCAAAGGTATCTTATACACAACCCCTTCAAAAGCTCGTAGATATTCGGAAAAGCTATGAAGAAAAAGTAGGGGATTTCGATGAACTGGTAGAATCTGAGGTTTGGGATATTTTATCTGAGCATGGACTTTTGGTGTTTTAGATGGTGCTATTAGAAAAATTTAAAGTAAAGTAAGTCCCCTTTTGATATTTCAATCGTCAATACAGCAAACTATAAAAAATATCAAAATGAAAGAATTTGCATTGATTTTCAGATTAAATGACATTCAAGATTTTAAACCTTCTCCTGAACAAATGCAGGAAAGAATGGCTTGGTTAGCTAGCATTGTAGCACAAAACAAATTGGTGGACAAAGGAAATACGTTGCTTCCTGCTCCTGGAAGTGCCAAGACGGTAAAGCCAAATAATGTGGTAACAGACGGACCATATACAGAAATCAAAGAATTTGTCAGCGGCTACGTGATAGTGAAAGCCGAAAATATTGATGAAGCGGTAGAAATAGCGAAAGCCAATCCGATTTTTCACCAAGTAGGCGGAAACATTGAAGTCCGGGAGGTTTTAAAGCGTAATTAACGTTGAAAGAAATTCTATCTCATACCGAACTTCTACCTCACTTGTTCCGACAGGAGTATGCTAAAATGACGGCCGTCTTGTGCCGTCATTTTGGCTTAAAGCACATTGAAATTGCCGAAGATATTGCCAGTGATACATTTTTAAAGGCATCCGAACATTGGGCTATCAATGGAATACCTGAAAACCCGACTGCTTGGCTATATACTGTGGCAAAAAACAAAATGAAGGATTACTTCAAACGCATTTCAGTTTTTGAGGGCAAAATCACAAATAACGTAAAATCGGACTTTTCAATAGAAGAGAATCATTTTGAGTTTTACGAACAAATCATTGCAGACAGTCAACTAGCAATGATTTTTGCAGTTTGTAATCCTATTAATACTACTGAAAGTCAAATTGCATTAGCGCTTCAAATTCTTTGTGGATTTAGTGTGGAAGAAATTGCAAATGCTTTCATTTCTAAAACTGAAACAATAAAAAAGCGGTTGCAAAGGGCAAGAAACAACCTTCAAAACGAAAATTTTCAACTCAAACTGTTATCCCAATTTCAAATTCAATCAAGGTTGGATACCGTTTTAAGGACATTATATTTATTATTTAACGAAGGATATTTTTCCAAAACCAATAATGATTTGATTCGAAAAGACCTATGTTCTGAAGCAACAAGGTTGACTTTGTTCTTAGCTGAAAATCCATTAACGGACACGCCCCAGACTAATGCTTTATTGGCATTGATGTGCTTTCAAAGCTCACGGTTAGAAGCAAGAACAGACAGCAGGGGAGAAGTTATTCTGTTTGATGGGCAGGATAGAAGATTATGGGATAAGTCACTCATTCACAGGGGGAATTATTATCTGGTAAAAGCAACGGACGGAAAAGAGACGTCAAAATATCATTTAGAAGCAGGTATTGCATATTGGCACACCGCTCAGCCGGACAACAATAAGTGGCAACATATTTTAGAATTGTATAACCAACTTATTCTAGTTGATTATTCCCCGCAATTGATATTGAACAGGATTTTTGCCTATTCCAAAGTTCATGGACAAAAAGATGCCCTTACCGAAGCTAAAAAATTACAACTCACCGAAAGCAATTACTATCATGGATTATTAGGTTACCTGTATGCAGATATCAATATTGATCAATCGATTTACCATTATACCAAGGCTGTTAAGCTCACGAAATCCAAAGCTGAAAAACTCACCTTGATTAAAGAAATTGAACGACTGAGCAATGAAAAATCGAAAGAGAGAAAGGGCTAACATGATTGCTAAACCTATCCCGAAAAGGCTGATTTAATGGTATTTGTGACAGAATTGATTCCAAAAAAAAGTAACTGGTAAAACAAGCTGGATTGATAATTTTGTATCTTTGGGAAAAGACAGTTGTAACAATGGATTTAGAGGCAAGAAAAATATCATTCGTTCAAGAATTTGTAAGATTACAAAATGAAGAAATCATTAGTGAACTTGAAAAATTTTTGCGCAAAAGAAAAGTGGAATTGGTTGAAAAAAACTTCAAACCTTTGACAATGGAGCAATATGAAGCAGAAATTGACCAAGCGATGGAGGACTCAAATAATGGGCGAATGGTAAAGGCCACCGATTTAAAGGCTAGCATCCAAAAATGGAGTTAGAGGTTTATTGGTTAGAACTTGCCTAAAATAAACTAGAAGATATTTACAGTTATTACTCAATAAAAGCGAACAAAAGAGTAGCTGAAAAATTGATTAATGAAATTGTAGATACAACTATTGGAATTGAGAAGCAACCAGAAATTGGTCAAGTAGAAGCCGGCTTAAAACACAGGAAACGAGAGTTTCGATATTTAGTAATTAAAAACTATAAAATAGTTTATTGAATAAATTACGATTTCAATCGTATCGAAATTGCAAATGTCTTTGACACACGGCAAGCCCCTGAAAAAATAAATCAAACAGAATAAAGTTCTGATAAGCTAATACAATTTAGTCATCAAAATGACGCCTGTAGACCAGTTCATTTTTGTAAGGTGAAAATCCTCCCGTTGTTCTAAATAAGTTACAAGATCGGCAGCTTTCTCAGCATGACCCTCAGGCCAATTTGGTTGCTTATTCATATCATCAATCACATAGATTCCGCCTACTTTAAGAAGCGAAAATACTTCATCCTGTAAATTGTACTTACCGGGCCAGGTATCCGCAAATATCAAATCGAAATTTTCCCCAGAATAGTTTCTTATCCAATCTTCCCCGTCCTGACAGACTATTTTCACGGCTGGATTTAAGTGAAAGAAAGGCTTCACTATTTCTGTAAGTTCAGAGTTATTATCCACGGAGATCAACCGCCCATCGATGCTTAATCCATCGGCCATCCATGCTAAGGAAAGTCCAATACCTGTTCCCAGTTCCAAAATATTGCCTGCAGGTTTAGTTGCCACCAAGGTTCGCAACAAACTTCCCACCAGCGTGTCTGAAGGCATGGTAAATCCTATTTCCTGACACTTTGCTTCAATAGCTTCCAGAGCGTGGGGTTTATAGGGGAAGGTGTTTTCGTTCATAAAAATAGTTTTAAATCAATTGCATGAGCCTTTTTCTGAATCAGGTTCAGATATCAAACAGGTATTAAAAGTAGTGCTTAAAATGGAATAAGTCCAAAAAAAAAGGCCGGGTTAGCGGCCTTTTTGTTGATTAGTAGGTGTATTTGACATTCACCGTTTTGGTCAGTTTCTGATCATCCGGTTGGATCATCGTTTGAGGAGCATAGGCATCTGCACTGGCACGCATCATCTCCATCTTTCCATAGACGATAGGCTGAGAAGTAAGGGAAACGCGGTGCACCCGAATATTCTTGATGTTGAGTGTCTGGCTAATTAAGATTGCACGGCTTTCAGCATTTTTCAGCGCTTCTGCCAATAATTCATCTTCTAATGACTTCTGAGTTGCCTCGGAAACCCTGAAGCTCAAGTTAAAACTCATGTCGCCGGAAGTCTGAATAGCTTCTACAATCTTTTGTAGGTCAGCATTCTTGCTGTTGGTGATGATCATCAAATTCTGACGTGCTACATAGCCACTGTCCCTGGAACTTCCTTCCCGGTACACCCGGTTAATATCTACTGAATAGTTATCAGCAACTAGCTTGTAATCTTTAATTTTGGCTTTTTTCAAACTAGCAGCCAGAGCTTCAGTTTTTACGTTAAGATTTTTCACTGCATCTGCAACCTTCATAGTCTTTTCTTCCAAATTAATATGGAATACGGCCTCATCAGGAGCTACTTTTCGTTCGCTATAGCCTTCTACTTCTAAAAGGGGTACAGAGTAATCGTCTTGTGCAAAGGTTGGCAATGCCAACATGAAGATGAACAGGGGAGTCAATAAATTTTTCATGTGTATAATTTTAGTTTTTTTAATGCGCATGGAACCTCTGGTTACAATAGGCAGGCCTACTTAATACAGGTTTGATGAATGAATTAATCACTTTTAAATGAATATTTCATGATTTTCTGAATCCTATAGGTTCCTAGTTAAATGATCTATTGGAGGATATTCAAATCCTCAGCCAGTTTTAGTTTAAAATCTTTGGGAAGTAAATAAACTAGTTGATTTAAGAAATTTTAAAAGATTAAGTTAAACAAAATGGAACAGGACTATTAATTTATAAGTATATCGGACATTGCATCAGTACTTAAGGATGGAGCCGTCAAATCTACTAGGAAACTGTCCTGCCTTTGTAAGACAGCCTGCTCTCGTACTGACGTATTTGGTCAACTGACCGCTACAAAAGACAGGTTAAAGTAATTTTACCGGAGCAAAGTGGATGACCCGATTAGCTTATTTTAATGCCATAGCTGGTGAGAAGGCCTGGCAGGCCATCTATGTTGAATTTAGCCCCTTTTATCCGGTTGGTTTCAGGATTGATCCGGAAGTTTGAAGCATTTCGGAAGTCCGCATTCACCAAATCTGTTCGTTCAAAAATAGCCCCGCTCAAGTCAGATTTATGAAAATCCGAAGAAGAAATCGTAGCCTCTGTGAAATCAACTTCGGTCATTCTACAGCCAATGAATTTTGTACCCTTAATTTTTAGATTATAGAAACTACAGTAGTCCATCTGGCAATTTTCAAACACAAAGTCTAGCAAAAAAACGTTGCTAGACTGAAAGTGGATTCCAAGCATTTTACAATTTTTAAAAGTAACGCCACGAAAGGAGACGCCTGGAACTTTTAGATTGCTAAGATCACAATTCAAAAAGGTACAGTTCTCAAAGCTGGACCCTCTTAGATCCAGTGTGGAAAATTTGCATTGATCGAATGTACAATGTTCATAGTCTATCGTGGAAAATCCTTCGGAAGTAAAATCTTTAGAACTAAAGTTACTATCACTGAGGTAGGTCATTGAGCGGTTATTTAAAAATTCGAATTGATAAAATAGCTATAGCCAAATTAGGTCTCTGTAAATGTACTGCGTATTTATTAAAAAATCCCCCAGCAACTGATGGGGGACCAAGCTTCTAGATTGAGAAAGTATTAATCTGTCAGATATTTTATTACAGGAGTGTAGTCCAGATTGAAAGCTTCTGCTACTGCTTGGTACACGATGTCACCGTTGATAATATTCAGTCCGGGCACTAAATCAGGATTGTCCTGAGCAGCCTTTTTCCATCCTTTATCGGCCAGTTGAATTGCATAAGGCAATGTTGCGTTAGTCAATGCCAAGGTAGAAGTGTAGGGAACCGCTCCGGGCATATTTGCTACGCAATAATGGACTACATCGTCAATGATGAAGGTAGGATCTTGATGAGTAGTAGGTTTACAGGTCTCAATACATCCTCCCTGATCTACTGCCACGTCCACAAGTACGGTGCCCGGCTGCATTTCTTTCAACATGTCTTTAGTGATCAAATGGGGAGCTTTAGCACCCGGAATCAACACCGCACCGATGATCAGATCATGATTTTTGATCATTTTCCGAACGTTGTACTCATTGGACATCATCGTGTTCACATTGGCTGGCATGACATCACTCAGATATCGCATACGCTGAAGATTCACATCCATAATAGTCACGTCAGCACCTAATCCCGCTGCCATCCATGCCGCTTGAGTACCCACTATTCCACCTCCTAAGATCAACACTTTTGCGGGAAGTACACCTGGTACACCGCCAAGCAAAATTCCCCTGCCTTTTAAAGGCTTTTCCAAATAATTTGCCCCTTTCTGGACGGCCATCCTACCAGCTACCTCAGACATAGGAACCAGTAATGGAAGGCTTTTATCCGCCTTCTCTACGGTCTCATATGCTAGACATACGGCATTACTCTGCACCATAGCTCTAGTCAAAGGCTCATAAGAAGCAAAATGGAAATATGTGAACAGTAATTGACCTTCTTTTACCAGCTTATATTCTGATTCGATCGGCTCCTTCACTTTCATGATCATCTCCGCAATTTCATACGTGGCTTCGATGGTGGGAAGTATAGTAGCTCCAGCTTCGACATATACATCATCTGGAAATCCAGACCCTTCTCCGGCAGTATGTTGCACATATACAGTATGTCCTCTTTTTACCAATTCTTTTGCACCAGCGGGAGTAAGAGCAACTCGGTTTTCATTGTTTTTGATTTCCTTCGGAATACCTATGATCATGACATTAATATTTGGGATTTATTTATTTTCTGTAACAAATATAATAAGGGGTGAAAAAAAATAAAGATATGGGCAAATACTATTTGGTATGATTTGGAATATAGAGTGAAATCAAAATTTTATTCTATTGTACGGAATATTCATGTATAAAATTTCAATTTTATAGTTTAAAACGTTTTTAATTTTGAGACGTTTTAGAAGGATATATTCATCCTAAATCATTGTCCTATTTCCTTAAAAGTGACCAATTAATATCGATATTTCACGGAAATTGAAATATAATTTCGTTTGCGTATTATAAACTAAGTTAGTTCAGAATTTTTTATTGTAAAATTTGAACTGAAAATTTGCATAAATTATTGATTTGGCTATTTTTGGATATTGCTTGGGGAAATAAAACCCAAACCCAAATTAACTTAGTATCTTAAGATTATGTCAGAAGTGAAGTCATTACCAAAAAAACTGAATGTACCAGATCTTTCTAAAGAAGTTGTATTAGCTGATTTTAGAATTGCCATGTTGAGTAGGCATGCTTCGCTGATGGGGCGAAAGGAAGTTTTCATGGGCAAAGCCAAATTCGGCATTTTTGGAGATGGTAAGGAGCTCGCCCAGATTGCAATGGCCAGAGCTTTTCAACTTGGGGATTTCCGCTCAGGATATTATCGAGATCAGACATTTATGTTTGCTTTGGGGGAATTGACCGTTCAGCAATATTTTTCCCAGCTATATGCGTTGACAGATGTAAACGCTGAACCGGCAAGTGCAGGGAGGTTGATGAATGGACATTTTGCAACCCGCTCACTGAATGAAGACGGGAGCTGGAAGGACCTGACTAAGATGTACAATTCTGCTGCTGATATATCCCCTACAGCTGCGCAGATGCCAAAGCTTTTGGGATTGGCCTATGCTTCCAAGCTCTTTCGCGAAAATAAGGGTTTGAAGCACTTAAATAAATTTTCTGTAAATGGAAATGAAGTTGCTTGGGGTACCATAGGAAATGCTTCCACTTCAGAAGGAATGTTTTTTGAGACGGTCAATGCTGCAGGGGTAATGCAGGTACCAATGGTAATCTCTGTTTGGGATGATGGATATGGGATATCAGTACCTAATGAGTTTCATACCACCAAAAGCAGTATTTCAGAGGTATTGACAGGATTTGAGCGAAATGAATCTCAAAAAGGAATAGAAATTATCAGAGTAAATGGCTGGGATTATGAAGCATTAATGAATGCGTACGTCCAAGCTGGTGATTTGGCACGGACTGCGCATGTACCGGTGCTGATACACGTGCTGGAGATGACACAGCCACAAGGACACTCTACTTCCGGCTCGCATGAGCGGTACAAATCTGCCGAGCGCCTGAAGTGGGAGAAGGATTGGGATTGTATTTCAAAATTTAGAGAATTCATTCTGAGCAATGAAATTGCGACTCCAGATACATTAGATAAAATAGAAGCTTCGGCTAAAGCGCAGGTAAAGCAGGAGAAGGAAGCTGCTTGGCATCAGTTGACGGGGCAGATTAAATCTGAATTAGTCGAAGCGGTCCAGCTTCTTAAAGCTGCAGCGCAGCAGAGCACCCGGAAAGTCATCATCAATCAGATGGCGGACGAACTTGCTAGGACGATAAATCCGATCCGAAAGGATGTGATCTCTACAGTTAGAAAAGCACTGTTCATCTTACGTGTAGATTCAAATCCTTCAAAATCTGCTTTAAAAAATTGGCTAGAGAAACAGTCTTCTTTAAACTTTGACAGATACAATAGTCATTTATACAGTCAATCTGCGGAAAGCGTGTTGAAGGTGAAAGAAGTGCCTGCTGTATATAATGAGAAGTCACCTTTAGTTGACGGGAGGGAGATCTTGCAGGCATATTTTGATTATACACTTGAACATAATCCTAAATTCTTCACTTTTGGTGAAGATGTAGGGAAAATAGGCGATGTAAATCAGGCTTTTGCGGGTCTCCAGACCAAGCATGGAGATCTCAGAGTGACTGATACTGGTATACGGGAATGTACTATAATTGGGCAAGGCATTGGCACTGCCCTGAGAGGATTACGTCCGCTGGCAGAAATTCAATACCTGGATTATCTTTTATATGGCTTGCAAATGCTGGCCGATGATTTGGCTTGTTTACAATACAGAACCAAAGGAGGACAAAAAGCTCCAATAATAGTCCGTACAAGAGGGCATAGGCTCGAAGGTGTGTGGCATTCTGGCTCTCCAATGGGCATGATCCTTTCCACCCTACGGGGTATGGTGGTATGTGTTCCGCGGAATATGACCCAAGCTGCGGGGATGTATAATACCTTACTCAAGTCTGACGATCCAGCAATTGTAATTGAATGCTTGAACGGTTACAGATTGAAGGAAAGAAAGCCTGATAATTTGGGTGAATTCTCTGTTCCGGTAGGAATTCCTGAAATTCTTAAACATGGTGAGGATATTACTATCGTCACGTATGGTTCCATGTGTAAGATAATCTTGGAAGCTGCTGCTGAATTGGAAGAAGTTGGGATCTCTGTAGAGGTAATTGATGTTCAGACATTATTGCCATTTGATGTCACTGGAATTATAGGAGAATCAATCAAGAAGACGAACCGGGTTATTTTTGCAGACGAAGATGTGCCAGGGGGTGGATCAGCTTATATGCTTCAACAAGTAGTGGAAGGTCAAAATATTTTTCGACACCTGGATTCTGAACCACAAACTATAGCTGCCAAACCTCATCGTCCGGCTTATTCCTCAGATGGGGATTATTTCTCAAAGCCGCAAGTGGATGATGTAGTGGAAAAAGCTTATGCAATAATGCATGAAGTAAATCCGAAGAAATTCCCTGAGGTTTAACGGGGGGTGTAAATGACCACAGACGATAGAGTCTGTGTAAAAAACAGAGTATTTCTTTAATGGCGGCCTCCGAAAACTTTGGACCATTTACTATGCACCATGGGACTTACTATTAACTCAACCAAAAATAGCCGAATATCTTTACCACATAGGTACATAGGCTTGTTTTTGAAAAGAATGTATTGAGTCCGCCAGAGACGGTACATAGCAGTCTACTGCCGATAAAAAATACCAGATAAAAATAGCCCAAGGTTTCAGGACCTTGGGCTACGTTCAATTTTGGTTATTAGCAATAATGCCCATCCTATAATGATGAATTGAGATCAAACGCCTCCAGGTAATCTGCAACCCGCTTCACAAATCTGCCCCCTAAAGATCCGTCCACCACCCGGTGGTCATAGGAGTGGGACAGGAACATTTTGTGTCTGATTGCGATCACATCTCCTGTAGGTGTTTCCACTACAGCAGGCTTCTTCACTATTGCACCTACCGCTAATATTGCTACCTGTGGCTGAGGAATGATCGGCGTACCCATGATATTTCCAAAGGATCCCACATTGGAGACGGTGTAGGTGCCTCCTGAAAGATCATCAGCAGTCAATTTGTTGTTTCTCGCCAAATTAGCCAGCTCATTTACTCTTTTTGAAATGCCGACAATATTTAGCTGATCTACATTTTTAATTACAGGTACGATCAGGTTGCCACTGGGAAGTGCCACCGCTATTCCAATATTTATGTCTTTTTTGCGGATGATTCTATCGCCATCTACTGAGATATTAATCATCGGAAAATCTAGAATAGCCTTGGATACCGCTTCTATGAAGAATGGGGTATAGGTAATGGATTCACCGTGTTTTTCTTTATAATCAAGCTTATTTCGCTCTCTCCAAAGGACGATATTGGTCATGTCGGCTTCTACGAAGGACGTCACATGGGCGGAAATCCGTTTAGATTCCACCATCCGCTGAGCGATCATCTTCCGCATTCTGTCCATTTCTATGATTTCATCAGAGCCGGAAGTGGATTGCGGTGAAGATGGAGGAGCAGAGATAGAAGGTACCGCGTTAACTTCCGCAGATTTTCTTCCATCCTTGGTTTTAAGTAGGTAATCCAACATGTCTTGTTTGGTAACACGTCCACCTTTACCAGTTCCAGGGATGCCAGAAAGTTCTAACTTGGAGATACCTTCTTCCTTAGCAATACTTTGCACAAGTGGGGAGTAATATCGCTCGTCACTCAGAGCCAAAGTTTCCTTCGGAGTAGATTCAGCCAGAATAGTTGCAGTATTTGCGGGAGCTTCCTCAGTCAAATCCTTCCGTGCCTGTACTTCCGTGCTTGCTTTGTTTTCTGAAAATTCCTTTTTCTCTCCTTCAGTTTCGATTATAGCAATTGCAGCGCCTACAGCCACAATATCTCCCTCTTTAGCTAGAATCTGTTTTAGAATGCCGGCATGGGTCGATGGAACTTCTGTGTCTACTTTATCCGTAGCGACTTCCAGCACTGATTCATCCTGCTCAATGGAATCTCCTTCCTTTTTTAGCCAGTTAAGCACTGTACCCTCTATGATACTTTCGCCCATTTTGGGCATCAGCATTTCTACAATTGCCATGATTCTCAGTTAATAATTAAATTGGGTAAATATTCTAATTTTAAAATTAAATTTTATCCAATACGTAGCCAAACGTTTTAATGAAAATTTAATTTGTCATTTCTCTGAAATACAAATTCGAAGCATATTTAACACAGCTACTCCAGTCCATTGAATGTTTAACATTCTATCCTGTGACAACTGAAGTTTCTTTGTTAGTATACCTTTTTCTGATGCACACGCTATCCAAACAGTCCCAACAGGCTTTTCTTCCGATCCACCTCCCGGACCGGCTATTCCACTACTAGCCAAACCGAAATCCGAAGAAAATAATTTCCTGGCACCATCTGCCATTTCCTTTACAGTTTCCTCGCTTACAGCCCCAAACTTATTTAAAGTAACCTCCTTGACCTTCAATAAATATTGTTTGAATTGATTATGATAGGGGACAACGGCTCCCTGAAAATACGAACTACTGCCGGAAACACTCGTAATGAGATGAGAAATATATCCTCCACTGCAACTTTCTGCTAATGAAACGGTCTTTCCATGTGCTACTAATAGCTTTCCAATGGCTGATTCAAGCGTTTCATCGTCGTAGCCATACACATATTGCTCTATTCTGGGAAGTATCATATTGATCTGGTTCTGAATCGCCTGATCAATAGCTTCAGCATCATCCCCAAATCCGGTAAGTCTCAATTTCACATGTCCCAGCGATGGAAGATAGGCAAGACGTATACTCTTTGGTAGCGCGTTCTCCCAATCCCGGATTAAGTCAGCCAACCAACTTTCTCCTATTCCCACTGTCTTGATCATTCTATGCCGGATAATCGGGAGGGTAAAAAGTTCGTTAAGTTTTGGCAGGACAAAATCATTCATGAGTTTTTTCATCTCATGCGGTACTCCGGGCATAGACATCCAATAGGTTCCGTTCCGTTCAAACCACATTCCAGGTGCTGTTCCCACTTCATTTGGCACATAAGTGCAGCAGGAGGGGAGATGCCCCTGAAGTAAGTTCAATGGTGTGATTTCCCTGCCTCTTTTTACAAAAAAGTCTGTTACTGCTTGTATAGCCTCGTGATTCTCAATGATCGGACATTGAAAATATTCAGCGAGCAATGGTTTGGTCAAATCATCTTGAGTGGGACCTAGACCTCCTGTGATCAGGATCAAATCTGCCCGTGCTTCAGCAGATGCAAATGCCGCTAATATGTCTTTCCGATCATCACCAATGGTCGTTCTCCGCACTACTTTTACGCCACGCTGATCAAGTTCCTGGCTGATCCAAAGGCTGTTTGTATCCACAATCTGGCCATATAGCAATTCATCCCCGATTGCGATTATTTCTGCTCTTATTACTTTCATCTTACTTCTGACTTACGAAGAATCTTTGTAAAAATTGTAGGGAAGAACCTTTTCATATAAATCCCCAGCTTTTCTTTTCCTCCGATATAGACTTCTTCTTTTTTTGCTTCCAGGGCACGGAAAATTTCCTTGGCACAATCATCGGGTTCCATTCCATTCGCTTGGGCCTTATCCATCTCATTGAGCGGGGTACCGTCTGATGTAAGTGCATTCTTCGAAACATCCGTTTTGATAAATCCGGGGCAGATCATGGTCACAGCTATGTGATCCTGAAAATGTTCGTGCCGAAGTGATTCAAAAAAACCGTGCAGCGCATGTTTGGAAGCGGCATAGCTACTTCTGAACGGTGATCCAAACTTGCCTACCAAGGAAGATATTACCCCAAATTGCCCTGACTTGCGTTCAATAAAATGGGGGAGCAAAGCTTTGGTCAAACCAATTGTCCCAAAGAAATTTACTTCCATCAGTTTCCGGTCTACGTCCAGGCTAGTTTCTTTGATCAGTGATCGCTGACTGATACCACCATTGTGCAGGACAATGTCGATATGACCAAATGCCCCAATAGCTTCTTTTGTTTTCTCGGCAAATGAATTTTGATCTGTTAGATCCAGCGGTAGCACCTTGCAGTTCTCAGGGGTTGGCATTGTTCTCTTCACGCGTTGAAGCTCCTGTTCTTTCCGGGCAGATAGGATGACACAGTAATCTTCCTTTGCGAATTTATAAGCAGTGGCTTCGCCAATGCCTGACGATGCCCCTGTGATCCAAATAACTTTTTTAGACATGGTCAGTTCTTTTGGCGGGCATAATCCACATAAGTGAAGGCGTATTGATGGCGCTCATCGGCCGGGTGATATTCTTTGGAAACTACATTCCATTCATTCCGATCAAATTCGGGAAAATAAGTATCCCCTTCGGGTGCTGCTTCTACTTCAGTGAGTAACAGTTCATCAGCCAACGGAAGCATCTGACGATATATTTCTCCCCCACCGATCACATAAAGTAGTTTACTGTGATGAGCTTGACAATACTCCAAAGCCTTCTCCACGGATGGAAAGACATGATGTCCTGAAGGAACAGTGAAATCCCGGTTGCGCGTCACCACCAGATGTATCCTATTGGATAATGGCTTACCAAGTGATTCAAAGGTTTTTCGTCCCATTAGGATTAAATGCCCCGAAGTGATGGATTTGAATCTTTTGAAGTCATCAGGAAGCCTCCAGACAAGATCATTTTCTTTACCGATTACATTATTTTTTGCCAATGCGGCCACTAGGGAAATCTTCATACGTATGACTACTTTGCCATGAAGATACTAACCTGCGGTATGGGAAAAAAGGATTTAAAGCGGGAATTAGTCTGCTTTCGCTCCGGCAAGCATGTTTGGATAAGAAGCCATTTCAAAAGTCGTAGCAGCTGATTCATTTATTTCTGTCACCTTCATATCTATTTTATCTCCCTCTGATGTGGTGTATGTCATTTCCATAAAATTTCCTTTGGGAAGATTACTGAAGTGGGATGCATAATCACGTTGCGCTTTTGCGCTCATGAAAGGGCTATTCGTGCCCCAGAAAGAAGCATAACCACCAATGGGTTCCTCAGTCATCCAATACAGTCCTTCTCCATCTTTGCTTTTGACATGATACTCATCACATTCATAGCCAAGAATTTCCTTGGTATTTCCTGTCTTTTCAATCACAAATTCTGGATCTTCCACTTGTGCGGCAATTGCTTCATCTGTGGCATCTCCTATAGTTGATTCGTCTGCTTTATAAGCAAAGCTGCTTTTCTGGTTATCCCGTTCCATCAGCATAATTAAGGCTTGATTGGGGACATCAAATATCATGGCTGTTACAGCTTCTGGATTTTTAGGATCGAAGAATTCCATCCCGGTGTAATTTGTGTCTTTAGAGAGGTAGGATTTTAAGATAGATGGCGTTTCTTTCTTGCCATTTTTATCTGTTACCAGCATCTCCATGTTCATATACCCAAAGAATTCGTATTGATCTGCTACTGTGACGTCTTCACCCATCCCTTTGAGCATCTTATCCATATCTACACCAGCAGGTCGATTTTCCCCGTCTTCACCAAATATGCTGGCAAATTGCTTTTCCAGTTGTTGTTGGGCCATTTTATTGGCTTGTTCTTCCACTTTCTTTTCTACTGCATTTTCCACTCCCCGGCTAGCAGCGTTTTTGATCTTATTTATAAACTGAGCGTCTGCTGAAAAGGACAGGATCAGAAAAGCCAGTACGATACCGGCAGATTTTTGTACATTTTTCATGATATATAAAAATTAAAAATTAGGAATTGTGTTCTACAAGTTCCTCAAAATCAAGGTAAACCAAAAATTATTACAGGGTTTTATTTCGGAATAAGCGTTAAAATGAGTAGCCGCGCAAAAGCTCCTCAATTTTCATACGTTTCTTACCTTCCAATTGTAGCTCAAGTACTTCCAATACACCATTTCCTGTTTGAACGCGGAAAAAATGTTTATTATCCGTAGTGAATTCTCCAGGTGCTTTACCGAGGTTTTCCTGTTGGAGAACAGCCGTTTTATAGATTTTGCAGATTTTATCATTGAATTTAGTCCAAGCTCCAGGAAAAGGGGAGAGTCCTCTGATCAAATTGTGAATGGATTCAGCTGATTTCGTCCAATCAATCTCACAAGTTTCCTTAAAAATTTTAGGAGCATGATGGATTGCTTTCGTTTCATCTTGGGGGAACGGGTTGACCTGATCTTCTGCAATATCGGCTACCGTCTTGATGACCAGTTTTGCTCCAAGCGTCATTAACCGTTCATATACTGAACCGAGATCATCTTCAGGTTGAATGGGCACCTTTTCCTGATAGATAATACTTCCAGTATCTATTTCATGTTTTAAGAAGAACGTAGTGACCCCAGTTTCCTTTTCGCCATTGATAATTGCCCAATTGATCGGGGCAGCTCCACGATAATCAGGCAATAGGGAAGCATGAAGATTGAATGTGCCCAGTGGCGGCATGCTCCAAACAGCTTCTGGTAACATCCGAAACGCAACTACTATTTGTAAATCAGCATGTAGGTTCTTTAGCTCCTCTTGAAATTCCGGCGATTTGAGATTTGTGGGCTGAAGTATAGTCAAATCGCGTGACTGTGCAAAGGCCTTCACCGGTGAAGGAATGAGTTTCTGACCACGTCCTTTGGGTTTATCTGGCGCAGTAATTACGCCGACTACATTCCAACCAGCATCTACTAAGACTTCAAGCGCCGGAACAGCAAATTCTGGCGTGCCCATATATATTATCCGTATATTCTTATTCATGAGTTAAATGGGCTAATTTCCTTTCCTCTTTAATTAACTCACCAATTGCAAAAGATTTTGCTTTAATTTCAAAATTGGTCCTTGATTCTGAACCTATTTCCCCATGTCTTTTGTCAAGATGTTCTGCAAAAGTTTTTAAATTTTTATTTTTTATTTCCATCTTCTTGTTGGCTAAAATATTCATCCATTAAATCAATCGTACAATAAATAGTTACTACGAAGTGATTGATAGTTTGCTAAATCTCCAGCCCAACTTTGACTGATTTCAGCTTCTGATTTACCTGCAATAATCATTGCTTTCAGTTCATCTGTGCCTGCAAGGGTATTGAAGAAATTGTTGAAAAAAGCCTTTCCTTTTCCAGATTTGTGATAAGCCTCCAGTAAATACCCGAGAGAAAATTGATGTGACAAGGATTCATTTCTCAAATCTCTACCGTAGCACTTTTGATCCTTGAGTGGTGGGTTCTTTGACATCCCATCAATACTCACCGGTGTAAAAGTGAATTCGCCAAAGGATGGGTCGGGGTAACCGTAAACCTGGAATGGGAATTGGGTACCTCTTCCCAGCGAGATGATCGTGCCTTCGAAGAAACAAGTGCTGGGATACAGACGCACTGAAAGGTCGTTTGGCAGATTGGGGGATGGCTTAACAGGCAGGTTATACGGTGTTCGGTGCGTCCAATTGGCTACAGGAATTACTTTTAAATCGGCTTGAAGTCCTCCTTTAAGCCATTTTTCACCATTGATCATTTGTGCCAGTTCACCCACCGTCAATCCATGTACGACGGGAATAGGATGCATTCCCACAAAACTTTCAAAGCCTTTTTTCAGAATTGGCCCAGCCACATAATCCCCATTTGGATTGGGACGGTCAAAGATAATGACCTGCTTCCCCTGTTCGGCCGCTGCTTCCATCACATAATGCATGGTGCTGATGTAGGTGTAAAATCGCACGCCTACATCTTGCAGATCAAAGATGATGATATCAAGGTTTTTTAGCTGTTCTGGGTTTGGCTTTTTATTGTTTCCATAGAGTGAAACAATGGGCAGGCCTGTTTTGGAATCAACCGTATTGTCCACCTTCTCACCAGCATCGGCATTGCCCCGAAAACCATGCTCAGGTACAAACACCTTCTTAATCTTAATCCCTTTCTCCAGTAGAAAATCAACAGTATGCGTATTTTGGCTTTGCGTCAATATGCTAGTCTGATTTGCTACTATCCCAACATTTTTATCTTTCAGATGCTGCAAATAAAGTTCAGGCTGCTCAGCGCCCGATAAAATCGTTTTTTGCTGCGCAAAAGACATCGAACTAGTGGAAAATAAAATGAGTGCAGCACTCAAAAAATAAATAAAGGATGAAAGTTTCGTTTGCTTCATGCTATTTTGCGGTCTAATTAAACAAATTAAATAAGTCCTTTGAACCTTTCCTATTTCATAGCCAAAAGAATCAGTTTCAAGAAAGCAGGAGGATTTTCGGCCACCATACATAAAATAGCTGTTGGAAGCCTGGCAATGGGTTTAGGCGTCTCCATTTTAGCCTTTATGGTGTTAGGTGGTTTTCAGAAGACTGTGTCGGAAAAAGTTTATGGCTTTACCGGTCATTATCAGGTACAGCGCTTCACGATGAGCAATTCATTTGAAGAAACACCATTTTCCCAAAATTCAGATTTTTACAATTCGTATACCGAGTTTCCTTTTATCACCAAACTTCAATCCTTTGCGCATAAGGCGGCTCTGATCAAAGGTGAAGAAGAAGTGGAAGGTGTACTGATGAAAGGGGTAGGGCTGGATTTTGATAGCTTGACGTTTTCAAGGTACCTAGTGGAAGGTAGGTTGCTGCATATTCCCGATGAAGGCACGAGTAATGAAGTCATGATCAGCCAAGTGATTGCTAACAAGCTTCTTCTAAATGTCGGGGATAAAATTACGCTCTATTTTGTTCAGGATCCTCCACGTTTTAGAAGAGTGGAAGTGGTGGGAATCTTTCAAACTTATCTGGAGAACTTCGATGAAAAAATTATTATTGGAGAATTGCAGACCATCCGCAATCTTAACGACTGGACTAAGGATGAAGTGGGAGGTTTGGAGATATTCGTGGATGATCCCAACAAGATTGATACCTATTTTCCCATTATAGAGTCCGCGTTGGACTTTGACCTCAAATTGATCAACAGCCAGGATAAATACCTGGAAATTTTTGATTGGCTGTCTCTACTGGATATCAACGTATATGTTTTCATTACACTGATCGGCTTTGTGGCGATTTTCAATATGGGAGCTATCCTGTTTATCCTGATTATGGAGCGAACACAAATGATCGGGCTATTGAAAGCATTGGGAGCAAACAATAAACAGATCAGGAAGATCTTCTTTTGGAACGGTATTAAAATCCTGTTGCGCGGCTTATTGATTGGCAACGCGGTAGGTCTGGGAATTGGATTACTTCAGGATCAATTGAAATTAATTCCTTTGGATGCGACAAGCTATTACATGAGCTATGTGCCAATTGATTGGAACTGGCCCGTATTCATCCTCATTAATATTGGAATTACCATTTTGACGGCAGCTGTTCTGTGGATTCCTGTCTTGGTGATAGCAAGAGTTGATCCTATCCGTTCGATCCGTTTTGACTGATTTTGTATGGGTTGAAAATGCTTTTTAATTTCATCAAGATCACTCCAAATACAGCTTCTTTAAAAATTCCCCTACTCATTTTTGACGTTCCTTTGGTTCGGTCTGTGAAAATTATAGGTACTTCTATGAGTTTAAATCCGAGTTTCCAGGTGGTGAATTTCATTTCAATCTGAAATGCATAACCAATGAATTTGACCTGGTCCAGCTGAATAGCTTCTAGCACGGAGCGATGGTAGCATTTAAAACCTGCGGTGGCATCTTTTACAGGGAGTCCAGTGATGAATTTGACATATATACTGGCAAAGTAGGACATTAACACCCGGCCCATTGGCCAATTCACGACATTGACGCCGGTTATATATCTTGAGCCAATTGCAAGGTCAAAATTTGCATCTGCACAAGCATTGTATAAACGGATCAAGTCATCCGGATTATGCGAAAAATCGGCATCCATTTCAAAAATATAGTCGTATCCTGTGCGAAGTGCCCATTGGAACCCGGTGATATAAGCTGTACCCAAGCCTAGTTTGCCTGTTCTTTCAATAAGGTGAAGTCGCCCAGGAAAGTTGGGTTGGGTATTTTTTACCAACTGACCAGTACCATCGGGACTGTTGTCATCAATTACCAAAAGTTCAAAATCACCGATAAGATCCATGATCTTTTGAATCATTTCTTCGATGTTTTCTGACTCGTTGTAGGTAGGGATAATTACAAGCTTGCGGTGGTTCATAGATAGGCCAAAGATCAAAAGTAATGTTTAGGGGTGATTTTTGAAGAATGGGCCAAGTAAAATTTGGTTAAAGAACGGCTTTATGAGATTGATAGTTGACATAATTAAGTTATCCATGAATTTAATTAATTAGTAGTCAGGTACATCCATAAATTATGGAATTTTTATAAATCCACTGATTTCTGTGAAAGTCAATGTCTGAAACTCATACTTTAATATTAATAAAAAAATAGAATAAAAGATTTCTAACCACGGAGGGCACGATGAAAATAACAAAGGACACTGTTTATTTGTAAATTTATCAACTATCCCCAAAAAGCAGCCAACAGACAATAATTTCCCAATCATGGTCAGTTTCCTTCCAATCATGGTCAGTTTCCTTCCAACCATGGTCAGTTTCCTTCCAGCCATGGTCTGTGTCCATCCAGCCATGGTCTGTGTCCCCACAGACCATTAAGTAGTTTTCCTCGGAGAACATAAATCAGGTGCGCGAACAGACTCTGAGAGTTGATCCGTGGAATTTTCTCTCAACCACATTCGCCTAGGTTACTTTTGGCATAATCACTTCCTTTGGTGGCGGCATTCTGAAGCATTTGACAGCCTTCGGGATTTCCCATTTTGGCAAGACAATGTCCTTTTCTGGCTAAGGCTTCAATATGATCAGGTTTCTGTTCCAGAACTGCATCAAAATCTTCCAGAGCCCACGGTAAATAACCTGCACTCATGAGTGCGAATCCCCGGTTATACCTCCCAATCAGATGATCCGGTTCATATTTAATATAGGAATTAAAGGAAGCTGCGGAGCCCAGGGCATCTCCTTGGAATGCCAATGCCATTCCAGTATAGAAGTAGGTTTTAGCATATTTCGGTTCAATTTCTGCTGCCCGTCTAAGCCATTGTTCAGCTGTTTTGAAGTCTTGCAGCATCAACTGGTTTCGCCCCAGAAGATAAAAAATTTCAAAATCAGTTGGATCCAAATTTGCGGCACGGAGTAAGAGAAGGTCTGCATCCTTATAGTTTTTCTCATCAAACAGTATTTTTCCCAAACCTGCATAGGCTTGTGCATATTGATCGTCAATCAAAAGGATCCGTTGATAGTCCTGTTTGGCTTTATCCATCCGACCAATTTCTTCATAACAGCGTGCGCGCATATGGAACGCTTTCACATCTGATACATGAAAAAACAAATATTCATTTAAGTCAGAAATTGCTTCTTGATATTTCTGAGATAGATAAAGGTGCTCAATATTCTGAAAATTACTGGCACACGAGCTAGAGATAATAACTATTAATAAAATAGTTATTTTATGTAAAAATCGTTTCATTACTAAATAAACATAAAAAAAATGAATTGGGAAAATTTATTACTACAATTTCCCCAATTCATTACGTTTATTTTTTTGAAGACTCAATCAATACAACTGATTGATTACTAAAGGACTCCCTTTGTACTTGGAAGCTGGTTAATTGTTTTCGGATCCCGCTGTACTGCCATCTTGATAGCTCTCGCCAATCCTTTGAAAATCGCTTCAATTTTATGATGCTCATTTGCTCCTTCTGCTTTTATGTTCAAATTGCACTTGGCTGTATCTGAAAATGATTTGAAGAAATGATAGAACATTTCAGTGGGCATATCACCTACTTTCTCCCGGTTGAATGTTGCATCCCATACCATCCAAGGCCTTCCACCAAAATCAATGGCTACTTGAGCAAGCACATCATCCATCGGTAACAGAAAACCGTAACGATATATCCCTTTTTTATCACCAAGAGCCTTTAAATAAGCTTCGCCCAGTGCCAGAGCGGTATCTTCTATCGTGTGATGTTCATCAATATGAAGGTCCCCGTTGACTTTTATTTCTAGGTCTGTGCTTCCATGTTTGCCCAACTGCTCCAGCATGTGATCGAAGAAGTGCAGTCCGGTTTTGATATCGCAGTCACCTCTGCCATCCAGATTCAGTTTGATGTAAATATCAGTTTCCGAGGTTTTTCTACGGATTTCCGCTGATCGGGAAGGCATCTTCAGGAATTCATAGATTTCGTCCCAATCTGTGGTGCACAAGGCTACTTTCAAATCATTTTCCCCAATATATATGGCTTTCGAACCAAGATTCTTGGCAAGTTGTACATCAGTTGCACGATCTCCAATGACATACGAATTTTCAAGGTCATACTCTTCCGTGAAATATTGGCTTAGCATACCAACCCCCGGTTTTCTTGTATCAGCTTTTTCATGTTCGAAAGTTTTATCTACATGGATCGCTTTGAAGAAGATATTTTCCTGCTCCAGCGTTTTGAGCATTTTATATTGAGCTGGCCAAAAGGTGCTTTCTGGAAAAGAATCTGTTCCCAAACCGTCTTGGTTAGTGACTAAAACCAATTCATAATCAGTTTCTTCCGTGATTTTGCGAAGATTAGAAATTGCTTTAGGAAGAAATTCCAGTTTCTCCAAGCTATCTACTTGATGATCAGTGGGTGGTTCTTTAATGATGGTGCCGTCACGATCAATGAATAGAACTTTCTTTTTCATGTATGTATAGTTTGTATTCAACCATCCTGCTGCTTGAATGATTTACGGAGTTTGCGGATTAAAGCTCGCAGTATATATTTTCTTAAAAGTTTTAAGGAATGCTTCATTCTCTGGGCGGGTGCCTACAGATATGCGAAGACAATCTTCACACAATTGGACCTTTGACCTGTTTCTTACGATGATTTTTTCCTCAATCAAATCATCATAAAAATGACTTGCGTTGGGGACTTTCACCAGCAGAAAGTTTGAATTGCTGGGATGGATTTGTTGGACAAAATCAAACTCCTTTAATTTCTCTCTTAAGAACTCCCGTTCCTGCAGGATGTCGGCGATCATTCCATTCACCTTTTCTACTTTCCGGATCGAGTTTAAGACAGTCTCCTGTGTCAAGCCTGAGATGTTGTAAGGGGGCTTTATCCGGTTGAGTATCTTGATCAGATCTTTCTGGGCAAACGCCATTCCGAGCCGGAGTGATGCTAATCCCCAAGCCTTAGAAAAAGTATGAATTACCAATAAGTTGGGATATTCATCAATGTGGGTAGTGAAGCTTGGTTCATCATTGAAGTCGATATACGCTTCGTCCACCACCACGAGACCATCAAACTCATTGATCAATCGAAGAATATCTGCACGCTTCAGTTTATTGCCGCTGGGATTATTTGGTGAGCACACGAAGATTATTTTGGTATGCGCATCCACAGCTGCCAGAATCTTGTCCGGCTCAAGTTGAAAATCAGGTGTAAGAGAGACTTTACGTGTTTCTACATCATTGATGTTTGCACTGACTTCATACATTCCATAAGTAGGAGGGAGAAGAATTACGTTATCTTTTCCTGGGTTGCAGAACGCTCTAAAAAGAAGATCAATTGCCTCATCCGAACCATTTCCCAGAAAAATCTGAGAAGGTTTTACGCCTTTTATTTTGGCGATTTCATTTTTCAGTTCTAGCTGATAGGGATCAGGATAGCGGTTGTGATCCTGATCAGTGATGGACCCATAGGGGTTTTCATTTGCATCCAAAAATATCCCTTCTTTCCCGGTGTATTCATCCCGGGCAGAAGTATAGGGTTGGAGGTTGGCTATGTGTGGTCTCAATAATGAGTTAAGGTCAAAGCTCATCGTCTGTTCTTCTTTATATAGTTCAAACGGATGCTTACCGCATTTTTATGTGCGTCTAGCATTTCGTTTTCGGCCATTATTTCTATTGTAGGCCCTAATTTTTCCAGTCCTCCGGAAGTTATCTTCTGATAGGTGATTTTCTTTACAAAACTATCCAAAGACACTCCACTGTAGTTTCGGGCATAACCGTATGTCGGTAGCGTGTGATTGGTACCAGATGCGTAATCTCCAGCTGACTCTGGAGTGAAATTGCCGATGAATACTGATCCTGCATTATAGACAGCGTCCACTACTTCATCTTCGTTGGATACTGCGATGATCAAATGTTCAGGTGCATAGTGATTGATCAGCATCAATGCAGTTTCCTGATCATCAATAATCACTGCCCGGGAATTTTCCAAAGCCTTCTTAGCGATGTCTTTTCGGGGCAAATCTTCCAGCTGAATATCAATTTCTTTGATTACTTTCTTTGCAAACTTCTCAGAATCTGTAACCAATACCACTTGACTATCCACCCCATGTTCCGCTTGGGAGAGAAGATCTGCAGCGACAAATGCTGGGATGGCGGAATTGTCAGCATATACTAATACTTCCGATGGCCCGGCAGGCATATCAATAGAGACTCCATATTTGGTCGCTAATTGCTTGGCGGCGGTGACAAATTGATTGCCAGGTCCAAATATTTTGTCGACTTGAGGTACGCTTTCAGTGCCAAAGGTGAGCGCAGCGATTGCCTGGGCACCACCTACCTTCATGATCTTTTTTATCCCGATTAGATTTGCTGCATAAAGTATGGCAGGATGAATCTTTCCTTCTCTATTGGGTGGGCTACAAAGCACAATTTCTTTACACCCTGCCAGTACTGCAGGAATCCCGAGCATGAGCACTGTACTGAACAAAGGAGCAGTTCCTCCAGGGATATAGAGACCAACCTTCTGAATGGGCACGCTCTTTCGACTGCAGATGACGCCCTCCATTATTTCTTCAGTCAGTTCGGGTGTCTTTTGCAAACTATGGAACCGTTCGATATTCTTCCTCGCTACTTGTATAGCTTCTTTTAGTTCTTCCGAAACTGCCGATGAAGCAGTTAGAATATCTTCTTCGGATACGAAAAGGGAATCCAGCTCCACATGATCGTATTCTAATGCAAATTTGTATAAAGCTTTATCCCCATTCCGCTTTACTTTCCGGAGAATTGGCTTGACAATTTTATTGATTTCCTTGGTCTTAAAAGCAGGTCTGGCCAGTTCCTTCTTCCAACTTTTAGAACTTGGATTATTTAGAATTTTCATTGGTTTGAGCGCAATTTATTGAAACAATTTAACTGCTTAAAGAATCATCTTTTCTATGGGAACTACTAGGATTCCCTCAGCACCTGCAGCTCTCAATTCCTCTATATTCTCCCAAAATTGATCCTCATTCAATACTGAGTGAACGGATGACCATCCTTTCTGCGCCAAAGGCAAAATAGTTGGACTTCTCATGCCGGGAATCAGACTGGTAATTTTTTCTATAGATTCATTTGGTGCGTTTAGCAGCACATATTTGCTGCTTTTGCCTTTTTGCACAGCATTGATCCGGAAGAGCAACTTGTCTGCAATTTCCTTTTTCCAATCAACCAAATCGTTGTTTGCAATTAAAACAGCTTCGGATTTGAAGATTTCCTCCACTTCTTTCAGGCCGTTCATCATTAGTGTAGAGCCCGAACTTACAATATCACATATGCCTTCTGCTAAACCAATACTTGGCGCAATCTCCACTGAGCCTGATATTTCGTGAATTTCAGCATTGATATTTTTGAGTTTTAAGAAGTCCCCAAGAATTTTTGGGTAGGAGGTAGCAATATTTTTTCCTTCGAAGAATTCTACTCCATTATATTCCTGACCTTTTGCGATGGCAAGGGAAAGTCTACATTTAGAGAATCCCAAAGGCTTTAGTGTAGTGACATTTTTGTTTTTTTCGACCACTTCATTCTGACCTACGATTCCTAGATCAGCTACTCCGTCAGCCACATATCCCGGGATGTCGTCGTCGCGAAGGAATAAGAATTCGATGGGAAAATTGGTGGAAGTAGATTTAAGTTTACCAGTTCCATTATAAAATTTGATGCCACATTCTTTGATGAGGCTGAGTGAGTCGTCAGAAAGTCTGCCGCTTTTTTGCACGGCTATACGGAGAATTTTTTCCATGATGGCAAGTTACGCTAAGAAATAGAATGATGTTAAAATGTTGATGGTGAAAAGCGGAATCCCTGTCATCGGCTTCACCGGATAAGTAAAAATATTCCTCAGGAGGAATGATGGAAATGATGCAACATGTGAGCATGCTGTGCTGTTGCTAAAAATTCAATATTTCTATTGCTGTTTTCCATTACAGTTAGCAAAGATAGGGATGACATGAAAATATGCAAACGATCTATAAAACATTTGCATATTTTTTAACTGGGAACACGGTAGGTGACACCGAGTTCACAACTTATCAGATTGTAGGGTTGTAAAGTGTTAAAGTTGGAAGTAGTGGACACTGATATTCGTTAAGTTTCCCACTGAATGATGAATCACGAATTACGAATGTTGAATTACGATTTACGGAATCGGCCCATCTTCCAACTTCCCATCTTCAACTAACAGCATATAAATATTGAACACTGAATGATGAATTACGAAAGACGAACTATACCAACACCTCACATCCAACATCCCACACCCAACACCTCTCATCCCCCCGACTTCTTGGCCTTATACCCAGCAGCTTGAAGAACTTCAACGACTTTGTCCCGATGATCGCCCTGAATAAGGATTTCCCCATCTTTGGTTGATCCACCAACTCCACATTTATTCTTTAGCAATTTGCCCAGCTCTTTCAGGGCTTCGTCTGTACCAACAAATCCGTCTACGAGGGTAACTTTTTTACCCGCTCTCGCTTTTTTATCAAGCATGACTTTAAGCTGCTGTTGTCCGGGATTTAATGTTTCAGCAGATTCGTCCTCTCCATGTTGGTACTCAAATTCACTTGAGGTAGAATAAACCACCCCATCTCTTTTTTTCCAGTCGTTATTCTTCTTAGTCATTGTATTTGTTTGATACTGAACTTGACACCCGTCACCCCACATCTTTTTACCACGGGGAACACGGAGGATGACACAGAGTCTACAACCTAACAGGTTGTAAGGTTGTAAAGTTGGAGGGTGGTGAGCATTCTCACGCTGTCCAGCGGCCAAGGTCTTTCTATTCAGAGGTCAGGGCTACGCCCCCTAGATTATTGCTAATCTGTAAACCTAATAACTCCTTATCAACTGGACACTGCCAACTTTGTCAAGCTACGCTAGATCTTGGCTCTTTGTTCTTGACACCCCTGTCACGTCCTGATTTATGTTGACACTTTTTTATTGCTTTTCTTCTTCCCTGGCCATCTCACCTGCTCGATAGGTGATCCAACTAATATCAGTCATGCCTACGGCATTTTTGAGACATTATTTGCATTCCTTATTCAACAGACATTAAAATGTCCGGCTATCTAATCAGTCATGCCTACGGCATTTTGTGCTAAATACATTTGCTGAATTCCCGACTAAGCCGAACTGCGAACTGACCATCCTCCCTAAAGGGCAGGCAGATGCGACTGATTTCAGATTTCACAATTTACACTTCATACTTGTCATCCACATCCCACACCCAACACCCCGCATCTCTACCTGGTCCTGTATGTCCAGACAGGTCTTTTTGCATGGTTTACCACATCTTCTGCAATACTGCCACTGATCAGGTGGATCAATCCAGTATGCCCATGAGTGGACATCGCTATTAAATCAGCATTGATGTCTTCAGCAAACTCAATAATCCCGGCTTCTTCAGAGGAAGAGTTGTAAATCTCAGCCACTGCATGCGAAATATTATATTTGTTGGCAAACGTCCTGATCCTTGCGGCTGATTCTCTGGTGGTTTCAAAATTATTAGGAGTATTGATAATTACCAGATAAAGTTCAGCTCCTAAAAGGTCTTGCAAAGTCTTGATCCGGTTAGCCAGATCTTGATCATCTTCCCTGAAATTGCTGGCAAATACTATTTTCTTAAAAGTAGAGACATCTGCAGCAGTTTTAATAGTAAGTACCGGACATGATGCATTCCGTACTACTTTTTCTGTATTGCTACCTATTATAAATTCCTCCAATCCACTACTGCCTTTGGAACCCATGATTACCATGGTTGGATCCTCTTCTTTAATAGCTTCGGTGATGCCCTGAAAGGCGTTTCCTATGACGAGTTTTGTATCGAATGCAAAGCTGTTGCCTGCATATTTCAATTCCATTTTCTTAAATTCCTCTTTTCTTTTTTCCATGAGTTCAATGAAGAAAATTTGGTTTTCCACATTAGGCATCATGTCTCCGCCACCCATCGTCCCCATATTCACCGTGGAAGGAACTTCCACAATGTGAAGTACTAAAATAGTTACTTTGTCATATTTATCTGCTAATCCTATTGCGAAATCTAGCGCATGTTGCGCTTGCTCTGAAAAATCATATGGCACAAGGAATTTTATCATAACATGTAGTAGAATGGTTGTTCCTACTAAATTACCTTAAAAAACATAGTAAGAAAAGAACTTCTCTCAGCTTTTTCCTAAAAAAACTAAACCTGCTCCAAAAAGAATAACCCAAAGCAATGTACTTATGGCCATCTTCTTTAGATATGGATCTATAGCGGCAGAGTCTTTTCCCCGTTGAACGCCAAGTCCTACGTGAATCATTAAGGGTAACATTAAGAAAGCAGCCAATGCAGCATAACTTTCTGTTTGTACCACAAAGGCAACTAAAGCCAGGTATCCTCCTAAGATCAAAAACCAGTTATAACGAACTGCGGCAGTTTTTCCGATCCTTACCGGAATTGAGCGCTTTCCGGCTACTTGATCTGATTCAATGTCCCTAATATTATTAATATTTAGAACTGCGGTACTGAATAATCCCAAAGCAACTGCAATCCAAATCGTCACTGGAGACCAATCCAAACTGTGTAAAAAGAACGTTCCCAAAACCCCAAGTAGACCAAAAAACAAGAAGACAGATACATCCCCCAAACCTACATATCCATATGGATTGCTGCCAGATGTATAAGATACTGCAGCCCAAATAGCAATTAATCCAAGTGCTATAAATATGCTGATTACAAGAATGTTCTGAACAGCTAAATAAACTAATAATAAACCAGATACTAAGGCTAATACGCCCAGTAGGTACATGGCTTTTTTCATTTCGGCAAGCGAAATCAATCCGGATTGGACAGCTCTAACAGGTCCTTTCCGTTCTTGATGGTCGGCACCATGAATTGTATCCCCGTAATCATTGGCAAGATTGGATAGAATCTGTAAGAAGGTGGTGGTGAGTGCCGCAAGCAAGAGGATTTCCAAGCGGAAAGCACCCATGTATGCAGCCAAAAATGATCCAGCAAAAATACTTGCCAGGGCAAGTGGTAATGTTCGAAGCCTGATTGCGTGCAGCCAGGCTTCTCTCTTGGAATTGATTGATAGTTTCACTCAGCTAAATTATTTCTTGTCAAGCTGTAATTAGCCCTAAAATTTCTTCGCTCATTGGTTCCACAGCAGATGGGTAGAACTTGATGAGTTCGCCTTTTTCATCAAGGAGGTACTTACAGAAATTCCACGATGGCTCCTTGTCGTTCCAGCCGTTCATCTCTGGATCAGATAGCCATCTGTAGATTGGATGCTTGTCAAATCCCTTTACTGATACTTTTTCAAACATCGGAAAAGTCACCCCGTAGTTAGCTGAGCAAAAAGTCTTGATCTCATCGTTGGAACCTGGTTCCTGTCCGCCGAAATTGTTGGCAGGAAACCCTAAAATGACAACTTTATCTCCGTATTCTTTATATAATTCTTGAAGTGCTTCGTATTGGGGAGTGTAGCCACATTTGGAGGCTACATTTACTACAAGAATTTTTTTGCCTTTGAAGGTGCTGAAATCAACTTCTTTCCCTTCCAGGTCTTTCATTTTGAAATCATAAAATGAGCTTTCCATATTCTTTTCTTTAGCAGATAAAAATGATTGAACCTTTGGATTCTGTACGATCAGCGACAATTGGCCTACCGTCAGAACAACGCAAATAAGTAGTGCTATATTTTTCATGATTACATTCTTTCAGGTACGTCAATGCCTAATAATCCCATGCCTTTTTTAATGGTTTTAGCCGTATGGGCTGAAAGCGCCACCCGGAAAGCCAGTAATTCAGGATTGTTTTCCAGAAAGATAGGAACATCTGCATAAAATCGGTTGTATTCCTTTGCCAAATCGAATAGGTATTGCGCCAAAATTGCTGGCGAATAATCTGCTGCAGCTTGTCCTAGTTTCTTTTCAAAGTCATTTAGCAAGTAGATTAAATCAGCTTCTGAATCTTCTATTTTTTCTACTTTGTTGAAATCAATGTGGTTGAAATCAACTCCTATTTGAACGGCCTTTCTGAGAATTGAAGCAATCCGTGCATGGGAATATTGAATAAATGGACCAGTGTTTCCTTGGAATTCAATAGATTCTTGAGGATTAAAAAGCATGCGCTTCTTGGGGTCTACCTTTAATAGAAAGTATTTCAGAGCACCAAGCCCCAATGTCTCGTATAGCTCTGCCGCTTGCTGATCATCAAAGCCATCTATTTTACCCAGTTCTTTAGTATGGGATTCTGCTGTATCCACCATCTCCTGCATCAATTCGTCCGCATCGACTACAGTTCCTTCCCGGGATTTCATTTTCCCGCTTGGTAGATCCACCATTCCATAGGATAAATGGTACAATCCTTCGCCATAAGGACGCCCAAGTTTTCGCATAATCTTAAACAAGACATCAAAATGATAATCTTGCTCATTACCAACCACATATACTGATTTGCTGATGCCAAAACCGTTGTACTTCAGGTCAGCAGTTCCCATATCTTGAGTGATATAAACAGAGGTGCCATCTCCACGCAGTACCAATTTTTCATCCAGCCCTTCGTCTGTCAGATCCACCCAAACGGAGCCGTTTTCCTTCTTGAAGAAAACTCCTTTTTCCAAGCCTTCAGTTACAATATCTTTCCCTAACAAATAGGTGTCGGATTCATAGTAGTATTGGTCAAAAGTAACCCCCATCCGGCCATACGTCTGTTCAAAGCCTTCATAAACCCATTCGTTCATTTGCTTCCAAAGAGAAACTGTTGCAGGGTCATTTGCTTCCCATTTACGGAGCATGTCCTGCGCTTCAAGCAGAAGAGGCGCTATCTTCTTTGCTTCTTCCTCAGGATGTCCCTGGATTTTCAGTTCAGCTATTTGCTTTTTATACTCTTGATCAAAAATCACATAATATTTACCTGCCAGATGATCACCTTTCAATCCGGATGATGCCGGAGTCTCACCGTTGCCAAACCGCTGATAAGCCACCATGGATTTGCAGATGTGAATCCCACGATCATTGACTAGATTAGCCTTGATTACTTCATACCCGTTTGCTTCTAAAATATTTGCAACAGCGAAGCCAAGAAAATTATTTCTCAAGTGCCCTAAATGCAGTGGTTTGTTGGTATTTGGGGAGGAGTATTCCACCATCACTTTTTGACCATTTGCAGGGAGCTTACCCAGATTTTTGTTTTCGTAAAGTTTTTGGAACAGGTCCACCCAAATCATGCGGTTGAGCTCAAGGTTTAGAAATCCTTTGACCACATTAAAACCTTCAATTACTGCGACATTCTCTTTCAGGTATTCGCCGATAAGATTGGCTGTAGTTTCAGGTGTTGCTCTTGAAACTTTTAAAAATGGAAAAACCACAAAGGTGTATGTACCATTGAATTCTTTACGGGTGGGAGCAAGGCTAATCTGATCAATAGGCAGATCATGGTTGAAAATGTTCTGAAATGCGAGTTGGATTCCTTGTTGTATTGATTCTTGTATGTTCATGATTTTTTCACCACGTTTTTCACCACAGAGAGCACAGAGGTTGTCGCAGAGTGCTCAGAGGCTTTATATGTTTCTTATTTAGTATTTATTACTCTTTTAATTCCAAGCTTGAGCTTGGGGACATTGAAGTTAATTAATAGTCCTAGTTTAAATTTTCCTAATTTTAAATAGTTAAGCGTTTGGGCAAAATGGATTTCAGTAGTTCTTTCCACGGCTTTCAACTCCAAAACTAGTCTTCTTTCCACTAAAATATCGATGCAGTAGCCATTTTCTAACTCAATGCCATCAATAATCAGCGGCATTCTTTTTTCTACTTCGATAGAAAGTCCTGATTTTTTTAACTTAAATGCCAGTATTTGCTTATATGCATTTTCTAACAAACCAGGACCTAATTGTGAATGAACATCCATGGCGATTCCAATCACTTTGGTTGCGAGATCATTTTCAAAATTCAAGTCGTGATCGTATAGCATCTGTACAGCATTATTAAGACAAAATCCATGAGATTTAGGGAATGTAGATGAAAATTATTCAAAGTGTTCTTCATCTGAACCTTTATTATCTCATTTGATTAATAGCTGCACTTGAACTCAACTCATTCATTGAAGATTTTTCATTGTGTTCTCCGCGTAAACCTCCGTGCCCATTGTGGTTAAATAATTAAAAATTATCCACTAAAGATTTGGTGGTTGCCTCGAGAATTTCAAAGCCATTTTCGGCCATTATGTTCTCAGAATCAAGTGTTGGGTTTACTTCTACTATTTCCCAACAACAGACACGTTTATCTTGAATCAGCCGTACATTTAAAGCTATTGCTTCTTCCACGGTAAGTCCATCCGGAACAGGAGTACCAGTGCCCATGGAAATCGAACTGTCAAGACTGTCTACATCAAATGAGATGTAGATCTGATCACAATCCTTCAGGATCTCAAGTGAAAGTTCAGCTATCTTGTTGATTCCAAAGCCCCTGACTTCATTTGTGTTGAAGTTTCTGATACCATATTTCTTCATTAAGTAATTTTCTGGTTCTTCCGTGTCCCGCACCGAAATATAGACAATGTCCTGTGGATTGATTTTTGGTGAATCTCCTCCAATGGCCTTGATTTTATTCCAAAGCGTAAGCGTTTCTTTATCCGGTTGATTTAACTGACAATCTATATTGTCCAAATGGGCTGCCATAGCAAGAGGCATTCCGTGCATATTTCCAGATGGCGTGGTATAAGGGGTGTGAAGGTCTGCATGTGCATCAATCCAGATGATACCGAGTTTTTTCGCTGGATCGGCAGCTTTGATACCCATGATGGTACCTGCTGCTGTGCTGTGATCACCTGCTAAAACAATCGGAAATATCTTTTCCATCCGTAAGGATTCAATGGTGGAATAGACATTCTTCAAAACTTGATAAACACCATCGATATGATTGGCGAAAGGATAATTATTTCCTTTCCAAAGATAACTATTGGCATCGGGAACATTTATAGGATCAAATTGTGAGAAGAAATCAGACTTTTTGTCCAGGCTTGCTATCTTCAAAGCATCTATTCCCATACTCGCCCCACGTGTACCTGCGGCTATTTCTGAGCGAACTTCTACTAATTTAATATCTCGCATTGTTGGATAAAATTGAAGTTATGTTGGGATTGTTCTTCAAAGGACAAAAGTAAGTAAAATTGGGTGAAATGCCTGTGGGGTGAAGTAGGCAGTCGCAGTGTCCAGTATTCAGTGTTCAGTTTTTATGTTATTAGTCCACGGTCCACAGTCGACTGTCCACCTCATAGCACTTCGGTAGGCAATGTTCAGATTCAGCGCTAATTTAGGGGGCAGAGCCCTGATCTCTTAGTAGAATACAGGGGTTCAACTGGAAAAGCAAAGGGGCGTAGCCCTGATATCTTCAATGGTAATTGGTAACGGGTCTATGGTATTGAGTGTTCAGTCAACGGTTGTCAAAAATGGAATGTAAAGTCAACCTTATACCCCGTGCCGTGGTCCGCCGACCGTGGACTGTTGACCTTTTGCCCACGAAAGCAGTCGCAATCATCTAAGAACTGATCACTGAAAACTTGTAAATTGCTTCTCTGACCTAAATGTACATATGAGCCTTTCTTCAAAACTCCCTGCTGTGGGGACGACCATCTTTACGGTAATGTCAAAACTGGCAACTGATTGTAGTGCAATTAATCTGTCTCAGGGATTTCCTGGATTTGACTGTGACCCCAAACTCATAGCATTGGTAAACTCTTATATGAAAAGAGGTTTTAACCAATATGCTCCAATGAGTGGGGTTCCCATTTTCAGAGAGCGGTTGGCAAAGAAAACAAAATTGTGTTACAATGTGGAAATGGATCCCGAAGAGGAGGTTACTATTGTTTCAGGTGCAACAGAGGCTCTTTACGCGGCTGTTACTGCTTTGGTTCATCGGGGAGATGAAGTGATTCTATTGGAACCTGCTTATGACAGTTATGCTCCAGCAGTGATTCTGAATGGTGGCATTCCAGTATATGTGCCGCTGAGTTTGCCAGATTTTTCGATTGACTGGAACAAAGTAGCATCTGCAATTACTGAACGGACGCGGGTGATAATGGTCAATACCCCTCATAATCCCAGTGGATATGTGTGGACTGCTAATGATCTGGATATGCTTGCTTCAGTCATTGCTGACAAAGAAATCTATGTGATAAGCGATGAAGTATATGAGCACATTACGTTTGATGGTCGCCGTCATCTATCGCTGATTTCCCATCCCAGCTTGCGGGAAAAGACAATGGTTTGTGGTTCTTTTGGAAAAACTTTTCATGTCACAGGTTGGAAAATAGGCTTTTGTCTGGCAGTGGAAGCACTTACACAGGAGTTTAGAAAGATCCACCAGTTTCTTACGTTTAGCACTCCCACGCCTTTGCAGTATGCTTTAGCGGATTATTTGGAAGATGAATCCAATTATTTGGAGCTGTCGGCGTTTTATCAGCATAAACGGGACCTTTTTTGTGAAGGACTCAAGCAGACTCCATTTGAATTTGTTCCGGCTCAGGGCAGTTTCTTTCAGCAGGTACATTACGGGCATCTGTCACGCGAATCTGATTTTGACCTTGCAGTAAGGATGACCAAGGAAATAGGCGTGGCGAGTATTCCTGTTTCTGTGTTTTATGCAACTAAAAGTGATCCGAAAATTCTTAGGTTCTGCTTTGCAAAAGATGATGAATTATTACAACAAGCATTGGATAAACTCGTACATTTGAAATTAAGATCCTGAAAGACAATGAGGTAATTGTAAATTGATTTAAAACCCTATTAAAATTATAGGGAATATAGGAAAATAATTTCATTCGGAGTATCTTTGAGGAGTCATTCAGTTTAAATATTATACAAATGAGCGCGTTTAACCAATCAACAGTCAATTCAGGTGCTGATCCAACTTATTCGGTGGCAATAAGAAAAGATCATGATTTTCTCCAGATTTCCGACCAGAAATCAGGAATGACTATTCAGGGGATGTGTAAATTTAAAAAGGAGTTTGAGTCTTTGTACCCTCTTTTAAGAGGGTTGAGTGAAGCTGGAAAACCACGGAATCTTAGTCTTCAATTTTCTGAAAATGATAAGTCGGCCCACTTTTACTATCCTGAATCATGTGCCTCTGAAATAGCAGCTTACTTCAATAAACTGTTCATTTTGTTAAGAAATGAAATAAAATTTAAGAGCATTTTGAAGAAGGTAATTATCAACAGAGACCGCTTTAAAGCAGAGCAAATGCAGCTTCATTCGTCTTTAATTAATGAATTGGAATATTAATAGTTAGTTCTTCTTCGAAAAATATAGGGGACGGTCCATTGGATTTGTCCCTTTTTCATTTGAATTCATTTCAGAAAGAGCAATTTTTGCACGGGATTCTAAACCAAAAACCCACAGCCAATGAATACCTATAAAGATCTAATTGAACAGACTTTTGATTTTCCGACGAAAGAATTTAATGTTGAAAACAACGAGCTGTTCTTCAATGGAGTAAATATGATGGAGATTATTAA